>CXWL01007494.1_pt1 | contig 50568 bp, 49 predicted proteins | sample 590931 | NCBI WGS metagenome assembly CXWL01 (sample SAMEA3498368, study PRJEB10139) | groundwater metagenome | biome: water well; material: biofilm material | place: Germany | collected 2015-04-27 | reverse complement strand
GTCGCGAAGCGCGGATCGGAAAGCAGTTCGGGTCGGCCGATGAGTGCGAAGAACGCGCGCCACTGCTTGTCGTTGTAGATGAGGACGCAGACATGGCCGTCCCGGGTCTCGTAGGGGCGGCGCTCATTCGCGAGCATGCGGGCGTAGCCGAGGCTGCCTGCTTTCTCGCCGGCTCCTGGCTCGTAGGTATAACCGCCCATGTGCTCGCCCATCACCGTCTGCAGCATGCTCTCGAACATCGGCACGTCGACGCGCTGGCCGGTGCCGGATCTCTCGCGCCGGTAAAGCGCGGCGCACACGGCGTTGACGACATGCAGGCCGACCGAGCGGTCGGCGATCGTCGCGGGAACGTAGCGCGGAGACTCGGCGCCCGCCTCCTTCGACAGCCAGGGCAGGCCGGTCGCGCCCTGGATCAGGTCGTCGTAGGCGGCTTTCGCCGCGTACGGTCCGCGCTGCGAATAGCCGAAGGCGCCGACGTAGAGGATGCGCGGATTCACGGCGCGCACCTCGTCGTAGGAAAGCTTCAGCCGCGCCATCGCCTGCGGGCGGATGTTGTAGACCAGCACGTCGGCATCTTTCGCGATCGCGAGGCAGGCCGCGCGCGCGCCATCCTGCTTCAGGTCGAGCACCACCGAGCGCTTGTTGCGGTTGGCATTCATGAAGATGTGCCCCATGCCCCTGGAGCGCATCGGCGCGTTGTGCCGCATGACGTCGCCCTCGGGTGGCTCGACCTTGATCACGTCCGCGCCGAAATCCGCGAGGATCTGGGTGGCGTACGGGCCCATCACGACCGTCGTGAGGTCGAGAATCCTGACGCCGTCTAGAGGGCCTGGCATTGCGAATTCAGGGACAGTCCACCATTTCCGCGAAGGAATCGCGCTATTGCGGCTGGATGCCGGCTTCCTTCGCCTGCTTGGCCCACTTCGCGATCTCCGAATGGATGAAGCCCGCCAGCTGCGCGGGATCCATCGGCGCGACGTCGGTGCCCAGCGTGCTGAATTTCGCGGCCACGTCGGGCCTCGCCAGCGCCTTGGCCGTGGCGGCATGCAGGCTGGACACGATTTCCCTGGGCGTGCCCGCCGGTGCCATCAGCGCGAACCATGCGATGAGCTCGTAACCCGGCAGGCTTTCGGCGATGGCCGGCACGTCCGCGGCGAGCGGGCTGCGCCTGGCCGATGTGACGGCGAGACCGCGCAGCTTGCCGCCCTTTTGCTGGGCGAGCGCGTTCGCGAGATCGGCGAAGGTGAAGGTGATTTGACCGCCCATGACGTTGGTGATGGCCTCGGGCAGGCCCTTGAAGGGCACGTCCACGAAGTCGATACCGCCCATCGAGCGCATCATCGCCTGCGACACCTGCGAGCCTGCGGAGCCGTAGCCGCCGGACAGCTTGCCGGGGTTCGCCCTGGCGTGGGCGAGGAAGGACTTGAAATCCTTCGCCGGAAAGTCAGCGGGCACCATCAGCATGAACGAGATGGTTCCAAGGCGTGCGATCGGCGCGAAGTCCTTGACCGGGTCGTAGCGCAGCTGCTTGAACAGCGCCGGCGCCGCCGCCTGCGGCGTATTGGTGGAAACCATCAGGGTGTAGCCGTCCGGCGCGCTCTTGGCGACGCCTTCGGCGGCGATGGTTCCCTGCGCACCGGGCTTGTTGTCCACCACGAACGGCTGCCCGAGCGCGCCTTGCAGCTCATTGCCGATGACGCGCGCGATCTGGTCCGTCGCGCTGCCGGCGGGGAAGGGGACGACGAGCTTTACGGGTTTCGCAGGGTAAGGTTGAGAAAAAACCCCGCCTGAAAACACGATCCCCGCAACCACACCTATCCATTTCTTCATGATTTCTCCCTTAAGAATTCAGCTTTGCCAGTAACTCTCTGGTCTTCGCAGGATCCGACTGGCGCAGGACTCGCTGCGCGAGCGGCTGGGCTTCGGCGAGGTTAGTGCGCAGCACTCGCTCCTTGATGGCGAGCAGCTGCTGCGCGTGCATCGAGAAATTGCGCAGGCCGAACCCCAGCAACAAGCGCGTTAGCCCGGGGTCGCCCGCCATTTCGCCGCACACCGCGATCGGCGTGCCGCCGCGGTTGGCGGCCTGGATGGTGTGCGCGATCAGGTGCAGCACCGCCGGGTGCAGCGGGTCGTATAAGTGGGCAACTGCATCATCCGTGCGATCAATCGCGAGAGTGTACTGAATGAGGTCGTTGGTGCCGATCGACAGGAAATCCAGCTTGCGCATGAACATCGGCAGCGCGAGCGCGGCGGCCGGCACCTCGATCATGCCCCCGACCGTGATCGCACCATCGTAGGCCACGCGCTTGTCGTCGAGTTGCTGCCTGGCCTGCTTCAGCATGTTGAGCGACTGCTCGATCTCGTGCGCGTGCGCGAGCATCGGCAGCAGGATCTTCACGTGGCCGAACTTGGAGGCGCGCAGGATCGCGCGCAGCTGCGCGAGGAAAAGCTGCGGTTCGGCGAGGCAGTAGCGGATCGCGCGCAATCCGAGCGCGGGATTCGGCATTTCCACGACGGCGGCGGCCGCATTTCCTCCCTCCAGCGCCTTGTCGGCGCCGAGATCCAGCGTCCGGATCACCACCGGGCGCCCGTCCATGGCCTTGGCCACCTCGCGATAGGCCTCGAACTGCTCGTCTTCCGAGGGCAGGGCCTTGCGGTTCATGAACAGGAACTCAGTGCGGAACAGGCCCACGCCCTGGGCGCCCGAATCCTGGACGTCGCCCAGGTCCTGCGGCAGCTCGATGTTGGCGAACAGTTCCACGGGCGTGCCATCCAGGGTGGCCGAGGGTGTGGACTTCAGGCGCTTGAGCTTCTGCCGCTCCAGGCCGTGCTGCGACTGGCGCAGGCGGTACTCGCCCAGCACCACCGCGTCCGGGTCCACCACCAGCACGCCCTGCAGGCCGTCGACGATCAGCAGGTCGTTCTCGCGGATCATCTGGCGCGCGTGGTGCAGGCCGACCAGCGCCGGGATGTTCAGGCTGCGCGCCACGATCGCGGTATGCGAAGTCACGCCGCCAACGTCGGTGACGAAGCCGCCGAACTTGTGGCGCTTGAAGAGGATCATGTCCGCGGGCGACAGGTCGTGCGCGACGACGATCAGGTCGCCCTCCGCGGAGGGCAGAGGGTCGCCGCCCAGCGTGCCGCCCCCCGGACGTAGTCCGGCCTGCAACGCCTTGAGCACCCGCTCCACCACCTGCTCGATGTCCTGGCGGCGCTCGCGCAGGTAGGGGTCCTCGATCTCCTCGAACTGCGCCACCAGTATTTCCATCTGCTGCACCAGCGCCCATTCGGCGTTCATGCGCCGCTCGCGGATCAGCTCGCGCGGCGCATGCGACAGCGACGAATCGGCGAGGATCATGCGGTGCAGGTTGATGAAGGCGCCAAACTCGGCGGGCGCGTCGCCGGCCGTCTGGGTTTCGATCGCCGACAGTTCCTGGCGCGCGCGCGCGATGGCGGCGTCGAAGCGGAAGATCTCGGCCGGCACCGCGGCCTCGGCGATCTCGTAGTGCGCGGCTTCCAGGCGCGCGCTGGAAACCAGGTGCGCGTGGCCGATGGTGATGCCGGCGGACACCGCGACGCCGTGCAGCACGAAATTCACCTACTCTCCCTCGTCGAACTTGTCCGCGATGAGTTTCAGCACCGCGGCGAGCGCGGCATCCGCATCCTCGCCGTCGGCGTCTACCGTGATGGTGGCGCCCTTGCCCGCGGCGAGCATCATCACGCCCATGATGCTTTTCGCGTTGACCTTGCGGCCGTTGCGCGTCAGCCAGACCTCGCACTTGTAGGCGCTGGCGACCTGCGTGAGCTTGGCCGAGGCGCGCGCGTGCAGGCCGAGCTTGTTGGTGATCTGTACTTCAGCACTTGCCATCACGGCCTCCGTGATCCTTGCCGCAGGAGTCCGTGGTCATGTGTATCACGCCCTCGGTGCCGCCCGACAGCGCCTTTTCGACCGTGACGGCGAGCCCCTTGTCGCGGTAGGTGAGCGCGCGCACCAGCATCGGCAAGTTGACCCCCGACACGCCCTCGACGCGGCCCGGCACCAGCAGCTGGAGGGCGATGTTGCCCGGCGTCGCGCCGTAGATGTCGGTCAGCACCAGCACGCCGTCGCCTTCGTCCAGCTGGCGCACCAGGTCCGAGGCTTGCGGCAGGATCGCCGCCGGATCGTCGTGCACCGTGACGCCGACCTGGCGCACGCGCAGGGGACGCTTGCCCAGCACGTGGCTCGCCGAATGGATCAGCGCTTCGCCGAAGGCGCCGTGCGCGACGATGAGGATGCCGATCATTGCTTGGAGTTTTTCACTTCATGTTCCAGGGCATCCATGAACATTCCCGACACATCAAACCCGGTCTGGTCCTGGATCTCGCGGAAGCAGGTCGGGCTGGTGACGTTCACTTCCGTGAGGCAGTCGCCGATCACGTCGAGGCCCACGAGCAGCAGGCCGCGCGCGGCGAGCACCGGGCCGAGCGCCTCCGCGATGCGCCGGTCCTGCGCGCAGAGCGGCTGCGCCACGCCGCGCCCGCCTTGCGCGAGATTGGCGCGCGTCTCTCCCAGCTTGGCGATGCGGGCGAGCGAGTGCGGCACCGGCTTGCCGCCGATCAGCAGCACGCGCTTGTCGCCATCCTTGATCTGGGGGAGGTAGCGCTGCGCCATGATCGAGCGCGCGCCGCCCTGCACCATGGTTTCGACGATGACGTTGCGGTTCGGGTCGTCCTGGCGCACGCGGAAGATGCTTTCGCCGCCCATGCCGTCCAGGCGCTTCAGGATCACGTCGCGCTGCTCGTCGATGAAGGCGTGCACGCGTTCCGGGTCGCTCGAGGCCAGCGTCGGCGCGATGAACTGCGCGAATTCCAGAATGCCGAGCTTCTCGTTGTGGTCGCGCACCGCCGAGGGCTTGTTGAACACGCGCGCGCCCTCGCGCTCGGCCTGCGCCAGCAGCCAGCTCGCGGTCAGGTATTCCATGTCGAAGGGCGGGTCCTTGCGGTTCACCACCGCGTCGAAACCCGCAAGCACGGCTTCCCCGTGCGCGCCCACGCGATACCAATCCTCGTCATTGTCCGCGAGCGAAAGATGCCGCGCACGCGTCACCACTTGATTTTTCCAGTGCAGTTCGTTCTGCTGGCAGACGAAGATCTGGTGGCCGCGCGCCTGCGCCGCGCGCATCATCGCGACGCTCGTGTCCTTGTAGGCCTTGAGCGAATCGAGCGGATCGAGGACGAAGAGCAGCTTCATGTCGCGCCGGCCTGCCCGATCGACCGGCAGGAAGGCTTACTTTTTTGCCGGCGCCGGCTTGGCGGCGGGTTCCTTCAGGTTGCCGCCCGCCTGGTTTGCCATGAAGACGACCGTGCCGGCGAGTTCCTGGTCGGTCAGGCTGGTGCCGGCGCGCGGCGCCATCGCGCCCTTGCCCTTGATCACCGACTGCATCAGGCCGTTGAAGCCCTGCTTGAGGCGCGGGGCCCACGCGGCCTTGTCGCCCAGCTTGGGCGCGTTGGCGACGCCCGCCTGATGGCAGGCGGCGCAGACTTCCTTCACGATCTCCTCGCTGCTTTTCGCCGCGCCGCTCCCCGCCGCGCCGAACTCGACCTTGCCGACCGGCTGGATGCGCGCGCTCACCGCTTCAGGCGCGAGCGCCACGGGGTCGGCACGGGGCCGATCGATCACCAGCTTCACCGTCAACACGATGCCGACGATCGGCACCACGAATGCAAGGATCACGATGACGATCAGCTGCTGCGGCGTCTTGATGAAGGAAGAGTGCTCGTCGTGCTCGGCCATGCGGGCGTCCCTGTGACAGTTAGCGATGCGCGGTTAGCGGTACTGGTAAAATGCTGATTTTAGCGCGAAACTTGCAGTGTCAGGAAGGCGCCCGTAGCTCAGCTGGATAGAGTACTGCCCTCCGAAGGCAGGGGTCAGACGTTCGAATCGTCTCGGGCGCGCCAAGAATGCGAACAGGCCAATCCCATGGGTGAAACGCGCGATCTCGTCCGCCAGGCGGCAGAACGCCTCTTCGAGAAGCAATGCGGCGCGGAGACCCTGCGCCTAGCCGATGGCGGCGAATTTCCGCAGGCGCTGTGGCGCGCGCTGGCCGAGGCGGGCTACACCAACGCGCTGATTCCGGAATCCGCGGGGGGCGCCGGTCTGGACATGCCCGATGCCTTGTCGCTTCTGGTCAGCGCTGGGCGGCACGCGCTGCCAGCGCCGCTCGCCGAAACCATGCTCGCGGGCTGGCTGCTGTCGGCTGCCGGCATCGAGATGCCCGAAGGACCGCTTAGCGTTGCGCCCGTGCGCGAAGGCGAAACGCTGACCGCGAAACGCGACGGCGCGGGCTGGCGCATCGAGGGAACCGCGACGCGCGTTCCATGGGCGCGCCAGTGCGGTGCGATCGCGGTCATGGCGGAATCCGGAGGCAAGAGCGTGGTCGCGCTCGTGCCCCGCGCGGATTGCACAATCAGGGAGGGCCACAACATCGCTGGAGAACCGCGCGATGAGGTGGTGTTTTCGGCAAGGAGTTCAGTCAACGGAAGCGAGTCGACGGCCGCAGCCGATGCATTGCGCGCGCTGGGTGCGGTGATGCGCAGCGCCCAGATGGCGGGCGCCCTGCAGGGCGTGCTCGAGACGAGCGTGCAATACGCTTGCGAGCGCGTGCAGTTCGGCCGCCCGATCGGCCGCTTCCAGGCGATCCAGCAGAACCTTGCGGTGCTCGCCGGCCAGGCGGCGGCGGCGACCGCGGCTGCGGAAGCGGCCATCGAAGCCGCAGCGCGCGATCTGGGCTCGATGGCGATCGCAGCGGCGAAGATCCGCGCGGGCGAGGCGGCCGGCATCGGCGCGGCCATCGCGCACCAGGTGCATGGAGCCATCGGCTTCACGCAGGAGCACCGGCTGCACTATTCAACGCGGCGCCTGTGGTCCTGGCGCGACGAGTTCGGCAACGAGGCGTACTGGGCGCGCCGCCTGGGCGGCGAGGTGGCCGCGGCGGGCGCGGATCGCCTGTGGCAGGGCATCACCGCCGCGGGATAGGCATCATGGCCAGAATCGAGACCCTGGGATTCGAACCGCCGCCCCTGTTTCCGGAAGCGGAAGTGCTGCGCGGCGAAGTGCGCGCCTTCCTCGCCGAGCACCTGCCGGATCGCGCCATCAGGCAAGGCGTGGGTTCCTGGGGCGGGCACGATCGCGAGTTCAGCCGCAAGATGGGCGCGCGCGGCTGGATCGGCATGACCTGGCCGAAGCGCTACGGCGGTCATGAGCGCAGCTTCCTGGAACGCTACGTGGTTCTCGAAGAAATGCTGGCCGCGGGAGCGCCGGTCACCGGCCACTGGGTGGCCGACCGGCAGAGCGGGCCTCTGCTCCTGCGCGTCGGCACGGAGCAGCAGAAGCAGGCCATCCTGCCGCGCATCGTGGCGGGAGAGTGCGCGTTCTGCATCGGCATGAGCGAGCCCGATTCGGGCTCGGACCTGGCCTCGGTGCGAACCCGCGCGGCCCAGGTCGAGGGCGGCTTTCGCGTCAACGGCACGAAGCTCTGGACATCGAACGCGCATCAGTCCGAATACATGATCCTTCTGGCCCGCACCGGGGAGGCGGGCGAGCAGCGCCACGGCGGCCTGACGCAGTTCCTGGTCGACCTCAAGGCGACCCAGGGAATCGCGATCCGGCCGGTGCGCAACCTTTCCGGCGAGCACCACTTCAACGAAGTCGTGTTCCAGGACGTTTTCCTGCCTGCCGCGAGCGTGCTGGGCGAGGTGGGCGGCGGCTGGAAGCAGGTAACCAGCGAGCTTGCTTTCGAGCGCTCGGGACCGGAGCGCTTTCTTTCATCCTTCACGCTGGTCGTCGAGCTTGCGCGGGCGCTCGGCCCCGATCCGTCGGAGCGCGGCCGCATCGCGCTCGGCCGCATGGTCGCGCACATCACCACGCTGCGCCGCCTGTCGCGCTCGGTCGCCGGCATGCTGCAGGCGGGGGCGAACCCGGCGCAGCAGGCGGCGCTGGTAAAGGACCTCGGCACGACCTTCGAGCAGGAAATTCCGGAGATCGCGCGCCAGCTGATCGACGCGGAGCCCGACCGCGCCTCGACGCGCGACTTCGTCACGGTGCTCGCGCACACCATGATGAACGCGCCCTCGTTCACCATCCGCGGCGGCACGCGCGAGATCCTGCGCGGCATGATCGCGCGCGGGCTCGGCCTGCGCTGACCCGGCCAGCAATCCAACGGAGATCCCCATGGACGCACCGCTCGACTATGCGCAGGACGGACACATCGTCACGCTCACCCTGAACGCGCCCGACATCCGCAACGCCATTTCCGGCAGCGACATGATCGATGCGCTGGTCAGCGCCTGCGAGCGCCTGAACGCGGACATGAGCGCGCGCGTCGCCATCCTCACCGGCGCGGGAACCGCGTTTTCCTCGGGCGGCAACGTCAAGAAGATGGCGGATGGAGGCGGCCTGGGCGGCGGCCTGCCGGCGCAGACGCGGCGCAACTACAAGCTCGGCATCCAGCGCATCCCGCTTGCCTTCGACAAGCTCGAAGTGCCGATCATCGCCGCGGTGAACGGACCGGCGATCGGCGCGGGCTGCGACCTGGCCTGCATGTGCGACGTGCGGATCGCCGCCGAGAGCGCGAAGTTCGCCGAGAGCTTCGTCAAGCTCGGCATCATTCCAGGCGACGGCGGCGCGTGGTTGCTGCCGCGCGTGGTCGGCTACTCGAAAGCCTGCGAGATGGCGTTCACCGGCGACACGCTCAGCGCCGCCGAGGCGCAGGCCTGCGGCCTGGTGTCGAAGGTCGTGCCCGATGCCGCGCTCATGGCGGAAGCGCGCAAGCTCGCCGAGCGCATCGCCGCCAACCCGCCGCACGCGGTGCGCATGACCAAGCGCCTGATCCGCGAGGGCCAGCACGTCCAGATCGGCACCCTGCTTGAACTTTCCGCGGCCATGCAATCGCTCGCCCACGCCACTGCCGACCACAAGGAGGCGGTTGCCGCATTCCTGGAGAAGAGGAAACCGGAGTTCGGCGGAGGGTAGAATCCGCGGCTGACTTTATTGGATGGAGAAAACATCACCATGAATCGCGCATTTGTACTTTTGACTGCCTTGATTGCCGGCACTGCGTCGGCGCAGTATCCGACCCGCAACGTGAACATGATCGTGCCTTACGCGGCGGGCGGTCCCACCGACACCGTGGCGCGCGTGCTCGGCCAGGCGATGGGCAAACCTCTCGGCCAGACCGTGATCGTCGAGAACAAACCCAGCGCGGGCGGCATTCTCGGGCCCGAGCAGGTGAAGAACGCCAAGCCGGATGGCTACACCATCCTGATCCATCACATCGGCATGGCGACCACGCCGGCGTTGTACCGGCAGTTGCGCTACAACCCGCTCACCGACTTCGAGTACATCGGTCTCGTCAACGAGGTGCCGATGACGATCATCGCCAACGAAAAGGTTCCAGCCAAGGACCTGAAAGATTTCCTCGCCTACATCAAGGCGAACAAGGACAAGGTCACCTACGCCAACGCCGGCATCGGCGCCGCCTCGCACCTGTGCGGCATGCTGTTCATGAGCGCGATCCAGACCGACCTGCTCACCGTTCCCTACAAGGGCACCGGGCCGGCGATGAACGACCTGCTCGGCGGCCAGGTGACGTTCATGTGCGACCAGACGACCAGCACCACCTCGCAGATCAAGGGCGGCAAGGTCAAGGTGTACGGCCTCACCGCGGCGCAGCGCGTCTCTTCGCTCCCCGATGTGCCGACGTTGCAGGAGCAGGGGCTCAAGGGGGCCGATGTCGCCATCTGGCACGGGCTGTACGCCCCCAAGGGCACGCCCAAGCCGGTCATCGACAAACTGGTGTCATCCTTGCAGGCTGCGCTGAAGGAAGAGGAAGTGCGCAAGCGCTTCACCGACCTCGGCGCCGTGACTTACGGGCCGGAGAAGCAGACGCCCGCGGCGCTGCAGGCGCACCTGAAGGCCGAGATCGAAAAGTGGGCGCCGCTCATCAGGAAAGCCGGCGTATACGCCGACTGATTCAGGAAGCCGAAATGAAGAAGGGGAGCTTTCGCTCCCCTTTTTTTATGCCACTCCGTGTTTCTTGAACCAGTCGAGCATGCGCTTCCAGCCATCCTCCGCCTGCTCCTTGCGGTAGGTCGGGCGGTAGTCGGCGTGGAAGGCGTGCGGCACGTCCGGGTAGACGTGGATCAGCGATTTCCTGTCGTTGCCGAAGGCGTGAAGCCCCGCGAGCATGCGGTCGACGTGGGTCTGGGGGATGCCCGCGTCGGCGCCCGCATAGAGCCCAAGCACCGGCCGGTCGATCTTGTCGGTGACCTCAACCGGGTTCTGCGGCTTCAATGAGGTGGGTTCGGCGAAGGTAGGCCCGTACCAGGCGACCGCCGCGTCGATCTTCTTGTTGTGCGCCGTGTACATCCACACCATGCGGCCGCCGCGGCAATGGCCGGTGAGGCCGAGCTTCTGCGCGTTGGCGCGCGGCTGCTTTTCCACCCAGGCCACCACTTTGTCGAGGTCTTCGAAGGCCTGCTGGTCCGAAAGCGCGTTCGCGCCCTTCAGCACTTCCTTGATATCGGCGACTTTCGACAGGTCGCCGCTGCGGAAGAACGGGTCGGACGATACGGCGAAGTAGCCGAGCTTGGCCAGGCGCCGGCACATGTCTTTCTGGTATTCGTGCAGGCCGAAGATTTCCGGAATCACGATCACCACCGGCCGCTTGCCGGCCCCCTTTTTCACGGCATAGTAGGCAGGGATGTCGCCGATCTTGAGGTCGCCGCCGTCCAGGCCGTCCATCGGAGTCCTGATCGCCTGCGCGAGCACCGGCTCGGCGCTGACTGCGAAGCCGGCCGCGATCGCGGCGGCGATGAAGCTGCGCCGGTCGATCGGCATCTGGGGCTTGAGGCTGTTGAAATGGTCCAGGTCGTTCTGCAGGGAATCTTTGAGCATGGTCTCCTCTTGGGTTATGCCGACACTAACGTTTCGTGCCGCCTTCTATTCCTTGACCAACGTCAATTCCGGGGGCAGCTTGCCCGCCGGCCGCAGCCGCGCGCGTTCCGCGCGCACCGCGTCTGCCAGCCCCGTGTTCCTTGTTTTCAATGCGGAATCGAGCAGCACAAGGACGAAAAGATCACGCTGCGCGTGGCTGCCGCCGAGCTTGTGGAACTCGGCGCGCACCGGGGCGAGCAGGGCGGCGGCGCGCGCGTAGTCCTTCGCGCGCCAGGCGACCATCGCCTCGCAGACCGCGCGCCCGACCGCGGCGTGGACGCGCGAGGTGGTGCCGTGCTTTTCCAGCGCCGGGACCTCGCCCAGCGCAAGCGCGTAGTGCGCGTCGACGAACGCCATCACGGAGCCGCCGGCCTGGTCTCGCACCACTTTCGCTGCCGCCTCCCAGCGCGGGCCGACGTCGACGCCGGCGAGCTGCAGGCGCGCCAGCATCGAGATGTCGTTGGAGAGCGAGAGGTTCTCGCTCGAGCCATCCGCCCAGATGTGCGAGTCGTAGAGCTTGAGCGCTTCCTCCGGCCGGCCGGCGCTCCAGTGCGCCAGCGCGAGGTGCCACCAGAGATGGAAGCGGAAGAAATTCGCCGCGTCGCAGCCCGGCGCGAGTCCGCGCAGCCAATCGACGCCCTCGGCGGCGCGGTCCTGCATCTCCATCACGTGCGCCACCGAGTGCACCGCCCACGGGTCGGCGGGGTTCAGCGCCGTGGCGCGCCGGCCGGCGCTCTCCGCCGCGGCGTAGTCTCCGGACTCCTCCAGGCCGAAGGCATGCAGCGCAAGCACGTGGCTGTAGCCGGGCGCCCCTTCATCCCAGGCCTTCAAGGCGCGCGCGGGACCGTCCCGAACGTTGGCCGCATCGCCCATGTAGAAGTAGAGGTAGTTCGCGACCTTCAGCGCCAGCAGGTCGCGCGGATGCTCCTTCAGGATGCCGTCGAGGATTTCGCAGGTGCGCTCGAGCTCGCCGTCGCACCAGGCGCCGAGGGCGGCCTCATGCGCTTTTTCCCTCGAATTTTTCCCCGGAATTTTTTGCATGGAAGCAAGGGCCGAACGAGCCTTCGGAACCAGCGCCGGCAGTCCCATCAGGTGCATGAAGTAGCCCTGCAGGCAGAGCGCCATCGGCATGGCCGGATCGGCTTGCAGCGCGCGTTTCAGGGGAACCCCGGGCTCCCGCGAGAAGCCGACGTAGGCCCAGACCGTGTCGTCGAAGGCGCGCGCCGCCTCGCCGTTGGCGGCGCTGAGCTCCAGGCCTAGGCGGTCGCGATGGGTGGCCGCTGACGCCATGTCCCGGTCTGCTGTTCGAAGGCGTGCGCGAGCTGCAGCACGCCGAAATCGTCGCGGTAGCGGCCGACGATCTGCAGGCCGACCGGCAGGGGCAGCGGGTCGGCGGTAAAGCCCGCCGGCACCGAGATCGCCGGATGGCTGGTGATCGTGATGTAGTAGCAGCTCTTCATCCAGTCGAGGTAGTTGCCCAGCAGCTGCCCTGCGATCAGCGTCGGGTACTCGATCTCCGCGGGGAACGGCGGCAGCTGGTTGACCGGGCAGAGCAGGAACTCGTAGCGCTCGAGGAACTGGCGCATGCGGTGGTAGAGAACGTTGCGCATGCCGTCAGCGCGCGCGATCTGCTCCGGCGTGAGCTTCCAGCCCTGCTCGACATTCCAGATGATCGAATCCTTGACATCCTTGCGGCGCGTCTTCACCAGCTCGCCGTAGTTCTGCACGAAAGCCACCGCGCGCAGCGTCTCGAAGCACTCGGTCGCGCCCGAGAAATCCGGCTCGGCTTCCTCGACGGTGCAGCCGAGGTCCTTGAATACCCGGCGCTGCTTTTCCAGCGCGGCCGTGACGCGCGGGTCCATCGGCAGGCCGCCGAGGCTCTTGCTCCAGGCGACACGGACTTTCCTGAAGTTCTTCTTCAGCGGTTTCAAGAACTGGCTGCCTGATTCCGAAATGGAAGTAGGCGCCCGTGAATCGGGACCGGACATCGCGGCAAGAAGAAAAGCCGTATCCGACACCGTACGCGCGATCGGCCCGAGCACGCCCAGCGTGTTCCAGGCGTTCGGCGAGGGCCAGTGCGGCACCCGGCCGGGCGAGGGCCGGAAGCCGACCACGTTGCAGAAATTGCCCGGATTGCGCAGCGAAGCCGCGAGATCGCCGCCATCGGCGAACGGCAGCATGCCGGCCGCCACCGCCGCGGCCGCGCCGCCCGAGGAGCCGCCGGCGCTCTTGCCGAGGTCGTAGGGATTCAGCGTGGCGCCGAACACCAGGTTGAAGGTATGGCTGCCGGCGGCGAACTCGGGCAGGTTGGTCTTGCCGAGCGTGATCGCGCCGGCGGCCGTCAGGCGCTCGACGATCAGGTGGTCCTCCTTCGGCACGTTGTCCCGGTAGACCGGTGAGCCGGAGGTGGTGCGGATTCCCTTGGTGGGGACGTTGTCCTTGTAGGCGATCGGCAGTCCGGCAAGGGGCCTGAACTTGTTTGACTTGAAGTTCCTGTCGAATTTCCTCGCGGCGGCAAGGGCGACATCGGGCAGAAACGTCACGATGGCGTTGACTTTCGGATTCACGCGCTCGACCTGCGCGATGAACGCATGCATGACCTCGGTCGCCGACAGCTTGCGGCCATGGATGAGGGAAGCGAGCTTTCTTGCCGGAGTGAAGCAGATATCGGTCATAGCAGCACGATATCGTATTGCTCGTGCGAATAGCCGGTTTCGACCTGCACCGAGACCGGCTTGCCGATGAAATCCGAGAGCATCGCCAGCGCGCCGGATTCCTCCTCCTGGAACAGGTCGCAGACCGGCTGCGAGGCGAGCACGCGCAGCTCGCGCGCGTTGAAGGCGCGGGCCTCGCGCAGGATCTCGCGCAACACCTCGTAGCACACGGTGCGCGCGGTTTTCACCTGGCCGCGGCCGGCGCAGGCCTGGCAGGGCTCGCACAGCACGTGCGCGAGGGACTCGCGGGTGCGCTTCCTCGTCATCTCCACAAGGCCAAGCGCGGTGAAGCCGCTCACCGTCATGCGGGTGCGATCCCGCGCCAGCGCCCGCTTCAGTTCCTCCAGTACCGCGGCGCGGTGCTCCGTGGAATCCATGTCGATGAAATCGACGATGATGATGCCGCCGAGGTTGCGCAGGCGCAGCTGGCGCGCGATTGCCTGCGCCGCCTCGAGGTTGGTCTTGAACACGGTGTCGTCGAAATTGCGCTGGCCGACGAAGCCGCCGGTATTGACGTCCACCGTGGTCATCGCCTCGGTCTGGTCGATCACCAGGGTGCCGCCCGATTTCAGGTCGACGCGGCGCGCGAGCGCCTTCTCGATCTCCTGCTCGACGTTGTGGAGCTCGAACAGCGGCCGCTCGCCGGTATAGTGCTGCAGCTTCGCGACCAGCGCCGGCATGTAGGCCTGGGCGAACGCGGCCAGCTTCTGGTGGTTTTCGCGCGAATCGACGCGCACCGCGGTGGTGGCGTCGGTCACCATGTCGCGCAGCACGCGCTGCGCGAGCGACAGGCCCTGGTAGGCGAGCCTCGGCGGCGGCGCGCCCAGCGATTTCTGCTCGATGTCGCGCCACAGGTTGCGCAGGTACTCGATGTCGGCGCGCAATTCCTCGTCGCTCGCGCCTTCCGCGAGCGTGCGCAGGATGAATCCGCCCCGTTCATCGGCCGGGACCAGCAGTTTCAGCTTCTCGCGCAATGCGGCGCGCCCGGCCTCGTCCTCGATGCGCTGCGAAATGCCGATATGCGGATCCTGCGGCAGGTACACCAGCAGCCGGCCCGCGATCGAAAGCTGGGTGGAGAGCCGCGCCCCCTTGGTGCTGATCGGATCCTTCATGACTTGCACCGTGACCGGCTGGCCTTCGGCGAGCATTTTCTCGATCGGCTTGCCGGGCTCGTTGCCGGCGGCGGCGCGCCGGTGCTCGAACATGTCGGCGACGTGCAGGAAGGCGGAACGTTCCAGGCCGATCTCGACGAACGCCGATTGCATGCCGGGCAGCACGCGCGCGACGCGGCCGACGTAGATGTTGCCGACCAGGCCGCGGTTCGCCTCGCGCTCGACCACCAGTTCCTGCACCTGGCCGGCGGCGAGCACCGCGACGCGCGTCTCCTGCGGCGTGACATTAACGAGGATCTCCTCGTTCATTGACACGCGAGGATTTCCTCGTTCATGCACGCCGCTCCCGCTGTGCTCCCATGCGTTCGAGCATCTGCGCGGTTTCGTACAGCGGCAACCCCATGACCCCCGAGAAGCTGCCGCGCAGGGCGGCGACGAACTGCGCGGCGCGGCCCTGGATCGCGTAGGCGCCCGCCTTGTCGTCGCATTCGCCGGTGGCGACGTACTGCCGGATCTCGTCCGGCGAGAGCGGCTTGAACTCCACTTCCGAGACCGACACCACGCACTCGAGCTGCGCTTCGTAGCGCAGCACGACCGCGCTAAGCACCTCATGGCTGCGCCCCGAAAGGGCGGCCAGCATGTCCGCCGCTTCGCGCCGGTCCGCCGGCTTGCCGAGGATCCGTCCGCCGACCGCCACCGTGGTATCGGCGGCGAGCACTGCGGCGCGAGGCAGGTTGCGCTGCTCCAGGCGCTTCCACCCGGCCTGCGCCTTGGCGCGGGCGACGCGCTCGACGTAGGCGCGCGGCGCCTCGCCTTCGAGTACGGCCTCGTCCAGCCCTGCGTCGGTCTCGGGCTTGTCGCGGAACATCAGCACCTGGAAGCGCACGCCAATTTGCGACAGGAGTTCGCGGCGTCGCGGGCTGCGTGAAGCAAGATAGATACTGCGGTCGAGCTGGGTAATCATGCGACCGCGAAGTTTAAAGCTATTCGCGGTGGTAAGGATGCCCTGTCAGCAGCGTTGCGGCGCGGTAAATCTGTTCGCAAAGGACCACCTGCGCGAGCGCGTGCGGCAGCGTGAGCGACGACAGGCGGAGCAGCACGGAAGCTTCCTTCCTGATTGCCGGATCCAGGCCGTCGGCGCCGCCGATCACGAAGGTCGTGGGCTCGCCCAGCAGCGCGGCGAACTGCTTCGTGGTGAGGTCCCTGCCGCGCTCGTCCAGCGCGACGAGGCGCGTGTGAGCGGGAATTTCCTTGCGGACTTTACCCGCGGCGGAAGGCCTGAGCTGGATCAGCTTTACTTCATAGCCGCGCGGCATGCGCTTGAGGTACTCGTCGCGCGCCTCCTCCGCCCAGGCGGGAAGCTTATTTGCGACCGCGACGACGTGAAGTCTTGCCACGGACGGCTTTCACCTTCTGCTGCTTCTTTTTCTTTTTCGCAGGGGTGCGTTTCGGCTTCGCCGCAGGGGCCATCTTCACTTCCTTGCCGCCCCAGAGCTCTTCAAGGTTGTAGTGGCTGCGAATCGCAGGATGCATCACGTGGACCACGATGTCGCCCAGGTCCACCAGAACCCATTCGCCGTTGCGCCGGCCCTCGACCCCGACCACGTTCGCGCCCAGCGACTTGAGCTTCTCCTGCACATGGGAGGCGAGCGCGTTGACCTGCCGGTTGGAGTCGCCGCTGGCGATCACCACGCGCTCGAAATACGCGGTTTGCGCGGCGACGTTGAACACCACGATGTCCCGTCCCTTGACGTCCTCCAGCGCCGCGACCACGGCGCGCTGCTTCACGCGAATATCCATCAGCGATACAGTCCTTTCTCCTTGATGTAGCCAAGCACGGCTGGGGGCAGCATGGCGGACACGTCCTCGCCGCGCGCAATGCGGGTCCGGATGTCGCTTGCTGAAATGGTCATGGGGGCCATCGGAATCACATTTGCCTTCGCATCCAGGTTCGATCCCGGCCTTGCGATGACGGCGATTTCGCACAGCTTCTCGATATCCGCCCAGCGGTGCCAGGTTTCGCGTTTCCCGTACTGGTCTGCGCCCATGAGAAGCGCGAATTCCGCTTTCGGATTTTCATCTTTCAATGCCTTGATGCTGTCGAAAGTGAAACCGCTGGCTCCCGGCTGCAGTTCGCGCTCGTCCACGGCGTAGCGCGGTTCTCCGGCGATGGCGAGTTTCAGCATCGCAAGGCGGTTTGCCGCGGAGGCGGCCGGCGCCGAGCGGTACGGGGGAACGCCGGTCGGAACCCAGAGTACCTGCTGCAGTCCCAGGTGCCGCAGCGCGGCGCCGGCGGCCGCAAGGTGCGCGTTGTGGGCAGGGTCGAACGTACCGCCGAGGATCCCAATCCGCCTGGCCACTAACTGCGCACTTCGCCGTGCCCGAGGACGACGAACTTCTGCGTCGTCAGCCCTTCGAGCCCGACCGGGCCGCGCGCGTGCAGCTTGTCGGTCGAGATGCCGATCTCGGCCCCCAGGCCGAATTCGTAGCCGTCGGCGAAGCGCGTGGATGCGTTCACGATCACCGAGCTCGAATCCACTTCGCGCAGGAAACGCGCGGCGCGCGCCTGGTCGGTGGTGACGATGGCGTCGGTGTGCTGGGAGCCATATTTGGCGATGTGCGCGATCGCTTCGTCGAGGCCCTTCACCACGCGGATCGAGACGATGGGCGCGAGCCACTCGGTGTAGTAGTCCTTCTCCGTGGCCGTTCTCGCGCACGGAATCAGCTTCCGGGTCGCTTCATCACCCCGGATTTCGACATTCTTGTTCTTATAGATGGAACCGATCAAAGGCAAAACCTTTGCCGCAATCCCCTCCGCAACCAGCAGCGTTTCCATGGTGTTGCAGGTGCCGTAGCGCTGCGTCTTGGCATTGTCGGCCAGGCGCACCGCCATCTCCGGGTCGGCGCGGTCGTCGACGTACAGGTGGCACACGCCGTCCAGGTGCTTGATCATCGGAATCCTCGACTCGCGCATCAGGCGTTCGATGAGTTCCTTGCCGCCGCGCGGCACGACGATGTCGACGTAGTCGTTCATCGTGACGAGGTGGCCCACGGCGGCGCGATCCGCGGTCGCGACCACCTGCACCGCGGTTTCGGGCAGGCCCGCGGCCTTCAGCCCGGCGCGCACGCAGGCGGCGATCGCCTGGTTGGAACGCAGCGCTTCGGAACCGCCGCGCAGGATCGCGGCATTGCCTGCCTTGAGGCACAGGCCGGCGGCGTCCGCCGTCACGTTGGGCCGCGATTCGTAGATGATGCCGATGACGCCGAGCGGCACGCGCATGCGCCCGACCTCGATGCCGGTCGGGCGCCTCGCCAGGCCGGTGATCCTGCCGACCGGATCCTCGAGTCCCGCGACGTCTTCCAGGCCTTCGGCCATCTGCCCGATGCTTGCGGGCGTCAGCGTGAGGCGGTCGACGACGGCGCCGTCGCGGCCCGCCTTGCGCGCGCCCTCGACGTCGGCGCGATTCGCCTCCAGCAGTTCGGCCGCGCGCGCGCGGATTTCCTTCGCCATCGCGCGCAGGGCCAGGTTCTTTGCTTCGGTGCTGGCGCGCGCAAGCTCGCGGCTTGCCGCCCGCGCAGCCTTGCCCAGTTCGAGCATGTACGCGGCGATGTCTTCCGACGCGCTATGCGGCTTTGAGAGGGGCTTTGCTTTCACGAAGCAATTCTAACCCCAGGCGAATGAACTCATCCCAGGGCTCCCCAGGGCCCACGCCCTTGCTGGCGCGGTCGATGCGCGCCGCATGCAGCAGCGCGCGTTCCAGCGTGGCGCGCGAGTGGCGCCTCAGCGCCGCTTTCACCGGGCCCTGCCGTTCGCCCCAGACGCGGTTCTCGCGCAGCAGCTGGTCGATCGCGCGGCCCGCTTCGATGCCCTGCTGGATGCGCGCGATCGCGCGCAACTCCTCCGACAGCGCCCAGACAATGAACACCGGCGATTCGCCTTCGCTGCGCAGTCCGTCGAGGACGCGCACGTAGCGCGCCATGTCGCCCGCCAGCAGGGCGCCGGAGCAATCGTGCGCGTCGTAGCGGGCGACGTTCGCCACCGCATCGCTCACCTGTTCCGCGGAAAGTTCGCCCCTGGGCAGCAGCAGCCCGAGCTTCTGGATTTCCTGGTAGGCGGCCAGCAGATTGCCTTCGACGCGATCGGCAAGGTATCCGAGCGCCTCCGGCGACGCGCGCTGGCCCTGCCGCGCGAGGCGCGCGCCGATCCAGTCCGGCAGGCGCGCGCGATCCACCGGGAACACGTCGACGACCGCGCCGGCGCCGGCCAGCGCGAGGAACCAGCGCGAGTTCTGCTCGTCCTTGCGCAGGCGCGGCAGGCTGACCAGGGTGACGTTCTCCTTGCCGAGGCGCTCGCAATAGGCGTGGATCGCCGCGGCGCCCTGCGTGCCGGGTTTGCCCGTGGGGATGCGTAGTTCGATGATCTTGCGGCCGCCGAACAAGGACCGGCTCGCGCCCGCCTGAGTCAGCTCGCTCCAGTCGAAGCCGCGTTCGACGCTCAGCACTTCGCGCTCGTCGCAGCCTTGCTTGCGCGCCGCGGCCCGGATCGCGTCAGCCGCTTCCATCGCGAGCAGCGGCTCGTCTCCGTGGATGACGTAGACGCTGGCGAGGGACTTCGAAAGGTGTGCTTCGAGCTGCTCGGCGCGCAGCTGCATCGATTACTGCAGGGCGGGCTTCGCCGGCTGCGCCGCGGCCAGGCGCCGCATTACGAGCTGCACCATGTCGAACTGCATGTCGCGGTAAAGCAGGTGCTCCTCGGTTTCCCGCGCCAGCACCTCGGAGTCGTTGAAGCTGACGTCGCGCTTGAGCTGCACCTTGCTCGTGGGCAGGAATTCCCCGCCTTTGCCGTCGTGCACCCGGAAGGCGACGTTGTAGCGCAGCTGGAACTCGCGCACCCGCCCGGTCGCGGCGAGCGACAGGATGTGCTTTTCGCGGCTCTCCTCGGAGAATTCGAGCACCGCCTCGGCCTTCTTCGGATCGTCCACCACCGCGGTGCGCGTGCCCGACTGGATGTTGCGCTTCAGATCCAGCGCGATGCCGCCGGTCGTGTTCGGGATGTAGAGCGTGTCGAAGGGCAGCGCGGCGGTGCCGCGCAGCTGGAAGCCGCAGCCGGCCAGCAGCAGCGAGAGGAACAGGGCGGGAACGGCGGCTAGGGCGGTGCGCATCAGATGACGATGTTGATCAGTCGGCCGGGAACGATGATGGTTTTGCGGATGGCTTTGCCGTCAATGTACTTCTTTACCGCCTCGGCCGCCATGGCCTCGAGCGCCGCCTTGTCGGCGGATTTCGGCACTTTCACGCTGCCGCGCGTCTTGCCGCCCACCTGCACCACGTAATCCACCTCGTCCTGCTCCAGGGCCGCCGGATCGGGCTCGGGCCAGGGGGCCGTCATCACGTCCTCGCCGAAGCCGAGATCCCGCCACAGCGCATGGCAGATGTGCGGCGTGATCGGCGAGAGCAGGCGCAGCAGGATGGACAGGCCTTCCTTCGCGGCGGGGTCGCCAACCGGGAGGCGTTCGATCGCGTTCAGGATCTTCATGCACGCCGAGGCGACGGTGTTGAACTGGTGCTTCTGCAGGTCGTAGTTGGCCTGCTTCAGTACCGTGTGGATCTCGTGGCGGCTGTTCTTGCTCTCGACTTTCGATTCAGCAATGCCTTTGAACTTGAAACAGAAACTCCAAAGCCGTTTCAGGAACCGGAACGAACCGTCCACGCCCTCGTCCGACCACTCCAGGGTGTGCGTCGGCGGCGAGGCGAAGATGATGAACAGGCGCGCGGTGTCGGCGCCGTATTTCTCGATCAGCTGCTGCGGGTCGACGCCGTTGTTGCGCGACTTGGACATGGTGCCGATGCCGTCGAACACGACTTCGGCGCCGTCCTTCTTCTTCGCGGAAAGGATTTTCCCCTTCGCGTCGCGCGTAAGCACCACGTCAGTAGGATGGACCCATTCGCGCCGGCCCTCGGGCGTGTCGCGGTAGTAGGTTTCGGCCAGCACCATTCCCTGCGTCAGGAGGTTCGTGAACGGCTCGGAGACCTGCAGAAGGCCCTCGTCGCGCATGGCGCGCATGAAGAAGCGCGAGTACAGCAGGTGCAGGATCGCGTGCTCGATGCCGCCGATGTACTGGTCCACGGCCATCCAGTATTTCGCGCGCTCGTCCACCATCGCCTTGTCCTGGCCGGGGCAGGCGAAGCGCGCGAAATACCAGGACGAATCGACGAACGTATCCATGGTGTCGGTTTCGCGCTTCGCCGGCTTGCCGCAGGAGGGGCACGAGGTCTCGTAGAACGCCGGCAACTTCGCCAGCGGATTGCCGGTGCCGTCGGGAACCAGGTCCTCGGGCAGCCTCACCGGCAGCTGGTCGTCGGGCACCGGCACGTCGCCGCAGGACGCGCAGTGCACGATCGGGATCGGGCAGCCCCAGTAGCGCTGGCGCGAAATGCCCCAGTCGCGCAGGCGCCACTGCACTTGCTTTTCGCCCAGGTTCTTCGCTTTCAGGTCCGCGGCGATCGCGTCGACCGATTGCTGGAAGTCGAGGCCGTTGTACTTGCCCGAGTTGATGCACTTGCCGTGGTCCGTGTACAAATCCCGCCACTCGCTGGCGGAGAAGTTCACGACGTCGATGACCTGCGGGATCGACAGGCCGTACTTCAGCGCAAAGGCGAAGTCGCGCTCGTCGTGCGCCGGCACGCCCATCACCGCGCCCTCGCCGTAGGTCATGAGGACGTAGTTGCCGACCCAGACCGGGATTTTCTCGCCGGAGATCGGGTGCGTGCAGAACATGCCGGTGGGCATGCCCTTCTTCTCGATCTGCGCGAGCTCGGCCTCGACAACCGTGCCGCGCTTGCATTCCTCGACGAATTTTTTTACTTCAGGGTTTCTTTCCGCAGCCCACGCGGCAATCGGATGTTCAGCCGCGACCGCGCAGAAGGTCGCGCCCATCAGGGTGTCGGCGCGGGTCGTGAATACCCAGAGCACCTTCTTCTGATTCTCCAGCGAGTACTCGAAGCCGATCCTCACGCCCTCGGAGCGGCCGATCCAGTTCTTCTGCATCAGCTTGACCTGCTCGGGCCAGCCATTCATGCCGTCCAGCGCGCCGAGCAGCTCGTCGGCGTACTTCGTGATGCGGAAGAAGTACATCGGGATCTCGCGCTTTTCCACCAGCGCGCCGGTGCGCCAGCCGCGGCCCTCGATCACCTGCTCGTTGGCGAGCACCGTCTGGTCCACCGGATCCCAGTTGACGATGCCGGTTTTCTTGTAGGCGAGGCCCTTCCTGAACAGGCGGGTGAAGAGCCACTGGTTCCATCTGTAGTAGTCCGGGTTGCAGGTCGCAAGTTCCCGCTCCCAGTCGAGCGCGAATCCGAGGCCCTGCAGCTGCTTCTTCATGTACGCGATGTTGTCGCGGGTCCATTTCGCGGGCGGCACTTTGTTCGCCATCGCCGCGTTCTCGGCCGGCAGGCCGAACGCATCCCAGCCCATCGGCTGCAGCACGTTCATGCCGCGCATGCGGTAATGCCGCGTCAGCACATCGCCGATTGTGTAATTTCGCACATGCCCCATATGCAGCTTGCCCGACGGGTATGGGAACATCGACAGGCAGTAAAATTTGCGCCTGGATGCGTCCTCGGTGACGCGGAAAGATTGCCGCGTTTCCCAGAACGACTGGGACTCGCTTTCGACGCTGCGGGGTTCGTATCGGTCGAGCATGGGTGGTTTTCTTGGGTTGCGGTGCCTGTAAGGCCGCGCATTCAATGCCGACCAATGGAAGCGGCGGATTATAAGGGAGTGACCTGCATGAAACGCACGTTTGCAGTCCTGGCGGCGGCGGCGCTGACCGCTTTTTCGACATTCACGCTGGCGCAGGCGGCCGCGGTCGTGGAGGGCGTCCAGATGCCCGCCTGGCTGGAGCGTGGCGGCGAGCGAAGGCCGCTGGCGGTCGGCATGGAGCTCAAGGCCGGCGATTCGGTGAAGACCGGCGCCGGATCGCGCGCCCTGGTCAAACTCTCCGAAGGCAGCCTGGTCAAGCTGGGCGAGAACGGCTCGCTGCTGATCACCGAAGTGGACGCGGGCAAAAGCGCGGACAGCGGCGGCATCTTCAAGGCGGCGCTGCGCGTCGCCGAGGGCGCCTTCAGGTTCACGACCGACCTGCTGCAGAAAACGCGCAAGCGCGAAGTCAGCATCCGGGTCGCCACCGTCACCGCCGGCATCCGCGGCACCGACCTGTGGGGCAAGTCGGTGCCCGACCGGCAGGTGGTCTGCCTGATCGAAGGCGCCATCGAGGTCGGAGCCGATGGCGAGAAGCCGGCGCTGATGGACCAGCCGCGCCAGTTCTACCGCCGCGAGAAGGGCCAGACGCAGCCCATCGGCTTCGTCGAGCCGGCGCAGCTCGGCGAATGGGCGAAGGAAACTGACATCGAAACCGGCAAGGGCGCCGCGCGCCGCGGCGGCAGGTGGAAAGTGGTTCTCGCCAGCCCGGATACGCAGTCGGCCGCGCTGGAACTCTACGATGCGGCGCGGGACAACGGCTACGCCGCCGAGATCCGTCCGGCGATGGTCGCCGAGAAGCAGGTCTATCACGTGCGCATCCCGAACCTGCCGTCGAAGGCGGAGGGCGAGATGCTCGCCGCGAGCCTGCTCGGCCGCTTCGGCATCGTGGATCCTCGCGTCACGAATTAGAAAGCGTCGGGCGCGTGGGATAATGCACGCGCCTTGTCGCTGCATCTTGAACACCTAAACCCGGAACAGCTAGCCGCCGTCACCCTGCCCGACGGGCACGCGCTCGTGCTCGCGGGCGCGGGCAGCGGCAAGACGCGCGTCCTGACGACGCGCATCGCCTGGCTGATCCAGTCCGGGCGCGTCACGCCCGGCGGCGTGCTGGCGGTGACCTTCACCAACAAGGCGGCGCGCGAGATGGTCACGCGCCTCACCGCGATGCTGCCGGTGAATCCGCGCGGCCTGTGGATCGGCACTTTCCACGGCCTCGCCAACCGCCTGCTGCGCGCGCACCACCAGGAAGCCGGGCTGCCGCGCGAATTCCAGATCCTCGACATGCAGGACCAGCTCTCGGTGGTCAAGCGCGTGTCGAAGGCGATCAACCTCGACGAGGACCGCTTCGCGCCGCGCGACCTGCAGCGCTTCGTCAACGGCCAGAAGGAAGAGGGCCTGCGCGCCCGCGACGTGCCGGCGGGCGATGAGTTGACGCGCAAGCAGGTCGAGTTCTACGCCGCCTACGACGAGCAGTGCCAGCGCGAGGGTGTCGCGGATTTTGCGGAGTTGCTTTTAAGAAGTTATGAACTCCTGAAAAGAAACGAAATCCTGAGATCGCATTACCAGGCGCGATTCAGGTACATCCTGGTCGACGAATTCCAGGACACCAACCGGCTGCAGTACCGCTGGCTGAAGCTGTTCGCGGGCGCCGAGACGCGCCTCTTCGCGGTGGGCGACGACGACCAGTCCATCTACGGCTTCCGCGGCGCCAACGTCGGCAACCTGGCCGAGTTCGAGAAGGAGTACTCGAAGGGCAAGGTGGTGCGGCTGGAGCAGAACTACCGCTCGCAGGGCAACATCCTCGACGCGGCAAACGCGCTGATCGCCAACAACACCCAGCGGCTGGGCAAGAACCTGTGGACTTCCGAAGGCCAGGGCGACCCGCTGCGCGTTTTCGAGGGCGAGAGCGACGCCGACGAGGCGCGCTTCATCGCCGAGGAAGTGGGCGCGCTGCGGCGTGAAGGCATGCGCCTGGTGGACATCGCGATCCTCTACCGCTCGAACGCGCAGTCGCGGGTGCTGGAGCACGCGCTCTTCGGCGCCACCATTCCCTACCGCGTCTACGGCGGCCTGCGTTTCTTCGAGCGTGCCGAGGTCAAGCACGCGCTCGCCTACCTGCGCCTGGTCGCCAACCCGTCGGACGACAACTCCTTCCTGCGCGTCGCCAACTTCCCGCCGCGCGGCATTGGCGCGCGCTCCATCGAGCAGCTGCAGGATGCGGCGAAGCAGAAGGGGACGTCATTGTTTGCGGCAGTCGAAGGCAAGTCTTTATCCTTTAAAAAATTAATCGAAGAACTGCAAAGCGAAACCAAAGACCTTCCATTGCCTGAGATGGTCGAGCACCTGATTCATCGCAGCGGGCTGATCGAGCACTACAAGAACGAGCGCGAGGGCGCCGACCGGGTGGAGAACCTGGAGGAATTGGTCAACGCGGCGGCCTCGTTCGGGCAGGACGATGGCCGGACCGAAACGGAGGAGGAAATCTCTCCGCTCGCGGCGTTTCTTTCCCATGCCGCGCTGGAAGCGGGCGACCACCAGGCCGGCGAAGGCCAGGACGCGCTCCAGATGATGACGGTGCACTCGGCCAAGGGCCTGGAGTTCAACGCCGTGTTCATGAGCGGGCTGGAGGAAGGCCTGTTCCCGCACGAGCAAAGCGTGATGGCGAAAGACGGCCTGGAGGAAGAACGGCGCCTCGCCTACGTCGCGATCACGCGCGCGCGCCAGCGCCTCTACCTGACCTTCGCGCAGACCCGGATGCTGCACGGCCAGACGCGCTACAGCATCGCCTCTCGCTTCCTGGAGGAAATCCCGGAAGGCCTGAAGAAATGGCTCACGCCGAAATTCGCCCGGCAGCAGCGGGCGATGTCGTTCGAATCGGCGGGGCGCCGGCAGTCCCAAGGGGAAAACAGGGACAGCAAGGACACCTACTTCCCGAAGAAGGAAAGGGCTGCTTTCGAGAAGCATCGCGACGATTCCGGTTTCCGCATCGGCCAGAACGTGGTGCACGCCAAGTTCGGCGCCGGCGTCATCGTCGATGCCGAGGGCGACGGCAACGACGCCCGCGTGCAGGTCAACTTCGGCAAGCAGGGCGTGAAATGGCTCGCCGTGGCGGTGGCCAAGCTCCAGGCCGCCTGAGATAAATCAGGGACAGTCCACCATTTCCATTCGGGAAATGGTGGACTGTCCCCGATTTAGCGCGGGAAATGGTGGACTGTCCCTGATTTATCTTTCGAAGATCAGGATCAGGTAGGAGAAAAACAGCAGCAGGTGCACGGCGCCGAGCAGGATGTTGGTGCGCCCGCTGCCGAAGGTGAGGAAGCTCATGCCGAGCGTCAGCACCAGCAGGATCACGTCCACCGATTCCAGGCCCAGCACCACTGTCCGGTTCGTGAGCAGGCCTATTGCCAGCACCGCCGGGATGGTCAGGCTGATGCTCGCCAGCACGGAGCCCAGCAGCAGGTTGATGGAGCGCTGCAGCTGGTTGGCGAGCGCCGCGCGCACCGCCGCCAGCGATTCGGGCGCGAGGACAAGCGCCGCCACGAGGAAGCCGACCAGCGCCGCGGGCGCGCCGAGCACGCTTACCGTATGGTCGATCGGCACCGCGATTTTCTTCGACAGCAGCACGATGGGCGCGATGTAGAGCAGGAGAAGGAGGCCGTGATACGCGGCGGGGCGCAGGTCCATCGCCGCGCGGTCGCGCGTCTCGACGATCTCCTCGGTGACGAAGAAGTGGCGGTGGCGCAGCGTCTGGATGGCGAGGAACACGCCGTAGAGCGCCAACGACATCAGCATCAGGAAGCCTTCGTGCAGCGTCGACAGGGTGGCCCCGGGCGCGGAAGTGAAGTTCGGCAGCACCAGGCCCAGCACCGCGAGCGGCACGATCACGGCGAGGAAGGAACTCGCGCCCTGCAGGTTGTAGGTCTGCTCGTGGTAGCGCAGGCCGCCGACCAGCAGCGAGAGGCCTGCCATGCCGTTGAAGACGATCATCACCACCGCGAACATGGTGTCGCGCGCGAGCGTGGAGACCTGCGGTCCGGTCAGCATCACCGCGGCGATCATCATCACCTCGATGACCGTGATGGCGAGCGTCAGGATCAGGGTGCCGTAGGGTTCGCCGAAGATCTCCGCCAGGCAGTCGGAGTGCCGGACCACCGCGAAAGCCGCTGCCAGCATGATGGCGAACAGCCACGCCAGCACGAACGCGGTCCACAGCGTGCTGTCCAGCGCGCCCGGCAACTGCCGGTAGAAGACGTAGAACAGCGCCGTGGTCGCGTAGACGGGGATAAGCGGCCACTCGCGGGTGATCATGATTCGAATCTAGCACGCGAATTCAATATGTTAGGCTCCCCGGATGAAGAAGCACGACTACCTGGAGCGCATCCTCAAGGCGCGCGTCTACGACGTGGCGATCGAATCGCCGCTGGAATTCGCGCCCTCGCTTTCGAAGCGCCTCGGCAACCGGCTGCTGCTCAAGCGCGAGGACCTGCAGGAGGTTTTTTCGTTCAAGCTGCGCGGCGCCTACAACAAGATGGCCAACCTGCCCTCGGCGAAGCTGGCCAAGGGCGTGATCGCGGCCAGCGCCGGAAACCACGCGCAGGGCGTGGCGCTCGCGGCGCAGAAACTCGACTGCCGGGCGGTGATCGTGATGCCGGTGACCGCGCCAAAGATCAAGGTGGACGCGGTCGCGGCGCGCGGCGCCGAGGTGGTGCTGCACGGCGACAGCTACTCGGATGCCTATCGCCACGCGATGAAGCTCAAGCGCCGGCGCGGGCTGACTTTCGTGCATCCCTACGACGACCCGGACGTGATCGCGGGCCAGGGCACCATCGGCATGGAGATCCTGCGCCAGGCCGATCGCCCCATCCATGCGGTGTTCGTCGCGGTCGGCGGCGGCGGCCTGATCGCCGGCGTCGCCTCCTACATCAAGCGCCTGCGCCCCTCGGTGCGCGTGATCGGCGTCGAGCCGGTGGACGCGGACGCCATGACGCGCTCGCTCAAGGCGGGACGGCGGGTGGTGTTGGACCACGTGGGCCTGTTCGCGGATGCGGTGGCGGTGAAGCAGGTCGGCAAGGAAACCTTCCGCATCGCGAAGACTCTCGTCGACGAGATGGTGACGGTGGACACGGACGAGATGTGTGCGGCGATCAAGGATGTGTTCGAGGAGACGCGCGTGGTGCTCGAGCCCTCGGGCGCGCTGGCGGTGGCCGGCGCCAAGGCCTGGGTGGCGCGCCACGGTGTCCGCGGGAAAACCCTCGTCGCCGTTGCTTGCGGGGCCAACGCCAATTTCGACCGCCTGCGCTTCGTCGCCGAGCGCGCCGAGGTCGGCGAGCACCGCGAGGCGGTGCTGGCGGTGACGCTGCCGGAAAAGCGCGGCAGCTTCCGCAAGTTCTGCAAGGCGCTGGGCGGGCGCAACATCACCGAGTTCAACTACCGCATGTCGGACCCGCGCGAAGCGCACATCTTCGTCGGCGTCACAGTGCAGAACCGCGACGAGGCCACGCGCATCGTCAAAAGCCTGCGGCGCGGCGGCTTCGGCACGCTGGACCTGTCGGACGACGAAGTCGCCAAGGGCCACATGCGCCACATGGTCGGCGGCCACTTGCCCGGGAAGAAGGGTGGAGTGAACGAACTGCTTTACCGTTTCGAGTTTCCGGAACGGCGCGGCGCGCTGATGAAGTTCCTCTCCAGCATGAACCCGGGCTGGAACATCAGCCTGTTCAACTACCGTAACTTCGGCGCCGACTACGGCTCGATCCTGGTGGGGATGCAGGTGCCGAAGAGCGAAAGGCGCGAGTTCCAGCGCTTCCTCGGCGCGCTGGGCTATCCGCACGCCGACGAGACCGGCAACCCGGCCTACCGCCTGTTCCTGCGATGAAGCGGCGCCGGCTGCTCGCCGCCGCGCTGGCGGCCGGTCCGGCCGCGCTGTTCGGTGCCGCCGCGCACGGCCAGACGCCGGCTTCGGCCTGGGATGACGGCAGCGTGCCGTTCGTGGTGACGCCGATGGAAATCGTGCAGCGCATGCTGCGCATGGCGGAGGTCGGCCGCGGGGACTACGTCATCGATCTGGGCTCGGGCGACGGCCGCATCGTCATCGAGGCCGCGAAACTCGGCGCCCGCGGCCTCGGCGTCGAGATCGAGCGCGCGCTGGTGGACGCGGCGACCGAGAACGCCCGCGCCGCGGGCGTCGGCGACCGGGTCCGGTTCGAAGCTCGCGACCTGTTCCAGGTCGACCTGTCGCCGGCCAGCGTGGTGACCATCTACCTGCTGCCCGAGCTCAATGCGAAGCTGCTGCCGCGGCTGCTCGCGCTCAGGCCGGGCACGCGCATCGTGTCGCACGACGCCCCGATCGGCGACTGGCCGTTCGACGAGCGGCTCGAACTGATGGTGCCGGACAAGCCGGTGGGCGACGGCCGGTCGCGGGTCGAACTCTGGATCGTGCCGGCGCGCGCCGCGGGCGACTGGACCAGCGAGCTGCCCGCGCACGGCGGCCGCTGGCGCTTCCGGATGGCGCAGCGCTACCAGTTTCTGGAGGTCGATGCGGGAGCAGAACGGGCTCGAGATCTCGTGGTCCACCCCGCGCGCATGCGCGGCACGCGGATCTCAATGATCGTCAATGGAATTGTGGGCCAGCGCGCCTGGCGGCACGTCTTCACCGGGATCGTGGAAGGTGCGCGCATCTCCGGCGAGGTGCGGGTCTCCGACGGCAACGAGACACGCAGCTATCCCTGGACCGCGCAGCGCTGAATCTACGTTTCGCGCAGCAGTTCCAGGAGGGCGGGCCCGTAACGCTCCAGCTTCTTCACGCCCAGTCCGGGTATTGAGGAAAGCCCGTCCAGATCCTGGGGGCGCGCAGCGGCGAGCGCCGCGAGCGTGCTGTCGTGGAATACCACGTAGGGCGGCACCGATTGGGCGCGCGCCTGTGCGCTGCGCCAGGTCTTGAGCCGCTCGAACAAGGGGTTTCCGCTGTCGATTGTTCCTCTCGACTTCTTCCTTTTCCCTGAAGAAACCTGGTGCCGCATCGCGACGCGCGCCTCGCCCTTGAGCACGGGGCGCGCGGCCTCCGTGAGGCGCAGGCCGCCGTAGGCATCGTGGTCGGGGCGCGCGTAGCCCAGCGCCACCAGCTGGCGAAACACGGTGCGCCAGGTGGCTTCATCCAGGTCGGCGCCGGCGCCGAACACGTTCAACTGGTCGTGGTTCCACTGCGACATGCGTTCGGTCGCCTTGCCGCGCAGCACGTCGATCAGGTGCACCGCGCCGAAGCGCTGGCCGGTGCGGTAGATACAGGACAGCGCCTTGCGCGCGGCATCCGTCGCGTCCCAGGTCTGCGGCGGCGCGAGGCAGGTGTCGCAGTTGCCGCAAGGCGCGCTCGGCTCGGAAAAATACTCCAGCAGCCTGACGCGGCGGCAGCCCGCGGTCTCGCAGAGTCCCAACAGCGCATCGAGCTTGGCGAAGGAGATGCGGCGGAATTCTTCATTTCCTTCGGATTGCTCCATCATGCGGCGCAGCTGGACCACGTCGCCCAGGCCGTAGGCCATCCAGGCATCGGCCGGCAGCCCGTCGCGCCCCGCGCGGCCGGTCTCCTGGTAGTAGCCTTCGATGCTCTTGGGCAGGTCCAGGTGCGCAACGAAGCGCACATCGGGTTTGTCGATGCCCATGCCGAAGGCGATGGTCGCGACCATGACGATTCCGTCCTCGCGCTGGAAGCGCTCCTGGTGCGCGGCGCGCTCCGCCGAATCCATTCCCGCGTGGTACGGCAGCGCGCGCAGGCCTTGCGCCGCCAGCCACGCGGCGGTCTCGTCGACCTTTTTTCGCGACAGGCAGTAGACGATGCCGGCTTCGTCCGGATGCTCCTCGCGGATGAAGCGCAGCAGCTGGGCGCGGGCGTCCTGCTTGTCGACGATGGTGTAGCGGATGTTCGGCCGGTCGAAGCTGGAAATGAAGACGCGCGCCTCGCCGAGCGCCAGGCGGCGGATGATTTCGCCGCGCGTCTGCGGATCGGCGGTGGCGGTGAGCGCGATGCGCGGCACCGACGGGAAGCGTTCGTGCAGCAGCGACAGCTGCAGGTACTCCGGGCGGAAGTCGTGCCCCCACTGCGACACGCAGTGCGCTTCGTCGATCGCGAACAGCGCGAGCTTCGTGCGGCCTAGCTGCTCCAGCATCTGCGGCATCAGGAGCCGCTCCGGCGCCACGTACAGAAGATCCAGTTTTCCTTCTGAAAAATCCTTCTGGACTGCACGAGCTTCGCCTGCTTCCAGCGAGGAGTTCAGAAAAGCCGCTTTCACTCCAAGCTGCCGCAGCGCCGCCACCTGATCCTGCATTAGCGCGATCAGGGGCGATACCACCAGCGCGGTGCCCGGCCGCAGCAGCGCCGGGAGCTGGTAGCACAGCGACTTGCCGCCGCCCGTGGGCATCAGCACCAGCGCATCGCCGCCGCTGGCAAGGTGCCCGACGATCTCCTCCTGCGCACCGCGGAACGCCGGATAGCCGAAGACCGTTTTCAGGAGCTTGAGGGCTTGAACCTGGCGAGCGCGATCCTCAGTCATCCGGGATCAGGCGCTTGCCCATGCTCGCCCGCTCTTCGACGGCGGTGGCGTACGGTCGAAGTTCCATCTAGTCGAGAAAAACCAGCTTGTCCGCGTCGCGGCCGCCATCACGCCTGTACACGCCGCGCTCGGTCACTACCCAGTCGGCCGGAATGTCCCAGCTTTGCGGATGGATGGTATCCATGCGCGCCAGCTCGTAGGTCACGCCGATCACCGCCGGCTTCTTCGGTAGCGAGGCCAGCGTCCGGTCGAAGAAACCGGCACCGTAGCCGAGGCGGTAGCCGCCGGCATCCCAGCCGTTCATCGGCAGCAGCACCGCGTCGGGAATCACCTCCGGCGAATTGGCCGGGTACGGAATGTCCAATGGTCCCATCGCCAGTTCAACGCCTGGATGCCACTCCCGGAAGACAAGAGGCTGCCTCGGCGCGACGACCACCGGCAGCGCGGTCAACGCACCGCGCTCGCGCAGCGTTCTTACGAAATGCCGCGCGTCGTACTCGCCCTTGATCGGCCAGCAGAAAGCGAGCTTCGCCGAGGCAAGCCCGGGGAACGATCGCGAGAGGTGGGCGTCTATCGAGCGCCGGTATTGCTTCAGCGTTTCCTGGCTGAGTGCCGCGCGCGCGGCGACGAGCCGCTCGCGCTCGGCCTTGCGCCAGGTTTTTAGTTCATCTGTTTGCATGCAGTCTCAATCACGGAGTGCTAAGCTTAGTCCATGATTTTTAGGCGTTTCCTCACTATATCAGTACTCGCTGCATGGGTCGGCGCGGGGTTTGCCGCGCCCAAGGCGCCGCCGGCCGACGAAGCAATATTGAAAGCGCACGACGCTTTTCGCCAGGGCGACCCGCTGAAGTTGCAGCGCGCATCCGCCCAGATGGGTGGCCACATCCTCGCACCGTACCTGGAATATTGGCGCCTCAAGCTCAGGCTGGAGGACATGCCCGACGCCGAGGTGCGCGCCTTCCTCGAGAAGCAGGCGGGCAGCTACCTCGCCGACCGCCTGCGCGCGGATTGGCTCAAGATCCTGGGCAAGCGCGGCGACTGGCAGAGCTTCGAGCGGGAACTGCCGCCGCTGGTGGTGGACGACCTCGAGACCCGCTGCTACGCCTGGCTCGCGCGCCTCGCGCGCCCGGACGACGGCGCGCTCGAGGAGGCGAAGCAGGCCTGGCTCGAGCCGCGCGAGCTGCCGGAAGGCTGCCACCTGCTGGTGAACAAGATGATCGAGGCCGGGCGGATCGACGCGGACGACGTCTGGCGGCGCGTGCGCGTGCTGTTCGAGAACAACCAGGTCGCGGCTGCGCGCCGTGCCCTGGTGCACATGCCGGCCGGCGAGAAGTACGACGAGCGGCTGCTGAACCAGGCCGCCAGCGCGCCGAAGAGGCTGCTGGTCAGCCCGCCGCAGTCGCTCGCGCCGCGCGCGACGCGGGAGATGGTCCTGTTCGCCGTGGTGCGCCTCGCGCGCACCGAGCCGGAGACGGCGGCGGAACTGCTGCGCGGCAAGCTTGCCGCGCGCCTGCCGGCGGAGGACGTGAGTTATGTCTGGGGCAGGGTCGCCTACGAAGGCGCGCGTCGCCTGATTCCGGAAGCTCACCGCTGGTACGCGCTGGCCGATACCGCGACGCTGAACGACGAGCAGCTGGCCTGGAAAGCGCGCGCCGCGCTGCGCGCGACCGACTGGCAGGCGGTGCGCGACGCGATCGACCGTATGTCGCTCGCCGCGCGCCAGGATCCCACCTGGAGCTACTGGTACGGCCGGGCGCTGGGCGCGCAGGGCACCGCCGACGGCGCGCGCGCCTACTTTCTGCGGATCCAGGCGCAGCCGAATTTCTACGGGCAGCTCGCTTCCGAGGAGCTGGGCGTCATTCCGGCGGTGCCCGAGCCGTTCAACGAGGCGAGCGCAGAGCAGGTCGCTGCCGCAAGGGCCGTCCCGGGGCTCGCGCGCGCGCTGGAGCTGTACCGCCTCGACCTGAGGACCGAAGCGACGCGCGAATGGGTGTTCACCATCCGCGGCATGGACGACACGCAGCTGCTCGCGGCCGCGGAAGTGGCCCTGGGCGCGGGCGTCTACGACCGCGCCATCAACACCGCCGACCGGACCGCGCACCTGCACAACTTCAAGGTGCGCTACCTCGCGCCGTTCAAGCAGGTGTTCAACGAGTATTCGCGCAGCGCCGGGCTGGAGGAAGCCTGGGTGCTCGGGCTGGTGCGCCAGGAAAGCCGCTTCATCGTCAAGGCGAAATCCGTCGTCGGCGCGCAGGGGCTGATGCAGCTCATGCCGGCCACCGCAAAATGGGTCGCCAAGCGCAACGGCATGCACCATTTTTCCCAGGCACGGGTCGCCGAGGTGCCGATCAATGTCTCGCTGGGCACGAGCTACCTGAAAATGGTGCTGGATGAACTCGGGCACGCGGTGCTCGCCTCGGCGGCCTACAACGCCGGCCCGGGCCGCGCGCGCCGCTGGCGCGACGTGCGGCCGCTGGAAGGCGCGATCTACGCCGAGACCATCCCGTTCAACGAGACGCGCGACTACGTCAAGAAAGTGATGTCGAATACGATGTACTACTCGCAGTTGATCGGCGGTAAGCTTGTGCCGCTGAAGGACCGCCTGGGCCAGATCCCGGCGAAGTCATCGATAGAGCGCGTCAACGAAGAGTTGCCTTGAAACACGAAAACATCCTGGTGATTGGCGGCACGGGTTTCGTCGGCCGCCACCTGGTGGCGGCGCTGGCCGCGAGCGGCCGGCGCGTGACGGTGCCCACCCGCAGCCGCGAGCGCGCCAAGCACCTGATCCTGCTGCCCACGGTGGACCTGGTGCAGGTCGAGCGGCTCGATGCGCGCGTGCTCTCGCAGCTGGCCGCGGGGCGCGACGCGGTGGTGAACCTGGCGGGCATCCTGCATGGCCCGGATTTCCAGGCCGCGCACGTCGAACTGGCGCAGGGTGTCGTCAATGCTTGCCGCAATTCCGGGGTGAAACGCCTGCTGCACATGAGCGCCGTCGGCGCGGATCCCGAGGCGTCTTCCGAGTACCTGCGCTCCAAGGGACTCGGCGAGCGGGCGGTGCTCGCGGCCGAGGACCTGGAGGTCACGGTGTTCCGGCCGTCGATCATCTTCGGGCCCGAGGACCGGTTCCTCAATATGTTCGCGTGCCTTGCCGCCCTGTTCCTGGTGCTCCCGATCGGCTCGCCGGAGGCCCGCTTCCAGCCGGTCTACGTGGGCGACGTGGTGCGCGCGTTCCTCGCGGCGCTGGACGATCGCGAAGCTGCCGGGGAAAGCTACGACCTGTGCGGGCCGAAGGAGTACACGCTGCGCCAGCTGGCCGAGCTGGCCTGCGCGATGACCGGACGCCGCCGGCTGGTGGTCGGCCTGCCCGATTCGCTTTCCTACCTGCAGGCGCTGGTGTTCGAGAAGCTGCCAGGGCCGCTGCTGACCCGCGACAACCACAATTCGATGCGCGTGCCCAGCGTCTCCAGCGCAGCGTTTCCGTTCGGCATCCAGCCCGTGCTGCTCGAAGCCGTGGCGCCGTCGTGGCTGGCGCCGAGCGGACCGCGCGAGCGCTATCCGAGATTGCGCTGGAAGGCCAAGCGCTAGCTAGACGGGGTGATGCTTCAGCCAGTGGCGCGCGATGTCGATGCGGCGCGCCACCCAGGCTTTGCCTTTGACGTACTTCAGGAACCTCTCCAGCGATCGTAGCCTTCCGGGACGCCCCGCGAGGCGGCAGTGCAGGCCCACGGACATCATTCGTCCGCCCTCTGCGTAGAGGACGTCGAAGGAATCCTTCAGGTACTGGTAGAACTGCTCGCCGGAATTGAACCCCTGCGGCGTCGCGAAGCGCATGTCGTTCGCGTCCAGCGTGTAGGGCACGACCAGCTGCGGCGCGCCGTCCTTCTTCACGTGGCGCTTGTCGTACCAGGGCAGGTCATCCGAGTAGTCGTCGGCGTCGTAGACGAAGCCGCCGTCCTCGGCCACCAGCCTGCGGGTGTTGGGGCTGGTGCGGCCGGTATACCAGCCCAGCGGCCGCTCGCCGGTGAGCCGCTTGTGGATCTCGATCGCGCGCCGCATGTGCTCGCGCTCCTCGTCGATCGGCACGTGCTGGTAGTTGATCCAGCGCCAGCCGTGGCTCGCGATCTCGTGCCCCGCTTTGAGAAACGCGTCCACCGCGGCGGGATTGCGCTCCATCGCCATCGCCACGCCGTACACGGTCAAGGGCATGCGGTGGCGCCTGAAAAGATCGAGGATGCGCCAGACACCGGCACGCGAACCGTACTCGTAGAGCGACTCCATCGACATGTGGCGCGCGCCCTCGACCGGCTGCGCGCCGACGATCTCGGAGAGGAAGGATTCGGAGGCCCGGTCGCCGTGCAGCACCGAGTTCTCGCCGCCCTCCTCGTAATTCAGGACGAACTGCAGCGCAATGCGCGCCTTGCCCGGCCACTTTGCCTGCGGCGGGCGCGCGCCGTAGCCTGCAAGATCGCGCGGATAGGGGGGGGTCATTTCAGCAGGTCCAGCAGCGTGAGGGCGACGACTTCAGTCGCCTTGTAGAGGTCGTCCAGCTTCAGGTTTTCGTCCGCCATGTGGCCGTTCGCCTCTTCCAGCGTCTTTGGTCCAGCGCCGTAGAGCACCGTCGGAATTCCGGCGGCGCTGTAGTGCCTCGCATCCGTGTAGAGCGGCACGCCGTGGGCTTCGATGCGTTCGCCGAGAATGGCCTCGGCATGCTTCCGGATTGCGCCGACCAGTTTTTCCTGGCCGGGAAGCGGGGTGAACGGCCTGGCCAGCAGGATGCGCTTCACGCCGAGGCGGATTCCCGGCCAGCCGGCGGCGAGTTCGTGCAGGCGCACGGTCAGCACGCGCTCGGCTTCAGCCGCATCCTCCTCCGGCACGATGCGCCGGTCGAGACGGAAGGTCACGCGGTCGGGCACGACATTGGTGTTGATGCCGCCGGACACCAGGCCGATCACGAGCGTCGGATGCGCGATGCCGGGGGTCGCGGAGCGGGTTGCGGCGAGGGTTTTCCTGAAAGCATAGAGCCCGTTCATGATCGAGGTCGCCGCTTCCAGCGCGTCGACGCCGGTCTCGGGCCGCGCGGCGTGTCCCGAGCGCCCGAGGACCTCGACCTCGAGGTGCAGGCAGCCGTTGTGCGCGACCGTGATGCCATGCGCGAAGCCAGCGCTGATGGCGAAATCCGGTTTGGTCAACGATTGCCCGAGCAGCCAGGCGGGGCCGATCTCGCCGCCCGTTTCCTCGTCATAGGTCAAGTGCAGTTCGACGCTGCCGCGTATTCCGCCGGGATCGTTCTTCAGCGCAAGCAGGGCAAAAGCGTAGGTCGCGAAGTCGGATTTCGACACCGCCACGCCCCGGCCGTACATCCTGTGGTCGCGGATCTCGGCACCGTACGGGTCGGCGCTCCAGCCCGTGCCCGGCGGCACCACGTCGCCATGCGCGTTCATCGCGATGGTCGGGCCGCCTTCGCCGAAGCGCTCGCGCACGATGAGGTTGGTGCAGCTTTTCATGCCGGCTGCCTTCACCAGGGCCTCCGGAACCGGATGGCGTTCGACCTTGAAACCCAGCTGCTCCAGCAGTGCGGCGGCGCGCGCCGCGTGCGGCGCGCAGTCGCCGGGAGGGTTGTCCGAGGGCACCTTGACCAGTTCGGCGAGAAACCGCGCCTGGGCATCGCGCTGTCCCGCCAGGTAATCGTGGATGCGTTTATTCATGCCTTCGTTCCCGGCTGGAAGTTCTCGATGAAGCGCAGGAGAACGCGCGCTCCCATTCCGGCATCCGCGGCGCTGATCGCCTCGGCCGGATTGTGGCTGATGCCTTTCTCGCAGCGCACGAACAGCATGCCGATGTCGCACAGCCCGATCATCGCCATGCCGTCATGGCCGGCGCCGCTCGGCAGCTTGCGCACCGCGATCCCCTCGGCCGCGATCGCCGCGCCGATCTGGTCCATGAGCCAGGGCGCGCAGGCCGCGACGCCGCCCTCATGCGTCTTCGTCGCGCGCATGCCGAGCTTGCGCCGCGCGCAGATGGCATTCATCTCGCCAAGCAGGTGCTCGACCGCGGCAACCCGCACCGGGTCCTCGGGCGCCCGGATGTCGAGGCTGAACTTCGCCATGCCGGGAATCACGTTGACGGCGCCGGGAAGCGCTTCCATCCTGCCCACGGTTCCCACCAGGGCGGGAACGCCGGCGCAGTACCGCTCGACCGCCAGCGTGCATTCGGCGGCCGCGGCAAGCGCATCCCGCCTCAAGTTCATCGGCACCGTGCCGGCGTGGCCCGCGGTGCCGTCGATCTCCACCGCAAAGCGCGTCGCGCCGTTGATCGCGGTGACCACGCCGACGGGAAGTCCCTCGGCCTCGAGGACGGGTCCCTGCTCGATGTGCAATTCGGCGTAGGCCAGCACCTCCTCGCGCCGGCGCGCCGCCGTGCCCAGCCGGGCAGGGTCGAGCCCGGCCTTCCGCATGGCCTCACGCATGCTGACGCCTTTTGCATCCACGCTGTCGAGCACCTCCGGCTTGAACGTACCCGCCACCGCGCGGCTGCCAAGCAGCGTGGCATTGAACCGCACGCCTTCCTCGTCGGCGAAGCCCACAACCTCGATCGCAAACGGAAGTTTCTTTTTCCTTGAATTCAGGAAATCGACACATTCGATCGCGGCGACGACCCCCAGCATGCCGTCGTACTTGCCGGCGTCGCGCACCGTGTCGAGGTGCGAGCCGAGCATCAGGCAGGGTAATCCCGGCTGCGCGCCCTCGTAGCGGCCGACCACGTTGCCGATGGCGTCGAGGCGCGCCGTCATGCCCGCTTCGCGCATCCAGCCGAGCACGAGTTCGTTTGCCGCCGCCTGCTCGCGCGACAGGAACACGCGCGTCAGGCCGCCGGGAAGTTCCGAATGGCGGGCGAGCGACTCGCAACGTTCCATGATTCTGCGCGGATCGGGCATGCCGCCAGAATATACTAGGCGCAGCATGAACCTGGCGCAGGTCAACGCCCTTTCCCTCGAGCAATTCACGGCGCGCTTCGGCGGCGTGTTCGAGCATTCGCCGTGGGTCGCGGAGCGCGCCTGGCGCGACAGGCCCTTCGATTCGGTGGGGCGGCTGCACGCTTCGATGCAGCAGGCGGTGGCCGAGGCGGGCGCCGAAGAGCAGCTTGCGCTGATCCGCGCGCATCCGGAGCTCGCCGGACGCGAAGCGTCGAAGGGCGGGCTCACGGCGGATTCCTCCACCGAACAGGGGCGCCTCGGTTTCCTCAACCTCGACCGCAGCCACCTCGAGCAGATGGTCGAACTGAACCGGACCTACCGCCAGCGCTTCGGCATCCCGTGCATCGTGGCGCTCAAGCTGCACGCCAGCCGCGAGAGCGTCATGGCCGCCATGCTGCGGCGGCTCGGCAATACGAAGCAGGCGGAGCTGGCGGCCGCGCTGGAACAGATCGGCCACATCGCGCGCGGCCGGCTGGATAAAATCGTGGAGGAAAAATAGGATGGGCAAACTCACCACTCATGTGCTCGATACCGCCAGCGGCAAGCCGGCTGCGGGCATGACGGTCGAGCTGTCGGTATTCGGAAGCGCGGGCTGGAAGAAGCTGAAGAGCCTGCGGACCAACGCCGACGGGCGCACCGATGCGCCGCTGCTCGAGGGCGCGCAACTCAAGAAGGGGCAGTACCGGCTTGTGTTTCACGTTTCTGCGTATTTCAAGACAAAGACCAAACTGCCCTTTCTCGACCGGGTTCCCGTCCGTTTCGGGATCGCCGATCCGAAAGCCAGCTACCACGTGCCGCTGCTCTGCTCGCCCTGGAGCTACAGCACGTACAGGGGCAGCTGACCGTGGCAGCTGAGCGGGGCAGCTGAATTTGGAGGCCTACCTCCTCGACTGGCTGAGCCTGCTCGTGCGCTGGGCGCACCTCGTCGTCGGCATCGCCTGGATCGGCGCCTCGTTCTACTTCATCTGGCTGGACAACCACCTGGAGGCCTCGAGCGATCCGAAGATCGCGGGTGACCTGTGGGCCGTGCACGGCGGCGGCTTCTACCACGCCGAGAAATTCAAGGGCGCGCCGCCGCGGATGCCGGCGCGGCTGCACTGGTTCAAGTGGGAAGCCTATTGGACCTTCATCACCGGGTTCTTCCTGCTGGTGCTGGTCTACTACGCCGGCGCCGAGCTTTACTTGATCGATGCTTCCGTGATGCCGCTCTCGAAAGGCATGGCGATTGGCCTCGGCCTGGGGAGCCTGATTGTTGGGCTCGTGGTTTATGAAGGTCTTTGCCGTTCACCCATGGGCGACACGATTCTCGCCATCACAATGTTTCTCTTTCTCGCAGTGCTCGCATGGGGGCTCTGTCAATTCTTCAGCGGCCGCGGCGCCTTCATCCATTACGGCGCGATCCTCGGCACCATCATGGTGGCGAACGTCGCGCACATCATCATTCCCGGGCAGCGGCGCATGGTGGCCGCGCTCGCCGCCGGCCGCGCCCCCGATCCGAAAGACGGCGCCGCCGGCAAGCAGCGCAGCGTGCACAACACCTACTTCACGCTGCCGGTGCTGTTCACCATGATCTCCAGCCACTACGCCTTTACCTTCGGCGGGCGCTGGAACTGGCTGGTGCTGGTCGCGCTGACCCTCGCCGGCGGCCTGATCCGTGTCTGGTTCGTGATGCGCCACAAGGGCAACGCACCGGCCTGGCCCCTGGCGGCGGGTATTTCGGTGCTTTTGGTTTCGATTATTTTTATGTCGCCCAGGACGGAAGAAAAAACCATTTCGGTCAAATTCGAGCGGATCAAACCCATCATCGATGCCCGCTGTGCCGGCTGCCATATGGCGAAGCCAACCTTCCAGGGAATCGCGGAGGCGCCGAAAGGCGTCCTGCTCGATACGCCCGAGCGCATCAGGGCCCAGGCCGGCGCGATCCTCGCGCAGACCGTCACCACGAAAGCGATGCCGCCGGGCAACCTGACGCAGATGACGGACGAAGAGCGCGCGCTCCTCGGCCGCTGGGTGCGCTCCGGCGCACCATAAATCAGGAAATCAGGGACAGTCCACCATTTCCGGCGCCGGGCAGGCGGCCAGCGCACTTTCCGGAAATGGTGGACTGTCCCTGATTTACTTGCGATTCTCCTCTATGAGTCGCTTGAGGATGCGTCGCATGGCGATGCCGGGCTGGTCGGAGGGCATGTGCTGCTCGGTTTTCATGTCGAGCGGCACGTCGGGATCGGTGCTCTCCAGGATGCGCTTGTCCTCCAGCGTCACCGCGCGGTCGAAGGACACGATTTTCTCCACGTCGGCGCTGCCGTCGCGGTCCTCGATCAGGCAGAACTGAACCATCTGCGAGCGGTCGTCGGCGAGCGGCACCTGCACGTTCACCACGACGTGCGCGGGGCCGTCGTCGTACTGGATGCCCAGGCGCACCGCGAAGGGCGCGTACCAGGTGCAGTCGAGCTTGCGCTCGTTGGCGGCCTGCTGCGCGTGGTGGGCGATCGCCACGCCCAGGCGGCCGCGGTAGTGGAATCCGCCTTCGAACTCCTCGATCGTCGCGTCTTTTGCAACCAGGTGCTCCGGCGTGCCGAAGGTGCCCAGGTGCACGAAGCTGGGATGCGCCATGTCGAGTTCGTTTTCCATGACGCGCAGCGCCGCCGTGTTCCAGGTTTCGTAGAACTCATGCACCAGCCGGTAGCCGGGGTCCTCGGCCTCCGGAATGCGCGGAATGTCGTAAAGCGGTTCCTCCAAGGCGACCCAGGCGTAGCCGTAACGCGCCTCGCAGCGATAGGACTGCACCCGGCGCTGCGGTCCGGGCTTCACGTCGGGCATCTGCGGCATGCGCACGCACTGGCCGCTGCGGTCGTATTGCCAGCCGTGATAGCCGCAGGCGAGGATGCCGTCGCAGACCTTGCCAAGCGACAGTCGCGCCGAGCGGTGGCAGCAGCGGTCCTCGAGCGCGGCGGGGCGCCCCTCGGCGTCGAGAAACAAAGCGATGCCTTGGCCGAGCAATTCGAAACGCTGCGGTCCCGCCGCGAGGTGCTCGAGGGGAACCACCGGGTACCAGAACCGGCGGAAGACCGGATGTGCCGTGACTTTCATCGCGGATTATTCTGGCACGCATCGTGCTGTAGACTTTCACCGTACATCCAGTCTTTCAGGGAGACACCCATGCGTTTCGTTGCGTTGATCATCGCCATGCTCGTTTCTGGTGCATCGCTCGCCCAAAAAGCCACCCCGATCCGCTTCGCGCTCGACTGGCGCTTCGAAGGGCCGGCGGCGCCGTACTTCGTGGCGATCGACAAGGGCTACTACAAGGCCGAGGGCCTGGATGTGACCGTCGACCCCGGCACGGGGTCGGTCGAGGGCATCAACCGCGTCGCCTCGGGCGCCTATGAAATGGGTTTCGCCGACTTCAATTCACTGGTCAAGTACCGCGACAACCCGCGCAACCTCGAGGTGAAGGCGGTGATGATGGTGTACGACACGCCCGCGTTCTCCATCGTCGCGCTCAAGAAAAGCGGCATCAAGTCGCCCAAGGACCTGGAAGGCAAGATCCTCGGCGCGCCGGCGCCCGACGGCGCGTACGCGCAGTGGCCGATCTTCGTGCAGGCGAACAAGATCGACGCCTCCAAGGTGAAAATCGAGAACGTCGGCTTCCCGGTGCGCGAGCCGATGCTGGCGCAGGGCAAGGTGGACGCCATCACCGGCTTCTGGTTCTTCTCCTACATGAACCTGCGCGCCAACAACGTGCCCGCGGACGACATCGTGGTGCTGCACATGCGCGACCACGGCGTGGACCTCTACGGCAACGTCATCATCGCCAACCCGGACTTCATGCGCTTTTCGCCGAAAGCGGTGGCCGGCTTCGTCAAGGCGACCATCAAGGGCATCCAGGAAACCATCCGCAGCCCGGAGACGGCGATCGATTCGCTGATGAAGCGCAATCCCATTGCCAAGCGCGACGTCGAGCTCGAGCGCCTCAAGCTGGCGATCTCGAAGAACTTCGTCACGCCGGACGTGCAGAAGAACGGCCTGGGCGCGGTGGATGCTAAGCGCCTGGAAAAGTCCTTCGACCAGATCGGCCTCACCTTCCAGTACACCAAGAAGCCCAAGGCCGCCGACGTCTTTACGTCGCAGTTCCTGCCCGCCAAGGAGCAGCGGCTGGTCAAGTAAATTGTCTTTGGTAAAGCTCCAGGGAATCTCCATGGCCTATGGCCGCGGCGCCGCCGCGGTCCGGGCCATCGAGGACGTCAGCCTGGACATCGCGCGCGGCGAATTCATCGCCGTGGTCGGTCCCTCGGGCTGCGGCAAGTCCTCCCTCATGAAGCTCATCTCCGGGCTGCACCCGCCGCTCGCAGGTTCGCTGACGGTCGAGGACCGGCCGGTCAAGGGGCCGCTCAAGTCGGTCGGCATGGCGTTCCAGAACTCCAACCTGCTGCCGTGGCGGACTGCTGTCGAGAATGTGTTGTTGCCCTTGGAAATTGTCGAGCCTTTCCGTTCCGGGCTGGGGAAAAACAAGTCCCAATACATTCAAAAAGCAATCTCCCTCCTGGAATCGGTCGGCCTGAAGGGCTTCACGGATAAGCATCCCTGGGAACTTTCCGGCGGCATGCAGCAGCGCGCATCGATCTGCCGCGCGCTGATCCACGAGCCGGAAATCCTGATGCTGGACGAGCCCTTCGGCGCGCTGGACGCCTTCACGCGCGAGGAACTGTGGTGCACGCTGCGCGACCTGCAGGCGGCGCGCAAGGTGACCGTGATGCTGGTGACGCACGACCTGCGAGAGGCGGTGTTCCTCGCCGATACCGTCTACGTGATGTCGAACCGGCCCGGCCGCATCCTCAAGCGCTGCGAAGTGAACCTGCCGCGGCCGCGCGACCTGGAAGTGACCTACACGCAGCCCTTCCAGGACATCGTCCACGAACTTCGCAGTCTCATCGGCGGAAAGCACTGATGGAGCGCAGCGAGGTCGCCATCAAGGTGATCGCGCCCGCGGCGTTCACGCTGGCATTGTTCACGCTTTGGGAATTTATTTGTTTTATAGGAAAAATACCCTTAACCATTTTGCCCGCACCTTCTGACGTCTTCGGCGCGCTTTGGCAGTACCGCGCGCCGATCCTCGACAATTCCTGGGTCACGCTCTGGACCACGCTGGCGGGCTTCATGATCGCCACCGTGTTCGGCCTGGGCCTGGGCATCGCCATCGGCTGGCACCGCGCCATCTACGCCGGCATCTACCCGGTGCTGGTCGGCTTCAACTCCATCCCGAAGGTGGCGGTGGTGCCGGTGCTGATCCTCTGGTTCGGCCTGGGCGAAGTTCCGGCGATCCTGACCGCGTTCCTGATTTCGTTCTTCCCGATCGCGGTCAATGTCGCCACGGGCCTCGCCACCACCGAGCCGGAACTGGAAGACGTGCTGCGCGCGCTGGGCGCCTCCAAGCTCGACATCATGAAGAAGGTCGGCATCCCGCGCTCGCTGCCGTACTTCTTCGGCTCGCTCAAGGTGGCGATCACGCTCGCCTTCGTCGGCGCGGTGGTGTCCGAGACCGTCGGCGCGAACAAGGGGCTGGGCAAGCTGATGCTGGACGCGCAGGCCTCCTTCCAGGTGCCGATCGTGTTCGCCGGCCTGCTGGTGCTGGCGGTGCTGGGGATCGTCCTGTATGCGATGACCGCGATCGTGGAAGCGCGGTTCACAGGCTGGGCGTTCAGGGGCGGCGCCAACAGATAGAATGCGCCGCATGGCGCGAATACCGTACGAAGACGAAATCATCATTTCCTGGGTCGAGCTGCATCGCGACTCGCGCTACCTCTCTGAAATCCTGCACCAGAAGGGCCCCTGGAAAGGCATCATCGCCGTGACCCGCGGCGGCCTCGTGCCGGCGGCACTGGTGGCGCGCGAACTCGACATCCGGCTGGTGGACACGATCTGCGTCACCAGCTACGACGCAGGTGCGGCCGGCGCGGCGGCGCAGGTGCAGGGCGAGCTGAAGGTCCTGAAGGGCGTCGAGGGCGACGGCGCGGGCTATCTCCTGATCGACGACCTGGTCGACACGGGCCGCACCGCGCGTGAAGTGCGCCGGCTCCTGCCCAAGGCCTACTTCGCGACGCTCTACGCCAAGCCCGCGGGCCGGCCGATCATCGACGTGTGCATCAAGGAATTCAAGCAGGGTAAATGGATTCACTTTCCGTGGGATATCGAATACCGCTTCGCCACGCCCATCAAGGAGGGCGGCAAGGTCCGTTCCGGTCCATAAAGGTGCCATTCACCATTTACGTCGTTGGCGGCGCCGTACGGGACGAGCTTCTCGGCCTTCCCGTCCGCGACAAGGACTACGTCGTCGTCGGCGCGACGCCCGAGGAGATGGTCGCCGCCGGCTTCAAGCCGGTCGGCAAGGACTTCCCGGTGTTCCTGCATCCGAAGACCCACGAGGAACACGCCCTCGCGCGCACCGAGAGGAAGAGCGGGCGCGGCTACAAGGGCTTCACCGTCTACGCCGCGCCGGATGTCACGCTGGAACAGGATCTCGCGCGCCGCGACCTCACCATCAATGCCATCGCCAAGGGCCCCGACGGCAAGCTGATCGATCCTTTCCACGGGGAAAAAGACCTTCGTGCGGGCGTGCTGAAGCACGTCAGTCCTGCTTTTTCGGAAGATCCGGTCCGGATCCTGCGCGTCGCGCGCTTCGCCGCGCGCTTCGGCTTTGGCATCGCCCACGAGACGATGCAGTTGATAAAGAAGATGGTCGCGGATGGCGAGACCGACTACCTCGTGCCGGAGAGGGTATGGCAGGAATTCTCGAAAGGTCTTTGCGAAAAGGATCCGGGGCGCATGTTCGAGGTGCTGACGGCCTGCGGGCTGATGGAAAAGCTCCTTCCGGAAATCAAGGCGCTGCCGGCGAGGTACGCAGGTACATTGCCCGTCCGGTTCGCGGTGGTCTGCTTTTCAATGCTCGAACCGGAAATCAGGACGCTCTGCGATCGACTCAAGGTGCCGAACGGCGAGCGCGAGCTGGCCCTTACGGCAAATCGCTGCAAGGAATTCCTGCATCCCTCGAAGCCGGCGGAGTTCCTGAATCTCTTCAAACGGGCCGATGCCTATCGACGGCCGGAACGTTTCAGGGATTTCCTGGAAGTCGCCCGGCTATCGGAACTGGAATTCGATGCCGGGAAGATTGAGAACGCCCTGCGTGCCGTCCAGTCGGTCGATGCGGGTGCTGTCTCGAGCCAGGCAAAGTTGCCGAGCGAGATTCCCGCGCTCCTCGACAAGGCGCGCGAGCAAGCGATAGAAAAGATGTAAAAACGAAATCAGGGACAGTCCACGATTTCCCGTCCGGAAGAGGCGCGAAATGGTGGACTGTCCCTGATTCTTCTGACGAAAGGAAGGCGATGATCGATCTGTATACGTGGAGCACCCCGAACGGCCGCAAGGTTTCCGTCATGCTCGAGGAGTGCGGGCTGCCGTACCGCGTGCACACGGTGAACATCGGCAAGGACGAGCAGTTCAAGCCGGAATTCCTCGCCATCAATCCGAACAACCGGATTCCGGCGATCGTCGATCCGGATGGTCCGGACGGCAAGCCGCTGCCGCTGTTCGAATCGGGCGCGATCCTGATCTACCTGGCGGAGAAGACCGGAAACAAGTTTTACCCCCAGAAAAACAAATACATCGTCCTGCAATGGCTGATGTTCCAGATGGGCGGGGTCGGGCCGATGTTCGGCCAGGCGCACCATTTCATGCGGGCGAAGAAGGACGAGATCCCCTACGGCACCGAACGCTACGGCAACGAGGCGAAGCGGCTCTATGGCGTGCTGAACAAGCGGCTGTCGGAAGCGGCTTACCTGGCGGACGAGTATTCCATCGCCGACATCGCGACCTATCCCTGGGTGGCGCGCCACGAATGGCACCGCGTCGATCTCGCGCAGTATCCGGCGGTGAAGCGCTGGTACGACACCATCAGCGCGCGGCCGGCGGTGGTGCGGGGGATGGCAGTACCCCCTGTAGTTACCTAGCTGTCGCGCCGGAAGCTTTCCAGCAGCAGGTCGTCGAAGATCGCGACGGCGCGCGTCCAGCCGGCCGAAGCCCCCCGGATCTTGTGCGGGAAGCAGGAGACGACGAAGCCGTCGGCGGGAATCGCCTCCAGGTTGTGCAGCTTCTCGATGTGGCAGTAGCCGATGTCGCGCCCGGCCTTGTGCCCTTCCCAGATCAGGCTCGCGTCCTTGGTTTCCTTGTATTTCTCCGCGGTATGGACGAAGGGCGCGTCCCAGCTCCAGGCGTCGGTGCCGGTAAGCCGCACGCCGCGCTCAAGGAGATACATGGTCGCTTCGTAGCCCATGCCGCAGCCGGCGCTGACGTAGTCATCAAAGCCGTAGCGCGAGCCGGCGCGCGTATTGACCATGACGATCTCAAGCGGCTTCAGGGTGTGGTTGATTCGCTTCAGCTCTGCTTCCACATCACTTGCCGTGACGACATAGCCGTCCGGTAAATTCCTGAAGTCGAGCTTCACGCCCGGCTGGAAGCACCAGTCCAGGTCCACTTCGTCGATCGCGATCGCCCTTTCGCCCTTGTTCATCGTCGGATGAAAGTGGTAAGGCGCATCGAGATGCGTGCCGTTGTGCGTGATGAGCTCGACCTTCTCCACCGCCCAGGCCGCGCCGTCGGGCAGGTCTTCCTTCTTCAGCCCGGGAAAGAACGGCGCCATCTGCGGGAAAGTACTTTGATGGTCCAGGTAGGTGATCTTCGGGCCGAAGGGCGGCGGATCGGAGACGACGTCGTTCTCGAGATAGATGGACAGGTCGACGATCTTGCGGGGCATGGTGGCTTACCTCTTGGCGTGGCGGACCAGGAATGCGTTGATGTCTTCGATTTTGAGCTGCGGTTCGCCGGGGACCGGCTTCGAGCCGACCACGCGGTTCATCCATTCCATGTTCTTCTGCATGCGCTCGACCACCGCAGGCCATTCCTTCGCGGTGTGCATCTGCGGATCGGGCAGCGCGTGGCATTGCCCGCAGGCGACGCGGAACGATTCCCCCCTTCGCGCATTCACCTCCGGAACCTTCGCCGCATCGATCGGCCGCAGCGCGTGCCGGCGGTGGTACGCGACGATCGTCTTCTCGTCCTCGAGCGAGGGTGCTTCCACGCCGGCCATCATCTCCGTCATGAGCTTGCCCATGTTTCCCTTGCCCTCCATGCGCGGCACCATGCGGCGCACGACGGCAGGCCAGCGGGCCGCGTCGTGCATCGCCGGGTTGGCGAGGTTGTGGCACTGCACGCAGTAGCGCTGCGTGAGCTGCGCGCCGCGCGAGCGCGGCTCGGGCAATGCCGCCGGCTCGAAGCCGGGCGGGATGATGCGTTCGAGCATCGGTGCGTGGGGGCTTTGCGACCAGTTCTTCTTCTCTTCTCCCTGCACGGGAAAGACGATGCAGAGAAAAATCCACAACAGGCTAGAGCGCAGCACTGCGATCTCCACGGCTGAATCCCGGCAAGGGACCTTCGACGCCCTTGCCCACGGCGAGCACTTTGAAGAGTTCACCCATCTCCGCGGGCGACAGCAGTTTCTGCGCCGCCGCGGCGGCGGGCAGGTAGCGCTTCGAGTCGGCGGGATTTTCTTCGGCGAGCAGCTCGGTGATGCCGCAGTTGACCAGGAACTGCGCCTGGCTGGTGTAGCCGAGCAGCTCCAGCCCGGCTTCGTCTGCCGCCCGCGACAGGGCGCTGAAATCCACGTGCGCCGTGACGTCCTGCAGGCCCGGCAGGTAGAACGGATCGCCGTGCACGTGGTGCCGGTAGTGGCAGGCGAGCGTCCCCATGGAGCGCTGCGGATGGAAGAACTCGCGCGCCGGAAAGCCGTAGTCGATGACAAGGATCGCGCCACGTTCGAGCGAAGCGCCGAGCGAACGCACCCAAGCGCGCGCCGTGAGCGCGAGTTCGCTCTCGTAGCGGCCCGACGGCGGGATTTCGATATCAAGGGCTTTCGCATCGCCGAGTACTGGTTCGCTTGCCAGCCTGTCCGACCACGCGAGCTGCCCCTCGTTGGCGCAGACGCCGCGTTCGAGTACGCCCTCGCGAATCCAGGCGAGCGCATGTACCGGCATCGCGTCCACCACTTCGTTGGCGAGCATCACGCCCCGGAAGCGCTCGGGCAGCCGGTCGAGCCACTGCACCCGATTGCCGAGGATTTGCTGCTGTCGATCTTTCAATTCCGGGCTGGTTTCGAGTATGAAATACGGAAAGGAAATTTCGCCAATGATCGACATCGCCAGGGCCCCGGATCCCGCTCCGAATTCGAGAATGGCCTCTCCCGGCTGCAGCACCTGTGCAATTTGGCGCGCGAGCGTTCGCCCGAACAGCGGCGAGAGTTCCGGCGCAGTGACGAAGTCGCCGCCCGCTCCGAGCTTGCGCGCGCCGGCAGCGTAGTAGCCGAGCCCCGGCTCGTAAAGGACGCGTTCCATGTAGCGCGCAAAGGACATCCAGTTGCCGGACGCTTCCAGCTCCGCGCCGATGCGATCCAGCAATGCGCGGCTGGTTGCGAGCGCATGGGGTTCAGGCGATGGCAGCTCTGAAGGACGCATGCCACTGAATTTACCCTAGAATTCCGCCCTGCCATGGACGCAGAAATGCAAGGAAAGACAGCCATCGTTACCGGCGCCGCGCGGCGCATTGGCGCGGCGATCGCGCGCCGGCTCCACGCCTCCGGCGCGAACGTGCTGCTGCATTACCGCGGCGCCGAAACCGAAGCCGCGAGCCTGGAAGCGGAATTGAATGCCTTGCGCGCAAAGAGCGCTTCCAGGGTGAAGGCGGACCTGCTGGCGCCGATCGCGCCGCGCTCGCTGATCAGCACGGCAATGGAGCGTTTCGGCCGGCTCGATGTGCTGGTGAACAATGCGTCGAGCTTTTATCCGACGCCCGTCGGCTCGATCGAGGCCGGGCACTGGGACGACCTGATCGGCTCCAACCTGCGCGCGCCGCTGTTCCTTGCGCAGGAAGCGGCCCCCGAGCTTCGCCAGCGCAGCGGCGCAATCGTGAACATCGTGGACATCCATGCGGAGCGGCCGCTTAAGGATTACATCGTCTACAGCATTGCGAAGGCGGGACTCGCTGCGATGACGCGCGCACTGGCGCTTGAGCTCGGGCCCGCGGTGCGCGTCAATGGCGTGGCGCCGGGCGCCATTGCCTGGCCGGAGGACGGCCAGTTTCCGCCGCCGGAGCGCGACCGCATCGTCGGCACCACGCCGCTCGCCCGCCTGGGCAAGCCCGAAGAGATCGCCCGGGCGGTACACTTCCTTGCCACGGCCCCTTTCATTTCCGGGCAGATCCTCGCCGTCGATGGCGGCAGGTCTGTATATCTGTGAAAGACACCAGGAAACACGAACTCGAATTCAACAAGCTCGCCAAGCGCATCCGGCGCCAGGTGGGCGACGCCATCGTCGATTTCAACATGATCGAGGCAGGCGATCGCGTGATGGTTTGCCTGTCGGGCGGGAAAGATAGTTATGGGTTGCTCGACGTATTGCTTCAACTGAAAGAAAAGGCGCCGGTCTCGTTCGAGCTGATCGCCGTCAACCTGGACCAGAAGCAGCCGGGTTTTCCGGAGCGCGTGCTGCCCGAGTATCTGACCTCGCTCGGCGTGCCCTTCAGGATCGTCGAGCAGGACACCTACTCGGTGGTCAAGCGCGTGGTGCCCGAGGGCCAGACGATGTGCGCGCTGTGCTCGCGGCTGCGCCGCGGCGCGCTGTACCGCGTCGCGGGCGAACTGGGCGCGACCAAGATCGCGCTGGGCCACCACCGCGACGACGTGCTCGCGACCTTCTTCCTCAACCTGTTCCATGCCGGGACGCTGAAGGCGATGCCGGCCAAGCTGCTGTCGGACGACGGCAGGAACGTGGTGATTCGCCCCCTCGTTTATGTTGCCGAGGACGACCTCGCCGCCTACGCCGGGGCGAAGGCCTTCCCGATCATTCCCTGCACGCTGTGCGGCTCGCAGGAGAATCTGCAGCGCAAGGTGGTCGGCCGCATGCTGAAGGAATGGGAAAAGACCGAGCCCGGGCGCATCCAGTCCATCCTGCGGGCGATGACCGACGTGCGGCCTTCGCAACTGCTCGATCGGAAGCTGTTTGATTTTGCGGGCCTGAAACCCGGCCCGGGCAAGGACAAAAGAACCGTCAGCGTGGTCAAGTTCAGGGAACTCGGCGAGCCTTTGTTTGCCGAATAGCCCATGTCTCTCCGGCTGACGTTTTTAATTTTCCTTTTGTCGGTCAATCAAAACACCGGCGCGCAAGACTGGCGCACCGCCAGCAAGGCGCCCGTGGGCCTTGCGCCCGACCCGGCGACGACATCCGAGGCGGTGGTGCAGGTCTACGGCGCGCGCACCTGGGGCTGGCGCGGCAATTTCGGCGTGCATACCTGGGTCGCCGTGAAGCCGCAAAATGCCGACGCCTACACGGTGTATGAAGTCATCGGCTGGCGCTTGCGCTGGTCCGATACCGTGGTGGCGATCCACCAAAGGGC
>CXWL01072310.1_pt1 | contig 50631 bp, 43 predicted proteins | sample 590931 | NCBI WGS metagenome assembly CXWL01 (sample SAMEA3498368, study PRJEB10139) | groundwater metagenome | biome: water well; material: biofilm material | place: Germany | collected 2015-04-27 | reverse complement strand
GTACCCCGCTTGCGCATTCGATGCAAACAGCGCGAGGCCAGCCATGGCCGCTAGCGTGAGTTGTTTCAGACGAGTCATTATTAGCTCCATATTCGCATTGACTCGTTCTAATAAGCAATTAATATGCCAATAAGGAATTATTTATTGCAATCAAGCCCTTAGGAAAAATTGACGGGCTTCAATGTTCACTAGTGTAAATTTTTCCGACAGGTGATCCAGGTACGGCGCAGCGTTGCCCGCCGCGGCCGCTTAGTTCAGCACCATCACGTGCTTGCCGCTGACGTTGCGCTGGGCCGGGTTGCCGTACACGGTAATGCGGCCGGAGCCGTTCGACTGGGCCACCAGCGAGCGCCTGACCAGCGCCGTGATGTCGCCCGAGCCGTTGGTGGTCAGGTCGGCCTGGTCGCTGGACAGCGCGGCCAGGTTGGCGCCGCCGGAACCGTGCACATGGGCGTTGAGCGACGTGACCGCGCCGCCCGCCTGCAGCGAACCGGAACCGTTCACGTTGACGGTCAGCGCGCTGCCCTGTACCTGGCCAAGGCTCATCCGGCCCGAGCCGCTCAGCGTCAGGTTGGCGTCGCCGGCCTGCAGCGCGCTGGCGTTGACCTGGCCGGAGCCGGTGTGGCGCAGCTCCAGCCGGCCGACCCGGCCCGACAGGTTGGCCGAGCCGGAACCGGTCTTGCTGAAGGTCAGCGGCGCGCCGTTCAATTCGCTGATGGTCAGGCGGCCCGATCCGGTCGCGCGCACCTCGGTCAGGGTCGGCAGCGTGTAGGTGACGCGCAGGCTGTTGTTGCTGCGTACATTGCCCTCCACCCACATGCGCAGGGTGTTGCCGGTCACTTCGGTCTTGATCAAGGGCAGCAGGTTGCTGTCCGCTTCCACCTGCAGCGAAGGCGCCGCGCCGACCCGCACGTTCACTTCCAGCGGACCGCCGACCTCGAGCGCGCTGACATTGCCCGCGTTGCGGCGCTGGTGCGCCAGGCGGCCGTCGCCGCTCACCGCATCGCCGCCGAACACGGATCTGACCTGCACGTCGTCGTTTCCGGTAACGATGATGGCGCAACCGGAGAGGGCCAGCAGGCAGCCGGCGGTGAGGAGTGAACGCATGATGGACCTTTGTCTTGGTGGATGGGATGGCGTCGTTGCGCCCATGCCCGAACATTAACAAAAGCCCGATCGCCGCCTGGGCGGCGTGCGACGAACTGCAAAAACCGGGGTACAGGATGCGGCCGGCGCGCTTGCGCGCCGCGCCCCTGCGCTCAGCGCTGTCCCAGCCGGGTCGCGCCGAACAGGTCCTTGTACTCGCGCGGCTGCGAGCGCCAGTACTGCGGCGGCGCCTGCACCTGCGCCCCGAGCTGGGCCGCCGCGTGCCACGCCCAGCGCGGATCGAACAGCATCGCGCGCGCCAGCGCCACCATGTCGGCCTGGCCTTTTTCGAGGATGCGCTCGGCCTGCCCCGCTTCGGTGATCATGCCCACGCCGATGGTCGGCATGCCGGTGTCGCGCTTGATCCGTTGGGCGAATTCGATCTGGTAGCCGGGTCCGGCCGGGATCTTCTGCAGCGGCGAGATGCCGCCGCTGGAGACGTGCATGAAGTGGCAGCCGGCCAGCTCCAGCTCATGGGCATAGCGCACGCTCTGTTCGATGTCCCAGCCGCCCTCGACCCAGTCGGAGGCCGAGATGCGCACGCCCAGCGTCATCTCGGGCGGCACCGCGGCGCGCACCGCCTTGAACACCTCGAGCGGAAAGCGCATGCGGTTTTCCAGCGCACCGCCGTATGCGTCGCTGCGCCGGTTCGACAGCGGCGACAGGAACTGGTGCAGCAGGTAGCCGTGCGCCGAATGCAGCTCGATCGCGTCGAAGCCGAGCGCATGGCTGCGCCGCGCGGCGTCGACGAAGCCGTCGAGCACCCGCCGCATGCCCGCCTGGTCGAGCGCCTGCGGCACGCTCTCGCCATCCGCGTGCGCCACCGCCGACGGCGCCACGGTCTGCCAGCCGCCGTCGCCGGGAGCGATGTTGGCCCCGCCTTCCCACGGCACCGCGCTGGACGCCTTGCGGCCGGCGTGCGCCAGCTGGATCGCCAGCCGGATCGGGGAATGGCGCCGGATCGCCTGGATCACCGGCGCCAGCGCGGCCGCATGCTGGTCCGACCACAGCCCGAGGTCGCGGGCGGAAATGCGCCCTTCCGGCGTGACGGCGGTCGCTTCCAGGAACAGGATGGCCGCGCCGGACAGCGCCAGGTGGCCGAGATGGATCATGTGCCAGTCGGTGGCCAGGCCCTCGTCGGCCGAGTACTGGCACATCGGCGCGATCGCGATGCGGTTGTCGAGTTGAAGGGGGCCCAGCGAAAAAGGCGAAAAAAGCAGGCTCACGAGGGCTCCCGGTTCTTGGTCGAACCGGTAGTCTACCGCGCCGCGCCGAAGCGCGCTTTCGGGCACCGGAATCGCGCGTCAGGCGACCCGCACCACCATCAGGCCGGCGCGCAGCCCGGCCCGCACGTCGGGATTGGGGAACACCACCAGCTCTTCCTCGTGCTGCACGCGGTAGACGGTGGCGCCGTCGGTGGCGATCAGCGCGCCGGCCTTGAGCGCGGTGAAGTTGCGGGTTTCGCGCCCGAACGCCATCGAAAAATCGTCGCTCAGCTTGATGATCTCCTGGGCGACCTTGAACACGTGCGGCTGGGCCCTGGCGGCAGCCGGCGCGGCGCCGCGCAGCAGGCCGTCGAGCGCCGATTCGACCTCGGCAAACAGGCTCAGGTCGTTCTGGCCGAGCGTGCCGACCCGCCCCAGCTCGACCGTGCTGGCGGCCGCGCCGTGGTGCTCGGCCGAGTAGTAGCTGTAGGTGCCGGCCGATTGCGGATTCATGATGATCGCGCCGATCGCGGCCTGGCCGAGCCATGCGACCAGCGCCGCCTTCGGCCGCTCCGCCACCAGCTCCGGCACCACCGCGAAGGTCGGATACACCGATGGCCGGATCGCGGTATGCAGGTCGAGGTGCCAGCGCAGCGGCCCGGCGCCGGCGAAGAACGATTCGGTGGCGCCGATCATGGCGTCGGCGCGCGCCGCTTCGGCGGTAGCGGCCAGCGCGCCGCGCCGGGAGCGGAACATGCGGTTCAGGTCAGCGTCGATGAAACGCTTGCCGGCCGCGACGGCGTCGATATTGCCGACGCAGACCATCAGGTCCACCGCCAGCGCGGACGGCTGCCGCGACAGCGCCTCGAGCACCTGGGCCAGCACTTCGATCGGCCCGGTCTCGTCGCCATGCACGCCGACCGACACCAGCACGCTGGCGCGCGCGCCGCCTTGCGGCGCCTTGACCGTGACGATCCCGGGCGCCGGCAGAGCAACGGCGAAGCCGGCCTGCGAGAAACGCCGCGCCAGCGCGCTGAAGTCGGCCGAAGCGAGCCGGCGCACGGCGGCCGAAAGCGCCGGCGTTGCGGGCGTCGCCATCGCCCTTACGCCGCTGCGGCGTTGGTCGCTTCCGACAAGGCCCACACCTCGAGCATCGCCTGCTCGAGGTCGGCCGGCGCAGCATAGCCGGACAACCCCATCGTGTTGGTCACCGCGCCGACCGCGTCGAGCGGCTGGGCGCCGCCGTTCGACTTCGCCAGCACCTGCATCAGCAGGCGTTGCTGGGTGCGGCGCAGGGCCTGCATCGCATAGTTGCGCAACTGTTCCTGCGACTTGCTGTGCGGCGCGATCTGCAGGCCGCGCTCGAGCGTATCGATGCCGGCCTGGCCGCGCAGCGCCATCCCCACTTGCAGGAACTGCGCCAGCGACATGCCGTCCGGGCGCTGCACCGACACCGCCGCGAACAGGAAGGTGGCGACCGAATCGATCGCATCGACCGACTTCCAGGCCTGGGCGAAGCCAGCCGGCAGGCCGGCCACCGCATCGGCTTCGGCCTGCGCAGGGATCAGCTGATTGAGCATGCCTGGTTCGGCGAACAGGCGCGACAGTTCTTCCATGCCGCCGGCCTGCTGGCCCGCGGACACCGACAGCACGCCTTCGAGCACCGCGCGGAACAGCGTGCGGCTGCGCTCGTCGACCTTGACCGACACCGCGCGCGGCACGTTCAGCGCGTCGGCGTCGAGCGCGCCGAAGATCGGCGCCAGGTGCAGCACCGACCATGCCTGGCCCCACGCCTTGACCACTTCGGCCTCGGCGACCGCGTGTTCGACCGAGAGGTCGCGGATCATCAACGGTCCGCAGCGGTTGACCGACTCGTTGGCCAGCACGGTGGCCAGGATCGCATTGGCCAGCGGGTGCGCCAGCGCCTTGCGGGTGGCCACCAGCTGGGCCGGGAAGTATGGCTTGAGCACCGATTCGGCCCAAGGCAGCTCGGTCAGCGGCAACGCGGCCAGCAGGCGCTTGAAGCGGTTCTTCACGTTGGCAATCACCACCGCCAGTTCCGGCGCGCTCAGGCCCATGCCGGTCGCCTTGCGGCGCTGCAGTTCGGCGTCGCTCGGCAGTTGCTCCAGTTCGCGCGACAGCGCGCCCTCGAGCTCCAGGCTGGTGATCAGCGCGGCGTAGCCATCGACTACCGAAGCATCGGCCTGCGCCTGCACTTCGCGCACCAGCAGGTGCGTCTGCAGCGTATTGTCGCGCAGGACCAGGTGTTCGATATCGCCGGTCATCTCGTTCAGGATGCGGTTGCGGTCCGCTTCCGCCAGTTCGCCCGCATTGACTTCGGTGTCGAGCCAGATCTTGACGTTGACCTCGTGGTCGGAGCAGTCCACGCCGGCCGAGTTGTCGATCGCATCGGTGAAGATGCGGCCGCCCGCCAGCGCGAATTCGATGCGGCCGTTCTGGGTCGCGCCCAGGTTGCCGCCTTCGGACACCACCTTGCAGCGCAGCTGGTTGCCGTCGACGCGGATATTGTCGTTGGCGCGGTCCTTGACCTGTGCGTGCGTTTCGGTCGACGCCTTGATGTAGGTGCCGATACCGCCGTTGTAGAACAGGTCGACCGGCGCCTGCAGGATGCGGTGCATCAGCTCTTCAGGCGCCAGCGCGGTCTCGTCGATGTCGAGCGCCGCGCGCACTTGCGGCGACAGTTCGATCGAGCGGGCGCTGCGCGGGAACACCCCGCCGCCAGGCGAGATCAGCTCCTTGTTGTAGTCTTCCCACGAGGAGCGCGGCAGTGCGAACATGCGCTCGCGCTCGGCGAACGACACGGCGACGTCCGGCGCCGGATCGAGGAAAATGTGGCGGTGGTCGAATGCGGCCAGCACCTTCAGCTGGCGCGACAGCAGCACGCCGTTGCCGAACACGTCGCCCGACATGTCGCCCACGCCGACCATGGTGATCGGGGTGGTGTTCATGTCGTGGTCCATTTCGTAGAAGTGGCGCTTGACCGCTTCGAACGCGCCCTTGGCGGTGATGCCCATCTTCTTGTGGTCGTAGCCGTTCGAGCCGCCCGACGCGAACGCGTCGCCCAGCCAGAAGCCGCGCTTGACCGCGATGCCGTTGGCGATGTCGGAGAAGGTCGCGGTGCCCTTGTCGGCTGCCACCACCAGGTACGGATCGTCCTGGTCGTAGCGCACGGTGTCGCCCGGCGGCACGATCGCTCCGCGCACGCGGTTGTCGGTCACTTCCAGCAGGCTGGCGATGAACAGGCGGTAGACTGCTTCGCCTTCGGCGGCGATGGTTTCGCGCACGGCGTCCTTCGGCATCTGCTTGCAGACGAAACCGCCTTTCGATCCGGCCGGCACGATGACCGCGTTCTTGACCATCTGCGCCTTGACCAGGCCAAGCACTTCGGTGCGGTAGTCTTCCATCCGGTCCGACCAGCGCAGGCCGCCGCGGGCCACCGGGCCGCCGCGCAGGTGCACGCCTTCGAAGCGGCGCGAGAACACGAAGATCTCGCGGTAAGGGCGCGGCTCCGGCACCAGCGCCAGCTTGCTGGTGTCGAACTTGAAGATGATCTTGTCGCCCTGCTGCTGGTTCTGGAAGTAGTTGGTGCGCACGGTCGCCAGCATCAGGTCGACCAGCGCGGCCAGGATTTCCTCTGTGTCGGCATGGTTGACCGACGCCAGGCGCTGCTTGACCGAGGCGATCGTCTCGCCGCCTGCGCTGTGCTCCGCTTCGGACAAGGCCGGGTCGAAGCGCTGCAGGAAACCGTCGACCAGCTCCCTGACCATCATCGGCTGGCGGCGCAGGGTGTCGGCCATGTAGCGCACCGAGAATTTGCTGCCGGTCTGGCGCCAGTAGGCGATGTAGGCGCGCACCAGCTGCACTTCGCGCATGCGCAGGCCGCCTTCGATGGCGAGGCCGTTCAGGCGGCCGTCTTCGGCTTCATCGTTGAACAGCGATGCGAACAGTTCTTCCGCTACCGCGATGACGTTCGGCTTGGCCAGCTTCACCGCGCTCTCGGCGTCGACCGCCAGGCTGGTGACGAAGTGGCGGCTGCCGTCGGCCATGCTGATCGCAAAGGTCTGCTCGCGATCGATCGCCACGCCGGCATTGTGCAGCGCCGGCAGGATGCGCGACAGCGAAGGCACGCTGCCCGCCGAATACAGGCGGATCGACGCGGCGCCGGCGTCGTCGGCTTCGACGCGCACCGAGACGTGGCCCGGATGGCCGTTCGACAGCAGCGCGCCGAGGTCGCGGAAGGCGACCGCAGGCGCGGTGGCGGCAACGTAGTTGACCGGCAGCGCGGCGCACAGCTTGCGCAGGCTGCCGCGGGTCGGCACGTCCGACACGCCGTCGGTCAGCGCGGCGAAGGTATCGTGCCAGCCATCGAGCACGGCCAGCAGCGGACGCTGGATGTCCGATTCGAGGTCGAGCGGATTGCGCGCGGCGTGGGCGATCAGGTAGACGCGGGCCAGCGGGCCGTCGGCCACCAGGGTTTGCGAACGCACCTCGGTCGCGCCCGAGCTTTCCTTCAGGGCGTTGGCCAGGCTGGCGGCGACGGCCGCGCTGTAGCGCTCGCGCGGCATGTAGACCAGCACGTTCAGGTGGCGCGCATACACGTCGCGGCGCGCGAACACGCGGGCGCGCGGCTGCTTGTACAGCGAGACCACCGAACTGCATACCTGCGCCAGCCATTCCGGATCGGCTTCCAGCGCTTCGGTGCGCGGCAGCGACTCGAGGATCTCGAGGAATTTCTCGGCGCGGAAGCCTTCCTGGCGTACACCGGCCAGGGACAGGACCTTGGCCACGCGGCCGCGCGCGTACGGCAGGCGCGCCAGCGTGGTCGAGGTGGCGGCGCGGGTGAACAGGCCGACGAAGCAGTGCTCGCCGAGGATGTTGCCTTGCGCGTCGGTGTTGCGAACGCCGATGAAGTCGAGCGGCTGGTCGCGGTGCAGCGTGCCTTCCACGTCGGCCTTGACGATCGACAGCGTATCGGCGCGGCGCGACAAGGTGTCGAAGTCGCCCGGGATATTCGCCAGGCAGCTGCCGTACACCGGATGCGTCGTGTCTTGCAGCACGCCGATGCGGCTCGGGATGTCGCGCTCAAGTTCGCGCACGCCCGGCTTGACCACGTAGTAGGCGTAGCCGAACGGCTCGAAGCCTTCGTTCTTGGCCCACTCGAGGAATGCGGCTACTTCCTGGCCGGTGCCGCCATGCGCGGCAGCTTGCGCGGCGACGGCGGTCAGGCGGTCGGCCATCGCGACCGAATCGCGGCGCACCACTGCGGCGTCGCGCGCCACCATCTGCAGCTTGGCGGTCAGCGCGGCCAGTTCGTCCGCGCCCAGGTCTTCCGACAGCAGGCACAGTACATACGACTCGAGCGGGGCGCCGGCTTCGCCGACCGCCACGGCGGTGCCGGAGGCATCGCGCCGCACCGGCAGCACCGCGTTCATCACGCCGGCTACCGCCACGCGCTGCTTGCGCATCGCCATCACGATCGAGTCGACCAGGTAAGGCATGTCGTCGTTCAGGATCAGCAGCGCGGTGGCCATGCCGCCGCGGCCGTCGGCGTAGCGCAGCTGGGCGATTTCGCAGCCCGGCGCTTCACGCCTGGCGGCCTGGGTGAATCCTTCCCACAAGACCGGCGCGAGGCTGGCGGGCGAAGTGCCCGCAAGGTCTTCTTCGTCCAGCGATTTGAGCCATGCGCTGACCAGCGCAGCTACCTGGCTGGCGGCGGCGGACGGCTGGTTCGCGTTGACCAGGTCGAGTGTCTGCGAGCGCAGATCTTGTGGCATTTGTGTCATCGTTACTTCTCCATTACGAGTGTTGTTGCGTCGCGCCCGCGCCGGCTTGTGGCCTGGCGATTGCGATCTACAGGCAGACCGGGGTGGCCGGTCCAAAAATATAGTCAAAAATCGACGCTGCCGGTATTAGAACAGCTAACGGCGGCGTAATCAAACTGCACGAGGCGCGGTTACGACAGATCGTACAATCCTGGCAAGTCGAGAATCGTCATCAGCTCTTCCAGCGCCAGCGCGCATTCGATCGCCAGCCGCGGATCNNATACAGCGCTTCGGTCATGATCACGCCCTGGTGCATGGCTTGCGCTTGCGCCTCGGTCAGCGCGACGCGCAAGCGCAGGCACGCTGGCCCGCCGCCGTTGCGCATGCTCTGGCGCAGGTCGAACTGGATCAGCTCATCGACCGGGCCGTCGCCGGCGACCAGGTGCTCGAGGTAGCGCGACACTGCCTGGTTCTCCTGGCATTCGTGCGGGACCACCAGCGCCATCGCGCCATCCGGCTTGGTCAAGAGCTGGCTGTTGAACAGGTAGCTGGTCACCGCGTCGGCCACCGGCACCGCGCGGGTATCGACCCGCAGCGGCGCCAGTTGCGCGCCCACGCCGTCCATCGCGGCGCGCAGCTTGTTCAGCACCGCCGCTTCGTCGGCGAACGCCTGTTCGTGATAGAACAGCACATTGCCGTTGCCGACCGCGATGACGTCATTGTGGAACACGCCCTGGTCGATCACATCCGGGTTCTGCGAAGCGAACACGGTGCGGCTCGCATCGAGGCCATGCAGGCGCGCGATCGCCTGCGATGCTTCGAGCGTCTGGCGCGCCGGATAGCGCTTGGGCGCCGGCGCGGCCGGATCGAATTCGACCCGGCCGTAGACGAACAACTGCACGCCCTTGTCGCCGTGGCTGGCGGCCAGGCGGGTGTGGTTGGCGGCGCCCTCGTCGCCGAAGGCCGGGGTCGGCGGCAGCGCCTCGTGCACCGCGAAGTGCTTCTCGTCGCCGAACAGGGCGCGCAAGGTGCGGGTCGACTGCGCGTGCTCGTCGGCGCGGTGCAGCTTGTTGTTCAGGTTCGCCGCGGTGAAGTGGGCGCGGCCGTCGAAGCTGTCGGCCGAGGGGCTGACGGTGGCGGCGTTCGCAGTCCACATCGGCGAGGCCGAATACGCGCACGCCAGGATCACCGGCGCTTCGCGCCAGGCGCGCGCCAGCACCTCGGCGTCGGTTCCCGCGAATCCAATACGGCGCAGCAACCGGAAGTTGGGGCGCGCCTGCGGCGGCAGCAGCGCCTGCGCGAAGCCGCGCGCGGCCAGCGCGCGCATCTTGGCCAGGCCCTGCAAGGCGGCCTGCTTCGGATTGGACGCGCTCTTGACGTTGCTGAACGAGGCCACGTTGCCGAACGAAAGTCCGGCGTAATTGTGGGAGGGGCCGACCAGGCCGTCGAAATTATATTCGCGTGCGGTGTGCATCGAGCGTCCGTATCAGAAGGTCAGGCCAGGCGCCAGCTTGGCCGGCATCTCGAGTTCACTGGTCTCGATCGACGCCACCGGATAGGCGCAGTAGTCGGCCGCGTAGTAGGCGCTCGGGCGGTGGTTGCCCGACTTGCCGACGCCGCCGAACGGCGCCGAGCTGGCCGCGCCGGTGGTCGGGCGATTCCAGTTGACGATGCCGGCGCGCGCCTGCGCGCTGAAGCGCTTCCACAAGGCCGCGTCGTTCGACAGCAGCGCGGCGGCCAGTCCGAATTCGGTCGCGTTGGCGACCTTGAGCGCGGTATCGAAATCGGGCACGCGGATGACCTGCAGCAGCGGCCCGAACCACTCCTCGTCCGGGATGCCCAGCGCATCGGTGACGTCGACCATGCCTGCGGTGACGAAGCCGGCGTTCGGATCGAGCTGGCGCATCTGCAGCAGCGTGACGCCGCCTTTGGCGACCATGCCTGCCTGCGCCTGCACCAGCCGCGCGGCGACCGCGCTCGACACCACCGGACCCATGAACGGCTGCGGCTCCGCATTGGATGGGCCGACGCTCAGCTTCGACGCCACTTCGACCAGGCGCTGGATGAACGCGGCGCCCGCGGCGGAATCCTCGACGATCAGGCGGCGCGCGCATGTGCAGCGCTGGCCGGCCGAGATAAACGCCGACATCACCGCGTGGTGCACGGCCGCATCGACATCCTTGACGTCCCACACCACCAGCGGATTATTGCCGCCCATTTCCAGCGCCAGCATCTTGCCCGGCTGGCCGCCGAACTGCTTGTGCAGCGCCACGCCGGTCTGGCAGCTGCCGGTAAACAGCACGCCGTCGAGCGACGGCTCCTGCCCCAGCGCGATGCCGGTATCGCGCCCGCCGTTGACCAGGTTGATCACGCCGGCCGGCAGTCCCGCCTGCTGCCACAGCTGCACTGTCTTGACGGCGGTGCGCGGCGCATATTCGCTCGGCTTGAACACCACGGTATTGCCGGCGATGAGCGCCGGGACGATATGCCCGTTCGGCAGGTGGCCCGGGAAGTTNNTGCCGTCGGCGACCTTGGCTGCGCTCTCGCCGGTGCGCGCGCCATAGGCCTGCACCGAGATGTCCACCTTGTTGGCCATGGTGGTCACTTCGGTGCGCGCTTCCCACAATGGCTTGCCGACTTCCTCGGCGATGATCAGCGCCAGTTGTTCCGCATCCTGCTTGAGCAGGTCGCGGAAACGCACGCACACCGCGATGCGCTCGTCGAGCGGGGTCGCCGCCCACGCCTCGAAGGCCGCGCGCGCCGCCTGCGCGGCGCGCCGCACCTCCGCCGGCGTCGACTCATTGCTCGACCAGGTCTGGCGGCCGCTGGACGGATCGAGCGTCACCAGTTCGGCGCCGCTGCCGGCCAGCCACTCGCCGTCGATGAAATTGCTAAGGTTAGGCATTCGTGTTCCTCCTGACGTTGAGTGGCAGCGTGCGCAGCTGGTCGCCATGCCGGCAATGCAGCAGTTCGAGCTGCGCGGCGGTCAGCGCGATGGCGCCGGCGCCCGCGGTGGAGTGGGCGACGATCATGCGGAAATCCTGCAGCACCGTATTCGAAATGAGGGTGTGTTCCGAGTCGGGCGGGGCGGCACCTTCGGCCGCGGTGACCAGCACGCTGTCGCGCACCGCGCGCAGTTCCGAGACGCGGCCCTGCAGCACCGGGCCGGCGTCGAAGATATCGATGTAGCCCTCGAAGTGCATGCCCTCCTGCTCCAGCAGCTTGCGCGCCGGCGCGGTGTTGCGGTGGACCTTGCCGATCACCGCCTGCGCATCGTCCGGCAGGTAGGCCACGTACAGCGGCTGGCGCGGCATCAGTTCGGCGATGAACGATTTCTTGCCGAGCGCGGTGAGGTCGTCGACGTGGTCGAAATCCATCTTGAAGAAATGGCGCCCGAGACCTTCGTAGAACGGCGAGCTGCCGTCTTCGGACTGGAAGCCGCGCATCTCTGCGATCAGCTTCTCGGTGAACAGGTGCGGGAACTGGGCGATGAACAGAAAGCGGCTCTTCGACAGCCATTTGCCGTTGTGCCCGAACCGATAGTCCGGGTGCAGGAACAGTGAACACAGCTCGGTCGAACCGGTCAGGTCGTTCGACAGGTACAGCGTGTCCATGCGGGTAAAAATATCGAGTTCGCGGCTCGAGTGCACCAGGGTGCCGATGCGGTAATTGTAGAACGGCTCGGTCAGGCCGACCGCGCCCTTGATCGCGCACACGCCCGCCATGCGGCCGCTCGAAGTGTCCTCCATGACGAACATGTAATCGCGCTTTTCGGGCGCGATGGTTTGCGCGAACGAGGCCACCGCCACGTCAACCCGGTCGCCCAGCATGGTGCGGTCCGGTTTCAGGGTAGTCATGCCGGTGCCGACCTGGCTGGCCATGTCGAGCAGGGCGTCCAGGTCCGAGGCGGTGATTGCGCGTACGACTAGCATAGGTTTCTTTCTCAGATTCTGACGCAGATGACGCTATCGCCCGGCGCCACCATCAGCGCATCCTGCGCGTCCTGCGGCAGGTACACCAACTCGCCGGCATCGACTGCCGGGCAGGAAACCGTGACGGCGCGGAAGTTCTGCTCGTTGCTGGCGGCGACCGCATAGGTCACCAGCGCGTCGCAGGCGGCGCCGGGTTCGGCCAGCGCCACGCGCCGCAACACCGAACCGGTGAACGAGCGCAGCGAATTCTTGTGGGCCTGGAGGATCGGGCCGCCGTCGAAGATATCGATGTAGTCGTCCGCCTCGAAGCCTTCTTCGGTGAGCAGGTTGAACGCCAGTTCGCCATCCGGATGGATCTGCCCCATGACGGCCTGCGCATCGCCCGGCAGCAGCGGCACGTACACCGGATAGTGCGGCATCAGTTCGACGATCAGGGTGCGGTTGCGGGCGCCGCCGATGATCCGTTCGGCATCGAGGAAATCCATCTTGAAGAACTTGCGGCCGAGCGCATCCCAGAACGGCGACGAGCCCCTGGCGTCGGTGACGCCGGCCAGCGGCACGAAGAAGCGGTCGCCGAAGCGGTGCGGCGCGAGCACCGCGAACAGCAGGCGCGCGCGCGACAGCAGCGCCGCTTCGAGGCCCGCGCTGTCGCGTTCGCGCACGTAAAAGCCCGACAGCTGCGAGTAGGCGGTCAGCTCCGAACACAAGGTCAGCGCATGCACGCTGTGGCTGATGTTGAGGTCGCGCGAAACCTGCTGGATCACGTCGTTGCGAAACGAGAAATAGGTCCCGTTCGAGCCGGCCGAGGCAAAGATCGCGGCGGTGCCGACGATCTCGCGGGTGGCCTGGTCCTCCAGCACGAACAGGTACGACTCCTCGCTCGGGATGTCGACGTGGGCCGCGAACGAAGCGATCGAACGCTCCACCGAAGCGGCGATTTTCTCGCGCGTCTTCGGCAGTGTATGGACACCCGGCATCGTCACCGCGGCCAGCGTCTCGAGGGCGGCGATATCCGACAGCTCTACCGGACGGACGACATGCATGGGGACTCCCTTGGGTGAGGTCGCTGCGTGTTGCGCGGACGGGTTCAGGCTGCGGCCAGGATCGCGTCGGCGGCGGCGCGCATGATGCGGTCCGCTTCGGCGATCTGGGCGTCCGAGACGATCAGCGCCGGCGCCAGGCGGATCACGTCCGGGCCGGCGATCAGCAGCATCAGGCCGAGCGCTTCGGCCGCCTTGGTGTAATCCTTGGCGCGGCCTTGGAAGGCTTCGGCGACCGGCAGGCCAATCAGCAGGCCCTTGCCGCGCACTTTGCCGAACAGCTGCGGGTAGTCCGCCGCGAGCTTTTCCAGATTGGCGAAGATCTTCGCGCTGGCTTCCTTGACGCGGGCCAGGAAGGCCGGCGTGTTGATCGTCTCGACCACGTTCAGCGCGACCGTCGCCGCCAGCGGATTGCCGCCGTAGGTGGTGCCGTGCGAACCGACGCCGAAGTGTTCGGCGATCGCGCCTGTGGTCAGCATGGCGCCGATCGGGTAGCCGTTGCCGAGCGCCTTGGCGGTGGTCAGGATATCGGGGGTGACGCCGCTCTCCATGTAGGCGTACAGGGAGCCGGTGCGGCCCACGCCCGATTGCACTTCGTCGAACACCAGCAGCGCGCCGGTCTGGTCGCACAGCTCGCGCAGCGCCTTCAGGAATGCCGGATCGCCCGGGATCACGCCGCCCTCGCCCTGGATCGGCTCGACGATGACCGCGGCCACGTCGTCGGTGATCGCGGCGCGCGCGGCGGCGATGTCGTTGTACGGGATGTGGTTGATCTCCTGCGGCAGCGGCTCGAAACCTTCGGTGTATTTCGGCTGGCCGCCGACCGACACGGTAAACAGCGTGCGGCCGTGGAACGACGACAGGCACGACACGATGCGCGACTTATGCTGGCCGAATTTGGTGTGCGCGTATTTGCGCGCCAGTTTCAGAGCAGCCTCGTTGGCTTCGGCGCCGGAATTGCAGAAGAAGGCGCGGTCGGCGAAGGTCGCCTCGGTCAATGCCAGCGCCAGGCGCAGGACCGGCTCGTTGGTGTAGCCGTTACCGAGGTGCCACAGGGTGTTGATCTGTTTGGTGAGCGCGTCGATCAGGGTCGGGTGGGCGTGGCCCAGGCTGGTGACGGCGATGCCGGCGGTGAAATCGAGGTAATGCTTGCCTGACTGGTCCCACAGGTCGAGGCCCGAGGCGCGCACCGGCACCATGGCGGCGGGGGCGTAGGTTGGGACCAGGACTTCGTCGAAAGTCTGCCGTGTGACAGGCCGTGTTGTGACACCCGAATCAAGCTTAGCGTTCATGGCATTCCTCATCCAAAGTTAGTAGGTCGCCCGGGCTCGGACAGCTGGGCGGTTGACCCATTATAGGAAAGTGGGCAACAAAGTTCTTTTCAAACTGCGACAATCATTTTCATTTTTGATCGTTGGCAATTGCACATCAACACCGGGGTCAGACTTAGCTCTGACCCCGGTGTTGGTGGGATTTTCACTATCGCAGCTTGCCGGGTTGGCCGGCGTCGCGCGCAGGCACCTTCCGGCCGAGCATTTGGCTGATGTCATCCCTAAATTCTTGGGTTCCCAGCACCCGGTTGTGGTGCGTCGCCTGACGCACCTCGACCAATGTATTTTCCGCAAGGGCTTCGGCAAACAGATCGCGGTACGCGCGCTCCCTGGCCCCAGGATCATTTCCCAGTCGGACATACAGCTCGTGCGGCTTGACCAGTAGATTGTCTTCCCCGTGCGCGTTGCGGCGAAAACTCGACCATCCATAGCTGCCGGGATTGCTCACCAGTTGGGCGCGCACGGGATTCAACTCGATGTAGCGCTGACACACCATAAGATACCGCTCACTCTGCACCAGGCACGAATGATACCGGCCTTCCCACAGGGTTCCCGTTCGCGCATAGCGCCGATTGACGTACTGGACGTAGCGTTCGCCGAGCGACTTCATCAACCTTGACGGGCCGCGCTCGCCCTTGGGCGACACGAGTAAATGGACATGATTGGTCATCAGCACATATGCGTGCACCTCGCAGCTGGAATCGTGGGCGGCAGTTTGCAGCAAATCGAGATACACGAGGTAATCGCTGTCGGCGAAAAAGCAGTTGAGCCGATTATTTCCACGCTGGGTGATATGAAGGGGAACGTCAGCTACGACGGGACGAGGTGGGCGCGCCATGGGTATCTCGCATGTTGGGATTGTTGGGAAAGTCACACCTTAGCGCTGAACAGCACCGCTGGTTTCAATCGGCCTCAATCGCGCCCCCCAAAGCCCAGCCAGGGCCCCGCCAAGGTGGGGTCAGAGCTAGGTCTGACCCTGGTTGGGCGGGTTAGCCGTTGAGCTTGCGCTGCCGCTCCTCGCGCGGCGTATTCCCGAACAACGCGCCAAACGCCGTGGAAAAATGCGAGCCGGAAGAAAATCCACACATCAGTCCCACTTGCACGATGGAATAGTTGGTGTCGAGCAGTAGCTGGCGCGCGCGCTGCAGCCGCAGTTCGAGGTAGTAGCGCGATGGCAGGCTGCCCAGGTATTGCTTGAACAGGCGCTCGAGCTGGCGCCGCGACAGCCCCACCAGCCCGGCTATTTCGTCGGTCGAGAGCGGCTCTTCGATGTTCGCTTCCATCAGCGTCACCGCTTCGCTCAGCTTCGGCTGCAAGGCGCCGAAACGTGCCTGCAAGGCAACCCGCTGGCGCTCTTCCCTGCCGCGCACCCGGTCGATGCACAGCGCTTCCTTGATCTGCGCCTGCAAGGTGGCGCCGAACACGATCTCGACCAGGGCCAGCGCGAAGTCGATGCTGGCCGCGCCGCCACAACAGGTCAGCCGGTTGGCGTCGATCTCGTACAGGTGCGGCGTGAACACGGCCCGATCGGCCTTGGTGTCGACCTCGGCGTACAACGCCCACGGCAGTGCCGTGCGCACGCCGTCGAGCACGCCCGCGTCGGCCAGCCACAGCACGCCGGCGCCCACCCCACCCCAGAACGGCGCGGCACGCAGGCGCCCGATCACCACCCGGCTGCTGGCCGGTTTCAGCGCCGCCTCCGACTCGTCCGCCACCAGCAGCACCAGGTGCCAGTGGCGCAGCGCGTCGGCGCCGAACTTGTCCGGGCTGCGCACGTCCACGTGCAGCCGCTCGGGACCGAGCAGTTTGGCGGCCAGCCGCAGCGGCTGGTACAGGCCCGACCAGGTCAGCGAGTCGGGCTCGCCGGCGTTGACCAGCAGCACGCGCAGCGGCCTTTCCTGCGCCAGGCGGGCGAGTTCAGCGAGCGGCATCGGGCGGTTCTGCGGCCATCGTTACTCGGGCGCCAGCACGGCCGCCGGGCGCGGCGCCGCGGCGTTCCACTGGCTGACGATCATGCCGGCGATCAGCAGGGCGGCGCCGATCCAGCCGCGCGGGGTCATCGTTTCGTCCAGCCAGAAATAGGCGAAAAAAGCGGCCGCGGCGGGCTCGAACGAGTAGATCACCGCCGTTTCGTTGGCGCTGGTGCGGGCCTGGCCCCAGCTTTGCAGCGAGATGATCGCCGCAGTCGCCACCACCCCGAGATAGGCCAGGTTCAGGCCGTACTGGCCGAGCCCGTTGCCGATGTAGGCCCAGTAGCTGGCCAAGTCCTGGCCCGCATCGATGGTGGTGCGCGGCACTTCGAGCGCCAGCAGCCAGACCGCCGCGCACAGCGCGACGGTGAGGATCTGGGCCGCGGTCAGGGTCATCAGGCGCGACGCGCGCCGGGTGCGCATCGCCATCATGTTGATGTACAGGCCGAAGGCGAACGCACTCAGCAGCGCCAGCGTGTCGCCGCGGCCCCACGCGCCGCCATCCCAGCACAGCGCGGCCAGCCCGACCACCGCCAGCGCCAGCGCGGCGACGACGCGCTTCTCGGGCAAGCGCCCGGCCACCATGCCGAGCAGCGGCACCACCAGCACGTTCAGGCCGCAGATGAAGGCGTTGCGGTTCGAACTGGTCAGCGCCAGCCCTTCGACCTGGAACACGTAGCAGAAAAACAGCAGCACCCCGAGCAGGCCGCCGGACACCAGGTCGTCGCGCCCGGCCTTCCACAGGAACGGCGCCAGCAGCAAGGCGGCCAGCGCAAAGCGCAGGAAAATGATCCATACCGGTGAAAAATGGACGGTCAGGTCCTTCATGGCGGGGAAGGTGGTGCCCCACACTAGCGTGACGAGCAGCAAGGCGAGGATGCCACGGAACTGATGGGTCATAAACACGCTTTCGGGACTGGTAAAGGTGACAATAAGCGTATGGTAACTGCCTCGGCCGTAAAAGGCGAACGCCTCGCCGCCGGCAATCCGCCCGCGCCAGCTATAATCACGGTCTATGGGGGAACGATACTTACGCAGTGTCCGCTTGCTGGCGGAGTGCATGCAGGGCTTCGAGCGCTTTTCGGGCGAATCGGTGCGCCAGTGCGGCCTCACGCATGCCCAGTTCGACATCATCGCCACCTTGGGCAATACGCCCGGGATGACGTACAAGCAACTGGGCGAACGGACCTTGATTACCAAGGGCACCCTGACCGGGGTGATCGAACGGCTCGAACAGAAGGGCCTGGTCGCGCGCCAACGCAGCGGCGACGACAAGCGCTCCTTTTTCGTCAGCCTGACCCCGTCCGGCGACGCCTTGTTCGCCGAGGTGTTCCCGACCGTGATCGCGCATGGCAAGCAACTGTTCGCTTCCTGCAGCGATGCCGACTTCGACGCCATCGACCAGGCCCTGTGCAAGCTGAAGCAACTGATCACCGACGCCGGCCCCGGCACCTTCCCCTCAACACCACCACCAAAGGAAGAATATTGAAAACCGCCCTGCTCGACGGCAAAACGCCAGCCAAAATTGACAAACAGATCATCGGCAACCTGTTGCTCGATGTCGCTTCCACGACCGAAGTACGGCAGGAAAAGATGCTGATCGGCGTGCGCAACGAAGCCGGCGAGATCTACCGCCTGATCGGCGCGACCAAGGTAAACAGCTATATGAACGCGGTCGAGGAGCTGGAAGACCTGGGCCTGGTCGATGAGCTGAAAGACACCGAAGCACCCCAGGAAGACTGCGACGCGATCTTCAGCGCACCTTGACGCTGGCCATCCGCGCCTGAAAAAAGATGCTTTTGAGAACGGTTTTGAGTGAATCCGGCCGGGTATTGGGAGTATAATTTTCCCATGGACAGACTCGAAGCCTTCAAAACCATCGCCGCCCAAGCCGGGCGCGGCGAGCTTAGCTTTCCGACCAACGTCGACGCCACGCTCAAGCTGCAGCGCGCGCTGAGCGATCCCGACCTGCATGCGGACGACGCTGCGCGCCTGGTCCAGGCCGAGCCGCTGCTGGCCGCGCGCACCGTGGCGATCGCCAACTCGGTCGCCTACAAGCGTTCCGGCAACGACATCACCAACGTGCGCGCCGCCGTCCAGCGGGTCGGCTTCCGCACCCTGCAAGCGCTGGCGGCCGCCGTCATCGTGCGCCAGCTCGACAGCAAGATCACCCGCCCCGACCTGCGCGCCAAGGCCGACCAGTTGTGGAAGCATTCGGCCCACGTGGCCGCGCTGTCGCAGGTGATCGCGCGGCGCGTCACCCACGTCGACCCGGATACCGCCTTGTTTGCCGGCATCGTGCATGAAGTGGGCGGGTTTTACCTGCTCTCGCGCGCCGAGGAATTCCCCGGCCTGCTCGACGGCGAGCCGGAGGACTGGATCGAACACGGCGAAACGGAAATCGGCCGCGGCGTGCTCAACAAGCTCGGCGTGCCGGCCCCGGTGATGGAGGCGATCGAAGCGATGTGGAACGGCATGCGCGCGCTGCCGCCCGAAACGCTGGGCGACACGCTGATGCTGGCCAACGACCTGGCGCCGTTCGATTCGCCGCTGCACGTGCGGCCCGGCGCCACCAGCCGCCAGTCGGCGGCCACCATCGATTTCGTCACCGGCGACGGCACCCTCGCCTCGATCCTCGAGGAATCGGCCGACGAAGTGAAGAGCCTGACCGCAGCCCTGTGCTAGGCCTGCANNCTCGGTTCGCTCTGTGCGTTCACCCACATAAGGGCAAAATAGCGCGAATTACCCACATCTTTTTGCTCAGTAATAAGAAAAGGGCGGCTCGCGCCGCCCTTTTCCAACTGCCTGGCGATCCTCAGACCACCGCGCCGTCGGTCTCGTCTTTATCCTTGACCGGCTTGATCAGGTCTTCGCGCTTGACGCCAAGCCACATCGCGATCGCCGCCGCCACGAACACCGACGAATAGATACCGAACAAGATGCCGATGGTCAGCGCAATCGCGAAGTAGTGCAGGGTCTGGCCGCCGAACAGCAGCATCGACAGCACCATCATCTGGGTACAGCCGTGCGTGATGATGGTGCGCGATATGGTGCTGGTGATCGCGTTGTCGATCACTTCGGTCACCGCCGCCTTGCGCTGCTTGCGGAAGTTTTCGCGGATCCGGTCGAAAATCACCACCGATTCGTTGACCGAGTAACCGAGCACGGCCAGCACCGCGGCCAGCACCGTCAGCGAGAATTCCCACTGGAAGAAGGCGAAGAAGCCGAGGATGATGATGACGTCGTGCAAGTTCGCGACGATTGCCGCCACCGCGTATTTCCACTCGAAGCGGATGGCCAGGTAGATCATCACGCCGATGATCACCATGACCAGCGCGTTCAGGCCGTTCTGCGCCAGTTCGTCGCCCACCTGCGGGCCGACGAATTCAACCCGCTGCAACAACAGCACTTCGGCGCCGGCCGGATTGACGCAGGCGGTCTTGGCCACGTGCTCGCCCTTCGGCGTAATCGTGTCGACCTGCTTCGGCGCGCCGCTCTCGGCCGCGCAGAGGGTGTTGAACACGGTTTGCGAACCGGTCGCGCCGGCCACCGTCTTGATGATCGGCAAGCGCAGCATGACGTTCTGGGCGGTGCCGAAACTGGTGACCTCAGGCTGCTCGTACCCGAGCTTTTCGAGGTTGCGGCGGATTTTTTCCTGGTCGGCGGCGTGCGGGTACTGCAGCTCCATCACGGTGCCGCCCTTGAATTCCACCGAGAAATGCAGGCCCTTGGTCACCAGGAAGAACACCGCGGCGACGAAGGTCAGCGCCGAAATCACGTTGAAAATCAACGCGTGGCGCATGAAGGGGATGTCCTTCTTGATCTTGAAAAATTCCATCTTGAATCCTGTGCAGGTGAGTGGCGCGACCGGCGAAGCGGCCGCGTTACTGTCGTTCCGAGTGCGTGATTACTTGCGGATGCTGGTCACGCCCGGCGTCCAGACGGTGCCGATGGCGATCTTGCCCAGCTTCTTCTTGCGGCCATACCAGAGGTTGACCACGCCGCGCGAAACGAACACGGCCGAGAACATCGAGGTCAGGATGCCCAGGCAGTGCACCACCGCGAAGCCGCGCACCGCGCCGGAACCGAACACCAGCAGCGCCAGTCCGACGATCAGGGTAGTCACGTTCGAGTCGAGAATGGTAGCCCAGGCGCGGTCGAAACCGGCCGCGATCGCCGCCTGCGGCGTGTTGCCGTTACGCAGTTCCTCGCGGATGCGCTCGTTGATCAGCACGTTCGCGTCGATCGCCATGCCGAGCGCCAGCGCGATTGCGGCGATGCCCGGCAGGGTCAGGGTTGCCTGCAGCATCGACAGCAGCGCCAGCAGGAACAACAGGTTGCAGGCCAGCGCCAGCACGCTGAAGAAGCCGAACAGCTGATAGTAGATGATCATGAAGATGGCGATCGCGGCGAAGCCGTACACGGTCGAGTACAGGCCCTTGGCGATGTTCTCGGCGCCCAGTTGCGGCCCGATCACGCGCTCTTCGACGAACTCCATCGGCGCCGACAGCGCGCCCGAACGCAGCAGCAACGCCAGTTCGGTGGATTTCTCGGCACTGCCCATGTTGGTGATGTTGAAACTGCTGCCCAGTTCGCTCTGGATGGTTGGCGCCGACAGCACGCTGTACTTGCCTTTTTCCTTCAGCAGGATCGCCATGCGCTTGCCGATGCGGTCGCGCGTCGCTTCGCGCATCTTGCGGCCGCCATCGCCGTTCAGGTCGAGGCTGACGGCCGGCTGCTGGTTCTGGTCGAAGCTCGCCACCGCGCTGGAAATGTATTCGCCGGTCAGGATGACGTCTTTCGACACCACTACCGGCGCGCCTTGGCCGACGGTGAACAATTCGGAATTGAGCGGAATGGCGGCCGAGGTTTCTGTGCCCGGCGTGATCGTATCGTCGACCATGCGCAGTTCCAGGGTCGCGGTGCGGCCGATGATGTCTTTTGCGCGCGCCACGTCCTGCACGCCTGGCAACTGGATCACGATGCGGTCGGCGCCCTGCTGCTGGATGATCGGCTCGCTCACGCCCAGTTCGTTGATCCGCTTCGACAGGGTCGAGATGTTCTGCTTGACGCCCTCTTCCACGGTGCGCTTGAGCGCATCGGGCTTGAGCGTGACCACCGACTTCAGCTCGGCGCCGTCGGCCGCGTCGGCAAACGCCAGGTCGCCCAGCTGCGCGGCGAGTGCGTCTTTGGCGCGCGAACGGGTTTCGGCGTCGCGGAACTTGATCTCGATCGTATTGCCGACGCGCTCGATGCCGGAGTGGCGCACGTTCTTGTCGCGCAAGATGCTGCGGGTGCTGGCCTGGAGGCCCTTGACCTTGTTTTCCAGTACCGCCTTGGCGTCCACCTGCATCAGGAAGTGCACGCCGCCGCGCAAATCGAGGCCGAGGTTCATCGGCAAGGCGCGCACGGCCTGCATCCATGCCGGGGTATTTTTCACCAGGTTGACCGTGACGATGTAGTCGGGGTCGGCCGGGTCGCGGTTCAGGTCGCGCTCGAGCGCCAGCTTGGCCTTGAACTGGGCGTCGGTGGTCGGGAAACGCACCCGCACCGAGGTCGTGTTGCCTGTGCCATCGAGACTGACGCGGTCAGGCGCGATCCCCTCCTGTTTGAGCGCCGCCTCGACCTGGGTCGTGGTCGCGCTGGTCACCTTGACAGTTGCCTTGCCGGTCGTCACTTGCAGCGCCGGCGATTCGCCGAAGTAGTTCGGCGCGGTGTACAGCGCGCCGAGCAGCAGCGCGACGGCGATCAGGATATATTTCCAGAGGGGATAGCGATTCATAATCTTCCAGCGTTCAATGGTGAGCAGGCGAAGGCGGCGCGGCGGCCGCCCGGCAGGCTTACAGCGACTTCAGGGTGCCCTTTGGCAGCAGCGTGGTGACCGAGTTCTTCTGGACCACGATTTCGGTGTTCGCCGCGATTTCGACCGTGATGTAGGTGTCGCTGACCTTCACAACCTTGCCCAGGATGCCGCCTGCCGTGATCACTTCGTCGCCCTTGGTGAGCGCGTCCATCATCGACTTCTGTTCTTTCGCGCGTTTCTGTTGTGGACGGATCATCAGGAAATACATGACCACGAACATCAGTACCAGCGGCATGAAAGTCGTCAGGTTACCCATCAGGCCGGCGTCTGCGGCAGGGGCGGCTGATTGTGCATAAGCATTAGAAATGAACACGATTACTCCAGTTGTTAGTTTTTACTTGGTTAAAAAAGCAGCGCTGTATTCTAGCACTGGCCGGACGGCCCTNNGTCACTTCCGGCTATCTGGGAGTGCTAATTCTTTTTGCAAGGAACAATTAACCGGGGTCAGACCTAGGTCTGACCCCGGTTCCCGCGCAGCCTACACCCCGCGCGCCCGACCCGCGTTGAACTGCAGGCGGAACGCATGGAAGCCGTCCGCATCGATCGCGTCGCGCATCTCCTGCATCAGCTTCAGGTAGTAATGCAGGTTGTGAATCGTATTCAAGCGCGCCCCCAGGATTTCCTTGGAGCGGTGCAAATGGTGCAGGTAGGCGCGCGAAAAATTCTTGCAACAATAGCAATCGCAGCTCTCGTCCAGCGGCGCCGGGTCGTCCTTGTAGCGCGCGTTCTTGATCTTCACGTCGCCAAAACGCGTAAATAGCCAGCCGTTGCGCGCGTTCCGGGTCGGCATCACGCAGTCGAACATGTCGATGCCGTTGGCCACGCCGGCCACCAGGTCTTCCGGCGTACCCACGCCCATCAGATAGTGCGGCTTGTTGGCCGGCAGGCGCGGCCCGACGTGCGCCAGCATGCGCATCATGTCTTCCTTCGGCTCGCCGACCGACAGCCCGCCGATCGCGATGCCGGGGAAATTGATCTCCTCGAGCCCCGCCAGCGACTCGTCGCGCAGATTCTCGAACATGCCGCCCTGGACGATGCCGAACAGCGCGTTCGGATTCTCGCCGCCCTTGAATTCGTTCATCGAGCGCTGGGCCCAGCGCAGCGACATGCGCATCGACCTGGCCGCTTCTTCGGAGGTAGCCGGCCGGCCGTCGATCTCGTACGGCGTGCATTCGTCGAACTGCATCACGATGTCCGAATTGAGCGCGCGCTGGATCTGCATCGAGATTTCCGGCGACAGGAACAGCTTGCTGCCGTCGATCGGCGAGGCGAACTTGACGCCCTCCTCGGTGATCTTGCGCATCGCGCCCAGCGAAAACACCTGGAAGCCGCCCGAATCGGTCAGGATCGGTCCGTTCCAGCCCATGAAGCCGTGCAGGCCGCCGAACTTGTTGAGCACCTCGGTGCCCGGGCGCAGCCACAGGTGGAAGGTATTGCCGAGGATGATCTGCGAGCCGACTGCCACCAGCTCGTCCGGGTCCATCGCCTTGACCGAGCCGTAGGTCCCGACCGGCATGAAGATCGGCGTTTCGATGGTGCCGTGGTTGACCTTGAGGCGGCCGCGCCGCGCGTGCGACAGACCGCTGGTGTCGGTCTTCAGGAGTGTAAATTCGAGCATGTGGGGCTTATCTGGATTGGGTAGTGAGCAGCATGGCGTCGCCATAGCTGAAGAAGCGGTATTCGCTGGCGATGGCGTGGGCGTAGGCGCGGCGGATCGGTTGGTAGCCGGCGAAGGCCGACACCAGCATCAGGAGCGTCGACTTCGGCAGGTGGAAATTGGTGATCAGGCGCGTGACGGTCTTGAAGGTGTAGCCGGGCGTGATGAACAGCGCAGTGTCGGCGCTGCCGGCCACCAGTTCGCCGGTTTGCGACGCCGACTCCAGCGCGCGCAGGCTGGTGGTGCCGACCGCGACGACCGCGCTGCCGGCGGCCTTGGCGGCGCGCACCGCATCGACCGTCGCCTGCGGCACCGTGTACCACTCGGTATGCATCTTGTGCTCGGCCAGCACCTCGACCCGCACCGGCTGGAAGGTGCCCGCGCCCACGTGCAAGGTCACGTAGGCGAAGTTGATGCCTTTCGCGGCCAGTTTGGCGAGCAGCGCGTCGTCGAAGTGCAGGCCGGCGGTCGGCGCGGCGACCGCGCCCGGCTCCTTCGAGTAGACGGTCTGATAGCGCTGCTCGTCGAATTCGTCGGCCGCGTGGTCGATGTACGGCGGCAGCGGCAGGCGGCCGTGCGCTTCGATCAGCTCGAACACGTCGCCCTCGAAGGTGAGCGTGAAGAATTCGCCCGCGCGTTCGCCGGCGACCACGTCGAACGCGTCGGCCAGGCGGATCCGGTTGCCAGGTTTCGGCGACTTGGATGCGCGCACCTGCGCCAGCACCGTGCGGCTGTCGAGCACGCGCTCGACCAGCACCTCGACGTTCCCGCCGGTCTCCTTGACGCCGAAGAAGCGCGCCTTGAGCACGCGGGTGTCGTTCATGACCAGCAGGTCGCCGGGCGCCAGCAGCTCGGCGATATCGGCGAACTGGCGGTCGACGATCTGCTCGCCGTCGAGCTGCAGCAGGCGCGAAGCGCTGCGGTCTGGAAGCGGGGTCTGCGCGATTCGTTCTGGCGGCAGGTTGAAATCGAAGTCGGAAAGCGAGTACATTCTGGTAATTCTGGAAAAATAGGGTTCAGGAGCCTTACAATAGGGCTCACAAGCGCAAGGCAACCCTCTATTTTACGCCACTTGCCCTGCAAATTCGCGACATGCCTCCATCCAAACCGAAACCCGCGCCAAAAACCAACGAAAGCAAGCTCGCCAAGCTNNCTGCGCGGCGGCCACGTGTCGCAGGTCGAAGGCATCGTTACCAAAAGTGAAATCAGCCTCCGCCCGCGGCGCCAACTGCTGGTGACCATCGCCGACGAAACCGGCGACCTGCTGCTGCGCTTCATGAACTTCTACGGCAGCCAGGCCAGGCAGCTGGCCGAGGGCACGCGGGTGCGCGCCCGCGCTGAACTCAAGCACGGCTTCTTTGGCGCCGAGATGGTGCACCCCGCGTACAAGGTGATCAACGAAGGCGCACCGCTGCCGACCGTGCTCACGCCGGTGTATCCGTCCGGCGAAGGCCTGTCGCAGGCGATCNNCACTATCCGCCGCAGGAAATCGACGAGAACGCGCTGATGGACCGCTCGCATCCGGCGTGGGTGCGGATGAAGTTCGACGAGCTGCTGGCCCAGCAGCTCTCGCTCAAGCGCGCGCAGCGGGCGCGCCGCTCGAAGGGCGCGCCGGTGATCAAGCACGTCGGCACGCTGTCGGAAGCGTTCATGGACGTGCTGCCGTTCAAGCTGACCGGCGCGCAGGCGCGCGTGCTGAAAGAGATCCGCGCCGACCTGCGCCATCCTTATCCGATGCAGCGCCTGCTGCAGGGCGACGTCGGCAGCGGCAAGACCGTGGTGGCCGCGCTGGCGGCGGCGCAGGCGATCGACAGCGGCTACCAGGCGGCGCTGATGGCGCCGACCGAAATCCTGGCGGACCAGCACTTCCGCAAGATCGCGGCGTGGATGGAGCCGCTCGGCGTAAAGGTCGCCTGGCTGACCGGCAGCCTGAAGAAAAAGGACAAGCTTGCCGCCACCGCGCTGGTCGAATCGGGCGAAGCCCAGCTGGTGATCGGCACCCATGCGCTGATCCAGGACACCGTGCAGTTCGCGAAGCTGGGCCTGGTGATCGTCGACGAGCAGCACCGCTTCGGCGTCGGCCAGCGCCTCACCTTGCGCAACAAGGGCAGCAACGGCAAGACGCCGCACCAGCTGATGATGTCGGCCACGCCGATTCCGCGCACGCTGGCGATGACCTACTACGCCGACCTGGAAGTGTCGATCATCGACGAGCTGCCGCCGGGCCGCAGCCCGATCGTCACCCGCGCGATCGACCAGACGCGGCGCGAGGAAGTGATCGAGCGGGTGCATGCGGCCGCGCTGGAAGGCCGCCAGGTGTACTGGGTCTGCCCGCTGATCGAGGAATCCGAAGCGCTGCAGCTGCAGACCGCGACCGACACCCACGCGATGCTGGCCGAGGCGCTGCCGGATTTGCAGGTGGGGCTGGTGCACGGGCGCCTGAAGCCGGCCGAAAAGCAGGAAGTGATGGACGCGTTTACTGCCAACGCGGTACAGGTGCTGGTGGCGACCACCGTGATCGAGGTCGGGGTCGACGTGCCGAATGCGTCGTTGATGGTGATCGAGCATGCGGAGCGCTTCGGCCTGTCGCAGCTGCACCAGTTGCGCGGGCGCGTCGGGCGCGGTTCGGCGGCCAGCGTGTGCCTGCTGCTGTATCAAAGCCCGCTCGGCGGCGTGGCCAAGCAGCGCCTGATGACGATGCGCGAGACCACCGACGGCTTCGAGATCGCGCGGCGCGACCTGGAAATCCGCGGCCCGGGCGAATTCCTCGGCGCGCGCCAGTCGGGCCAGGCGATGCTCAGGTTCGCCGACCTCGAGACCGACCAGTGGCTGGTCGAGCAGGCGCGCAACGTCGCGCACGAACTGCTGCATGAAGGCGGCGACGACAAGGCCGCCACGGTGGAAGCGCACCTGGCTCGCTGGCTCGGGGGGAAAGAGGAATTCCTGAAAGTCTGATTGCCGGGCCGCTTCCACGAGGGAGCGAAGCTCAATTGGCACCCCGCGCGCGCGGAGCCCTGATGATGACCACCGCCATCGTGGTCGGCGTGGCGATGTCGCGAGCAATCGGCGTCGGGGGCTTCGCCTGGGCATCCGGCAAATGATCGATCAGGAAGCTGGCCAGGCCAAGCGCGGCAAGCACGACGACGAAAATCACTTCCATGTTCTTGTGGATGTTCACGGTGTATTCCTTTCAGGTCGGGTTTCGGATGGTGTCGGGCCGCGTTTCAGTTGCTCCCACCCGAGATACAGCAGGACCCGTGCCAACCCGTCGCAGCTCGATGCGAAGGAAGCTAAGTGATTGAATTTACGTGATTTATTCGTGCCTCTTGCAGTATTGCAGCGGAAGCTGGTGTCGGTTCGCGCCCAACACCTTGCTCAGGAATGTTGGGCGCGCCGTGACAATTGGAGAGCTTTCACGAGGCGATTATCGGTATGCTGGTCGCCCGCCTCGACGCCCCTCACATTGAAACGCACATGCCCATTTTCGGACTCGGACTGCACATCCTCATCGCGATTTTCTTCGCGATTCACGCCATTCGCACAGGGCGCGAAATGTATTGGCTGCTGATCCTGTTCATGTTCCCGCTGCTGGGCAGCATCGTCTATTTTGCGGCCGTGTTCCTGCCCCGGTCGCGCCTGCAGCACGGCGCGCGCAGGGCCGGCGCCGCGATCCGGAAGAGCCTCGACCCAGGGCGCGAACTGCGCGATGCCCAGGAAGCATTCGACCTGGCGCCGGCCGCCCACAACCAGATGCGACTGGCGGCAGCGCTGCTCGATGCGGGCAAGATCTCGAAACCGGACCAGGCGTGAACCGCTCAGCGACGCTTCAGGTCAAGTCGGCCGCATAGCGCAGGCCGATTTGTTCGCGGATCGTATCCATCACGCCCATCAGCGCCAGCGATTCTTCGTGCGTCATGCCAGCACTTTCGATCAGGCCGGCGCCGAAGCAGCGCTGCGCTTCGATCGCCTCGTGCGCGTAGCCGTTACCGATAAAAGGTGTGTCCACAGTGCGCGAGGTGCCGTCGGCCAGCACCACGCTGATCGACCTGGTCCGATGGAACTGGGTGTTCATCCGAACGTGGCCGTTGGCCCCCGATATCGTCAGCTCGCACGGCGTGCGCGCGCGCAGCGAACAGCTGCAGGCCGACATGCCGCCGCCTTCGTGCTTGAGCGTGAACGCGGTTTCGATATCGACACCGGTGGCGCCCATTTCCGCCTGCGCCCGCACCGACACCACCGGCCCAAGCAGCGCGGCCGCGATCGACAGCGGATAGATCCCAAGGTCGAGCAGCGCGCCGCCGCCCAAAGCCGGATTGAACACGCGATGCTCCGGTCCCTGGGTAGCGGTGAAGCCGAAGTCCGCGGTGACCTGGTGCACCGGGCCGATTTCGCCTGAAGCGATGATGCGGCGCACCTCGGCCAGCGCGGGCATGAAGCGCGTCCACATCGCCTCCATCAGGAACAACTTTTTTGCGCGCGCGAGCGCCACCACCGCTTCGGCCTCGCGCCGGTTCATCGTGAACGCTTTTTCGCACAGCACGCCTTTGCCCGCGTGCAGCGCCATCAGCGCGTTCTCGGCGTGCATGGGGTGCGGGGTGGCGATGTAGATGATATCGACGTCGCCGGCATCGGCCAGCTGCTGGTATGAACCGTAGCTGGCGGCGGCGCCAAACTCGCTGCCGAATGCCTGTGCGCTGTCGACGCCGCGGGATGCCACGCCGGACAGCACGGCGCCCGGCGTGTCCTTCAGCGCCGCCGCAAACGCACGCGCTATCTTGCCCGTGCCGAGTATCCCCCAGCGCACCGTATCCATTGCGAGCATCCCCAATCAGGCAGCGCGCTTCGGACGAAACACGCTGGTGTCTGCATAAAATTCATCATCCTGCTGCGGCCACCAGCCCGGCACGCCGAGTACCGGCAGCGGCGTGAAACAGGCCGTGCTCAATGGTTCGGCGGCCAGCGCGCGCGCTTCGTGATCGTCGATCCACGCACGCTGCGCCTCGGGATTCAGTGAGAAGTAGTCGTCGCCGGCGACGATCACGCGGGTGTGCGCGGTGATCGCCTTGCGCGGCGCCACCAGCTTTTCCATCAGCGCGTGGCCGAACAGCCAGACCTGCGCGTGCTGGCCGAACGCCGCACGCCGCTGGCAGAACGCTTCCTGCCAGCGATGGCCGCGCAGGGCTTCCACTAGCGCGCGGCCGTCATCCGAATCGCGCACCACCAGCAGCGCCGAATTCTCGTCGAAGATGGTGGCGCCGTCGCGCGCCGGGCCGCGTGATTTGCCGACGCCGGCGAGCGCTATTTGCGCCGACTGCAAGGCGTTCAGCTGCTGCTTGATGCGCGGGAAGGTCAGCCACACCAGCGCGTTGAAGAAATCGTGCAGGTTGTCGCGCGTGGGCACGCAGCCGGTGGCGCCGATGAACTCTTCGTAGGCGCGGCCTTCCGGCAGCTCATCCTGCGGCACGAAGCGCAGCGGCTGGCCGCCCGCGTTGCGCAGGCCAAGCGCACCAGCGTCAGCATTGAACGCGGCGATCGCATCACCGCCGGCGATGTCCAGGCGCGCGAACGTTGGCCGCACCGAGTCGTACCACGGACGCGCCCAGTCGATCTCAGGCAGCATGCGCGCTTACAGCATTTTCCAGTTGATCTGCTCTCCGCCGTTGAGCGGAACCAGCGAGGATTCGGCCAGCGCAACGGTTTCCGGCAACGTCCACGGCTCGCGTTTCAGGGTAACGGTGCCTTCATTGCGCGGCAGGTCGTAGAAGTCCGGGCCGAAGAAGCTGGCGAAGCCTTCCAGCTTGTCGAGCGCGCCGGCGCGTTCGAACGCTTCGGCGTACAGCTCCATCGCGTGCAGCGCGGTGTAGCAGCCGGCGCAGCCGCAGGCGCTTTCCTTGGCGCCGATGGCGTGCGGCGCCGAGTCGGTGCCGAGGAAGAAGCGCTCGTCGCCGCTGGTCGCCGCGGTCATCAGCGCCAGCCGATGTTCCTCGCGCTTGAGCACCGGCAGGCAGTAGAAGTGCGGACGGATGCCGCCCTTGAAGATCTCGTTGCGGTTGTACAGCAGGTGGTGCGCGGTGATGGTGGCCGCAATCGGGCCTTCCGCCTCGGCCACGTACTGCGCCGCATCCCTGGTGGTGATGTGCTCGAAGACGATCTTCAGTTCCGGCATGTCGCGCCGCACCGGACGCAACACGCGCTCGATGAATACCGCCTCGCGGTCGAACAGGTCGATGTCCGGATCGGTCACTTCGCCGTGCACCAGGAACGGCATGCCGACTTCCTGCATCACTTCGAGCGTCTTGTAGCAGCGCGTCAGGTCGGTCACGCCGGCGTCGGAATTGGTGGTGGCGCCGGCCGGGTACAGCTTGACCGCGTGGACAAAGCCGCTGTCCTGCGCGCGACGGATTTCGTCGGGGTCAGTGTTGTCGGTCAGGTACAGCGTCATCAGCGGCTCGAAGCTCATGCCCGCCGGCAGCGCGGCCATGATGCGCTCGCGGTAAGCCTGCGCCATCGCCGTAGTGGTGACCGGCGGTTTCAGGTTTGGCATCACGATCGCGCGGGCGAACTGGCGCGCGCTGTGCGGCAGCACGCTGGCCATCGCCGCGCCGTCGCGCAGGTGCAAATGCCAGTCGTCGGGACGGGTGATGGTCAGGGTCTGGGGGGTATCGATGAGGGACATGGCGGCTTTCGGGGAGCAATAGCCGTTATTTTACCTCTTGCCCCGGTTGCCCGGCACTTGTGCGGGGCGTTTGACAGAATGCTGATGAAAAGCGCACCGGTGAGCTCAATACGATTCTGGCTGCCGCCGAGTTGAAGGCGAAGCCAGTGAAGTAACGCTAGTGAATAATCCGCGCCAGGAATTCCCGCGCCCGCTCCGAGCGCGGGGTGGCGAAAAACTCCTGCTTCGGGCTGTCCTCGACGATCTTCCCGTGGTCCATGAAGATGATCCGGTCGGCCACCTTGCGCGCAAAACCCATCTCGTGGGTGACCACCATCATGGTCATGCCGTCCTGCGCCAGCCCGACCATCACGTCGAGCACTTCGTTGATCATCTCCGGATCCAGCGCGGAAGTCGGCTCGTCGAACAGCATCGCAATCGGATCCATCGCCAGCGCGCGCGCGATCGCCACGCGCTGCTGCTGGCCGCCCGACAACTGGCTCGGGAATTTGTCCTGCTGTGCCAGCAGGCCCACCCGGTCGAGGTACTTCAGGCCCTTTTCGGCCGCCTGCTCCGGGCTGCGCTTCAACACCTTGACCTGGCCGAGCGTCAGGTTCTGGCGCACCGTCAGGTGCGGGAACAGCTCGAAATTCTGGAACACCATGCCGATCCGCGCGCGCAGCGCCGACAAGTTGGTCTTCGGGTCGCCGACCGACACGCCGTCCACCGTGATCTCGCCCTTCTGGAACGGTTCGAGCCCGTTGACGGTCTTGATCAGGGTCGACTTGCCGGAGCCGGACGGCCCGCAAATGACCACCACGTCGCCCTTGTCGACATGGGTGCTGCAGCCATCGAGCACCTGGAAGGCGCCATACCATTTGCTGACATCTGTTAGTTGAATCATGGTGTCCGTTGTTGGAAGGGGCAGGCGAGCTTGACAGCACCCGGAATGCTTAGGATACTGCGGAACTTGCCAATATCATCAGCATGAAAGGCTGTCTCGCTCACAAAATACCGCCATTTTGCCCGAGAACGCAAGGCGACAGCATTTAATCTCCAGTCTCTTGGCTGCACGGATCGACACTCTCACAGGAAGCGCCGCACATGAAAAATCGAAATCGCCTGACCATCTACATCCTGGCCGGCCTCGTGCTGGGCGTCGTGGCGGGTTACTTCGTCAACGCGAACATGGCCAATCCGGCCAGCTTCTCGGACTTCATGTCGCTCATTACCACGCTGTTCCTGCGCCTGATTAAGATGATCATCGCACCGCTGGTGTTCTCCACCCTGGTGGTCGGCATCGCCAGGATGGGCGACACCCGCGAAGTCGGGCGCATCGGCGTCAAGGCGCTCGGCTGGTTCGTGATCGCGTCGGTCATTTCGCTGTCGCTCGGACTGGTCCTGGTGAACCTGTTCCGCCCGGGCGACGCGCTGGCGCTGACCAACCTGGTGCCTGCTGCCGGCACCGCCTCGGGCATCGCCACCTCCAGCCTGACGCTGAAGGAATTCGTCACCCACCTGGTGCCGTCTTCGATCGTCGACGGCATGGCCAAGAACGAAATCCTGCAGATCGTGATCTTCTCGATCTTCTTCGGCACCGCCGCCGCCGCGGTCGGCGAGCGCAGCAAGCCGCTGATCGACGCCATCGACGGCGTCGCCCACATCATGCTCAAGGTCACCGGCTACGTGATGAACCTGGCCCCGATCGCGGTGTTCGCGGCGGTCTCCGGCATCATCGCCAAGAGCGGCCTGGGCGTGCTGAAGACCTACGGCGTATTCATGGGCGAGTTCTACATCGGCATTGCGCTGTTGTGGCTCGTGCTGACCGCGCTCGGCTTCGTGTTCCTCGGCCCGCGCGTGATCCGCCTGCTGGTCGAGCTGCGCGAGCCTACCCTGCTGGCGTTTTCCACCGCCTCGTCCGAAGCGGCGTTCCCGAAAACCCTCGAAGGCCTGGAGCGCTTCGGCGTGCGCAACCGCATCGCCGCGTTCGTGCTGCCGATCGGTTACTCGTTCAACCTCGACGGCTCGATGATGTACTGCACCTTCGCGACGGTATTCATCGCCCAGGCCTACGGCATCGAAATGTCGCTCGGCACCCAGATGACGATGATGCTGGTGCTGATGCTCACCTCGAAAGGCATGGCCGGCGTGCCGCGCGCATCGCTGGTGGTGATCGCCGCAACGCTGACCCAGTTCAACATCCCCGAAGCCGGCCTGCTGCTGCTGCTCGGCATCGACCACTTCCTCGATATGGCGCGTTCGGCCACCAACGTCATCGGCAACGGCATCGCCACCGCGGTGGTGGCGAAATGGGAAGGCGAACTGGCCGCCCCGGTACAAAAAGACTGGGCGGCGGCCGAACTGCCGTAAGGCGACGGCGATCACCAGCAAGGGGCTTTCCAGCGATGGGAGGCCTTTTTTTGCATCAGCACCACCGGGGTCAGTGCCGACATTCGGACACGACCTCATCCGTCCAGTCGCAACCTTTTGGAGTACATGATGAAAAATTTGTCCTTGCCTGTCTTGTTGCTGGTCCTCGGCGGCGCGCAAGCGGCGCCCCAAACGGTGGACTGCGGCCGCCTGCTCGACGTCAAGGCCGGCGTCTGGCGCGAGCGCGTCAGCATCACGGTCGACAACGGGGTGGTCAAGTCGATCGCGCCGATGGCGGCCGGCGCCGGCCACCTCGACCTGTCGGCCTACTCCTGCCTGCCCGGCTTGATCGACATGCATGTCCACCTGACCGGTGAAACGCGCAAGGAAGTCGAGTCGCTGCGTGCCACGCTGTCCCAGAACCCGGCCGATCACGCGTACCGCTCGGTGCCGTTCGCCGAGCGCACCCTGAAGGCCGGCTTCACCACCGTGCGCGACCTGGGCGCGGGCGACTCGCTCAACGTCGCGCTCAAGCAGGCCATCGCCAGCGGGGCGATTCCCGGGCCGCGCATGTTCACCTCCGGCACCTCGATCGCGACCACCGGCGGGCACGCCGACCCGACCAACAACCTGTCGAAGCAGTTCGGCCAGGTGCTCGGCACGCCCGGCCCCGCCACCGGCGTGGTCAACAGCCCGGAGCAGGCGCGCGAAGCGGTGCGGGCGCGCTACAAGGAAGGCGCGGACCTGATCAAGGTCACCGCCACCGGCGGGGTGCTGAGCCAGGCGCGCGGCGGCCAGAACGCCCAGTTCAACGACGAAGAACTGCGCGCGATCGTCGCCACCGCCAAGGACTACGGTTTCCGCGTCGCGGCCCACGCGCACGGCGCCGAAGGCTTGAAGCGCGCCCTGCGCGCCGGCGTCGATTCGATCGAGCACGGCACCCTGATGGACGATGAGGCGATCGCCCTGTTCAAGAAGCATGGCGCCTGGTACGTGCCGACCATTTCGGCCGGCCGCTACGTAGCCGACCGGGCCAAGGAGGACGGCTACTATTCGCCGATGGTGCGCCCCAAGGCCGCCGCGATCGGGCCGCAGATCCAGGCCACTTTCGGACGCGCATACAGGGCCGGCGTGAAGATCGCGTTCGGCACCGACGCCGCCGTGTACCCGCACGGCGACAACGCAAAGGAGTTCGCGTACATGGTGGAAGCGGGGATGCCGCCGCTCGAAGCGATCCGCTCCGCGACGCTGAGCGCCGCCAGCCTGCTCGACCAGTCGGCCAGCCTCGGATCCGTCGAGCCGGGCTTCGCCGCCGATATCGTCGCCGTCAGCGGCGATCCGCTGCGCGACATCACGGTGCTTCAACAGGTCAAGTTCGTGATGAAGGCGGGCGTGGTCTACAAACAGCCGTAATCGTATTCAATTTCAATAAGGAGGTCTCATGCCGCACACTACATCCAGCCGTTCGATGCTGGCGATTTTCGGGTTCCTGTTGGTCGCCGCGACCAGCGCCCACGCGGCCGAGGCCAGCGCGCCGCGGCTGGCCAACGTCACCATCCTGGCAACCGGCGGCACCATCGCCGGCACCGGCGCCACCAGCACCACCACGGTGGGCTACACCGCAGCCACGGTCGGCGTGCAGAACCTGATCAAGGCGGTGCCGGAACTGGCCAAGGTAGCCAACGTCACCGGCGAACAGGTGTTCCAGATCGCCAGCGAAAACATGAGCAACGAGCACTGGCTGGCGCTGGCCAAGCGCGTCAACGCGCTGCTGGCGCAGCCGAACGTGGACGGCATCGTCATCACGCACGGCACCGACACGCTCGAAGAAACCGCCTACTTCCTGAGCCTGGTGGTCAAGAGCCGCAAGCCGGTGGTGCTGGTGGGCGCGATGCGGCCATCGACGGCGGTGTCGGCCGACGGCCCGATCAACCTGTACAACTCGGTGATGCTGGCGGCCAGCCCGGAGGCGGTCGGCAAGGGCGTGCTGGTGGCGATGAACGACCAGATCCAGGGCGCGCGCGATGTCACCAAGGTCAACACCTCGACGCTCGATTCCTTCCGCACCCCGGAACTGGGCCTGCTCGGCTACATCCAGGGCAGCAAGCCGTTCTTCTATCGCCAGTCGACTCGCAAGCACACTGTCGACAGCGAATTCGACGTCGGCGCGCTGACCGCGCTGCCGCAGGTGGAGATCGTCTACGGCCACGCCAACGTCGGCCCGGTGGCGGTCGATGCGTTCATGGCGGCCGGCGCCAAAGGGATCATCCATGCAGGCGTGGGTGATGGCAGCCTGGCTGCGAAAGTGGTGCCGGCGCTGAAGTCTGCGCGCCAGAAGGGTGCGATCGTGGTGCGCGCGAGCCGCGTCGGTCAGGGCATCCTGGCGCGCAACGGCGAAGCCAACGACGATGAGCTGGACTTCGTGGTGGCCGATACGCTCAATCCGCAAAAGGCGCGCATCCTGCTGATGCTGGCGCTGACCCGCACCAACAGCACCAAGGACATCCAGCGCATGTTCTACGCCTACTGATCGCCCCCCCCAAGACCGTCCTTCCCGCGCAGGCGGAAACGACGGTGTTCAGGTTAACCTGTCCATTTAGCCGGCCGTTTGTTCCTGTTCCAGCTCCACCGGCGGCGACGCCAGCGCCTCGTCCTGGCGCGCCTGCTGGCGCTGCCACATCTGCGCGTACAAGCCGTTCAGCGCCAGCAGCGACTGGTGGGTTCCGCGTTCGACGATGCGACCGTGGTCGAGCACCAGGATCTGCTGGGCGTCGGCCACCGTCGACAGGCGGTGCGCGATCACCAGCGTGGTGCGGTTCTTCGCGATTTCCTTCAGCTGCGCCTGGATCGCCTGCTCGGCCTTCGAGTCGAGCGCCGAGGTGGCCTCGTCGAAAATCAGGATCGCCGGATCCTTGAGCAGGGTGCGCGCGATCGCCACGCGCTGCTTCTCGCCGCCCGACAGCTTCAGTCCGCGCTCGCCGACCATCGTGGCATACCCGTCCGGCAGGCTCTCGATGAAGTCGTGGATCGACGCCGCGCGCGCCGCCGCCACGATGTCCTGCTTGCTCGCGCCCGGCTTGCCGTAGGCGATGTTGTATTCGATGGAGTCGTTGAACAGCACCGTATCCTGCGGCACGATGCCGATCGCCGCGCGCAGCGATTCCTGGGTGACCGCGCGCACGTCGTGGCCGTCGATCGTGATGGCGCCGGCGTTGACGTCGTAGAAGCGGAACAACAGGCGCGACATGGTCGACTTGCCCGAACCGCTGTGCCCGACCACCGCAGTGGTGGTCCCGGCCGGAATCGTGAAGTCGACGTCGAACAGGATCTGGCGCTTCGACTCGTAGCTGAATTCGACGTGCTTGAACGCAACTGTCGCGCCGTGCGTGGCCAGCGCCGTGGCGCCTTTGCTGTCGGCCACTTCGCGGTTCTGGTCGAGCAATCCGAACAGACGCTCCATGTCGGCCAGGCTTTGCTTGATTTCGCGGTAGATCACGCCGAGGAAGTTGAGCGGAATGTACAGCTGGATCATGAACGAATTGACCAGCACCAGGTCGCCAAGGCTCATGCTGCCGTCGATCACGCCCAGGGTGGCGCGCCACAGGATCAGCGTGACGGCGCTGGCGATGATCAGCGACTGCCCCGTGTTGAGCACCGACAGCGAGGTCTGCGAGCGCACCGCCGCGTTCTCGTAGCGTTTCAAGCCTTCGTCGTAACGCTTGGCCTCGTAATCCTCGTTGCCGAAATACTTGACCGTCTCGTAGTTGATCAGCGAGTCGATGGCCTTGGTGTTGGCCTTTGAATCGAGGTCGTTCATGGTGCGCCGGAAATGCGTGCGCCAGTTGGTCACCAGCACCGTAAACACAATGTAGAGAACCAGCGCGCCGGCCGTAATCGCGCTGAACCATATGTCGTAATGCGTGATCAAATAACCGAGGACCAGCGTGATTTCCACCAGCGTCGGCAGGATGTTGAACAAGGTATAGGAAATCAGCGAGCTGACGCCGCGCGTGCCGCGCTCGATGTCGCGCGTCATGCCGCCGGTCTGGCGGTTCAGGTGGAAGCGCAGCGACAGTGCGTGCAGGTGGCGGAATACCTGCAGCGCGATGGTGCGCACGGCGCGCTGGGTCACGCGCGCGAACAGGAATTCGCGCAGCTCGGTAAACACCGTGGTCGACAGGCGCAGCAGGCCGTAGGCCACCAGCGCGCCGAGCGGCAGCACCAGCAGCGCCTGCGGGTTCGACGGGCTGATGCTGAGCGCGTCGATCAGCCGCTTGAGCACCAGCGGCACGCCGACGTTGGCCAGCTTGGCGCCGATCAGGCAGGCCAGCGCGGCGAGCACGCGCCATTTGTAGACCCACAGGTAGGGGAACAGGGTTTGCAGGGTGGCCCAGTCGCTGCGCGTGACCGCTTTCGCGTCGGCGGATGGTGGCGGAGGATTTTCGGAATGGCGACGCATGGCAGAGCTCGGTGATTTATGGTTCAATTCTGGACGATTGTAGCCTCTCACGGGAATTCACGATGACCACGCCTGAAAACGCAGTTAGCAATACCATCGCCAATGCCGGCCTTCCGCCCGGCAAGATGCCCCAGTTGCGGGTGATGCCCGCCCCGTCCGACGCCAACGTGTACGGCGACGTGTTCGGCGGCTGGATCATGGCCCAGGTCGACATCGCCGGCTCGCTGCCGGCCACCCGCCGCGCCAACGGCCGCGTCGCCACCATCGCGGTCAACTCCTTCCTGTTCAAGCATCCGGTATTCGTCGGCGACCTGCTGTCGTTCTACGCCGACATCGTCAAGGTCGGCAATACCTCGATCACCGTCTACGTCGAGGTGTACGCCGAGCGCAACCGGCTGCAAGCCGATACCGTCAAGGTGACCGAGGCCACGCTGACCTATGTCGCCACCGGCGCCGACCGCAAGCCGCGCCAGCTGCCGCCGCTCGAATCGCTGATCTCGGGGGCGGCCGAGTAATGGACACCGGGCGCCGTCTGTTCCTGCTCGATGCGGCGCAGCTCGCGGCGCTGGCGGCCGGCGGCATGGCGGGCATTGCCTGGGCGCGCGATCCGGACGCGGCCTACCCGTTCAGCCTGGGCGTCGCCTCCGGTTCGCCGCTGCCGCACTCGGTGATCCTGTGGACCCGGATCCTGTCCGATCCGCTCAACGCGGCGGCGCCCGCACCGGTGGCTCTGAGCGTGCGCTGGGAAGTGGCCGAGGACGAATCGTTCCGGCGCATCGCGGCCAAGGGCAGCGCGAGCGCCGTGCCGGCGCTGGCGCACAGCGTGCACGTCGACGTCACCGGCCTGGCGCCCGGGCGCTGGTACTGGTACCGGTTCATGCTCGGCGACGCCGTCAGTCCGGTCGGGCGCACCCGCACCGCGCCGGCGCCGGACGCGCTGCCGGCGCTGCTCAAGCTGGCCGTGGCGTCGTGCCAGCACTGGGAATTCGGCAGCTACGCGGCGCACCGCCAGATCGCGGCGGCCGCGCCCGACCTGGTGGCGTTCCTGGGCGACTACATCTACGAATGGGGCCCGTACCAGCTGAAGCATCCGGCCAGGGCGCGGCGCACCAGCGAGTCGTTCACGCTGGCCGACTACCGCGCCCGCTACGCGCAGTACAAGAGCGATCCCGACCTGCAGGCGGCGCACCACGCCGCGCCCTGGATCGTGACCTGGGACGACCACGAAGTGGCCAACGATTACGCCGGCGACCGCGACGAGCGTCTCGCGCCCGATTTTGCCTTGCGGCGCGCGGCAGCCTACCAGGCGTTCTTTGAACACATGCCGCTGCGGCTGGCGCCGCCCGGGCCGGAATATGCGAGATTTCGCATATTCCAGCGCTACGACTGGGGCCGTCTGGCGCGCTTCCATATGCTCGACGACCGCCAGCACCGGGCCCACCATGCATGCCCGCCGGCCGGGCGCGGCGGCTCGAGTTCGGTGCTGCGCAATGCGTGCGCCAGCCTGCGCGATCCGTCGCGCAGCATGCTTGGCGCCGAACAGGAGGCATGGCTGGCGCGCGGCCTGGCCACGTCGACAGCGCGCTGGAACATCATCGCGCAGCAGACGCTGATGGCGCAGTCCAGCCAGACCAGGCTGGCCGGGCCCGACGACGGCCGCATCTGGACCGACGGCTGGGACGGTTATCCGGTGGCGCGCCGGCGCCTGCTCGATGCGCTCGGCGCCAGCGGCGCCGCCAATCCGCTGGTGCTGTCGGGCGACGTGCACACCTTCTATGCGGCGGAACTGCGCGCCGACTTCAACCGCGCGGCTTCGCCGGCGAACCGGGTGGTGGCGACCGAGTTTTGCGGCACATCGGTCAGTTCCGGCTCGCGCCCGCAGAAGCGCACGCAGGAATACGTCGACATGAATCCGCACTTCAAATACGGGCGCAGCGACAAGCGCGGGTTCATGCTGATGGAGGTGACGCCGGCGAAGACCACGACCCACTTCGTCGGGCTGGACAATGTGCGCGATGCCGCTTCGGGGGCGGCGACGCTGGCCAGCTTTGTGGTCAGCGCCGGACGGGCGGGGCTGNNGTCGTTCCCTTCGCGGGAACGACATTGTTTATTCGGCGACTACGCAGCTTACACCGCCGTCGAGTCCCTCAACTCCCGCCGCAGGATCTTGCCCACGTTCGTCTTCGGCAGGTCGTCCCGGAACTCGATGTACTTCGGCTTCTTGTACGCGGTCAGCTGCTCCTTGCAGTAGTCCATCACCTGCTCCTTGGTCAGGTTCGGGTCCTTGCGCACGATGAACAGCTTGACCGCCTCGCCCGAATTCTGGTCCGGCACGCCGACGCAGGCGCATTCGAGCACGCCGGGAAGCGCGGCGATCACGCCTTCGATCTCGTTCGGGTAGACATTAAAGCCCGACACCAGGATCATGTCCTTCTTGCGGTCGACGATCCGGGTATTCCCGGTCGCATCCATCACGCCGATGTCGCCGGTCTTGAAAAAGCCGTCCGCCGTCATCGCCTTCGCGGTCTCGTCGTCGCGCTGCCAGTAGCCGGCCATCACCTGCGGCCCGCGGATCGCCACTTCGCCGCGCTCGCCCAGCGGCACCGGATTGCCGTCGTCGTCCAGGATCATCACTTCGGTCGACGGCAGCGGCAGTCCGATGGTGCCGCTGAATTCGCGGATGTCGCAGCGGTTGGCGGTCGCCACCGGCGAGGTTTCGGACAAGCCGTAACCCTCGACGATCGGGGTGCCGGTGACCTTCAGCCACTTGTCGGCCACCGCCTGCTGCACCGCCATGCCGCCGCCGTTGCACACGCGGTAGCTGGAGAAATCGAGCGCGGCGAAGTCCTTGTTGTTGAGCAGGCCGTTGTACAGCGTGTTCACGGCCGGGAAGATGTTGATGCGGTACTTGGCCAGCTCCTTGACGAAACCTGCCATGTCGCGCGGATTCGGGATCAGCACGTTCATGCCGCCCAGCCGCGTTGCCATCAGCGCGCACACCGTCAGCGCGTAGATGTGATACAGCGGCAGCGCGCAGACGAACTGCAGCTGCTCGCCTTTCGGCAGCGTGTCGAGGGTCGGCTGCAGCCACGCTTCGTTCTGCAGCACGTTGGCGATCACGTTCCGGTGCAGCAGCACGGCGCCCTTCGAGACGCCGGTGGTGCCGCCGGTGTACTGCAGGAAGGCGATGTCGTCGTGCCCGATCGTGACCGGCTTGAACGCCAGGCGCGCCCCTTCCGCCATCATCCGGTTGAACGAAATGGCGCCCGGCAGCGAATACGCCGGCACCAGCTTCTTCACCTTGCGCACTACCAGGTTGACGATGGCGCCCTTCAGCGCCCCCAGCATGTCCCCCATGCTGGCGACCACGACATGCTTGACCCGGGTCCTGGCGATCACCTGTTCGAGCGTGGTGGCGAAGTTTTCGAGCACGACGATCGCCTCGGCGCCGGAATCGATCAGCTGGTGCTGCAGTTCGCGCGGCGTGTACAGCGGATTGACGTTGACGATGACGTAGCCGGCGCGCAGCGCGGCCGCCATCGCCACCGGATATTGCAGCACGTTGGGCAGCATGATCGCCACGCGCGCGCCCTGCTTCAGGCCTTTCGACTGCAGCCAGGCGCCCATCTGCTGCGACATGCGGTCAAGTTCGGCGTAGGTGATCGCCTTGTCCATGCACACGTAGGCCTTGCGGTCCGCGTACTTGCGGAACGCCTCCTCCAGCATGTGGGTCAGCGAGCGATACTGCGTCCAGTCGATCTCCGCCGGTACGCCTGGCTGATACGACTTGAGCCAAAACTTGTCCATCCCTTACCTCATCTGTGTGCAAATATTCAGTGAAAATGCAAAACGCCCGGCGGCCGGGCGTTTTGTCTTTTCGCCTTGCCGCGTCCGGCCTATGCCGCCTTCTTTTCGTCGCGCAGCACCCGCCGCAGGATCTTGCCCACGTTGGTCTTTGGCAGTTCGTCGCGGAACTCGATGTACTTCGGCCGCTTGTAGCCGGTGAACTGCTGCTTGCAGTAGTCCATCAGCTGCTCGCTGGTCAGGTTCGGGTCCCTGCGCACCACGAATACCTTGACCGCTTCGCCGGAGTGCTCGTCCGGCACGCCGATCACCGCGCATTCGAGCACGCCCGGGTGCGCCGCGATCACCCCCTCCAGTTCGTTCGGGTAGACGTTAAAGCCCGACACCAGGATCATGTCCTTCTTGCGATCGACGATTTTAACGTATCCGTCCGCGTCCATGACGCCGACGTCGCCCGACTTGAAGAAGCCGTCCGAGGTCATCACCTTGGCAGTTTCGTCCGGGCGGTTCCAGTAGCCGGCCATCACCTGCGGGCCGCGGATCGCGATTTCGCCGCGCTCGCCGAGCGCCACCGGCACGCCGTCGTCGTCGAGGATCGCGATGTCGGTGGACGGCACCGGCAAGCCGATGTTGCCGGTAAACTCGGTCAGGTCGGAGCGGTTGCAGGTCGCCACCGGCGAAGTCTCGGACAGGCCGTAGCCTTCGATGATGCAGACCCCGGTCGCCGCCTTCCACTTGTCGTTGACGGTCTGCTGCACCGCCATGCCGCCGCCGTTGCAGATCTTCAGGGCGGAGAAGTCGACCGCGCTGAAATCGGGATGGTTGAGCAGCGCGTTGTACAGCGTGTTCACGGCCGGCAGCATGTTGATCTTGTACTTGCGCAGCTCCTTGATGAAGCCGCCAATGTCGCGCGGGTTCGGGATCAGGATGTTGAGCGCGCCGACCCGCATGCCCCACATCGCGCAGGCGGTCAGCGCGAAGATGTGATACAGCGGCAGCGCGCAGACGATCGTCATCTGTTCGACCACCGGCGGCCTGGCCATTGCCGGCATCGACCAGGCTTCGCTTTGCAGCACGTTGGCGATCACGTTGCGATGGGTCAGCGTGGCGCCCTTCGACACGCCGGTGGTGCCGCCGGTGTACTGCAGGAAGGCGACATCCTGCGGCGTGGCTTCGACCGGGGTAAAGGTCATGCGGGCGCCTTGCGACAGTATGTCCTTGAAGCGCACCGCGTTCGGCAGCGAGAACGCGGGCACCATCTTCTTCACGCTGCGCACCACGAAATTGACCAGCACGCCCTTGGCGCCGCCCAGCATCTCGCCCATGCTGGCGACCACGATATGCTTGACCGGGGTCTTGCCCAGCACCTGCTCGAGCGTGGTGGCGAAGTTTTCCAGCACGATGATCGCTTCGCTGCCGGAGTCGATCAGCTGGTGCTCCAGTTCGCGCGGCGTGTACAGCGGATTGACGTTGACCACGGTGTAGCCGGCGCGCAGGATCGCGGCGATCGCGATCGGATACTGCAGCACGTTCGGCATCATCACCGCCACCCGCGCGCCCTTTTTCATGCCGCGGCTTTGCAGCCAGGCGGCGGCGCGGCGCGAAAAATTATCGAGCTCGGCGTAGGTGAGGAATTTGTCCATGCAGACGTAAGCGTTGCGGTCTGCAAATTTTTGAAACGACTCTTCCAGCAAATGGACCAGCGAGCGGTACTGGTCCGGATCGATTTCCGCCGGGACGTTTTCAGGGTACGACTTCAGCCAAATTTTATCCATGGGGTGCCTCTGTCTCAATAGTTATCGTTATGGGTACCGGCGCGCGGTACCAGTTTGAGGTGCTCCTCACGATGCTATCGGGCGGCGCGCTTGGACGCAAGCGCTTTTGCTGTTATTCGAGCAAGCATTCTATTGTGCAGGAATGGTGCGTCGCAGCAAGTATTTGCCGGCGCACGGGCCTTACAGCGACCCGAGCACTTTCAGCCGGCGGTGGCGTTCGCCCCGCTCGAGGTCGGCGATGCGGCGCACCGCGGCGTAAAAGTCGCCGAAGTTCTGCTCGCGCGCCAGCAAGGCGCGAAACGCCGGCACGAAGTCGTTGTAGGTGGCGATCGCCGCCAGGTGGGCGTTCGACAGCGGTTCGGCGAAGAAGCGGTCGTAGCCGGCAAAGCCGCCCCAGCTCTGCTTGAGCACCAGGTAGTCGTCCTGCAGCTGGCGCAACAGGCGCGCCTTGACGAGGCGCTTCTCGGCGCCGCTTGCGTCCGACGCGTAGTTCTTTTCGAGCGCGCGGCGGCAGCCGAGCAGCAGTTGCAGGAAGGCCTGCTTGCGCTCGGTGTACCTGACGAAGTTTTCGCGCATCGCGGGATTGCCGAAGCGCTCCAGCCAGCGCTCGACGCCGGCCTCCTCGACGGCACTGGCGAACGACTCGTTGAACTGCGAGTCGCCCGGCACGTACACCATCTGGTGCGCCAGTTCGTGGAAGATCAGGCGCGCCAGTTCGGCATCGGGATAATGGATGAAGGTCGAAATCAGCGGATCGTTGAACCAGCCCAGCGTCGAATACGCGCTGACGCCGCCGACCTGGACGTCGTTGCCTTCGGCGCGCAGCCGGCGCGCGTAATCGTGCGCGTCTTCCTTGCCGTAGTAGCCGCGATAGTTCACGCAGCCGGCCACCGGGAAGCACCACTGCAGCGGCTTGAGCGACAGTTCGGGGGTGGCCACCACGTTCCACAGCACATACGGCCGGGCCAGGGCGGCATAGCTCTTGTAGCTCTGGTTGTCGGGCAGGCCGAGGTTCTGGACCGCATACAGGCGAATCTGGCGCGCGGTGGCCAGGCGCAGGCGCAGCTTCGGACTGGTATCCGGATCGGCCATCCAGTCGTCGATCGGGCGCGCCTCGGACAGCAGCGAGAACTGCCCCTGCGCGGCCTGGGTGTAGTAGTTCAGGCTCGCACAACCGGCCATCGAGCCCGCGGCCAGGGCGCCGGCCAGCAGGCGCAGTGCGAGCCGTTTCATGGCGGTGCTGCCGGCGCGGCTTTTTCGACCTGCACCAGCGTATCGTAGAAAGTCGGCGCGCGCCCCATGTCGGTCAGGCGCTGGCTGGTCACTTCGTTGGCGTTCTTGCCGTCGCGGCCAAGTTTCTTCCACCAGACCGACAGGCCGACCACCAGGCCGGCGCGCGCCTTCGCCGTCACGCGCGCCTTCGCCACGAACGAACCGCGGTCGTTGAAGATGCGGACCATCTCGCCGTCGAGGATGCCGCGCGCGGCGCTGTCGTCGGGATGGATGTCGAGGTGCGGCTCGCCTTCCGCCGAGCGCAGGCTCTTGACGTTCACAAAAGTGGAGTTGAGGAAGTTGCGGGCCGGCGGCGAGATCATCGCCAGCGGATACTTGCGCGCCAGTTCCGGGCTGCTGGCGGCCGATTCGTATGGCGGCGTATGGGTCGGCACCGGGTCGTGGCCGTCGGCCAGCATGCTGGCCGAGTAGAACTCGCACTTGCCCGACGCGGTCGGGAAGCCGCCGTTGGCGAACGGCGCGTCCGGCATGCTCAGTTTTTGCCAGCCGCGCTGCTTGAGCGCCTCCCAGTCGAAATGCACGGCGCGCGCGTCGCCCGCGTCGAAAGCCTGGGCCGCGAGCTGGTCGTCGCTCTGGCGGAAGCAGGGATCGTCGAAGCCCATGCGCGCGGCCAGCAGGCGGAAGATCTCGGTGTTCGGCTTCGCTTCGCCCATCGGCGCGATGGCCGCGTTATTGGCCATCATGTACAGGTGGCCGTAGGCCAGGTGCGCGTCGACGTGTTCCAGCTGGGTGGTGGCAGGCAGCAGGATGTCGGCGTAGTCGGCGCTGTCGGTCTGGAAGTGCTCGAGCACCACGGTGAACAGGTCGTCGCGCAGGAAGCCGCGCATCACCTTGTCCGAATCGGGCGCGATCGCCAGCGGGTTGGCGTTGTAGACGACGACCGCTTCGATCTTCGGGCCGAACGCCGGCGACGATTCGCGCAGCAGGTCGTCGCCGATGGTGGTCATGTTGATGGTGCGCGAAGGGTGCTTGAGCAGGTCGGGCCGCTGCAGCGCGGTCCGGTTGGCCGGGAACGACCCGGAGCTTGACAGCTGGATGCCGCCGGCCGGATGGCGCCACGCGCCGACCAGCGCCGGCAGGCAGGCGATGGTGCGCACCGACATGCCGCCGCCGCGCACCCGCTGCACGCCGTAGTTGACGCGGATCGCCACCGGCTCGCCGCGCTGCGCCGTCTGGCCGTAGTCGCGCGCCAAGCCGACGACTTCCTCGGCCGTGATGCCGCAGGTCTCGGCCGCGCGTTCAGGCGTCCACTCGGCGGCGCGCGCCTTGAGCTGCTCGAAGCCGAGCGTGTGCTGCGCGATGTAGTCCGCGTCGAGCAGGTCCTCGCGGATCAGCACGTGCATCATGCCGAGCGCCAGCGCGGCGTCGGTGCCGGGCAGCAGGGCGATATGCTGGTGGCATTTCTCGGCCGTCAGCGAGCGGTACGGGTCGATCGCGATCAGCTTGGCGCCGCGCCGCTTGGCTTCCTGCGCGCGCATCCAGAAATGCAGGTTCGAGGCGATCGGGTTGCCGCCCCAGATGATGATCAGCCTGGAATCCTGGAACTGCTCGATGTCGGTCCCGATGGAAGCGCCGATGGTGTATTTGTAGCCGGTGGCGCCGGCCATCGCGCAGATTGTGCGGTCCAGCAGCGAGGCGCCGATCTGGTTGAAGAAACGCGACGACATCGACTCGCCCTGCACCAGTCCCATGGTGCCGCAATAGCTGTACGGCAGGATCGCCTGCGGCGCGCGCGCGGCGACCGCGCCGAGCCGGGCGGCGATCTCGTCGAGCGCCTGGTCCCAGCTGATGCGCTCGAACTTGCCCTCGCCTTTTTTGCCNNTGATCGGGATCGCCCTTCACTTCCGTGGCGACGCCATCCTCCACGGTGATCAGGAGCGCGCAGGTGTCCGGGCAATCATGCGGGCAGGTCGCGCGCACTTGGGTGGTGGTCATTGGGGTGCCGAAAGCGAGGATCGAAACCCCTACTTTAAACGATTTCTCGGGAAGAAGAGTGCCTGTCGTCACAGGCTGGCCGCCCAATGACGAGTAGGGCTACAATAGTTCTACATTTGCATTAGCATTCATGCATTCCCGGAGAATCAGATGAAACTTGTCGAACCCATTATTGCATTCCAGTCCGAACTGCAGCAGATCCGGCGCGACCTGCACGCCCATCCTGAACTTTGTTACGAAGAGCAACGCACTGCCGACGTGGTGGCGGCCCGCCTGACGGAATGGGGCATTCCGGTGGTGCGCGGACTGGGCGTCACCGGCGTGGTCGGGATCATCAAGAACGGCAGTTCCGCGCGCGCGATCGGCTTGCGCGCCGACATGGATGCGCTGCCGATGCATGAAGTAAACAGCTTCCCGCATGCGTCGCGGCATGCCGGGAAGATGCACGCCTGCGGCCACGACGGCCACACCGCGATGCTGCTGGGCGCGGCGCATCACCTTGCGACACATCGCCATTTCGACGGCACCGTGTACCTGATCTTCCAGCCGGCCGAGGAAGGCGGCGCCGGCGCGCGCCGGATGATCGACGACGGCCTGTTCGAGCAGTTTCCGATGGAGGCGGTGTACGGCATGCACAACTGGCCGGGGATGGAGGCCGGCAGCTTCGGCGTGGTCGCCGGGCCGATGATGGCGTCGAGCAATGAGTTTCGCGTGGTGGTCAGGGGCAAGGGCGCCCACGCGGCGCAGCCGCACAAGGGCGTCGACCCGGTGATGGTGGCGGTGCAGATCGCCCAGGGTTGGCAGACCATCATCTCGCGCGAGAAGAATCCGCTCGACACGGCGGTGCTGTCGATCACCCAGATCCACGCGGGCAGCGCGACCAATGTGATCCCCGACGAAGCGGTGCTGATCGGCACCGTGCGCACCTTCACCACCGGGGTGCTGGACCTGATCGAGCGCCGCATGGAAGAGATTGCCAAGCACACGGCGGCCGGCTTCCAGGCCAGCGTCGAGTTCGGCTTCAATCGCAACTACCCGCCGCTGGTGAACCATCCCCGGCAGACCGCGTTCGCCATCGAGGCGATGAAGGCGGTAGCCGGCGCCGACAAGGTCAACGCCAATGTCGAGCCCACCATGGGTGCGGAGGATTTTGCCTTCATGCTGCAGGCCAAGCCGGGCTGCTACGTGTTCATCGGCAATGGCGAGGGCGCGCACCGGGCCGGCGGGCACGGCCTCGGTCCATGCCAGCTGCATAACGCCAGCTACGACTTCAACGACAAGCTGCTGCCGATCGGCGCCAGCTACTGGGTGCGGCTGGCCGAGATGAGCTTGCCGGCGGGCTGAGCCTTACGGCAACTGGTCCGGGGCCTCGCCCAGGCGCTGGCCCGGATTGACCTTCTCCAGCGCGAGCAGCGCGGCGCACTGGTCGGCGGCCGGGAAGTCGTCGACGATCGAGCGGTAGTGCTCGGTGACCAGGGCGGCGACCGGCAGCGCCACGCCGGCGTCGGCCGCGGCAAGCAGCACGTTTTGCATGTCCTTGAGCTGGCTCTTGACCTGTCCGCCCGGCATGAAGTTGCGATCGAGCATGCGCTGGCCGTGGACCTCGAGGATGCGGCTTTCCGCGAAGCCGCCGCGGATCGCGGCGCGCACCGCGGCCGGATCGGCGCCGGCCGCGTGCGCCAGCAGCAGCGCTTCGGCCACGATGTCGAGCGTGCCGCCGACGATCAGCTGGTTGCACAGCTTGGCGACCTGGCCGCTGCCGGCCGGCCCGACCAGGGTGGGCCGCCCCATCGCGTCGAGCACCGGCTCGGCCAGCGCGAAATCCCGGACGCTGCCGCCGGCCATGATCGCCAGCGTGCCGGCCTCGGCGCCGGCCACCCCGCCCGACACGGGCGAATCGATGAAGCCGATGCCCTTCTCCTGCAGCTTGGCATGGAATGCCAGCGCTTCCCCTTTCTGGGTGGAACTCATGTCGATCCACAGCGCGCCCGGCTTGAGCGCCGGCAGCGCCGCATCGATCACCTGCGCCACCACCGCGCCGCTCGCGAGCATCGAGATGACGATGTCGGCCCCGTCGAGCGCCTGCGCGAGCTCGGTGTGCGGCTCGGCGCCTGCCGCGCGCAGCGCTTCGGCCTTGTCCGGGGTGCGGTTCCAGGCGCGCACGGTGAAGCCGGCGCCCGCCAGGCGGCTTGCCATCGGTTTTCCCATCAGGCCGATGCCGAGGAATGCCAGGGTGGGGGTAGTCATGTCAGCTCCTTTGGATGATCCATCACGTTAGCAGATTGTAACGTGACGTGCGCGGGCAGCGAATTGCCAACCCGGTACAATATGAGCGCTGTTATTGAAATTGCACTTTTCACAAGAAAGCGGTTTATGCTCACTAACAAGATTATCCGGAAGCCGGTGCTGGCTTTGTTGGCGCTGCTGGCAATCCAGCCTGGCTTCGCCGCCGACCTTCGGGCCGACTCGGCTGCGNNCGCAGCTGGTTTGCCTCGAACGGCATGCACCTTTCCGGCTATTGGGATGCGAACCTGGCGCAATGGCGCGGCAATGCCTACCAGGACAGAACCGGGGAACACCAGAACCTCACCGTGGTCGGCTTGACCCCGGTATTTCGTTACGAGCGCGCAGACAAACGGGGCTGGTATGCCGAAGGCGGGATCGGCGTGAGCCTGTTTTCAAAACTGTATGACAACGACAGCAACCGGCTGTCGACCCGCTTCCAGTTTTCCGACCACATCGGGGCCGGCTACGTGTTCGACAAGCAGTGGGAACTCGGCGCGAAGATACAGCACTACTCCAACGGCGGCTACAAGAAACCCAACAGCGGCGTCAACTTGCTGGTCGTGAAAGCGGCCTACCGCTTCTGACGGTTCGGGCGGTCCTGTTGACATCGCCATCCCCTGTTCTATGTGACAATCGGCTTCGGCGCGCATGCCCGTTGCGGGCTGCGACGCAAGAGGATCGATGACAAGTTCCGCAACCATCAAGAGCTACCTGCCGTGGGTCGTGGCGACCGCGCTGTTCATGGAGCAGCTCGACGCTACCATCCTCAACACCGCCATCCCCAGCATCGCGGCCAGCCTGGACGTCACCCCGCTCAGCCTGAAGTCGGTGGTCACCAGCTATATCCTCAGCCTGGCGGTCGGCATCCCGGTCAGCGGCTGGATCGCCGACCGTTTCGGCACCCGCCGCGTATTCGGCGCCGCGATCGCGATCTTCACCCTGGCTTCCGTGCTGTGCGGCCTGTCCGTGAACGCGGAGATGATGACGGCGGCGCGCATGCTGCAAGGTATCGGCGGCGCCATGATGATGCCGGTCGGGCGGCTGGCCATCATCCGCACCTTCCCCAAATCGGAACTGNNATCTTCTTCGTCAACGTGCCGGTCGGACTGGTCGCCTTGTACCTGGTGTACCGCTACATGCCCGACTATCGCGGCAGCGGGCGCCGGCCGCTCGACGTGGTCGGCATGCTCCTGTTCAGCTGCGGCACCGCCTTGTTGTCGTGGCTGCTGGAAGTGTTCGGCGAGCACACCCTCGCGCCCGCCACGGCGGCGCTGATGCTGGCGGTGTCGATCGGCTTGCTGGTGGCGTATGGCTGGCATGCGAGCGGCATCGAATTCCCGCTGCTGCGGCTGACCCTGTTCCGGATCCGGACCTTCCGCGTGTCGGTGCTGGGCGGGTTCGCGACGCGGCTCGGGGTGGGCGGCCTGCCGTTCCTGCTGCCCTTGCTGTACCAGATCGGGCTTGGCCTGCCGGCATGGCAGTCGGGGCTGCTGATGATGCCGACCGCGCTGGCGGCGATGGGCATGAAACTGTTCTCGGCGCGCCTGCTCTGGCGGTTCGGCTACCGCCAGGTGCTGATCGTCAACACGGTATGCATCGGCCTCACGATCGGCATGTTTTCGCTGGTGAAAGCGGGGACGCCGCTGGCGTCGATCGTGGTGCTGGGGCTGATGCAGGGATTCTTCAATTCGCTGCAGTATTCAAGCATGAACACGCTGGCCTATGCGGATGTGACGCAGGCCGATTCCAGCATGGCGAGCACCATATCGAGTTCGTTCCAGCAGTTGTCGATGAGTTTCGGGCTGGCGACAGGGTCGCTGGCGACCGCGTGGTTCCTGGGCGATGTGCCGCAGACAAACCGGACGATGGTGACCAGCGCGCTGCATAGTGCGTTCGTGGCGCTGTCGGCGGTGACGATCTTGTCGTCGCTGACGTTCTGGGGATTGCGGCGGGAGGATGGCGAGAGCATCAGCAAGGGGGCCAAGGTGGCGCCGGAGCCAGTACCCTCGAGTACATGATCGTATAAAACCAGCAGACGAAAAAAAACCCCGGCGTTTCTGCCGGGGTTTTTCTTCTTATAACTAGCCTGACGATAACCTACTTTCACACTGGTTGCAGCACTATCAT
>CXWL01043041.1_pt1 | contig 50703 bp, 46 predicted proteins | sample 590931 | NCBI WGS metagenome assembly CXWL01 (sample SAMEA3498368, study PRJEB10139) | groundwater metagenome | biome: water well; material: biofilm material | place: Germany | collected 2015-04-27 | reverse complement strand
CATTGAATTAGACATTGATTCATTAGGAGCATCTTCATATTTTCTGCGAAACGCTTGCAGATTCAAACGATGCCATTGTGTTTAAAAAATTAACCGCAGCAAGCACCAGCGGGTAGGCCAACGCCGCGCCAGTGCCTTCTCCCAAACGTAAATCTATATTAAGCAGTGGCTTAACATTCAAAAAATCCAGCATTTTTTTGTGGCCAGATTCATCAGAACAATGCGTAAATACACAATAATGCAAAATATCAGGCTGTAATTTGGCAGCCACCAATAAAGCCGCTGTAGTGATAAACCCATCAATCAATAAAGTACATTGCCTGGCGGCCACTTGCAGCATAGCGCCCGCCATCATGGCAATTTCAAAGCCGCCAAAGGTCGCTAACACCTGCGTTGCATCAGCGCCATTCAAGCCATGATGAGCGATAGCCTGCGCCAATACATTGGTTTTGTGCGCCAACCCTGCATCGCCCAAACCCGTTCCACGACCAACACAATCCTCAATAGGCAAACCACACAAAATACTCATCAAACAACTCGCCGATGACGTATTGCCTATGCCCATTTCGCCAAAACCGAATACATTACAACCTTCGGCAATTTGTTCATTTATAATCTTTGCACCACTCACAAACGCCTGTTCACATTGAGCCGCAGTCATCGCGGGCTCGCTTGAAAAATTACGTGTACCAGCAGCAATTTTTGCATCTATTAAATCTTGGCTTGGCGAAAATTGATGGTTTACACCACTATCAACCACACGCAAACGCATATTATTTTGCGCAGTAAATACATTAATAGCCGCACCACCTTGCAAAAAATTCAGCACCATTTGCGCGGTTACGGCTTGTGGATATGGGCTCACACCCGACTCCACGATACCGTGATCGCCTGCAAACACAATCATAGTAGGATGCATTAGCTGTGGCGTAAGCGTTTGTTGAATCAGGCCGATTTGTTGTGCAACCGCCTCTAGCATGCCCAATGCACCTAACGGTTTGGTTTTATTGTTTATTTTATTTATGAGGGCACTTTTGAGTGCTTGATTAGGCTGGACGATATTAAATTTCATAACCCAGATTTTACATGAGTGATTATGTTTTTACTTAAGTCTCTGTGTTTTTACATAAACCAATAAGTCGCCTCACTCAAATACTGAGTTAATATTAATCTGATTAATTAGAAATTTTCTTTGGAAGTTTTTTTGTAAGTTTGCTATAATGCGCGGCTTGCAAACATTTACCGTAGTTTGCATGAGGGCCGGGTAGCTCAGTCGGTAGAGCAGCGGATTGAAAATCCGCGTGTCGGCAGTTCGATTCTGCCCCCGGCCACCAATATTTATAAGGGTTTAGCTTATGCTAAGCCCTTTTTCATTTGGTGAGCGTGACTAAAACGTGACAATTCAATCACGTTACCTGAAGTCAATATATCAATCCGACTAGCTACGTTCGCAAGATGTTCCGTCGCAAATTTAGCATATCGATCAACCATCGACCGCGTTTTCCAACCCCCTAGTTCTTTCAGTTCATCACAACTCGTTCCAGCTTGGCGATGCCAAGAAGCCCAAGTATGACGCAAGTCATGGAACCTAAAGTCTTCCAATTCCGCTTTCTTTAACGCAGTGATCCAAGCATGATTCGTAATGTTGTATCGAATCGGCTCACCGTTATAAGTAAAACAAAACTTCGAATGCTTTCCGACTTGTTCTTGAAGAACTGCAGCTGCACTTCTATTTAATGGAACCCCTCTCGGTGTACCATTCTTAGTTTGGTTTAACCAAGCAGTGTGTCTATTTAAATCCACCCGACCCCATTCCAAATCAAGAATTTCCCGAGTACGGCATCCCGTAGCTAAAGCAAACTTTACAACTGCAGCCAGATGATCAGGACAAACACTAATCAGTTTGTCAGCTTCACCTCTAGTCAACCATCGATCACGCTCAACCTCACCCGATAACAAACGAATTTTAGGGATATGATCTATCCACTGCCATTCATCACGAGCCATACGCAATAAACTGCGTAATGTAGCTAAGTATCGATTCACAGTTGCTGCTTTATTTCCTTTTTTAAGATCACCTGCTATTACTTTAAATTATGCTTTCAATAAGTTCCGTGAGTTTATCTTGAGAAAAATACCTAGCTTTGCGTTTTTTAAGCCAAATATAGACGCCATCCTAGCCAAGCAATACCTATTATTACTGCCATTCATACTGCTAAGATTTATTCAACAGCAGCGTATTTAGCCGTTTGAATTCTAGCCTTTATCTGCTTCAAATCTGTAGTTTGTTGATAATTTGCAATGGCAATCTCTACTTCATCAGACATATTTAGCGTGTAAGCAGTTGCCGATGAAATAATTGTTAATGAGCAGAGAAGTTCTAGGCTGGTAATTCCTCTTTGTTTAAACATGATGATGTCCCTTTAGTATTTTTGCTTCAATAACGACTTTGATACTCGAGTTATCGGCAAAATCCGCTAAAGCTTTAGTTTGAAAGGTTTGCTTTAAGGGGGAAATTAGGGTTATTTTTCATAAAACCTAAATATCTATTCTGTTCGTTTTGGGCTTGTAGGAAGTTTAGTGTTACCGACATTGACGTTGATTTTTACCCTAACAACCTTCAAACAACCATGCCACGCCTGTTTCACTTGGGTTTTTGGCGTTAAAGTAATCAGTGCCGCCCGCTGCAGCAACGGTTGCCAAAACTGCTCCTACCGATGCGGCATAACGCAGTGCATCACGCAGAACCCTGCTACGCCTGCTGTTGCCATGCCAGGTTTATAGCCCTAAGCCAGCGGATCGAATGACGAAGCATGGCGAATTACCTGCGCCTCGTAGCCAATTTCTATTGCGCCTTCCTTTTAGCAGAAACCACAAACCCAGCATCAAGCAAACCAGCAATCATATATTTACGAAAAGCACGGCTAAAATCTGCCTTTGTATTATCAGTCACTTGCAAGGGTTTATCTTTAGTAAAGGCCTGTCTATCTAACGCTAACTTTGTTTGTTCAACAGCATCAGCTGCAATCACGCCCCAGTGCTGGGCTGCCATTACCTTTTTCTGCTTAGTTGTAGAAAAGTTCTCGACTTGGGGGTACAACCAGTGATGAGTAAAACTGTCAGTGCCCCTGCTATATTCATGCTTTTTAATTTCATGTAATTATCCTTAAGTTTGTGTGTTTTATTCTTCTTACCATTGCTGATCCGAAATCGGTTCAAGCGCATCTCTGGTTAAATCTTCTGCTTCTTGCGGGGTTGCAATAATGTGCGGGGTAATCAATAGCAAAAGCTCGCGTTTGCCTTTAGATTTCGCTTTACGTTTAAACAATTCACCGACTAAGGGTATATCGCCTAAGATAGGAACTTTTTGTTCCTCCTCACTTTCTGAGCTATCAATCAAACCGCCAATCGCAACTGTGAGGCCGTCTTTTGCCACGACTGTGCCTTGTATGTTTGAAGTTTTTACTGAATCCACATTAAATCTTTGTACAGTTGATCCAACTACGACAGGAATAGAACTTGACCCAGGAAGGATAGATGATGAATCTTGCTGAATCATCAAAGTGACTGTTCCATTCGCGTTAATTTTTGGCATAATTTGCAAGGTATTACCGACATTTCTGATTTCAGTCACAGGAACAACCGCAGGTGCGCCAACAGAAACGGAGTTGGCGCCGCCAGCCACCGCATCAAAACCCGTGGTTATTACTTGCTCTGTACCTACAAACACGCGGGCAGGTTTATTGTTAGTAGCCAATAAAATAGGAGAGCTTAGTGTGTTTATTTTATTATTCGTTTGTAAAAGTTGAATACGTGCGCGAATTTTTTCATTCATGAATTGATAAACAAACGTACCTCCTTCTAGAGCGAAATTGCCTAACCCCAATACGTTTTTTACACCTGAAGATATAACACCAGTTGAAGTTATAGTGGTTTGATTTCCAATTGGGCCTATTGTTTGTGTACTTGTAGCGTTCACTGGTGCGGGTGTATAAAGCGGAGTTTTATCCTGATCTGTAGGCGGACCAAAAACTTGCGCAGAATTAGGTACATAATCCAAATCAAAAGATTGACGGTAAGAATCCCCGACATCCAGCGACAATATCTTCATCTCCAGCAACACTTGTTGCGTGGGTCTATCCATTTGCTTAATCAGACGCTCAATATCGCTGATAGCAAGCATATCGCTAGTGCGCACAATCACAAAACTGTGCTCACGATTTAGCGTCACAAAAATAGGCTGTTCCTGCGACGATAAATCTCTAAGCATTTCTGCCGAAATTGTTTTATCCCCATCTTGGGCTTTTAATTGTTCCTCTAGCCTAGAAATCTTTTCAACTGAAATCTTTTCTGTAATCACAACCCGATTACTTCCATCATCACTATTTCCACCCGCATTTCCATTACCAACTTGGCTGTTATTATTTTGGCGTGAGCTATTCAGGCTTGAGTTATTACCCCCAATATTTCTAGTAGTCGCTGATGCTGCACCAGCAGCACCAAAATTGCCCATGGTAGTATTGTCTTCAACCCCGATGGACAGTCTCACTCTTTTACCATAAAGGTCTTTAATGGCATTGGCAATAATGATAGGGTTAGGGTGCAATATATCGAATACTCTGGTGACATCATCACGATATACCACCATATCGTGCTGATATTCTTCTGTACTCATAATCCGAAATGTTTTACTTGTTTTATCCTGCCGATACCAAAGCCCGCTGTTCTTGCTAATCGTGTCTAGCGCATCTTTAACTGTTATGTTTTGCAAAAACACCGTCACGGATTTTTTTGCAGCTTCCTCAGTGGCTACAATATTTAAACCAGACATATCTGCCAGTGCGCGCGCCACATCAACCATATTGGCCTGCTTAAACTCTAACTTGCTGATAATTGCATTTTCAGCGGTAGTCGATGATTTTTTGGGGGGCGCGTTTTTAGGCGACGCGGTTTTGGCGGCTATTTTTTTATTACGCGTTTGATTAGCCTTTTCAGTAGCCATGTTTTGAGTTGCCGGTGTAGCGACTATCAGGCTTTCATCTGGTGCCACTCCTAGCACAGGTTCTGCAGGTGTGATCAAAACACCATCTTCACTATAAGCATGAGTGGGTAACAAAGCAGATAATGCAACACCTAACATCGCCACTTGCAGACATGCTCGCACTGATAGGTGTGAATTTTTAGTTACGATCATTTTATTCATTCTTGTTTTATCCAAAATCTTATCTAAAGGTTTATCCATCGCAAAAATACTCACCTAATTGCTTAACGTACAACTATCACTTGGTTCACCTGACCAGATTGCACTTTTACGCCATTGGCACTCACACCGATGATTTTTAAAACACTATTCTGCCCCATGGCCTGCAAGCCGATTTCATCGCCTTCACTCACCAAATACACGCCAACACCTTCAACGTCCAGCAAAGCAGCGGATTTTTTATTGCTTTTAGTCACAAAGCCTTTTAGTCGCATTTTTGGTACCGCCTGTGTACCGTATCCTGCAATAAAACCCTGCTGTGCCTGAGATTTTTGTGCGGCTTGCGCACCTACTTCGCCATACATTTTGTCGCTGGTGGTAAAGGGATCACGCTGTATTCTGCCATTCTGTTGATTTTGGCCATTACCACCGTAATAGCCAGAAAAGGCGTCGGCCGCCATGGCGCTTGTAGATATAAAAAACAACAAGCCCACACTACTAATCACACCCGATACTGTTTGATAAAAACTAGTAAGTTTCAAAATCTTTAACCTTTCGACACCAAAGAAAACATGGCCTGAAAAAACGCGTAATATACAAAGCCAACAATCCCGCCTATCACCAATATCATGGCTGGCTCTATCATCGCGCTCATGCGCTTTACACCTACCTGTAATTGCATTTCATAAAACGCGCCAACCTCTTGCAACACCAAGTCCAGCGTTCCTGTTTTTTCACCCACAGCAGTCATCTGTATCACTAACTCTGGTATAGCTGGATGCTTTAAGCTGGAAGCCAAATCACGCCCTGTTAAAATTTGATCAGCAGCTAGATACAACTTGGTGGAAATAAGTCGGTTGGAAATGACCTTGCCGCATATTTTGAGTGAATCGTAGGCGGTCAAACCGCTACGCAACATCATGGAAAGTGACCAATTAAACTCTGCCATAGCCCCATGCGAGAGCAGTTTACCGAGTATGGGGATTTTCAATAAAAAACTATCTATTTTCAAACGCCCCAATGGCGTGTTGTAGGCCGTGATTAAAACAATCACGCTCAAAATAAAAACCGCTACAAAAAATAGTCCATATTTGAGTGCAAAGTCTGAAGCGTCGATTAAAAACTGGGTAGAAGCAGGTAGTTTTTTGCCTTTTCCGACAATAAATTTGGCAAATGTCGGGATAATTTTAACCACCAAAAAAATCACTACGCCTATCGCGGCAACCACTACCACTGATGGATAAATCATAGCATTGATGGTTTGTGATTTAAGCGCGGCTTTTTTCTCAAGGTGATCTGCCAAGCGGTTTGCTACCAAGTCCAGCGAACCCGTGCTTTCCCCTGCCGCCATTAAGTTAATGGCTATGGCTGGAAATATCTCACTATGCTTTTCCATGGCTTTTGATACTTGGCTGCCGTTTTCAATATCGTTCAGCATTTCGCCAATGACTAAACGCAAGCGTCCGCTTGAAACCTGAGTTTGAGAGAGCTGCAAGGCCTGCACCACAGGCAAGCCTGCGCGCAACATAAATGAAAGTTGCTTAAAGAAAAAAACCAATTGCGTTTTAGAAACTGAGCGATACTTATTCAAACTTGAAAAATTAAACTCTTGCGACAATCCGCCTTCTGCCTTACCGGCTTCTGCGTTAATTTTAATCACATAAAGCCCTTGCTCTTTTAAGGCCGCTGCTGCCATATTGGTATCCAAGGCTTGAATATTGCCTTTTCTTTCTTTACCTGCACTATTGATGGCGATGTATTTAAATTTTGCCATCGTTAATGCCTTTTTACCGCAACGCTTTGCAATTCAGCAATGGTGGTAATACCAGCCAATACTTTTGCAGTGCCATCCACCCACATCGGGCGTAATCGCTGGGGGCCTGCACGCTGTTCCAGTTCTTCTTCACTAGAGCCTTTGGCGACTAACTTACTAAGCTCTTCATCAAACCATAACGTTTCAAACAAACCCAAGCGCCCGCGATAGCCTGAACCTTGGCAAAAAGCACAGCCTTTTGGTTCATAAATTTGTGCTTCCGTTTCTACAGGTAAATCTAATAGATTTTTTTCTTCATCGGTTGCAGCATGGCTGGTTTTACAATGCGAACATAACTTGCGCACCAAACGCTGTGCAATCACTGCATTCATGGTAGAACCAATTAAAAACGGTTCACAACCAATATCGATTAAGCGTGATACCGTACCTGCCGCTGTATTGGTATGCAGGGTAGAAAACACCAAATGACCCGTCATCGCCGCTTTGAGCGCGGTATCAGCGGTTTCTTCATCTCGGATTTCACCTACCATCAGCACGTCGGGGTCGTGCCGCAATAAAGACCTCAACGCGCTTGCAAAAGTAATTTTTGCCCCTGTTTGAATTTGCGAAACGCCTTCCATTACATATTCCACCGGGTTTTCTACCGTCATAATGTTAATACTGGGCGAGCTGATTTCCCGTAATGCCGCGAATAGCGTGGTGGATTTACCGCTGCCAGTTGGGCCTGTGAGCAAAACCATGCCGAATGGTTTTCTGATGGCTTTGTTGAACATCAGCATATCTGGCTCAGACATACCAATTTTTTCTAAGGTTAAATCCTGTGCGTCTTGCCCCAACACCCGCATGGTGACGCGCTCACCAAGTCTGGTTGGCGCGGTGGCTACGCGCACGTTAAACTCGCTATCAATCGGCGGTGGCAAGTAATAAGACATGCCGCCATCTTGTGGTTCGCGCTGCTCGGCAATATCTAAATTAGCTAATACCTTAATACGTGAAATAATCCCGCTAGCCACGGTGGTATCATGCGCGCTATCAGTCACATAATCTTGCAACTCGCCATCTACACGTAACCGTATGCGTAAACCAAACTCATCCTGCATTAAATGAACATCAGAAGACCGACGCAAATAAGCCTCCTTAAAAATACTATCGAGCAAGCTAACTAAATTCACCTCAGTTGCCGCTGTTGGCAAGCCATTAGGTGCGGCAGCCTGATTAAGATACGCACGATTGATTGCCGCATTGAGCGTATTGGGCTCAGCCACGACCACGCGCAACTGACTGCCTAAAATACGTCTAACAGTTTCAATGCTGGCGCGATCATCCGGGTCTGCCGTGGCTAACAACACGCCTGGCTCATAATGCAGCAATGGCAACAACCCTTTACGCCTCACCAATGCCTGCGGGATTTTTTTCAGCAACTCTGCATCAGGCTTGGCTTGCGCGTAATCCACAAACTTTAAACCGCGCATTTCGGCCACGGCACGATAAAGAGCGCTAATAGGCAAGCGGTAATGCGCCATAATCGCATCTAAAATATCAATACGCTTGCGGCGTGATTCCGTGCGCAATTGGTTAAGCACATCCGCCTCAATCAGCTTCTGCTTAAGCCCGGCTTCTATTAGTTGTTCAGTGTTTAACGCCATGCTTGAACCAACTAAATCGCAATAATCATACGTGCGGTAATCGGCTGCGGCATACCTTGTGGCGGGGTTTGAATCGCCACATCAATACCCAGCTTCACAATCGTGGCCTGCCAAGGCATAGTGCGTACAGACTGAACGAATTTTTGCAAATCAGCAAAACTACCCTCAACGCTGATGCGCTGAAAAGGCCGTGACGTTTCTAACTCGTTGACCAAGCGATAAATCAGTTCACCTTCTTTGGGAATGCCTCCATTGGCAGAGGCAGCCGCCGCACCGCCACCCGCTTGCAGCGCTTTTTTTCTGGCTTCTTTATCTACTTTTCTTTGCGCCCTTTTGGATAACTTGGGTTTATTGGCTTGATTAGCCGCTTCTCCATCTTTTCTTTGCACCAAATAAGGCACGTTTTCAATCACTCTCACCCCCGACGCACGGGCCGCTTCAGATATTTTTAATACCATTTCCTGACTATCGGTTGGTGCCAGGTTTTTTTCCAGTGCATCAAGGTTAGCGCGTATATTCACCATTACATTTTCTATTTCTTCCAGCTTATCTTTTAAATCCTCAGCATCTTCCAAAGGCTCATCAGGAAAGTTCGGATTTTTAACTTTATCTTGATTAACTTTAACGGTAGCTTGCAACTCGGCTAACTGTTTGGTCTGCGGCACAAATCTAAGCAACCCATACCCCCCTATGACAAATGTAGTTATCACAATGAGAATAAGTACCTGCTCGCGACTGCTGATTTTATCAATAGCCATTATTTAACCTCCGAAGCTTGGGCTAATATAGGTGCAAGTATTGCAGCACTAGCATTACCAGTAGCAGTAGGTAACCCTTTGTTGGGCGACGACTTACCGGTAGCCCAAGCTTTATCATCCAGCGATGTGGCGCTAAAACTCACCGAAGAGCCCATTAAGCCTAATCTGCCTGTCTGGCTGGATACCGTCACATCTTTCAATTTGTAACCTAAAGGATGCACCGCCACTTGAAAGGTTTTTACAAATTCTTGTGCCGATTTATCATTTAACGACCAGGCATTGATACTAAAACCATAAATCGGGTCTTCAACAATTCTATCTATCACCACATCATCAGAAACAGACCGATCTAACGCACTAAGCAGAGAAATAACGGTTTGATTGCGCTTGGGTAAATCTGCTGAAAGCAAATTCGCCGCTGTCTGGGTTTCTTTTTGCTCTGCTTGCAAATCTTTAATGCTGCCTTTAAGCTTTTTAACTTCGTCTACTTTAGCTTGCACCCTTGCAATGGCGTCATCTATCACTTTCAGGTCTTTGCTAACGCGCTCATTTTCAGATTCAATCAAACTTTGCCGTACCTGCAGCACCACTTCAACCAAACCAATACTTAACAACAATGCCAAGCCTGCCAAAAAAGCACGCACTTCCAAACGCTGCAACAGGCTAGGCTGCGGGTTGCTAACCGGCACGCCAGCCACACAATGTGCGCCTTTCATTTTAAACATATGGCGTGCGGCGCCCAGCATGCCTACACTGACTAAATGCGTTGGGCGATTCAGCGCTTTAATCGGCAGTGACACCACCGCCTCTAAATTGCGGGATAACTTACTGGCTTCAATTTCATTGTTGGATACAGAATCAACCAGCCACACCGCATCCAATTCAGCGGCTTCAAGCGAGTGATACGTTTCGGCAATATTCGCCAGCGTGTCTTGTAACGTGCCGGGCTGAATATACAGGCTAACAATGCGGTTGCCCGCAATATGAATACCCGCAATGACGGTTTCATAAACCTCAAGCAATAACTGATGTTTTAAATCCTTATTAGCTAAATCCGGCATGCTGGCAGCACATCCAGCCAACGGATAAAGATATTCCAGCTTGATTTGATGCGCCGTAAAAGCCGCCTGCCATTGGCGTAACAAGCTTTGATTCACACCGCTTGCCAGACACTGATACATATTTGCATTGGTAGCATCAACGCTAGCCAACAAACCCTGTGCAGACCAGCCACATTTGACCTCGTCACCCGTGGATTGAAACCAGCTTTGAATATCTAAACACTTTTGCAACTGCGCCTGATTGATATATCCCATTTCAATCGCCACCTCACCAAAACGCTTATAGGTATAAGTTTTATCAGGGTCTACATTATGCGTATTATTGCCGTAGCTTTGCTGGCTAATTACATCATCTACATGATCAGCCGTCATAAATCCAAGTGCCACAAACAGCCTTCCCAAAGCCAAGGTGCTTATATGCTGGGTAATAAGCGGTTCTAACTCCCAATCAATTTTTTCTGCCACTTCGGCAGCGGCTAGCTTGTTTTTTTGCGGAATTGGTAAATCCAGCATCGCCAACAAAACCGCAGGTGTTAGCAAAACAGCATGCTTTCCAACCCAACCCTGCTCGCGCACATGCTTCACCACCTCAGCCACGGCAGCACTAAAGTCCAGCAATGTAGAGCTAGCCTCAAACGTACTGATGACTTCATCACCATGACGATCAATCACCGCAGCTCTTAAACCTGCATGGTCAACCTCGCACACTAAAACAGAATTGACCCGCTGTAAAAACGGGAGCTTTTCAACTAAATCATTTAAACGCATTTAAGGGGTGCTCCTAAGGGATATTCCAATGGATTTTAACGGTAGGCGGCAACGCCATATTGGGTAGCAAAGTAAAGTAATACGGCTTAACAGTAGCGGTAGGCGAGGTGTCGCAGTTGCCGTCATACACTACGTCATCCGTTTCAACAGGTGTGCCCTGAGTACACCAGACTAGCGCGGCGTATTTACCCATGGGTAATGGAGGAGACACTGTTGCTGGCGGTGTTACAGTGAGTGTAATGCTTATACTAACGGGCATTGGTGGTGTAAATGGAATGTCGCTGCTTTCTTCTACTATAGAATCCGCAGGCAGGGTTGCGTCATTTGCATCATCTTTAAAGTAATAAATTCGTAGCTCAAGTGCAGTTTGGGGATTTATTGGAGACTTATTAAAAGTAATTTCAAATTGAATGGTGGATGTAGCTAGCTGCCATTCACTGGCATTCACTGTATTGATACCAGTCTCCGGGTAATCCGCGTTATATTCTGTACCGCCGGCAAGCATATCTAAACCCAAACTTTGCACGGTGATAGCACTATGTGAAGGTGATGTACCTGTTAGCGTAACTGCCCAATCAAAATTGAAGTCCGTTGTTTCGGCGGTATTCCAGCCATCTTTAAAGTATTGACTGCCGCCTGTATATAAATACGGACCACGCCAACCTGCACCGATTTTTTCAGGAACGCCAGTGGCTGGTGTATAGCCCGCAATAGGGTCATAGAGAGGAAATTCAGCCCATTCTGGTTGAACAAAATCTGGCGTTAACGGGTCATTATCATCATCATAATCTTTCACCATGAGTTCTGTTAAATTACGTGGTAAGCGCCCCATATCTGCCACATAGCCACTTAACATAGGCTCGCCATTCAGCGTGCGGGAGCTATCCCCAATAATCGCCTTGCGAATTTCATCCCAGCGTTTTTCAGTCACTTCCTGGCGTTTTACGCCTTGGTCTTCTATCACCAGGCTAGTGATAGACATCGCCACTAACCCCAACAAACCGATGACCACCAACAACTCTAACAAGGTAAAGCCCTGCTGGTGTTGATATTGGTGCTCGGTGTTGTCTGTTTGAAGTTTTTTCATCAATTAACCTTTGCAACACCGACTGCGTGGCAATCTGGCAACAGCTCACCTAATGCAGCAACTACCACAATGGTCAAAAAACGCAAAAAACCACGGCACTGTTTAGCGGCATGGCGGGCATTGGGCTTAAGCTCAAATATCACAGACATTGTTGTTTTTTTACCATCTTCTTTTTAACTTATTGTTTTATTAACTAATAACTTTCCAAACATCATTTTCTTTATTGCCTTTAAACCTTAAGCACACATATTAAAGAGACAGCGCTGCAAAACAGCACTGCCTCTTGTATTACGCTTTCAATCTATAACCATTCAATTACGAATTAATTATGGATTTTGTTTAGCGATGTTTTCGTCGATTGCATTACCTTCTGTATCCACTACAGCCAACAAACGAGGTTTAGCGAAAAGCTCACCTAGAACGATGTTATTATCTACAGCTAGAGGGCCATTACCATCTGGATCTAAGTCAGCACCAACATGGAACAGTGCAATATAACGTGCATAGTTTTTAGCTGGGTTGATGTTTTTGCTAACAAAAGTAGGGGCAGTTGCAATAGCTACTGAAGAAGTGTTAGTACTATGTGCTGCATCATGGCCAAAACCTAAAGCCAACACTAAATTACATTGTTGTGTACCAAGCGCATCATTAATTGCATTTTGACGTTCACCATCAGCAGCGGCGATAGCTGTACCATCTAATTTAACAGCAGCCATTGCTACACCATTCACTGAACAAGCAGCAGTACCAAAAGTTGGCAAGATTGATAGGTTTGTAAAGACATCAAAGTCAGCTTCAACTACGTCAGTCGCAGCAGCAGCGCCTAAAGCACCTTCATTGTGTTGCAAGTTAGGCTCTACGTTTGGTGTTGCAGCAGGAATAAGGCGCGCTTGCAATTCACCGATACCAACACCTTCAATACGTTGATCTAATGTATTTCTGAAGTCATTTGGTACAAGAGAAACTGGCAATGCCAAATTAGCGAATTTGGCTGTTGTTTGTGTTGCCAAGAATGCTGGTGTGGCGCCAGCTGTTGTTACCAAGCTATCCCATTGGCTTGGATAGTTTAAAGTCACTGCTTTATAGTTACGAATCGCACGGTCTGTACCTGCGGTGTTGTTGGCAGCTGCGGTCGCTTGTGCGTTATCGCCAATACCTTCATAAGCGACTAATGCGCCTACTGAAAGAATCGCCAATAGTGTAATGACCACTAATAGCTCTAACAGCGTAAAACCCTGTTCTTTTTTCATGTATCTTTTCATGTTTGCTTCTCCTGATTATTGATGTCTTAAATTTTTTTAAAATTCATTACTACTTACTTACCCGCCTCATTTAGCAGATAAGACATCATAAAGTTGCTCACTTCTTTTTCTTAATAGGAAAAAACCGCTGTTTCTACGGGAAAAACTCCCGACGTTTATTCGGCAGGTTGTTTTTACGAGCCGGTTAATATCACACCATTTAAAAAATATCCGCTTTTAAACTTTAATCACCCCAGACCGAATAGCCAGCATGACTAATTGCGCGGTATTTTCTATGCCGAGTTTTTGCCGTATGCGCGCTTGCACGCTTGCCACGGTTTTATAGTCAATATGCTGCTGCTCGGCCAACGCTGCCAGCGGTACACCTTGGGCTAACAGGGTGAATGTTTCAAACTCGCGCGGGGTGAGTTTTTTAAGCAAATTACCAGTGCCTTGCGACATTTGTAATGCGACTTTTTGTGCGACTTCTTGCCCAATATATTTACTGCCGGCGGCAATGGTTCGCACGGCTTGTATCAACGCTTCTGGCGAACAGGACTTTGAAAGATAGCCACGTGCGCCCGCCTCAAGCGCGCGTGATGGAAACACGGCATCATCGTGCATGCTGAATATCAGCACTTTTGCATGTTCGTTTTGGGCGCGTATGCGTCGCAAGGCTTCAAACCCACCCATACCCGGCATGGATATGTCCATGACGGTGACATCTGGCTGTAGTTGTTCACAAAGCCGATAGGCTTCTTCGCCAGTGTCGGCTTCAGCAATAATCTTAATATCAGGTGCAGACTGCAATAAATGGCGGTAGCCTGCGCGCACTACGGTGTGATCATCTGCTAACAATACGTTTATCATCGGACTTTACTTATCAACTAAAACTTGCCATTCAAGGGTAATGAAACGGTAATTTTTACACCCTGACCTTGCTCACTTTGTATGTTTAAATTGCCGCCTAAACCTTCTACACGTTCGCGTATGCCCGTAATGCCAAATCCAGCGCTTAATGATTGCGGGTAACCTTGGCCGTTATCTGAAATTGCAAGCAATACCTGGCGCTGTTCCAGCTTTGCAATAAATACCACATGGCTGGCTGCGGCGTGGCGCACAACGTTGGTAAGGCTTTCTTGCACAATGCGGTAGGCGTTAATGGCTAACGAGCCGGTGACATGATCTAGCTTGCGTGAAATATCAAATTTGCAGCTTAAATTTGCAGTTTCGCATTGGCGTTGCACCAGCTGTTCTAATGCGGCTGAAAGGCCTAACTCGTCCAAGGCTAATGGCCGCAAGCGCCTAATGACATTGCGCGCCATGAGTTGAACATGCGTGAGTGATCGTTCTATATTCCCTGCGCGGTCTGCGACGAATTTATCGGTAGTTGCCAGCCTTAGCGCGGCAACTTCTGTGCGCGCTGCGTGCAGGTATTGGCCTAGCTCGTCATGCAGCTCGCGCGCTAAACTTCTTTTTTCTTCTTCCTGAACTTCAAACGAATGGTGTAATAACTGCTGCTTTTCATCTAGTAATTGTGTGATTGTTTGTTCCGCTTTAATGCGAATGGCGGTTTCCAGACGCGACTCGTACCAACGCCGTATAGCAAACCAGGCAAGGGCAATATAAACAACCAGCAATATGGACGGCAACTCATATAACAACCATTTATTGCTGCGTAAGGTGATAAGAATATAGCGTTCGCTGATATCAAAACCTATCAGCAACATTAACGCCACAAGCGAAACCACGACCGCTAATGCAATATCTCTGTTAGCTTGGTTTTGCATGAGGGGCTGCTGTAAACTGAGCTTCATAGGCTAGGTTTAATTTTAAGTTTTGGCGGCACGGCTTCAGACAGCACTTCTAAATAGTCTGGCCAATATTTAAAAGGCATGGCTTCAATCTCTTTAGTGATTTTGCCCGGGTAGGCTCTCATGGTGCGCCTTAATTGCTGTACGGCACCTGCATGGTCACCACTTAATTTAAGCAGCAGCACATGCTGGTAGGCAATTTTTCGCATTGGCATAAAGCGCAAGGCGGCTTGGCTAACCCATAGCTTATCTTCTATTTGCGCCGGGTCTACGGTGATTGACGCGGCGTACATAAGCTCTGCATAGGGTGCCAGCAGTGAGTATTGATGTACCCAATCCAAGGCAGCAAAATATTGTGTTTCTTCTTGTGCGCTTAGCTCGCCTTTTAGTGCTTTGTGCAGATAGGTTTCCAGCTTGGCATTTGCAATCACCAAGCTACCCAGATTAACAGTCCCTAGAAGCATTAACCCGGCAAGTACGGTGCGCCCAGCGATTTGGCTGGATGCAGGGAGCTTGATTACATGGTGTTTTTCTTCCCCTGCACCCAATAAAAATGCAGCGATGCCTAAAAAGTATGCGTACCAAAGTGGGTATTCCAGCATACTGTGTAACCCGATTACCGCTAACAACCCGAGCATCCACCATGTTTCTAACGTAAATTCACGCCATTGAATTCCGCGAATCCAGGCAAGCAAGCCGATAATGACAAGTAGCGGCGCAGCTATGCCCATTTCTGTTAATAAGTGCAGCAATAAATTGTGCGCATGTTCAAACACCCCCGCCGACCCTGCCGTGCCGGAGGTATTTAATAACAAAAATGATTGCCATGCAGTTTGCCCGACGCCGACGCCAAGCCACGGTGACTGTAGAAACATGCGCCAGCATTCATGCCAGATTTGCCAGCGCAAACCGAGGCCATCCGCGTGATTGATAGCTTCAAAAAGGCGCTCTGTCGGTAATGAGCCTAATGCACCTATTCCCGTAAAGTGCAGTATTGACTGTACTATTGCAAATACAGGTATCAGCAACAAACATGTGCGTAAAAGACTTCGTTTTTGAGATGTGCCGCTTTGTTGCTTAATGGCCACGGCTTGCAGGGCAATGCCCAAAATAGTAAGCGCACCAAGATACAACCAAGTGCTGCGTGAGCCAGAAAGGGCGAGCAGCGCAATAAATAATACCAATGCAACAAAAAAGCGCACCAGCGATATGCGTTGTTTGGCATACAGATAGACTAGTGAAGTTGTGGCTAACGCCATGTAATCAGCAAAATGATTGGCTTGTGCAACCGCGCCATAGCCTGTTAATTTTGGCAAGAATGGAATTGATAAGCCGCTTTGTATGGCGTATTGCAGGGCAACAATAATCAAGCTAATTGCCCCGCCTGCCACTAAAAACCATGCAAGTGTAGTGACAATCTTCTCCCACCCTAGCTCTCGGCGAAGATGGCTGCCCAGAAAAACTAAAAAGTACCCCCAAACAAGGTAAGACAACGCTAGCAAGGCATATTGATGTGATTGCAACATGCCTAGCATCCATTGCATGCCGAGGATTGCAGCCAAACCTAAGAAAATAAGTGAAACTTGTGGAATATGTATCGCTTGCCAAATGCTACCCCTAAGCAATGACAGCATGGCAATCAGGCCTAGTGCTGCCGCAATCCACTCAGCGTAAAACGAGAGGATAGGTAAGTGGTGATAAACCACTATAAATGGCAACAAAACCATTAAGCCAATGAGCAATAAGCTGCTATTTGTTGTTGACTTGAAGCATTGGTAAATATTTTTTAACATGGATTCTAAACTCTTAGTGTGATGTTGATGCCAAACTTAAACGGATACAGAAACAGTCAATGAGGTTAATCAATTTAATTTTGCTGTATTTTCAACTCAACAACAAAATGGCTGGTATTTTTAAGCTAACGTACTATGCAATTTATGCACCATCTATTTAAATTAAATTTAATCAATAAGTTACGTAAATAAAATAGAGCATTACCCGGCCCATATTGGTTGCTTACAACCACCAGTGAGGCTGAATTCAAGCCAATAAACCAAATTGACTATCTTTTATTTTTTAAACTTGTTGAAGTCAGTGAGCTTTGTATTACCAATAATGTGAATTATTGCCGAGGTGTTTTGAACGCTGTTTATCAGGTAACTTTTTGCAGAAATGCAGGACAAAAATCCCGATAACATTGGGATAAATCTAAAGTGAATTGAGGTTAAATTTGGGTTAAATTGGGGTTAAATTGGGGTTAAATTAAACTTAGCTTTATCTAAGCTAACCTTCAATTAAGCCATGTCGTATGGCAAATCTAACCAATTCTATAGGGCTTGATACATCTAGCTTTTGCTTGATGGTAGTGTAGTAATTGGCCACAGTTTTTTGGCTGATTTTTAACATATCGGCTACTTCTTCCATTTTTTTTCCATCGGCCAACAACCTAAATACTTCAAACTCCCTTGCTGAGAGTTGTTGAACAGGGTCATCATCACCCGTCAGGGTATTCAGGGCAATTTTTTCGGCGATTTCAGCACTTAAAAAAGTTTTTCCGTCAGCAACCTCAGCAACAGCATGCGCTAGATCTTCTGCTACACCGGTTTTAGTAACATAGCCTTTTACACCAGCCTTTAGTGCCTGCGAGGCAAATGAGGCCGTTTCATGCATCGAAAAAATAATTATTTTTGCTACAGGATATCGTTTAATAATTCGCCTTGCTGATTCCAGGCCACCCATCCCAGGCATGGAAATATCCATCACGACAATATCGGGCTGCAAATCACCATATAGCTGATAGGCTTGTTCGCCTGAGTCCGCTTCTGCAATAACTTCTATACCGTTATTGAGTTCGAGTAAGCGACGCAGGCCAGATCGCACCACTGCGTGGTCATCGACTAATAATAGTTTCGCGCTCAACATCAGGCGAGCCCATTAATATTAACCATGCCAACAGGCGCTTGCTTGGGTAAAGTGACCATGATTCTGGTTCCTTGATTGTTAGATGTCTCAATATTCATATCCCCCATTAAGCCTTGAATACGTTCGCTCATACCCGCCAGGCCATAGCCCTGCGTTGCTAAAGTTGTATCAAAACCGACACCATCATCTTCAACTTTAATATAGATATATTGCGCATCTTGTGTAACATTTACCGCCACCTGACGTGCATTGGCATGCTTGACGATGTTGGTTAAACACTCCTGTACCACTCGATATGCCGTAATAGATACTGCTTCATCTAGCATGCCTAAATCTTTAGTAATATTGTGAGACAGCCTGACATTTCTGCTGCGCTGACGCCATTGATGCATCAACTCATCTAAAGCTAAACCAAGCCCAAGTTCATCCAAAACACGTGGGCGAAGACGCTGTAAAATTTCACGGACCATATCCATCATCTGACGCGTAACATCACTGATGGCTTTTGCGCTTTCTTTTGCACCAGATAATTTCTTGCCGCTTAAAATTGCACTGGCATCCATATGAATGGCTGTTAAATACTGTCCAATTTCATCATGAATCTCACGCGCCAGGTTTTTGCGTTCATCTTCTTGCAAACGAATAACCTGCTGCGTTAAGCGATGATTATTTTGCGTGCTTTTCTGCAAAGTATCGGCCATTGCATTAAATTTCTGGCCGATTTCCTGCAATTCCACTTGTTTAAAGTCGGGTAACCTATTGCTGAATAACCCATGTTGCATTTGCGTGAGTGCTTCTACAATTCTGTCTACTGGTTTGAATGTGTACCGCACCGCAAAATAAACCAATATATTGATGAGCGCAAAAAATATTGCCGCTAAGCCTAAAATCCAGATGGTGTCATCCCATACTTCAGCAATCTCATAGCTTGGATCAGGCGTGATGGCCATCTGTCCTACATAACGCCCGCTTACCATAATGTTTCTAGTGTGTTTGTTCAGGCCCACACCAGATAAGCCCATGGCATTAGTAAACCATTTTGGCGGGGCTTTGTTTTCTAAGCTCTGTTGCTTACTACGGTTGGATTCTCGTAGTTTGCCATTCATATCATAAAATTCTATTTTCAGGTGTCTGATATTGCCTAAGTTTTGCAACCTGAAAATAGAATTACTCTCAACATTGTTGATCCAGCCGAAATCAGAGGAGTACTGCAATATTTCAGTATCCAATAAATGCAAAGCCAAATTGGCTGTAGACGTTACCTCTGCACGAACATCTTTACTGGCGTTTTTCACGATAAAAAATGCACTCGCGCTTAACAACAGGAGTAGCAATCCAGTAATCATCAAATTAAGTTTAAGCTGAAGGCTCATATAAGGGCATTTTGGAAGACTTACGTAGCGTGGTAACTGTTCATCAATAACAAAGAACGCCCCGACGAATCGGGGCGTTCTTATTTACTACATTTTAACTAACTTGTATTAGTTACAACTTAAATCTTACTAAGAAATTGTAAGGCTAAATTATAGGCTAAACACGTTCAATGCACCGCCGCCAGGAGCCGCGTTGTATTTTACAAGTTCAGCATAACCACCAGCAGCACCTAAAGCGTCTGTTGGGTTAGTCATACCAAGGTTCATCGCAACACCAGCCCAGCCACCGATACCTGATAGCACGCCAACATACTGTTTACCTTTTTGGCCGTAAGTAAATACGTTACCAATCACGCCGGAACCTACTTGGAATTTCCAAAGTTCTTTACCTGATTTGTCGTCAACGGCTTTCAACCAGCGATCCAGAGTGCCGTAAAATACCAAACCTGAAGCTGTTGTAAGTGCCCCACTCCAAGCAGAGAATTTCTCTTTGTTGTACCAAACTTTTTTGTTGGTCATTGGATCATAAGCGGCAAAGCCACCCATTACGCCGTCAGGGCCAGCAAACATCGTTAAGGTAGCACCAACCCATGGTTGACCTGATACATATTTAGACTCTACTGGCTCGTATGTCATACATACATGGTTCAATGGAGAATAAACTAAACCAGTTTTTGGTGAGTAAGCAGCTGGTTGTTGGTCTTTAGTACCCAAAGCAGCTGGGCAGATGCCTTTTGCATTGTAGTCTTGGTGAGTTGAAGCCATTGGTGTTTTATCTGGCACACCAGTTTTCAAGTCAACATTATTTGCCCAGTTAACAAATGGGTGTACTTTTTCAGCAGCAATCAATGTACCGTTGCCTGCATTCCAAGTGTACGCAAAACCGTTACGGTCATGGTGCCATGCGTATGTTTTACCACCTTTGTCGAACAAGATCACTTCGTTCACGCCATCGTAATCCCACTCATCATGTGGAGTCATTTGCATCGCCCATTTAGCCATACCAGTATCCAAATCACGCGCTGTTACTGTCATAGACCATTTGTTATCGCCTGGGCGGACATCCGGGTTCCATACTGAAGGGTTACCCGCACCGTAATACACTAAGTTTGTACGTGCATCATACGGCCACCAGCCCCATACAGAACCACCACCATGTTGCCAGCCATCTTTAACTGCTTGTGGTTTTAACCATGTACGTGTACCTAATTCTTTTTCACCAATTTTTAATTGATCGTTAGGGATTTTTTTGAAAGAACCACCAATTTTGTTACCACCGTTTACGTCTAGGTAAACTGACAGTGCACTGTATTGAGGATTTTCTTTATTTGTATCAGCATTGTGTAATATTTCCGCATCTGGGCCTGTTGAGTAGGCTTTCCATGCCAATGAACCGTCTTTAATGTTGTAAGCTGCGATAAAGCAACGTACGCCGAACTCAGCACCGGAACAACCTGTCAATACTTTGTCTTTGATCACGTGTGGCGCGTTAGTGTTTGTTGCACCGACTTTTGGGTCGTTTACTAATACTGACCATACTTTAGCGCCAGTTTTAGCGTCCAAAGCCACCAAGTTACCATCATTTTGTTGTAGATAAAGCTTACCATCACCATAGCCTAAACCGCGGTTTACGTTATCGCAACATAAAACAGCTTGTACTGATGGATCTTGTTTTGGGAAATATGACCATACGATTTTTTGATTGTCATTTAAGTCAAGTGCGTATACGTTGTTTGGGAATGCTGTATGAACGTACATCATGTTACCAACAACCACTGGTGAACCTTCGTGACCACGGTTTACACCGGTTGCGAATGTCCATGCTGCTTTAAGGTTTTTAACGTTACCTTTATTTACTTGCGCTAACTTGCTGTAACCTTGGTTATCGTGCTGACCACGTGGGTGAACCCAGTTATTTGCGTCTTTCATTGCTGCTTCTTGGTCTGCGGCTGCAAAGGCTAGGACTGGCATTGCCAAGGCTGCGCTTACCGCTAGACCTAATACTCGTTTTTTTGTAAACATAGTTATCTCCAAAGATAATTTTTTAAGAGTGAAGTAAATTAACCTCAATTTGCTCACATAAAACTGGCACTAGGATGACAGGCTATTGATTCAAGCTCTTAAAAGTCTCATACAAAATATGTACGCCATTAAAAGAGAATTGTTTCAATTTGTAAACAAATGTAACTATATATAAAAAAGTGACGTCATATACCATCCAGTTTTTTAATTCGTACTGGTCCACTTAATATATCAAGCAAGTCGTGAATATTTTGGTAATATTCACGACTTGGGTTCTCCTAGTATCCATTAAGCATAATTTTCTGAATGTAATCATTTACTCAGAAAAAATTATGTAGCCCCAATATGCTGACTGGATAGGAGATGGATATGCTAAGACCGTGGGAACTCAACGTAGATATTGTGCGTGAATCAGGCACCGCGCTTCATGTGCAAATAGCACAAAAAATCATCGACGATATCCAAAGCGGGCGCTTCACTCCTGGGGTAGCGCTACCAGGCACACGGGATTTTGCCAATAAAATCAAAGTGAATCGCAAAACGGTTATTCAGGCTTATGACGAACTGATTTCTGAAGGCTGGCTGATTAGCGAGAGCAAGCGAGGAACATTCGTTTCACCCCGGGTTCTTGCCGTCAACCATCAGAACAAACCACCGCTAAAAATTCAGCATCGGGCATCACTTCCGCTCAGTAAAGAGGTAACGCCTATTCTAAGCAAGCGCCAAGAACATGACTTTATCCACTTTAGCGAAGGTTTACCTGATGTTCGATTATTGCCCTTTGAAATGCTTTCCCGCGCAATGCGGCATGCATTGATTTTTACTGCAAGAAATAATAAATCAGGCTACGGCGACCCTAAAGGTTCAATGATATTACGTGAAGCTATTCTTCAAATGCTCAACATGGAGAGAGGGCTTCGTGCAAATATTGAAAATTTATGTATCGTACGTGGTAGCCAAATGGGCATTTTCTTGGCAGCGAGAGTTTTTGTAGAAACCGGTGATTGCGTCGTTGTAGAGCATCTGACTAACCCACTGGCTCGTGAAGCATTTAAAAGTTGTGGCGCTAATATTGTTTGCGTCGCACATGATGATGAAGGAATAAGCGTAGACAACCTGGAATTGCTATGCGGTCAATATAAAATACGCGCCGTTTACGTCACCCCACATCATCAGATTCCCACTACCGTATGTATGTCGCAAGAGCGGAGAAAGAGACTCCTAGCACTTGCAGACCAATATGATTTTTTGATTATTGAAGATGATAGTGATTATGAGTTTAACTTTTCGCCACAAGTTACTTTACCTCTTGCCAGTTTACGAAAATTCAATCGCGTCATTTATATTGGCTCGCTTTCTAAAGTATTGGCACCTGGTTTTCGAATCGGCTATATCGTGGCACCGAAAGAAATCATTAATCAGTGTGCAAACCAGGTCACCTTGATAGATCGTCAAGGGGATATTATTACAGAGTTAGCAATTGCGGAGTTGCTGCATACGGGGCAAATAAAAAAGCATAATTTACGTACCCTAAAAATTTACGAAGAACGCAGTATTTTTATCACTACATTACTTCATAAAGAGTTAAGTGAGTTTGTGAGTTTCCGTCTACCTAACAGTGGCCTAGCTATCTGGCTTGAAATAAGCCAAACAATCGACATGAATACCTTAATAAGTGATGCGGAATCAGAAAAAATAAGCCTCTCTGCTGGTACAAATTTTTCATCGTCAAACAACCAGATTTCTGCTATCCGACTTGGGTTTGCAAATCTAAATAATGATGAAATTCGCTCAGGCATCAAACGCCTTAAAGCTGTTTTTTTGAACCAGCAAACTAAATTGCTACGGGCGTGACATTGCAAACAAAAAAAGTGTTTTTCCAAAGTTGGTGATTGCATACAACCCTGCTGGTTACATGCAACCAAAAAATTCAAATATCCACATTAATATAGAATTGGCAAAAAACATAAAAATAATAATATATTCAAATGGTTAAGATTATATCGATTCAATATAAAAACTTGGCACGTTTGTCGCATATGTAATATCAGGGAATACTATCACTAGGACTTTTTACTGTTACATAATTTTAAGGGTTGTGCGTACAGTGAACTGGATAGATTCCTCACTTAAAATTTTGTTAATTTGCATGTAGTAAAAAGTAAAAAAGGCGCTTAGGCGCCTTTTTTACTTAACAGCTTTATCACTTTTCTTAACTACATTTAGTTAGAAAAATTACTCTTTGCCAATTTGGTACTCTTCGTAGCTCACTTCAACTATCTTACCTGTTGTGGCATCTACTTCTACTTTGATTTCTTCTTTATCCGCTTCAAGAATATCGAATTCATAAGATGCTTTACCATCTGACTCCAGTTCGTATTCTGTTTCTACTACAGTACCTGGATGTGCTACCAATGCAGTTGCTTTAGCTTCAGCCTCAGTCACTTTAGCCAGCGCTTTGAATCTAGCATCATCTGCTTTAACTTCTTCTTCAATCTCAGTTACCTTGCCTGATTTAGCATCGCACTCTACATCCCATGCTGTACCATCTGCAGATTCAATATCAAACTCATAAACACCTGATTTTTTCTCAGACTTGAATTCAACTTTAACAATCGTACCTTCGTGTTTAGTAAGTGCCGCCTTAACGCATTTACCCAAGCTATCATAGGACTTAGGTTTGATTGTATCGTGTCCCGCCACGGCTGTATTTGCAAAAAATGCTGCTGCTATTAGGGTAGCGCCCATCGTTAAACGAAACATATTTATCTCCAAATATTAATGTAAAAGTAAAAGTAAAAGTAAAAAACTACATGCTAGGTCATGCTAATTAATCACTGAAGATATTTTACCAAAAAATATATAGGTGATTGATTTTTTACATATTTGTAACATTTTTGGTTGTATACAACCAGTTTTTAACACTAAATATCCCCTCATACCACCACTTCACTGTGATGGAATTGTGATGGAAAAGTTTTCCTTCAATTATCCCTTGGACACAGCGCGCCGAAATCGCACTCGCCACACACTACGACCACCTGCTCACCGCGTTGCCCAGCAATCCACCGTTTCATGGACGGGTAGAGGAGATCGGCCAAGGTTTCTCCGATGAGATTTTTAGGGTCTTTGCGAACTCACACCAAAAAGTAGAGCCAATACCTGTTAACGTAACATAGGCCGTGCGCCAGACGATTGGCAGGGCACTAGCGGCATAAGTAGTATGAACGGTNNTAAGTAGTATGAACGCCGCCTGACGGACTAAGGCAAAAACGGCAACACTGGTAACTTTCTAAGGGGTAGCCTCTCTTTTGTGTATTTTTTAGTGCAGTCTACGTACATAATTGCTATTATTAAACCTAGTTAATTTAGGTTCATTCTAATGAGCGCATATAGCGAAATTGAAGCGAAAGACTTATTCAACATGATGGCCGCACAGCCGTTATTGTTAGTTGATGTGCGTAATGACGATGAAGTCGCGCACGGTATCATTCCTAGTGCGGTGCACATTCCTCTCGCCATGTTGCCAGTGCAATATGAACCATTGGCCAAAATAGAAAATATCGTATTTTATTGCCATAGCGGGGTGCGCTCTGCACATGCCGCCGCTTTTGCATCTAGCAAAGGCTGTAAAAATGTATCTAACTTAATCGGTGGCGTTTTAGCTTGGAATAAGGCGGGCTATCCTTTCGTACCAAAAGACAACGTACTAAAAGATGAGGGGAAAAAGAAATAATGGAATTTGATAAAGAAGTTGATGCAACCGGCCTGAATTGCCCGCTACCTATTTTGCGCTGCAAAAAGGGCTTAAGCGAAATTAATGCGACACAAACCTTAAAAATAATCTCAACTGACCCTGGATCAGTCAAAGACTTTAATGCCTTTTGTGTTCAAACTGGACATGAGCTTTTGCAGCTTGATGAAAAAGATACTACTTTTACCTTTTATATCAAGAAGCGTGCAAGCTAGACTTGCGAGTTAAATCAAATTGGCTAAAAAGCTCGCCTTAATCGCATCCAAAGGTTCATTAGATTGGGCCTATCCGCCGTTTATTTTGGCTTCAACAGCCGCCGCGCTGGATTATGAAGTTCAAATATTTTTTACTTTTTACGGCTTAACTTTACTCAAAAAAGACTTGAGTGATTTAAAAGTCTCCCCGCTTGGCAATCCCGCCATGCCTATGCCGGTACCGATGCCAAATTTCGTACAAATGTTGCCTGGTATGGAGAGCATGGCGACAATGATGATGAAACAAAAAATTGCTGCTAAAGGTGTAGCTTCAATTGAAGACCTACGCACAGCATGCATAGAAAGCGGCGTTAAATTGATCGCCTGCCAAATGACTGTAGATTTATTTGATTTCAAACCTGCTGATTTTATTGAAGGTATTGAATTTGGTGGAGCTGCCACTTTCTTTGAATTTGCGGGTGAGTCTGACGTGAATCTGTTTATTTAAGATTCCTAAAAAAAATCAATTAAAAAAGGCGCCTTTCAGCGCCTTTTTGCCTAAACATTCTTTACTTCAACTTGCTTAGCTGGCTTTGCAGCTTTTCAAGACTTCCAGTAAATTCTGCTACTCGTGCTTTTTCTTGCTCTACCACTGCTGCAGGCGCACGCGCTACAAAGCTTTCGTTATTGAGCTTGGCATTCGCCTTGTTTATTTCGCCTTCTAACCGTGCAACTTCTTTGCCTAAACGTTCCTTTTCAGCAGTAACATCAATTTCAACCTTAAGCATGAGTTTAAAGTCATCAACCAACATTACGGGTGCATCGGCTTCTGGTAATTCAGCAACAATCGCGACATCTTCCAATTTAGCCAACGCCTTTAAATACGGCGCATACAGCGCTAATTTTTCAGCATCACCAGCCGCAACCAATGGCACGCGAGCCGCAGGCGAAATGTTCATCTCCCCACGCAGACTACGACATGCATCTACCGCTTGCTTCAACAAGGCAATCCATGATTCTGCAGCCTCGTCTATTTTACTCGGCTGCGCTTCAGGATAGGCTTCTAACATGATGCTAGCTCCACTACGCCCATTCATAGGACCAATGGTTTGCCAAATTTCTTCAGTAATAAACGGCATGACTGGATGCGCCAAGCGCAAGATTGTTTCTAAAACCCTTAGCAAAGTGCGACGAGTGGCGCGTTTTTCTGCATCGCTACCCTGCTGTACTTGAACCTTGGCTAGCTCTAGATACCAATCGCAGTATTCATCCCACACAAATTCATAAATGGCTTTTGCGGCCAAATCGAATCTATAGTCTGCAAACGCTTTTTCAACTTCTGCTTCTGTGCGTTGCAATTGCGACACTATCCAACGATCAGGCTGCGAGAAACTCAAATAGCCATCAGGCTGACCGCTACATGATTCCATGCCACAGTCCTGGCCTTCCGTATTCATCAACACAAAGCGTGTGGCGTTCCATAATTTATTACAGAAATTTCTGTATCCATCACAGCGCTGCAAATCAAACTTGATATCACGCCCAGGTGATGCCAACGCCGCGAAAGTAAACCGCAAAGCATCTGTACCGTAAGCCGCAATGCCTTCTGGGAATTCTTTACGCGTACGTTTTTCAATCTGCTCAGCTTGTTTAGGGTTCATCAAACCAGTAGTGCGTTTTTTTATCAACTCATCCAAACTGATGCCATCAATCAAATCAATCGGGTCTAGCACGTTGCCTTTAGATTTACTCATCTTCTGGCCTTCGGCATCGCGAATCAGGCCGTGAACATACACATGCTTAAACGGAATTTTGCCAGTGATGTGCGTGGTCATCATCACCATACGCGCCACCCAGAAAAAGATGATGTCAAAACCAGTCACTAACACTGAAGATGGCAGGTATAAATCTAGTGCGGTGTTGGCTTTGTCTTTAGCTTCGTCGCCAGTCCAATCAAGCGTAGAGAATGGCCATAAAGCAGATGAGTACCAAGTATCCAGCACATCTGCATCTCGCTTCAAGTCACCAGCATAACCATCTTTAGCAGCAATCTGTTCAGCCTCAATCTCATCATGCGCCACATACACCTTGCCGTTGTCACCATACCAAGCAGGTATTTGATGCCCCCACCATAACTGGCGAGAAATACACCAGTCTTGAATGTTATTCAACCATTGGTTGTAAGTGTTCACCCAGTTTTCTGGGTAAAACTTGATTTCTCCTGAAGCAACAACATCCAATGCTTTTTGCGTAATACTTTTGCCATCGGCTGCTGGCTTACTCATGGCAACAAACCATTGGTCGGTGAGCATAGGCTCAATCACCACACCTGTGCGGTCACCTCGCGGTACTTTTAATTTGTGTTTATCGGTTTTGACGAGATAACCTTGTGCTTCTAAATCGGCCACCACTTGCTTACGCGCAGCAAAACGCTCCAAACCTTGATACTGCTTTGGCGCGGCATCACTCACATTACCATCTAAGGTCAAAATACCAATCATTGGTAATTTATGACGCTGACCCACAGCATAGTCATTAAAATCATGCGCTGGCGTGACTTTAACCACGCCAGTACCAAACTCAAGGTCTACATAATCATCTGCAATAATCGGGATTTTACGGTCACACAAAGGCAAATTTACGTTTTTACCAATCAGATGAGCATAACGCCCATCTTCAGGATGCACCATCACCGCCACATCACCCAGCATGGTTTCCGGACGAGTTGTCGCTACAGTGAGATGCGTAAGACCTTTGACCATATCCGGCTCAACTAATGGATAGTTGATGTGCCACATAAAACCGTCTTCTTCCTCCTGCACCACTTCTAAATCTGAAACGGCGGTGCCCAACTTAACATCCCAATTCACCAAGCGTTTGCCACGATAAATCAGGCCTTCGTTATACAAACGCACAAAAGTTTCAGTCACGGTTTTATTCAAACCTTCATCCATGGTAAAACGTTCGCGGCTCCAATCTGGTGATGTACCTAAGCGGCGCATTTGTTTGGTGATGGTATTACCTGAATATTCTTTCCACTCCCATACTTTTTCCAGGAATTTCTCACGGCCTAAATCATGGCGTGATACGCCTTGGGCATCCAATTGACGCTCAACTACAATCTGCGTGGCAATGCCTGCATGGTCTGTGCCTGGTTGCCATAGCGTATTATCGCCGCGCATACGGTGATAGCGTGTCAGTGCATCCATGAGCGTTTGGTTAAAGCCATGCCCCATGTGCAAGGTGCCAGTGACATTGGGTGGCGGTAGCAGAATGCAGAAATTATCTTTAATTTCCGGGTTTAAGCCAGCGGCATAATAGCCTTTGCTCTCCCAAAACGCATACCAGTGACTTTCAATGGTTTTGGGGTCGAAGGATTTTGCCAGCTCTCGGACTAGCTCTTTTTTTGGGGTGTTTGTGGTAGTCATATAGGGGTGATTTTACCACAGGCTTAACCGAGCCAAATACTGGGCAATACATAGATTAGGGTTTTAGATGCTATGGTTTTCAATATTGAGCATCACCCAGCACCAATGGCCCAACTTTTTCCCAATAGCGAGAAAAGCGTTTCAAACGTTTTTCGCTAATTTCTACATCGACGAACTTGGCTACTGGCTGCCACTTAGGAGAAAATGATTCGAGTAATTCTTTAATTTTTCGATTTGGCGTGTCTTGCGTCACCACTTGCCCAACACCTCTATTCATAAGCACTTCATGGGTATCACCCAACCAAATTTCAACTTCTTCCATTTCACTCAAGCAATCCGCCATAAATTGCAGTCGATTAAGCGACCAAGTGCCATGTAATTGTGGATCAAACACAAAAATTTTAGGAAATGGTTTTTCAAGTAAAGCATTTGCGGCAGATAGCATTTCATCATGCACAAACACCGCCATTGCCGGAAAAACAGATACCGTTTTTTTAGGCAATGACATTAGCGCGTATTGTTTTGCAATTGGTACCAGTGTTTGGTTAAACAGCCGATCGTTTAAAGTTTCGTTACTTGTATCAAACGGGCAATCAACTTTACAAGTTGCACAATACTTTTCTCCCGTGTGGCGACTTAAATTTTCTTTATTAAAAAAATAAGGTTTTGAGCTAAATGTTGAAGCTACCCATTGCCATGAAAGATGATTGCTTGCAGTATCACCATCTAGCAAATGTGCCTCAAACCAGTCAGCTGCGGCACGCCAATCTATTTTTAAGTGATGCACAATATAACTAGCAAGCCACATACGCGCGTGATTATGTACATAACCCGTTGTAAGTAAGTCGTTAATAAATGCATCCATACAGGGCAAGCCAGTTTCACCTTGTTTAACATCTTCACTCAAAGCCTCGTGGCCAATGGCAACTTTGGGTGGTTCCATCTCGCTATAAATAGCATTGCCTTTTGCGTACCACACTTGTCGCCAGTAATCGTGCCATGCAAATTCGAGCAAAAGCTTTTCAGCTTGCGAGCCAAACCGTTTTTTTACTGAATCAAATGTCTCATTCAGGGTTAAGCAGCCGTGACGCAAGTAAGGAGATAAATGCGTAACTGCACCGTTCAAGAAATTATGATTTCTGGCGTATGACACCACATCAATACTGTTGAGTTTTTTAAGGCCATTAAGCCTCCCGCCTGCCCACTCAGATTCTAAGTCTGGCCCTTTAGCATCGGGAAATAATCGCCTAATGTAATGTAAGCGCTCGTAGCGATCATGTGGAATGCTGAGTTTTTGTGCAGGTTTCATTGAAAAATTTCCTACTAATTTCTGTTAGTGTACTATTTTTTGGCCGTAATTTTGTGCTTTGTTTTGCCATAAACTTTAACACTGAAAAGTGCTAAGATAACGCGTTAATGATTAACATAAAAGTGTTAAGCAGCAAAATTAAATAATCTCGCAAAGGAAAACCATGATTGAAGCAATGTGGATATGGGGTGCGATAGGCCTGATATTACTCGCAGTAGAAATGGCTACAGGCACTTTCTATGTGCTTTGGTTTGGCGTTGCTGCATTATGTGTTGCCGTTGCAATGTGGCTGTTTCCCAACACATCACATGCCATGCAATTTGCGATGTTTGCTGTATTATCATTAGGTTCTTTAGCGATATGGCGGCGTTATTACAAAAAAACTGCAACACATTCGCGGGTAGGGCAGGCACAAGGTGAAGAAATTGGTCGTATCGGTACGATAATTGAAACCACCAGCCCTGCACAAAACGGTAGAATCCGCTTTACACAAGGCGTAATGGGCAGTCGCGAATGGGCGGCAGTTTGTGATGAAACAATTGAAGCAGGTAGCGAGGCAACCGTGGTAGCCGTTGAAGGCAATTCGCTACGCATTAGAAAAGTTTAATAGAAAAGCTCTTTAAACCTTAATATTTTTTGGAAAAACATTCATGACCGAATTTAGTTTTGTACTGATATTTTTAGTAATCGTTGCCATCATAAAAGGCGTGCGCATTGTGCCACAGGGCGAAGAATGGGTAGTGGAACGCTTGGGTAAGTTTGCCGGTGTGCTCTCGCCAGGCCTGCATGTGATTAACCCAATATTTACCAAGGTGAGTTACAAAGTCACCACCAAAGACATTATTTTAGACGTGCCAGAGCAAGAAGTGATCACTCGCGATAACGCTGTGATTTTGGCTAATGCAGTCGCGTTTATTAAAGTTTCGAATATCGAACGCTCTGTGTATGGCATTGAAAATTTCCGTGAGGCCATGCGCAACATGGTGCAAACCAGCCTACGCTCAATTATTGGCGGCATGGATTTAAATCAGGCACTAACCTCGCGCGACCGCATTAAGGCAGAGCTTAAAGCCGCTATCGCCGATGAAGCGCTAGATTGGGGTTTAACGGTAAAGTCTGTTGAAATTCAAGACATCAAACCTTCGTCTAACATGCAAGATGCGATGGAAAGACAAGCTGCCGCAGAGCGGGAACGCGTAGCAGTGGTAACAGAGGCTGAGGGTGCCAAACAATCGCTTATTTTAAACGCTGAAGCGCGTTTAGAAGCGGCTCGCAAGGATGCCGAGGCGCAAATGGTGGCAGCAAAAGCATCAGCAGAATCTATTAAATTTATTACCGAGGCAGTAAAAGAAAACAATGCCTCTGCCATGTTTTTATTGGGTGACCGCTACATTACAGCTTTACAAAAAATGTCGTCGTCTGAAAACAGTAAAATTATCGTCATGCCGGGAGACTTGGTTGGTGCGGTTAAAAGCTTAGTGGGTGGGAAGTAAAACCTCTTATTCCCTCCCCATTTCAGGGGGAGGGCCAGGGTGGGGCAACCGTACTTCTTCCTGATTTTTTGATAGTACGTTATAAATTTCTTCGAGTACGCCTTCAATATTCTGCAGCACCCCGTTATTCCAAAAGCGTAAAATGCTCCATCCTTGCACCCGTAACCATGCAGTACGTCCGTTGTCCTGTGTTTGTAATTCTGCGTGCTGACTACCATCGACTTCAATTACTAATTTCACTTCAATACATGCAAAATCAAGAATATATTTACCAGCTGGATGTTGTCACCTGAATTTCACGCCAAGCTGGCGCATTCTGAGCCGTTGCCATAAATATTTTTCAGCGTCTGTCATATCGTTGCGAAGTTGGCGAGAAAAATCTTTAGTATTTGGGACGGTTCTGAGCATGATTAAAAATTACACCCCCATCCTAACCTTCCCCCTAAAAAGGGGAAGTGATATTAAATACCACACACACTGCAAGCTGCGTCTTTACCTAGCCTGATTGTTCGCCACTCCATAGAAAGTGCATCAAGCAACAACAAACGCCCTTGCAAGCTATCACCAACACCCATCAGAAGCTTTAAGGCTTCAGCCGCTTGAGTTGTACCTATCATGCCCACTAGCGGCGCAAACACACCATTATTGACGCAACGCATCTCATTGTCTTCACCATTATCCGGGAATAAGCAGTGATAACACGGGCTGGCATTTGAACGCATATCATATACCGTCACCTGCCCCTCAAAACCAATCGCCGCGCCTGACACCAGTGGTTTTTTTAGCATAACGCACAGCTTGTTTAAGGTGTAACGCGTGGCAAAGTTATCGCTGCAATCAATCACCACATCGGCCTGAGCAACCAATGTTGCAAATTCATCTTCTGTCGATTTTACGCAAACAGTATTCACTTGAATTGATGGATTAATCTCAAACAAAGTTTGTTGAGCGGAGATGGCTTTATTGGTGCCTACCGCCGGTGTAGTGTGCACAATTTGACGCTGTAAATTGGTTAAATCCACCACATCAAAATCACAAATCGTCAATGTACCCACACCGCCTGCTGCAAGATACAAAGCTACAGGTGAGCCTAAACCGCCAGCCCCAACAATCAGCGCATGACTGTTGACAAGCTTCTCTTGGCCTTCGTAACCAATTTGCGGCAACAAGATATGCCGGCTGTAACGTAAAAGCTGGTTATCGTTCATAAACTAATGTAGCTGCCCTGCTTCAATCATCACGTTATAAAGTACAAAAGGTGAAATCCAAACAACGATATGATCAAACTCACCACCGGCTGCACTGGCTGCCGTTACACCGTGGCTAACAAATACACCATCGTCAATAATTCCATTCGCGTCAGCATCATTTAGATTTGCCGTTTCATCCGCACCACCCAAGCCTTGTGCTGTTGTAGCACCAGTTGAGTAAATGATTGCTACTGCATTATTTATAGAGTAATTTGTCTCAGGCGCGGCTGAACAAGTATTCGCTGTTATTCCAGTTGCAGGAAGCCCGCTGTTGCAAACCCGTAAATTGTCTGCTGCAGAAGAAAGTGTTGTGATGCCTACGTTAGCCATGTCATTCGCAGTAGTGTAGTCAGGGGTAGCGACGCCTGCTACGTTAGATTGCGTAACCGCATACATGATTCGATTATTCCAGCCATCTAAAGCAAACCCCTGCGCATCTGTCGGCTGGATGCCAAGTGTCGCTGCTGGTAAAAATCCAACCTGCTGGGCACATGTAGCGCCTCCTAAAGGTTGCTCCATTCCATTACTAGCAGCAGTTGCCGGGCATGGCAAACGACCCCTTGATTGCGCAAATCCCAAGAGTGCTTTTTTTGCTATTTCGAGCGTGTTTTCAGTTTGAGATTGAAATAACAACTGTCGCTGCGCCTGCAGGGGCAACAGTAAAGCACCCAAGACAAAGCCCAAGATGACCAGTACCACGGCCATTTCCACGAGTGAAAAACCACGAGTTGACTGATTTAATTTAACTTTACCGTTCATGGTGCCACCACAAAAGTTTGATCATTATAACTAGAATTACGTTGTGTTGAAGTGGCATCATACACCGTGTCCCCATTAGCATTTTCGACACTATCCAGATAATTATTTAATGTATTGCAAGATGGTCGGACCTGCACATTACCTTTGGATAACGCAAAAGGCACAGCATTAATTGGCCGTCCTACCGTCACTACCACAGTTTCTGCATTGCGAGAGCCCACTACCATAGTAGCTGCGATGGGTGGCGGTGGGTGTGGAATCGTATGATAGTAAACATAACCGCCCCATTGATTTTGATTAAACCATGCAGGAAGCAGATTATCGAATCGAACATCGCCATTAGATGCAACCGTGCCATCCGTAGAACTACAGGTAATTCTGCTGTTTGTGCTAAGCGAGCATCCTAACGCATCTTTTGCGGGGAAAGCTGTATGGACGCAACCATCAGACCTGAAGGTGAGCTTGCCACCCCTTATGCGAAAGTCCCCGCCAGCCCCTGTGCCAACCGCGCTACAGTTACTTAAGTTACAGCTGAATGTAATTGTGGCACTAGTACACGACCCAACTCCAGTACAATAACACCTGGTATTACTACTCTGCCTGGTACACCAAGAAGACGAAGACGTAAACGTTCCACTTGGTAAATAAAATCTAATCTCAGTAATGCTAGAGGAGGCTGCATCAAATATAGGTTGAACACAACTAAGAGATGCGTTGGTTGGACCTGAGATAGTGTAGCTGCAACTCTGGTAGTTTGCAGGCAAAAAACCGCTAGTTAGCCCATCAGTGCCCGCCTGATTTTGCTCACCACTAAAATTAACGGTTGTACCCAGCTGTGTGGCATAAGGATAATACCCATTTGTATCCTGATACGTTTTTAACGAACTGCGTGCTTGTTCACCTACACGCTTTTCTAGCGCAGCCATAAGCTCATCAATTGTGATATAGACTAACTTATCATTAAAGCTATATGGCTGAACAAAAGTGGGGTCGTTAGCCGACACATTTCGGCTGTCATCACCCATTATAAAATCCTCATCATCTATAGCGTAGCCGCGATTATTGTAAATTGCCGCGCCTGTTTGGAAGCTATCAAGGAATTGGCTTGCATCGGCTGCTCCAGAACGATTCTGCCCATCAAGCGCATCGCCGGGCGCCAAAATCACAGCTGCTACTCGATTTGAAATGAGGTTCCCATTGCGGTCCAAAACTTGCAGCCATTGATAAATGGGGGCGTTAATAATCCCCGGATTAATCACCGGGTCATTTGCAGGAGCATAGCTACGTACCAGATTTCTAGATACTGCATACCAAAGACGATTACCTTGCGCATCTCTGAATTCCTGACCTAGCCCTGCGTATGTGCTCAATCCCGCATATGCAGTTGATCCAGTGTTCGGATCAAGACAAGGACTGGTAGCAGGCAAACTCGGTAACTGGCCGAGCAAAACACTATACTGAAATGCAACTGTTGAGCAGTCGCTACTGCCATCATAATTTCCATCACCATTTCTATCTGGCCATGGCATTTGTCCAGGACTATATCTATGTGTTACGGCCCATGCAATTAACGCCTGTTTAGCCTCATTCAGTGCTTTGTAAGTTTTTTGGTCTTGATTGGCCTGCACACTAGCTACATTAAACGTTTTTAGCATGTAAGCAGCCGCACCCAGCCCTAATACAAACGCCAAAAAAATCAGTACTGCGCCTTTTTGACTGAATCTTAGGCGATAGCCACTTAGCAATAAATTGGATTTATGAGCCATAGTCGTTCAGCCCTACTCAACGTTGCCGCCATCTATCACTCCCGTTTCTTCCAAATTGAGCCTTTTTGCTTTTTCTACAACCTGCAGCTCTTTAACTTGATTGGTTTCAGGTTCATACATTTGGCCGGCTTTGAGTCGAATACGTTTACCATTCGCAGGAATTTTTACATCAATACCTTCGATGCTCGTGTCTTTCTTTGAGAAACCGCGCTGATTAAGCCGCCCGATTTGCACATTGTCTACCTTGCTATCTTCTTGCACTGCCTTGTTGTTAATCCATAAGGTGCTTGTACCATCACTACGCTTAACGTAGCCTTGCAGGGTAATTGGGTCTGGCAACTCTACTGGTACAGCCTCTGCCATTGGGTCTGCTTGTGCATTATCTTGTAGGCTAATGATTTTTAACTTTTGATTTTGCCTTAATAAATCAAGGTTATTTCGCTCATTGGGGCGACTAAACAATCGACCAAAGTTATCGTCTGGTGCCGCATGTACCTGCGTTGCAAATAAGCTTGTTAGCACGCTGACAAACAAACTTATACCAATAGTGAATGGCTTAATTATCGTTTTCATTATGGGTTCGCTAGCGTTTGAACAGGTGCCGGCTCATGTAAGGTAAACCAGTCCAACTCGCATTGTGCATGCAAATTTGCAATCAGATGATTACTCAATGCCCCTCCAGCATTCAACCTTGTAATTTCACAATCACGCAGCATAAATGGTGCGGCATTTTTTGCACTCAATGACTCTGTTAATTGCAGTATATCGCCCTCGTGCAGCATATCAAGGTCTAGCTTCATGACTGACCGATGCATCACAAACCCGCCTAAGCTGGGCGCAAACGTTGGCCGGTAATCCTCTTGTTGGCTAATGCTATATTTAATGCCGAATAGCTTATGATTTTTATGTTGTGCACGCAGCTCATCTACCCATTCAATGCGTCGCTCTTCGCCCACAAAGCCTTTATTGATAAGCGTCTGATACTGAGGTAAATATTCGGTAATGGTGTCTTTCTCCAACCCTGAAGATTGATAATGCTGACGTGCCGCATTAAGTAGATTTTGCTGTGCTTGCAATGCCAGCCCCTGGCTAGAGCCATAGTTTTGCGCTAAATTGATCAACAGCGCAACCATAATAATTACCGCGCCTAATATTACCAAAGGGGCTTGCAGTTTGCGCCAGTCTTGTGTGTCTAGTTTCATAACTATTTTAGTTCAGCCACTTCTGGTGACTTGAGTATGACTTTAAGCTTAAATAAAGCTGGTTGTTTTTGTGTGGACTGCTCGTCCGCAGTGCTGCCTTGCAAATCCACATAAGAGCTTACGTTGACAGGCTCCTGCAAAACCTCTACCGCAGCAACCCTATTATCTGTTTTTAAAGTTGCCACAAAACGGTGTACGCTATTAAGCGCGCCTCGATAATCGCCATTGAAATTCGATATTTCTGCATTGACAAAGCCCATCTCATTCAGCTTTGTTGGGTCGGTTATCAGAGCAGGATTAGCATTGGCTTGTAAGCCATTAGCTGGACTTGGGGCTGGCAAAGCCATCAGCTTATCTTCATCTTTTATATTGATGTCGTTAGTCAATACCCAACGTAATCTATCCAGCTTTATTTCAGGCGATTGTTCTAATGCTGCACTTACCACTAGCATCACACGACGTGGGGATTTTGGATAAGTAGCGATGACCTTATCTAAATCTACTGCCGTCTTCAAATCGGCGGCACTAATCGGCGTTACTGGAAAGTTTTTAGCGACCTCATCATAACGTTGTTGCTGAATCGCCGTATCTTGCGTCGCTTGATTGAACGCCGCTTTATGATCTAAGCCTTGTTTGAGAAACCAACCGGCTGCGCTCAAACCAATCACACCCAGTACCATTGTCGCTATTTTTATAGTCTGTTTAACTTTGCCAAATTGATATTGTTTGGTCAGCGATGCAGGTGCCAGGTTGTCAACCAAATGACCGCTAGCCAATAGCTGCATGTGCAGCAATTCTGGCATTTGCTGAATCAAAACTGCGGATAAACCCAAATTTTTCGCTATTTGACTCAAATCGACATCTGAGCATTCTATACCCTGCTCCTGGCTGATGCCCTGACTAATCTGCTGCGTAGTACCATCTATACTAACGAGCACTAAATTAATTGGGGTTTCACGTGAAATAAAACGCTGGCTCATTAAATAGAGCCGCGTTTTTTCCGTTTCAACCAGATAAAAATACCCCAATTGATTGGCCGCGGTTGGCAGATTTGGCACCAGGCGGCTCATGCGCAGGCGCCCATTATGCAAATAAGTTTGCCGCAAACCTGATGATAATTTTTCACACAACAAAATATGTGGCGCCATCAATTTTAGCTGTCGCACCAATACTTGGCTGAGCATTGGCAACAAATAAACACCGACTAATTGCGTTTCTACCGATTGGATAATTGCTACCCAATCTTGCAAAAAATCGTCGTTATTTAAAGCAACATATAAAAATTTATCATCCTTGCGCTTGTCTTTATCTCGATTGATAAAGTGTGCTGTGCGGTATTCTAAACCACGATAAAACTGATTAAGCTTGCGCTCGATTAGTTCGCGTTTAGCAGCGCCCGTGGTATGAGGCACACTTTCCAGCCTGTAATCTTCTTCAACCGCATCCACCATTAAATACACTGGCGTGCCAGGATGTTGATGTAAAAACTCAGTGAATGCGTCATGCCCGGCATCGTCATTGCTAAAAGCCTGGCTACTCTGTAATTTGCCTGCATGCCAAAGACCCGCCAGCAAATTGTGGGAGGTAGCGCATAACACTAATTTATTTTGGCTGCCTTTAATCATTTTTAATAATTAGCCATTTATAGTGAACTACAAAAACCGTAGCGGGCGGCTCATATGCAAGGCACACGGCACGCAGCAACCGAGATAGTACATGCACTACAGCGAGGATGCGAGTACCGCGCAACGCCGCAGATAAGTCGCGTAGTAGGTTTTTGTGGTTCACTAAATTTTTAGCTTGCTGAATGAATCATAAACTGGGCCTAGCACTGAGAACATAATAAATGCAAGGATGCCGCCTAATAATACCGTGAGTGCAGGCTCTATCATTTGAAGCATCTTTTGCATGGAATCATTTACGTCTCGGTCATAAAAATAGCTGATATTAAGCAAAGACTTATCCAGTGCCCCTGTACTTTCTCCCACTTTAATCATACGCACTACCAGTGGCGAAAACAAACCTGCATTGCGAAAACTTTCGCTCATTGAATCGCCCGCATTAATTTGCGCATGCGCACGGCTGAGCGCGTCTGCCACAACACGGTTGCCAACTATTTTTTCACAAATTTTAATTGCGTCTAAAATTGGAATTCCTGTTTGATACATTAAGGCAAAATAACGCGCAAATCGCGCCATAATAATTTTGTGCAAAATTGGCCCAGTAATAGGCATATTCAGCTTAATCATATCAAATCGATATCTTGCCATCGGATTTGTCTGAATAACTGTCGCTAACCCAATAAAAACTAAAACTGGCAAACCAATTATTAACCACCAATAATTAATGAATGCATTAGAAATTGCGATCAAAATTTTAGTATTTAAAGGTAAATCTTGCCCCATATTGCGTAAAAATGACACCATTTGTGGCACAAGGTAAGTCATTAAAAACGCAACGGCGCCTAGTACCACCACGGCCACAAAGGCAGGGTACATCAATAACTTTTTAGTCTGCGACATCAACTCATCTTGCCATCGGATGGTGTTAAATAAGTTGTTAAATACAACAGGTAGCTGGCCGGTTTGCTCACCCGCATCAATCAAGCTCACAAACACTTCGCTAAACACGCTAGGATGCTCTGCCAGCGCTTGCGAAAACATTTTACCGCCCTCAACTTCTGCGCTTACTGCGCCTAATACTTTTTGAAAATAAGGGTTAGTATTGCTTTCTCGTAAATCATTCAAGCATTCCAGCAGCGGTACGCCCGCACTGCTTAACTGCTCCAGCTGAAAACAAAACATGACCAAATCTTGATTACTCACCTTGTTACGATTAAACAAGCTGGTAGATTTTGTTGCTACGCGAAAGGTGATTAAATCCAGACCCATGCGCTCTAGGCGAATTTCTAAATCCACTTCGTTGAGCGCATCAATCTGTCCCATGGCTGGGTGGCCTAATTTATCGATGGCTTTATAATTAAACGAAGGCATAATTAGAGTTAGGACTTAGTAGAAGCCTTGGTCATATGGCTGGCATTCATACGGCTAGTAAGGTCAATCACACGCATCACTTCTGACACGCTCGTGTAGCCCTCTAAAATACGACGAACGCCATCTTCAGCTAGCGTTACAAATCCTTTTTCAAGTGCCATTCTTTGTAGTTCATCTAAATGCGCACGGCGTGAAATCAATGAATCAAAATCACTATCAATACGCAATAGCTCAATAATTGCCATACGTCCGCGATAGCCGTTTTGATTACAATGCTTGCAGCCCTTAGGTCTGTAAATTTGTGGCTTGTCACTAGGTTTAAGTTGCAATACTTTGCGCTCAAGGCTGTCTGGCTTGTGCGGCTCTTTGCAATGAGGGCACAATACACGCACCAAACGCTGAGCCACCACGCCAATAATATTACCCGCCATAATGTCAGGCAAAATACCAATGTCTGTTAATCGTGGAAAAGCGCCCAAGGCTGAGTTGGTATGCAAAGTACTAAACACCTGATGCCCCGTCATCGCCGCACGAAACGCCATCGTAGCGGTGTCTGCATCACGGATTTCACCCACTAAAATGATGTCAGGATCTTGCCGCATGATGGAACGTATGCCGTTGGCAAAATCTACTTTGTTCACCTCTGCTACCGAGGTTTGCCGCATCATCGTCACTGGATATTCCACCGGGTCTTCCAATGTCATGATATTCACAGCTTCAGTATTTTGGTGTGACAGCAACGAATAAAGCGTAGTCGTTTTACCGCTGCCGGTAGGCCCAGTGACAATCAATATACCTTCCGGGCGCGTCATCATTAAACGCAGCTCATCTAAAGTTGCGGGACGTAAACCCATGCGCTCCATTGGAATAATCGATTTTTCACGATCCAACACACGCAGTACGATATTCTCGCCGTGTATCGTAGGATGGGTTGACACCCTGAAATCAATAGGACGACCACACAAGTTCATGTTCAGGCGACCATCTTGTGGTGCGCGTGTTTCTGCAATATCCAAGCCACTCACAACTTTAAGCCGCACCGCAACGCCGCCCCAATAACTTTTATGCAGGCTACGAATTTGTTGCAACACGCCATCAATCCTGTAACGTATACGTAAAAATGCATGTTCTGGTTCAAAGTGAATATCCGATGCGCCACGCTTGACAGCGTCCATCAGTAGCGCACCAACTAAACGCACTACAGGCTGCGTATATTCATCACCGTCGGCAGTCAAACTTTGGTAATCAATTTCACCCGTTTCAATTTCACGCAAAATGCCATCGACAGAAAGTTCATAACCATAGAATTGATCAATAAACTCTTCAAGCTGCGCTTCAGCTGCCAGCACTGGTTTAAGCTGAATTTGGCCGCCCAACATTGCGCGAAGCTGATCCAGCGCCACCACGTTGAACATATCCGCCATGGCAACCACCATGGATTTGGTAGCCTCTTCATAAGCCACGGGCAGTAAATGATAACGGCGAGAAAAATCTTGCGGCACCATCTGCAAGGCTTCTAAATCTGCCACTACGGTAGATAAATCAACACTTTCTTGGCCAATAGTATGCGCTACCGTGTCGCGCACCATCGCCTCTGTCACAAAGCCCAAACGTACCAGCTGACGCCCTAATGGCAAATCATTGTGCTCTTGCTCAATTAGCGCGATGCGCAACTGATCCTGACTAATCAGCCCTTGTTGCACCATCAATTCGCCTAAGCGAAGTTTACGTCTTTGTTCAGCCATTGTGTTCAGCCAACTTTAGCAGGGTACTCTGGCGAGCCTGCTTTACCATTTTAGAGTTTAGGGTTGTCATGTGATTTATCGTTAATTTAATAAGTTTTATTATTGAAGCGCTTGAATTCTTGCCTCGAGCGCCGCTCGATCAGGGCTAGATGCGCCAGATTTATTCAGCAAATCTAAGGCACGCTGATATTGCTTTAGGGCGAGATTAGACTTACCCAGCTGATCCAAACTAATTGCTAAATTAAATGCGTAATCTGCGTTATTCGGTGCAAAACGACTTGCATCAAAATATGCGCCTTGCGCTGATGTCCACTGATTTTGTGTGGCAAACAAATTACCTAATGCAGCATGCAAGTTTGCAGCCTCTGGTTGCTGCGCCAACATGCTTTTAATGCGGCTTTCTGTACCAACCACGTCAGCATTCGCTTGCGGGCTATTAATTGCAGCCACCACCATTGCAGATAGTGCAATCGTATTTCTAGGCTCAATGTCCAACACTTTTTGATACCAACCTACCGCGTCTGCATCACGGCCTTGTCGCTGCGCAATGGCAGCCATGCCCAACAAGGCGTCAACACTACGCACATCACGTTGTAAAACCTGCCGATATTGCTGCTGCGCGGCAGCATCTTCACCGCGATTAAACGCCTGATAAGCAGAAAGCAACGTTGGATCAACCCCAACTGACGGTGTCTTGCTAACCAGTTTTAATGGCGCATGTTTTGATGTGTTTTCTAATGTGGCTTCGCTATCAGTGAATGATTCATCGCCACTATTTTTTGATTTTTTACCGCGTGTTTCCTTAGGGGCCTCATTCTCAGCAACAAGCGTATTTAGGCTAGCTTTCTTCTCAAGGTAAGAATTAGCTTCAGCTTTAATACCCTCACCATCGACGTTTGCATTTTTCGTCAGTTTATTATTTAGCGCCACTCTCCGACTAATGGCGGTTTGATTACCTGCATTTAATACAGCTTGAGAGGAAGTGACTTCAGCGACCGCATTGGCCGCAGCTACCGGTGGGTCTTGTGGCAACACAACTTGCTCGGCAGGCGCGGTAACGGCACTTTCTGCAACAGTCACTCGTGGCTGTATCGGCATGGCTGGCTTAACCACAACCACATCTGGCGCTGCCAAGCTACGAATGTAAGAATAACCCTGCAAACCAAGCCATATCATCAACGCGCCCGCAACGCCCAACAATACTAGCGCAGATTTTGAACTCGGGGTGTTAACTGGCTGATTAGCTACAAACACTTTAGCAGCAGCTTTTTGATTAGTTTCAGCGGCTTGTGTAGCATGTGATTGCTGTGCTGAAGCCGCTACTTTATTGGCAGGCTTTGCAGCTTTCTGAGCTTCTTGTAAATTGCCCTTTAGTCCGCTAGATTGAGCCGTAGTTTTATCTACAGCTTGGTCTATGGACTTATCTATACCCTGCTTGGGTTTGGCATATTTGCTAACTGCAATAGATACTGTGCTTAAGCCCGCCTCTTCTTCCAAGGATAAGCTGTTACCTGCAAATGCATCTTTAGCCAAAGTACTTTTATATTCTTCTGTTACAAGTTTTTTTATGCTATTTTCTTTTGCCACTTGTTCCAGCGCTGCTGGTGGTTTAGCCTCAATTGGAGCCAGCTCTAAAAGTAAAGCAGCATCAGCAACGCGCTCGGCTGTTTGCTTTTTGTTGAGTTCCGCTTGCTTATCTTTTTCAGCGTTAGCTAATGCTTTAATGAGTAAACTCATATTGAAGCTTACCTTTCACCATCAGCGTCTAGCGTTTGATTTAACTGTTGTGAAGGAAGATATTGCTTGTAGGTGGCCAATTCGTCACTCTCTAAACTGGCATTTTTAACCACTGTAGGGCGTAAGAAAATCACTAGTTCAGTTTTTTTATTTAAATCATCACGACTTTTGAAGGCTTTACCCACTCCAGGAACATCGGCAAGACCGGGTACCCTGTCAGAATCACGCTGAATAGTGTCCTCCATCAAACCCCCAAGAACAGCAGTACTGCCGCTATTGATTTGTAGAAAAGATTCTATTTCACGAACCTGTATAACTGGAATCTTGCTAGAAACCTTGAGTTTTTGTAACTCAGGGTTAGGATCTTCTACATCACCAATCTTTCTTGAAATAGTAGGCCTTATATTGACATTTACAATACCAGCATCACTGATTTGCGGTGTTACACTCATCACAACTCCTACTGGAACCGTGTTAGGTGTCGTTGTAATAGTATTAGAGCTACCAGCATTTGCAACTAAATTAGTTTGCACTTGAACAGTAAAGTAAACCAAATTATCTACCACTTTGAGTACTGCAGTTTGATTATTCAATACCATTAATTTCGGACTGGATAAAACTTTGGTGTCCCCAAATTGCTGCAAAAGAGTAACGGAAGATGCAATACTACCAAGAGTACTTGCAGGATTAATATATCCAACTGCAAATCCAGTACTCGCTGCATTTATGGTTGGCCCTAACGACTGCTGAAAAGTAAAGCCACTATTTTTTGCACTGTTTCCAAATCTACTCCAATCAATACCTGCCTGAAAACCGTCACTTAGAGCCACTTCAACTATTGTTGCCTCAATTAACACTTGGCGTTTTGCACTATTAAGTACCTTGTCCAAAAATTCTTGCACACTTTCATGCTGTCTGTTGGTGCCTCTTATACTGATCATGCCGGCTTCACGGTTTGAAATCACTGTAGCTGCAAACAAGGTCTTGTATTCATTTCTCATTTCTTCGCGCTCTAAAGCTAAGCTTTTAGCATCGACAACCTGCGCAGTAACTGAATTTTTTGATGCTGTAGATGACGATGAGCCACTGCCAGTACGTGTAATAATCACTTCCTTATCTGTCTCGGCCAAGATATCCTTGATGTTTTTTTCCAAGGTTTCCCAAAAGTGGCTTTTAGACTCACTGGTCACTGAAGTTCTGGAACTGTTATTTGCCCCATTGCCAGAACTGCTACTCACTGTTCCACCTGCACCCGAGCTTTGGGATGCACTTGAAATTTGTCCGTCTGCTCCAATAAAGCTTGCGGTATCCCGTGACATGTTAACGTAATCAACTTTATAGGTGCGTAATACAGGCTGATCAGGCGTAATGCTAAGTACATTATTTTGTATCTTATAAGTTAAATCCACTTGTTTAGATAAGCGCTCTAAAATAGCTGGCAAGGTTTGATCAACTGCATTTAGGGTCACGCGACCTTGAATAGAAGGATGAATATCTACATTGAGCTTGCTATCCCGCGCAATGGCAAACAACACTTCTTTTACTGGGGTGTCATACACCACGATGCTATACACTTGCTCTTTGGCTTTAGGTTTTGGTGGTGGCAAATAAGTATTGTTTGTAACTGGCTTAGGAATGCTGGCTGTTGGAGAAGACTGGGAAGGCTGGTCTGTAGATGGCTTAGCCGCCGTTTGATTGGTCGCGGTATTTTGCCCGTCTATATGCCCCTTTGATGGCTGTATTTTTGATTGGTGCGTGCACGCTGACATGCCCAAAACAAAAGTCATGCACAGCAGCGGTAATATTTGTTTTTTATTTGCCACAGCCTATTTACTCCCAACTTAATTGCTTAAGTTACATTTTTAAACATATTTTGCATAATACCGCAAAAATGCACGAAATATCTCAATGAATATTAAAGCAAAACAATAATTTACAAGCGTTTTTTATTGCGCTTGTTCAAGCTCTTTATTAATTCCTGCTAACGTTCGCAAATGTGGCCGATTATTTTTTATTTGGCTCGGCATATCTCGCAGTGCTGAAAGCGCGTCACTGCGCTGCGCATAAGCACCATACAAAAACATTGTGAGGTTTACTCCGTTCTGTTTTTTACGATATAAATAAATGTTGTCAACTTCTAACTGCTGGCTAAGTTTATCAAGCTCAATCTTTAACTGCTCATCATCAGTTGATGACATAATCTGCAGAGTAATCGTATTTGGCTGCCCACTAAATAACCAATTTTTGGTCGCCTCTAAACGCTTGTCTACCATCTGCTGCCTGGCATCGACTGGTTGTGATTCTATTTCTGGCGGATTGGGCTTTGCTGTTATTGGCGTTACGGTTGTTGGCATTGCAGACTTTATCTGAGACGCCGATTTTTGAGTACCTGGCTGTTGAGTAACTAAACTCGCGAGCTGTGATGCAGCTTGCGGTTCGACAAGCTCACCAGTCAGCCAGTTCGCCCTGTGGTTGGTGAGCTTGTCAAACCACACATACGCTAAAGACGCAGCTAAAAAACCAATCAAAAATGTCGCTAATAGAAAATATTGTTTGTAATTAATTGTTTTACCACCAAATTCACTATCTTGAATCGCCGCTTTTACATGCTTAGGCGTTACCTGATGTACATTTTCTGCAAAAGCTGCCAATAGGCATTTATCTGCCAATATATTCACGCGCCGCACCAAGCCCTCAGCTGCACTTGAGATCTTTTTAATGGCGGCATCAGTAAATAAATGTGGTCCATAGTAGCCTGCTGCTCGTAACCGAAATATTAAATACTCGCCAATATCTTTGGTTTGCAAAGGCCCTAAATGAAAGCTATGGGTAATACGTTCGCGCAGTTGGCGAATATGCGTTTGGTTTAAGTTGACATCTAGCTCAGGCTGACCAAATAGCACAATCTGCAGCAATTTATCTTGCTTGGTTTCCAAGTTTGAAAGCAGCCGGATTTCTTCTAGCGTCGCCAACGGCATGCCTTGCGCTTCTTCTACAAAAATAACAACCTGCCGGCCTTCAGCATGGCGGCTTAATAAATGCGCCTGTAATATCTGCATGACTTTTAGGCGATCTGCATTTTTAGGCAACTTGAGTTGTAACTCAAAAGCAATGGCATGCAATACATCTTCAGGCGCAACGCTAGGGTTGGCGAGGTAAATACTCTCTATTTTTTCAGGCAATATGCTTTGCAGCATGCGGCAAAGCATGGTTTTGCCGCTACCTACTTCTCCCACCACCTTAATAATGCCCTCACCATTAGTAATGGCGTACACGAGTGCATCTAGCACTGCGCCACGGTTACCGCCAGAAAAGAAAAAATCCGTATTCGGCGTGATTTTGAATGGCGGCTCTTTTAAGCCAAAGTGAGGGTAATACAAAATTTTTCCGTTGCTATTATTGGTACTATTGTCTAATTCTCTTCTTGTGTGCTCATGCGGCTATATAACGTCGTACGATTCACGTTGAGCAATTTTGCTGCCTGACTTAAATTGCCATGCGTCATTTGCATTGCTGCCTCAATGTAGGCTTTCTCCCAAGTTTTGAGCACAGAATCTAAACTCACATTAGCTTGGCGTTGTAAATGACGTTGTGCCTGCGCCGTCATTCCCGCGTCATCATTAAAGTTTAATGGCTCTAATTGCGACTCTGGTTCAGATAAATCAAATTCCGCAATCAGCTCATTTGCCTTCAATATCTTACCTGCATATTTTGCAATTAAACGAATCACAATATTTCTGAGTTCACGCACATTGCCTGGAAATGTATAGTCCAACCAGCGAGCCTGGGCCGTCTCATCTAATGCAAACGGCACTTGCCCAATCTGTTTGGCATAAAACTCGGTAAAATGATCACGCAAAAGGTGCTTGTCTTCGCCTAAATCCCGGAGTGGTGGCACATCTACCGCAAACACACTTAACCTGTGATATAAATCAGATCTAAACTTTCCTGCGCGTACCTCAACACGTAAATCACGGTTGGTAGCCGCCACAATACGAGCTCGACTTTTACGAGTTTGCGTTTCACCTATGCGCTGGTATTCCCCATTTTCCAGCACTCGCAGTAATTTAGCCTGCAGCTCTAACGGTAGCTCGCCAATCTCATCCAAAAACAACGTACCCTCGCCAGCATCTTCAAAGTATCCTGCATGCGCTGCGATAGCGCCAGTAAAAGCACCTTTAGTGTGACCAAACAATATGGATTCAGCCAATAATGGAGAAATTGCTGCGCAGTTGACCGATAAATAAGGCTGTAATTTACGCTTGCTTGCGTAATGGAAGCTACCCGCAACCAGTTCTTTGCCACTACCAGACTCACCCTCAATCAATACTGGAAAAGGTGAATCTGCGAACTGTGTAATTTGCATACGCAAGGCCTGCATGGGTAAGCTATTACCTAACAATCCATCATGCTCTTGCTCTGCTTTAATTTCATTCAGCTCAACATCTTGCACCTTGAGCGCATTTAATAACATGTCTTTTAGCTTATCAACATCGCAAGGCTTGGCAATAAAATCTACCGCGCCTAACGATAGCGCACGCTTCACGTTCACATCATCGCTTTGACCAGACAACACATGTATTTTAATTGTAGGAGAGTGCGCTAAAAGCGCGCTGATGACTTTAAAACCCTCTTCCGGGGTATGTGGCGAGGGCGGCAAACCCAAATCAACCAACGCCAAGGCAGGCGGACTATCTAGCTGTAGCAGTAAACTCTTCAACTGCGAGTGAGATTCAGCCACACACACTTCAAAATATTTACTTAACACGAAATGCAAAGTGTCAGTGATTAAAGGATCATCATCAATAATCATTAAAACGGGACGAAGTGCCGCCATCAACAAGACCTTTACATAAAATTAAAAACTATAGCCATCAGCGTAACTATAGCCTTAAAGACTTTATGTATCAATTATTTTGGCGCATGATTATCAAATCTAAGGTAGATGGGGTGGCTGATGGGGTTCTACCCCATAATTTTCACAAGCCAGTGTTAATCAATGTGTACAGACACATTGTAGCGTACAAATCCCAAAAATAAGTGCTACCGTAAGTGCTACCCTCAATTGGATCCATTCCCCTCCCATAGTCCGTCAGATAATCAGACAATATGCATCAACGCATATTTACTTTTGTAAACACAATGTGTAGTATGTACAACATATTATGTTGCATTTATACAAACGGAGGGTATGATGACCGCCACACAAACAGCATCAGCAGGCAAAGGAACAGAGATCGACCGTTCAAAAATCACGCCTATGCTCCTCAAAATGTTTGAGCTTTGGAACTTAACCACCGAAGAGAAGCTTGCTGCCCTTGGTTTGTCCACCGAGAACCGAGCTGCACTTACACGGTATAAAAAAGGTGAAGCCATATCTGCAAGCCGAGATATGTTGGATCGTGCAGGTAACTTGCTTGCCATCCATAAAGACTTGCGTTTACTTTTTCCAAGGAATCCGGAATTGGCCTACACCTGGATGAAAACTAAAAACAGGGCGTTGCACGGCAACACGCCTATTGAGACGATTGCAGAAATGGGGTTTCCTGGTTTGTTGTATGTGCGTAGCTACTTAGATCGCGCACGCGGCAATTAATGGAGTCCTTATTCTCTAATCTAATTCTCACTGATATTCATCAGAATATCGCGAGAAACATCGTCTCATTAAGAGTCTCTGAAGATTTGTTCGATGACCTGACCGATGATCCAGAAGCTTGGCAAGCTGCCCAGCTTCTAGAGATGGAAACCAAACCAAAGTTATTCAATTCTCATCAGCCAATTATTGACCGGCCATTTGAAGAAGCAGAGTGGAATACTGCAATCGGCTACCCATTCCAGAACTCATCACAAAGCAGATTCTCTGACGGCTCTTTTGGCGTTTGGTATGGGGCTGACTCAATAGAAACGACAGTGTATGAAACAGCGTACCACTGGCAAAAAATCCTGCTGGATGATGCGGGCTTCAATAAACCTGGTGTCGAGATTGAGCGAAGAATCTACATGGTGCAATGTGACTCACTTCTTATAGATTTGCGTCCGCAAATTAAGACGCATCCCGAAATCATTCATTCATCAGACTACACAGCAACACATGCAATTGGAAGCAAGCTGCATCGTGAAGGTCATCCAGGCTTAATCACAAAATCTGCCAGAATTGGTCGTGGTGATGTATATGCGATATTTACACCTAATGTGTTATCAAACCCAGTCCACTCATGCTACCTAACCTATAGAACCACAGCGACTGGTGTTCAAGTAGAGAGAACGCCTGGTGTAGTTTGGATGACTGTTTGATTTTGATTACTTTCTAACGCTAAATATGGATTGGTGATGAAATATGCAAATCAAAACTGCAATTCAAAACAAACAACTGCTCTCATTTAGTTATGATGGGTTTTCACGCACAGTTGAACCCCATACATATGGCTTAGATAAGAAAGGGCATCCTGCAATTCGCGCCTATCAAGTAAGAGGTGGGAGCGAGTCTGGTGAATATGTTGACTGGAAAATATTTCATGTGCATGAAATGCGAGGCCTGTCTTTATTGCAAGAGCATTTCGCTCACGCAAGATCAGGGTATAAGCGAAATGACTCATTTTTTAATTCTATATATGCTCAGCTATAACTCGATTGTAATCACCTCAACACATTGAACTTATCTAGCGTACTTTGGAAATCTAAAATAGGCTACCGCTAAGGCGGTAAGCATAATTCTATTCACATAAATAAGCTCATCAAATGACCACAGATAAGCTCTACTTCTCGCCAATTAAAGAATGTCGAGATGATTATTTTATTGAATATCGCCCACCAATTCATGGTTATCGATTTGCAACGCTTCATCTAACATATACCAATGATTTTGAATTGAACTTAGTCGCCAAAGCAATGGAAACTGAGGCTAAAGTAGGCTCCAGAGTCTTATCAAAGAAGTATGATGTCACGAGAAGTCTATTAAAGAAATGNNTCTATGGATAGACATATCGTAGTCTATCTTTGCACCGTTTCCAAGGTCGACGATTAAAGCAGGAAACCGTTTATCATCATTCATCATTTTTGAAACCCATTCTTCAAAATGCAGATTTATTTTAAGTGCCTTGAGATATGCCTCATGGCGGTTTTTTGTACCTAAACTATAAATCAATTTTGACTTCGTGGTGTGAGAAACAAGATGTTTGGGTATGAGCAGACGAATATAAAACATACCCGAGGCTTTTTGATACGTTCTGGAAGGGGTTGGCATCACGGTTCTCCAAGTGATGACTTGGAAAAGGTGCTACCCTAAGTGCTACCATCATCTCACCCACAAGTGATGTAAGTGTATGTTTTATAATGGCAAAAAGCAGATGGGGTGGCTGATGGGGCTCGAACCCACGACAACAGGAATCACAATCCTGGACTCTACCA
>CXWL01002945.1_pt1 | contig 50895 bp, 48 predicted proteins | sample 590931 | NCBI WGS metagenome assembly CXWL01 (sample SAMEA3498368, study PRJEB10139) | groundwater metagenome | biome: water well; material: biofilm material | place: Germany | collected 2015-04-27 | reverse complement strand
TGCGCACGCGCGGCGACTCGCGTGCGGCGCGCTCCAACGCCCTGACCCGCTTCGTGGCCTCGCGCACGGCGACCTATATCGCGGCGAACTCCGAGCTGGAGGCTTCCCTGAAGGCCGCTTTCCCGGTGGCGAAAGTCAGGCGCGTGCCGCAAGGCCTCGACGGCCCGCCTGAGACTCCGGCGCTGACGAAGGCGCCGGTGGTCGGAATGCTGGCGCGTTTTGACCCGGTGAAAGGACACGAGACTCTTCTCGATGCGGCGGTCGCGCTGAAGGGAAAGATCCCGGACCTGCGCGTGCGCTGCGCGGGCGAGGGCTCCCTGCTCGAGCGCCTGCGCTGGCAGCTCAAGCCCATCGGCCTCGACGCCGTCGTCGATTTCCCGGGCTACGTCACCCACCGCTGGCCTTTCATGGCCGCCTGCCGCGTCGGCGTGGTGCCGTCGTTGGGCTCCGAAGCGGTCTCGCGCGCGGCGCTTGAGTGGATGGCCTCGGGAAGGCCCGTCGTCGCTTCGCGCGTGGGCGGCCTGCCCGACATCGTCGAAGACGGCGTCACCGGCCTACTGGTTCCGCCCGACGACTCCGCGGCCTTGGCTGAGGCCCTCTCGAAGCTGCTGCTGGCGCCGGCGAAAGCTGAGGAGATGGGCCGCGCCGCGCGGCGGCGATGGGAACAGAGCTACAGCCTACAGCCGTTTTACGAAGCCACGCAGCGAGTCTATGACGAAGCCACGCGCGATCTTCCATCTTGACGGCGCGGCCGGCTTGCGCGGCGGAGAGCGGCAGCTTCTCTATTTAGCCGCGGCCCTTCGCGCCCGCGGCCGCCGCAGCGTGGTCTACGCGNNGTCTACGCGCGCCGCGATGGCGAGCTCGCGCGGGAGGCCTCGCGCCTGGCTCTTGAGGTTCGCGCCCTTCCCTTTGCCGGAGAATGGGACCTTGTCAGCGCGGCGCGCTTGGCCGCCGCCGCCAAACGCGACGCGGCGATCGTTCACGCCCACACGGCGCACGCCGTCGGCCTCGGCGCGCTCGCCTCCTTGGCCGGAACGCCGCTGGTGGCCCACCGGCGCGTGGACTTCCCCGTCTCGGTCATGAGCGCGCGCCTCAAGTACGGGCGAGCGGGAAAGATCGTGTGCGTCTCCAAAGCTATCGCGGAGATTATGAAGACCGCCGGTGTCCCGGCGGAAAAGCTCTCGGTCGTGCCGGACGGACTGCCCACGGATAAAACGGAAGAGGCCTGGAGCGGAAGCGCCGCGGGACGGTTTGTCGCGGCGACGGCCGAGGAAAAAATCAAATACCGGCAGAAGCTAGCCAATGAATTTCGCATAGATCCAGACTTAACGTGGATCGCCAATCTCGCCGCGCTCGTCCCTCACAAGGATCACGATACCTTGATCGCCGCGGCGGTCATCGTCCTGCTCAAGCGCCCTCTGGCCCGCTTCCTGATCGCCGGCAAGGGCCCCGAGGAAGTCCGCTTGTTCGAGAGCATCCGACGCATGGGGCTAGTCGGCAAAGTTCTCCTGACCGGCCATGTGCCCGACCCACTGCCCCTGCTTAAAGCCGTCGACATCTACGTGCAGTCGTCGTGGGGCGAAGGAATGGGCTCGGTGCTCATCGAGGCCGCGGCCTGCGGCGCGCCGATCGCGGCCACGACCGCCGGCGGCATCCCCGAGGTCATCGAGGACGGGGTCACCGGCCTGCTCGTGTCCCCCCGCAACCCGGAGGCGCTGGCCGAGGCGTTGATCCGGCTCATGGACGACAAAGCCTTGGCCTCCCGATTGGCTGCTCAAGGGCTCAAAAGCATTCATCGCTTCGGCCTCAAGCGCATGGCCGACGACATGGAGAAGATCTATGACTCCGTCTCTTAGCGCGGTATTGATCGCTAAAGACGAGGAAGCCGACCTTCCCGGTTGCTTGGACAGTCTAAAAGGTTTGGTCTCTGAGATCATCGTCGTGATCTCAGACGATACGTCTGATAAAACAGAGGATATCGCCAAATCCTACGGCGCCAAAACGATGCGCCGAACATTTGATGATTACGCCCGCATGCGTCAGGCCAGCCTCGAGGCCGCTAGCGGAGAATGGTGCTTGTGGATCGATCCTGATGAAAGGATGACAAAGGCTCTGGCCGAAGAGATTTCCGGGAAGTTATCCACAAACTTGGTTCGGACCAAGTTTGCGGATAAGTCCTTCGTCGCCTTCGATATTCCGTTCGAGGTCATTTTTCTCGGCAAGACATTGCGTTGGGGTGGATTAGGTTCCGAATCGCACATCCGTTTGTTTCGCCGTACCAAGTGCCGTTTCATCGGAGGGGCTCTCCATGAAGGCTTGGAGATCGACGGCCGCACCGGAACAATGAACGGCAAAATAACCCATCAGCCTTACAAAGACATCGCCGACTATCGATCCAAACTCGATCGCTATACCACTCTCGCGGCCCAGAAGCGCTTTGACGCCGGTACGCGCACGACGTTTCTGCGGCACCTGCGCCTGCCTTGGGAATTCTTCGCTCGCGCCTTTTTGAAATTGGGACTTCTGGACGGGTATCCCGGCCTGGTCTGGGCCGGGCTCTCGGCGTTTCACAGCTGGCTGAAATATGCCAAACTAGCTTCGATGCAGCGGGGTCAGACGTCATGATCGCTGAGGCCGCCGTCCTCGGTGCCGTCGCCGCCGCCGCCAGCGCGCGCTGGAACTGGTGGCGGCCTTCCGTCTCCAACGGGATGCCGACGTTGATGTATCACAAAATCGGAGACTACCCTCCGGGATCGAAGCTCGCCAAGCTCTGGGTCACGGCCGCCGATTTCCGCCGTCAGCTCGCTTACTTGAAGGAGAACGGTTACACCTCCATCGACTTCCGCGACTGGCGCGACGCGGAAAAGGGCCTCAAGCCCCTGCCCGAAAAGCCGGTGCTCATCACCTTCGACGACGGCTACATGAACAATTACGAGCTGGCCTATCCGATCCTGCGCGAGTTTGGCATGAAAGGCTGCATCTTCCTCGTCTACGAGACCATGGACAAGCACAACTCCTGGCATGATCCGGCGACCGAGCCCTGGCTGAAGATGCTGACCTGGGCGCAGATCCATGAGATGCAGGACTGCGGCGTCATCGAGTTCGGCTCCCACACCATGCGCCACCGCAATCTGGAGACGTTGTCGCTCGACGAGGTGCGTTGGGAGCTCACTGAAAGCAAACGGCGCTTGGAAGAGAAGCTGGGCCGCGAGATGGTCGGCTTCGCCTATCCCTACGGCTCCGGCGCCTACTCGCCCGAAGTGCGGCGCGAGGCACTCGACGCCGGGTATCGGTTCGACTTCTCGATCAAGCAGGGGATCACCCGCTTGCCCTGGAACCGAGAGAAAGAAGCCGTCAAACGGCTGCTGATCCGCGGCGACGACACCATGTACGATTTCCACCTCAACATGACGCGCGGCAAGGCCCGGTTCTGATGGAAGATCCCCGCTCGATCCTCGTCATACAATTGCGCCGCTTAGGCGACGTGATCCTGACGACGCCGGCGCTGTCGGCGATCAAAAAGCGCTTTCCGTCCGCGAGACTGGATTTCCTGGTCGAAGCGCCGGGCGCGGAGGCCGTCGCCGGCCATCCCGCGATCGACGAGGTCCTCGTCTACGACGCCCCCGGCGCGCTGGACGCCCTGCGCTGGGCGAGGAAAATCCGCGCTCGCCGCTACGATTGGGTCGTCGACTACTTGGCCAACCCGCGCACAGCACTGCTGACCGCGCTCTCCGGTGCGCGGGTCAAGGCCGGCCCGGCCCACGTCGCGCGGCGCTGGGCCTACAACCATCGCATGATCCAATCTCCGCAAACCTGCTACGCCGCGCTCGAGAAAGTGCGCTGGCTGTCCGGATTAGGCGTCGCACCCTCCGACGCCCCCGAACTGCCGAACTTGATGCTCGCGCGGCGGCCCGCCCATATCGAGAATGTGATCGGCTTGGTTCCCCCTTCCCGAAAGGAAACCCGGCGCTGGCCGGCGCCGTCGTACGCGCGCCTGGGCCGTCTTCTGCGCGACAAGCATGGCTGCGCTCTCAAGATATTCTGGGGCCCGGGCGAGAAAGCCCTCGCCGACGAGGTCGTGCGCGGCATTGGAAAGGGGGCCTCGGCCATCCCCGAGACGAACACAATCGGCGATCTCGCACGCGAGCTCGCCTCCTGCCGGGTCGTCGTGGGCAACTGCGCCGGGCCCAAGCATGTGGCCTTGGCCCTGGGCGTGCCGACCGTTACGCTCCACGGCTCCTCCGATCCCGCTTCATGGACGCCGATCCATCCCGACCATCGCTTCGTGCGCCTCGACGAGCTGCACTGCATCGGCTGCCGCTTAAACGACTGTCCGTACAACCTCGAGTGCATGCGCCAGCTGACGCCGGAACGCGTGCTGCCCGCCGTCGAAGAGCTTCTCGACCGCACGAAGGTGCGCGCATGAGCTGGGCCAAGCGCCGGTCGAAACTGCAGAAATCCTTGGGCGGTCGCGCGCTGCTCGGCGCGGCCTCGCTGGCGTACGGCGCCGGCGTGCTCGCCCGGCGCGGCCTGTACGCCGTCGGGGCCTTGCCCCGCAAGCGCATGGGAGCCAAGGTCATCTGCGTGGGAAACCTCACGACAGGCGGCACCGGCAAGACGCCCGCCGTGCTGCTGGCGGCCGAGACCCTGCGCAAGCGCGGCCATGAGGTCGCCATCCTCTCCCGCGGCTACGGCCGCCAGGCCCCGACCAGCAACGTCTCGGTCCTCATCGATGGACGGCACACCGACTGGCGCGAGTGCGGCGACGAACCCTGGATGATCCATCAGTCGCTCCAGGGCCAGGGCATCCCGGTGCTGGTCTGCCCGGACCGGGTCAAGGCCGGCGCTCTCGCCGTGGAGATGTACGGCAGCCGGGTTCTCATCGTCGACGACGGCTTCCAGCATCTGCGCCTTCACCGCGACCTGGACGTGGTGCTCATCAACGCGCGCAACCCCTTCGGCGGCCGCTGGCTCCTGCCCTTGGGCGATCTGCGCGAGCCGATCTCCGCGCTGCGCCGCGCCGGCATGGTCATCATCACCCACGCCGACCGCGTCACCGCAGCCGAGCTCACCCGCCTGCGCGAGGACATCGATAAGGCGCGTCCGGGCATCCCTGTGCTCGAGTCGGCGCATAAAGCCGATCACCTGCTCGACGTCAAGACCGAGATCAAGCTCCCCTTGACGCGGCTCAAGGACAAGGCCGTCGCGGCACTGTGCGGCATCGGCGATCCCCTGTCCTTCGAGACCCAACTCGAGAGCTTGGGCGCGACCATCTCCCAATCCTGGCGCTTCCCCGACCACCACCCCTACACCGCGCGGGAGCTCAAGTCGATCGAGGACTTGCGCGGCGGGCTGACTTTGGTGACCACGCACAAGGATTTCGTGCGCCTACCCCGCGATTGGCGCGAGCGCCTCTCCGGAGAGATATTGGTGCTCGGCATCAAGCTCGAGCTTCTCAAGGGACGCAACGCCTGGGTCGACACGCTCGACGCCTTGGCCTCCGGGAAGCGCCGGTGAACAGGCGCTTGCTCTGGGCTCTCGCCTGGGTCGCCGTCGGACCGGCCATCGGACGCGCCCAGGTGGCGATCACGACCTCGATCGCCTCGCCCGCCGAGCTGACCGGTCCGGCCACCTCGTACGCGCCGGACTTCAAGCCTTTGCCCGTGTTCCCGGAAAAGCTGCGCTTCTCGGTGTCCTGGGGACTGTTGAGCGTGGGCCATGCCACGATGAACGTCGAGGAGATCGTGATGTTCAACGGCCGCCCGGCGTACCATCTCGTCAACGAGGCGCGCTCCAACGGGTTCTGCGACACTTTTTACAAGGTCCGGGACCGCAACGAGTCCTGGCTCGACGCGCGCACGCTGACGTCCCTGGGCTACAGCAAGAAGCTGCGCGAGGGCAGTTTCTTTCGCGACGAATGGGTCCTCTACAACTATGAGTCCCGCACTTTCGTCGCCCGGCGCACCAACCGCGACGGCTCCTTCTCCGTGCGCACCGGGACCATTCCGGCGCAGGTCCAAGACGTCCTTTCCAGCGTCTATTTCACGCGCGCCCAACTTCTAGTCGACGGGGCTGATGTGATCGTCGACGTCAACACCCCGGACAATTGGCCGCTGGTCATCAAAGTCGTCGAACGCGACCGCATCAAGGTCCCGGCAGGCAAATTCCCTTCCGTGCTCGTGGAGCCCGCAATGCGGCGCGAGGGCCTTTTTGTGCAGAAGGGAAAGAACCTGCGCCTGTGGCTGTCCGACGACGCGCAGAAAAGACCCCTCCTCATGAAGGTCGAGGTTTTCTTCGGCCACGTCACGGCGAGTCTGCGCGAAATGTTATGATCCCATCCCGGAGAATGACCAGCCCTCGCGCCGAGCGTCAGGAGCTTCTGCGGACTATCGCCCGCTTTAACGGGCGCCGCGTCCTCGTCGTCGGCGACCTTATGCTCGACCAATACGTGCGCGGCTCGGTCGGGCGGATCTCGCCCGAGGCCCCCGTTCCGGTCGTCAGAGTCAACGCCGAATCCGACATCCCCGGCGGCGCGGGCAACGTCGTCAATAACCTCGCCGCGCTAGGCGCCAAAGTATCAGTGCTCGGAGTTGTGGGAGAAGACGAGGTCGGCCGCCGCCTACTCGCGCATTTTCGCGGCCGGGGCGTGGACGTCGAGGGCGTCTGCGTCGACGTGGACAGGCAAACCACGCAAAAATGCCGGGTCATCGCCGAACGCCAGCAGGTGGTGCGCTTCGACCGCGAAACCGCAGGCCCCTTATCGAATGCCACCGAGACCAGGCTGCTCGCCAGCCTCGCCGACGAGCTGCCGAAGGCGGAGGCCGTCATCCTATCGGACTACGGCAAAGGCGTGCTCGGCCCGCGCCTGCTGGCGCGCGCCATCGCGACCGCGCGCCGGCGGAACGTGCCCATCACAGTGGACCCCAAGCCCGAGCATTTCCGCCGCTACCGGGGAGTGACCTGCGTGACCCCCAACACCGCCGAAGCCTGGGCCTGCATGCGCCGCGACCCGCGGCCCACGGCCGCAGATCTTGATGATTTGGGCCGGGACATCCTCAAAACTCTCAAAAGCCGTTCCGTGCTCATCACCCGCGGCGCGGAGGGCATGAGCCTGTTCGAGGAGAAAGGCCGGGTGACGCACATTCCCACGCAGGCGCGCGAGGTTTTCGACGTCTCGGGCGCCGGAGACACGGTGATCTCAACTTTGACCTTGGCGCTGGCCGCGGGCGCGCCCCTGCGCCGGGCCGCGGCTTTGGCCAACCACGCCGCGGGCATCGTCGTCGGCAAGCTCGGCACGGCCACCACCGACGCGAAGGAACTCGCCGAGGCCCTGCGATGAGCGCCTGCTTGACCGTGATCCCCGCGCGCCTTGCCTCCACGCGTTTTCCGCGCAAAGTCTTGGCCCGCTTGGGCGGCCGCACGATGATCGAATGGTGCTGGCGCGCCGCCGTCGCCGCGCGCCTGGGCCCGGTACTCGTCGCCGCCGACAGCGGCGAGGTCGCCGCCGAGGTGCGCCGCTTCGGAGGCACGGCGGTCATGACCCCGCCCTCCTGCCCGTCGGGCTCCGACCGTGTTTGGCTCGCCGCCAAGGGCAGGCGCGAGCCGATTATCTTAAACTACCAGGGAGATATGCCTCTCCTGAGACCGGCGACCTTGCGCTCGACTGTGAAAGCCTTGACCCAAGGCGCGGACATCGCCACGGCCGTCATCGCTCTGCCTCCCGGCAAGCGCGCCCTCAGCCCCGACGTCGTCAAGGCGATCCTGGCCAAGGACGGACGCTGCCTGTACTTTTCCCGCTCGAGCGTGCCTTTTTTCCGCGACCGCTCCCCCCTTCGCCGCTGGGAGCACCTGGGGCTTTACGCCTATCGGCGCGAGTCGCTGCGCCGTTTCGTGGCCCTGCCGCCTTCCCCCCTCGAGAAGACCGAGAAGCTCGAGCAGCTGCGCGCCCTCGAGGCGGGGATGACGATGCGCGCCGCCGTCGTGCGCGAGCGCCCCGTGGCCGTCGACACGCCCTCCGATTTAAGTCGCGCCGAGACCATGCTGCGCCGAGGACATCTATGACCAAATATATTTTCGTGACCGGCGGTGTCGTGAGTTCGTTGGGCAAGGGGATCACGGCTTCTTCCCTGGGGAAGTTGCTGCAGGCCCGGGGCCTGCACGTGACCATGCTCAAATGCGACCCCTACATCAACGTCGATCCGGGCACAATGAACCCCTTTCAGCACGGCGAGGTGTTCGTGACGGAGGACGGCGCCGAGACGGACTTAGACCTCGGCCACTACGAGCGCTTTCTCAATAAAGAGATGCATCATTTCAATAACTTCACGGCCGGCAAGGTCTATGAGACCGTGATCGCACGCGAGCGCCGGGGCGACTTCCTGGGCACGACGGTGCAGGTGATCCCGCACATCACCGACGAGATCAAGAACCGCTTCCGGGCCGCGGCCAAGGGCGCGGACATCGCCATCATCGAGATCGGCGGCACGGTGGGCGATATCGAAAGCCTGCCGTTTCTTGAGGCCGCGCGCCAGATGGGACTCGAGGCCGGACGCGAGCACGCTTTGTACGTCCATGTCACGCTCATCCCCTACATCCGCGCCTCCGAGGAGCTTAAGACCAAGCCGACCCAGCACTCCGTGCAGAAGCTGCGGGAGATCGGCATCGCTCCCGACGTGCTGGTCTGCCGCACCGAGAAGCCCTTGGGCGCGGACATGAGAGCGAAGCTATCCATGTTCTGCTCGGTGCCCAAGGAGTCCGTCATCGAGGCGCCCGACGTGGACAGCATCTATGAAGTCCCGATGGTCTTCAACAAGCAGGGCCTCGACGATCAGATCATGATGCTCCTGCGCCTGCGCGCGCAAGCCAAGGACCTCGAGAGCTGGCACAAGGTGGTCCACAGCCTCAAAAATCCCAAGCGCGAGATCAATGTGGCGCTCGCCGGAAAATACACCGACTACAAGGACGCCTACAAATCGGTCAATGAAGCGCTCATCCACGGCGGCATCGCCAACGAGGCCCGGATCAAGATCCGCTTTCTCGACACCACCGATCCCAAGATCCACGAGCAACTCGAGGGCATACACGGCATCTTGGTGCCCGGCGGCTTCGGAGACCGCGGCATCGAGGGAAAAATACGCGTGGCCCAGCTCGCCCGCGAGAAGAAGATCCCGTATTTCGGGCTGTGCCTGGGACTGCAGATCGCCGTCATTGAGTTTGCCCGCAACGTGCTCAAGCTCAACGGCGCGCACTCCACCGAGTTCGACCAGAAGTCGCGCTACCCGGTCATCGACCTGCTCCCGGAGCAGAAAAGCGTCAAGAACATGGGGGCGACCATGCGCCTGGGCACCTACGAGTGCACGCTTAAGAAGGGCTCGTTGGCGCACAAGGCCTACGGCACGCTCAACATCTCCGAGCGGCACCGGCACCGTTTCGAGGTCAACAATAAATTCCGCAAGCTGTTGGAGGACGCCGGGATGTCCATCGCCGGCCTACACGCGCCTAAGAACCTAGTGGAGATCGTCGAGCTCAAGGATCATCCTTGGTTCTTGGCCAGCCAGTTCCACCCCGAGTTCAAGAGCCGCCCCGAGGCGCCGCATCCCCTGTTCCGCGATTTCGTGGCGGCGTGCGTTGAGCGCGCCGAGACTCGCTCGAAGAGCCAAATCCATGCGTGAGAACATCGTCCGCGTAGGCTCGGTCTCCTTCGGCAACCGTCTGCCCGCGGCGTTCATCGGCGGCCCCTGCGTCATCGAGTCGGAGAAGTTGCTGCGCACGGTCGGCCGCGCCCTCAAAAAGGCTTGCGGCGTGCTCAGGGTCGGCTTCGTGCTCAAGGCGTCCTTCGACAAGGCCAATCGCACCTCGGTTGCATCCTACCGTGGTCCCGGCATCGAGGACGGCCTGCGGACCTTGGCCAAGGTCGCCGCCGAGCTGGGCGTGCCCTGCGTCACCGATGTCCATGAGCCGGCGCACGCCGAAATCGCCGCGCGCTACGTCGACATGATCCAAGTCCCCGCCTTCCTCAGCCGGCAAACCGATCTTCTCGTCGCCTGCGGCCGCACGGGCAAGGCCGTCAACGTCAAGAAAGGCCAATTCCTCTCCCCTTGGGACATGAAGCATGCCGTTGAGAAGATCCTGTCCACTGGCAACAAGAACATCCTGCTGACCGAGCGTGGCGCCAGCTTCGGCTACGGCAACCTGATCGTCGACATGCGTTCCTACGCGATCATGCGCGAATTTGGCTTCCCCGTCATCCATGACGCCACGCACTGCGTCCAGCTGCCCGGCGGCAACGGTGCGACCACCGGCGGCCAGCGCCAGTTCGTGCGCCCCCTCGCCCGCGCCGCGGTCGCCGTGGGCGTGGCCGGCGTCTTTTTCGAGACGCACCCCGATCCCGACAAGGCCCTCTCCGACGGCCCCAATTCCCTGCCGTTGGCGACGGTGCCGGCCTTTTTGCGGGACCTGCGCCGACTCGACGCGCTGTCAAAGGAGCTATCATGAGCCAGCCCAACAATCCGTCCGGTCAGCAAAAGCCAAAATCCAAGAAGGCGGCCTTCCAAGAGGCGCTGATGGCTCCCCCTTGGTTTCCCGACGCTAAGTGGCACCTGAAAACCTTGAGCATCATCTACTCGTGCCTGATCGTCGCCTATTTCACCATCTCTCATCTTCTCAGCAGCCTGCCCAAGCCTTACCACCTGCGAAAGATCCCCATGGAAATGACTCCCTGGCTACACCCCGGCGGGAAAGTCCACCTCTCCGAGGAGCAGCTGCGGGCCCCGGGTGAAACCCGCCCGTGAAACGGCTTCTGACCGTGATCCTGTTGGCCTGCGCGGCTTGCGCAATCCAGCACGACGAGGCGCGCGAAGAGCGCCGCCAGCTCATGGAAGGCTTGACGCTAAGCCAATCCTTAAAAGGCTCCCCGAATTGGACGCTCAAGTCGCGCCTGGCGCTGCTGCGCGAGGATGACAAGCGCGCGACGCTGACCGACCCCGTCATGGAGTTCTACCGCGAAGGCAAGGCCGTCTCGCACGTGACCTCCTTGTTCGGGGAGATCAACACCGAGACGCACGACGTCCAGCTCTCCTCGTCGGTGGTCGTAGACTCCTACGAGGACCGCTCCCATCTGACCACTTCCAGCCTCCTGTATTCCTCGGCTCGACAGCGCTTCACCACGACCGCGGAAATCCAGATGCGCCGTCCCGAGGGAAACCTGAGAGGCAAAGGCATGGAGGCCACTCCGGATCTCTCGGAAATCCGCATCTTCGATCAGCGCTCGGTGCTCAGCGGGACGGCCAATTGATCCTTCCGCTTTTGCTGGCGCTGCTGCCCGCCCCCGCTCGCGCCGCGAGTCCGATGCAGGTGGCCGGCAGCGTGGTGCGCAGCAAGGAATGGGTCATTCGGCGCGGCGCCACCAAGGAAGAAGAGTTCGTCGGAGACGTGCGCTACAACGCGGCCGGCTCCAGTTTTTCCTCGGATTGGGCCCTCTTTAAGCACGCCGACCGCAGCTGGCTGGCGAAGGGCTCCGTCCTTTTGCGGCGGCGCCTGTCGGACGGCAGCGAGCTCGAGGCGCGCGGCGAGCGCGCCGGGCACAACGAGGGCACCAAGCGCGGTTTTCTGGAGGCCGCAGCGGGCAAGCGCGTCGTCTTCAAGCGCACGCCTCCCGGGCAAGCTCCCGACCACGGCGACAGCGCCCGCGCCGATTGGGACGGAGAGAACAGCCTGACGCTGACCGGCACGGTCAAGGTGTGGGGCCCGCGTCTGGAACTGGCGGCCGATGAGGCCGTTTACGACCGCAGCATGGGGCGCCTGACGCTGCGGGGCGGCCGCCCCGTCGTGCATAAGCTCGTAGGAGATTGGACCACCGCAGTCAAGGCCGACCATATCGTCGCCACCGACGCGCCGCGGCGCATCGAGGCGCAAGGCAAGGCCCAGGGCTGGCTGGTCTTTGGCGATCAAGCCAAGCTCAAGGAGCTGACCAAGTGAAGCTCGAGGCGCGCGACATCCGCAAAACTTACGGCGAGCGCATGGTCGTCAAGGGCCTGTCATTGAGCGTATCCACCGGAGAGATCGTCGGCCTGCTCGGCCCCAATGGCGCGGGCAAGACGACGACCTTCTACAGCCTCGCGGGCTTTGTCACCCCCCAGGAGGGCGCCATCGTCATGGACGGTGCCGACGTCACCGCTCTGCCCATGTACGAGCGCGCCCGGCGCGGCCTGGGATACCTGGCGCAGGAGCCGACGGTGTTCAAGGGCCTGACCGTCGAGGAGAATCTGCGCGCGGTGCTCGAGCGCACCGTGCCCAGCAAGCTCGAGCAGATGCGCCGGGTCAAGTCGCTGCTCGAGGAGTTCGGACTGTGGGACTTGCGGCGGCAAAAGGCCTGGACGCTGTCCGGCGGCGAGAAGCGGCGTTTGGAAGTGGCCCGCTGCATGATCGGCGATCCCAAGCTCATCATGCTCGATGAGCCTTTCGTGGGCATCGACCCGATCACGGTCGGGGAGCTTAAGGCCATCATCCGCAAGCTCGTCAGCCACGGCATCGGCGTGTTGATCACCGACCACAACGTGCGCGAGACCTTGCCCATCATCGACCGCGCCTACCTGATCTTCGACGGGCGCATCTTAGTCGAGGGCACAGCCAAACACTTGCTCGACGACCCAAAAGCCCGGGAACTCTACCTGGGCAAAGACTTCAAGATATAGTCCGGGCCTGAAGTTAACCCTCGGCCTACTTGAATTCCTTTGAATGATACTGTACAATTAAACGTACGTAATAATGTACAGAGAGGCGCGCTATGAATAGACTCCACTTGGACCAAGATATCCATTCGCTGTCCGAATTTCGCGCCGGCGTTGCTTCCTTCGTCCAGCAAGTCCATAAGACTCACAGGCCTGTAGTCATTACGCATCGCGGCAAAAGCGCCGCCGTCCTTCTGGACGTCGCCGACTACGAATTATTGCTCGACAAACTGGAGCTTATTCAAGATGTCCGAAGCGCGGAAAAACAGATTTACGACGGCGAAGGCATCGGGCACGACGCCGCTCGACGACGCCTCCTCTCGCGACTGAATAAATGAGAATTGTCTGGTCTCCGCTGGCCCTGGATCGGGTCGAAGAGATCGCCAGTTATATCGCTCGAGAAAACGATTCGGCCGCCAGACACTGGATTGGCTCTATTTTCGCCAAGGTCAAGAGGCTCGGCAGATTCCCAAGCAGCGGCCGGGTGGTGCCTGAAATACAGCGCTTGAGCATTCGCGAGATCATTGATGGCGATTACCGCATCATTTATCGGATAGAACGAACGAGGATTGCCGTCCTCACAGTCCGACATGGCAAGCGGGAATTCCTAAAGAACGAGCTCGACTAACGCAATCCGAAGTTTTCAGGCAGCTTCGGCACCCGAAGAATCGGCGGCGAAGACGAAAGTCAGCTCCCCCAGTTCTTTGCCCGCGCGATTTTCCAGATCAGGCAGCAGCTTGGCGCAAGCCACGACGCGTCCACGCTTGTCCACCGCGACCCACAACCCAGCGTAAGTCTCGAGAACGCCCCAGATCATTTGTCCCATGGGGAGAAGATTATGATACCTGCGTTTCGTTTCTGTTACGAAATAAACCTTCCATTCACTGCGTCCGGACGCAGTGAGTGGAGAAGCCCGTTAAATCGAAGTAAGGGGTATTAGCCCAAGGAACTAATCATCCCATTCCCTCTTTTGATTCTTCCGAGGAGAGTTTTGCGCAGGCTCGTCGCAAAACTCTAGAGGGGGAAACGTCGACTGTTCAAAGGATAACCATGCCCCCAAGACACGTCATAACTTCAACCGGAAGCTTCTAGGTATAGGATTCTAGGTGGGCAGTCAGACCGGCACGCCGCGCGAGCGCGACGGCCTCGTCAAAAAGGCGTTCGGCCTGCGCGGTGCGGCCGCGCGCGTGAAGAACCTCGGCGAGGGACTTGCGCGCGAGAACTAGGCCGCGATCCTCGCCTCCACCGGAGAAAGCGGCCAACGCCGCGCGGTAGCGGCGCTCGGCTTGAGGCAGCTCGCCGCGGCGCTGATGGATCTGGCCCAGGCCCCAGTCCACGAAGGCGAGGTCCACCCGGTCGTCGAGGCCGGCATATAGCACATAAGAGAGCAGGTAGTTTTTCTCGGCCTCCTTCAAGAGCCCCATCTGGCGCAGACAATTGGCCAGGCCGCAATGCGCGTAGGCGCGGCCGAATAGGTCGGGACCGCGCCCAAGCCGGCGTCCAGCCTCCGCATAGGCTCGGCGCGCTTCGGCGAACAAACCCCTCACGCGTGCGATACCGCCCAGGCCGAATAGCGCGTAGGCTTCCCCCTCCGCGTCCGCTGAACGGCGGAAGGCCGATAGCGACTCCTTGAAATCCCGATGCGATCCTGCCAAGTCGCCGGAAAAGCGGCGCGAGCCGGCGATGGCCCACAGTAGAAATCCGACCGCCGACCAATCCCGACGACGGCGCGCGGCAGCGAGCATCGGCAGCAGCGCCTTCAAAGCGGGCCGATGCCGGCTTTCGGCGCGCAGAACCAAGGCGTCTTCAAGGGCAACGGTCTCGCGATCGGCGCCGGGAATCCGGCGCGCGCGCGCCAACGCCGCGCGGGCGGCCGCCGTCTCGCCCAAGCTTCGGGCGCAGCGAGCCAAGCCCAGCCAGCCGTCAAATACGATGTCGCGGTCGGCTGCGTCGACATGAGCCAACGCCGCCCGATAGGCCGCCTGTGCGAGGCGAAAATAGCCTTGGCCGCGGAGGGCTTCGCCCCGAAGATAATCGCGCTGCGCGGACAAGAACGCAGGCACGGGTGCGGAGAGAAGGGCCAGGGCGCGATCAGGACGGCCTACGGCGCACTGCTCACGGGCCGCTTCGAGTCGGGAGAAAGGGTCGCGCAACACAACTGGATTATAGCAGGGTTAGCGCGGGTCAAGCGCCTCGCCCTCAGAGCGGGTCACAAGCAGGGCGATAAGAAGATCGCCCGTGACGTTGAGCACCGTGCGGCACATGTCCAGAAAGCGGTCCACTCCGAGGATGAGCAGCACGCCCTCCGGAGGCACGCCGATAGAGGCCAAGATGGCCATGAGCATGGGCAGAGAGCCCCCCGGCACGCCGGCCGTGCCCACGCCGCCCAGGATGGAGAGCAGGAGCACCGTCGCCTGCTGGGCCATGGACAGCTCGATACCGAAGCACTGCGCTAGAAAAAGAGCGGTGACCCCTTCGTACAGAGCCGTGCCGTTCTGGTTGGCGCTGGCGCCGACAGTCAGCACGAAGCGCGAGATCTCCCGCGGCAGGCCCAGAGATTGCTCTCCGACGCGCAGGGACACCGGAAGCGTGGCCGATGAGGAGCTCGTGCCGAAAGCGGTGAGCATGGCCTCTTGAATGCGCCGGAAGAACAACCGTGGGCTGAGACCGCCGCAGGTTTGCACGAAGAACGAATAGGTCACGAACTGATGGAAGGCCAACGCTCCCACCACGACCAAGGCGTAACCCAGCAGCTGACGCAAAAGCCCGAAGCCGAAGCGGGCGGTGAGATTAAGCACCAGCGCGCCCACGCCGAAGGGCGCCAACTTCATGACGAGATGGATAAAAGCCATGGAGGCCTCGTTGACGGACTCCAGGAACTTAAGCAAGGGGCGAGCCTTCTCAGCCTCCACGCGGATCAATCCCAGCCCGAACAGCATGGAGAAGAACATGACGCCCAGGAAATCTCCGGTCGCGGCCGCCTTGACGGGATTATCCGGCACCAGCGCCAGCAAACGTTGGGAGAAGTTGACGTTGTCGCCGACCGGGATGGCCGGAAGCTTGCCGGTCTTGAGCATGGCCTCGCGGACTTCCGTCGGGAAACCGTCTCCGGGGCGAAAAACGTTGACGGCGACAAGACCCGTGAGGACGGAGAGGCCCGTGATTAGAAGCGTGAAGCCCAACGTCTTCATGGCCACGCGTCCAAGCTTGGCCGCATCGCCCATCTCGGCGACGCCCAGTATCAGCGAGCTGATCACCAGCGGCAGCACGGCCATGAGCAACAGCCGGAGGAACAGGCGTCCAAACGGCTCCGCGACGTAATCCAGGACGAATGTCAGGAGCGCCGGCGGCTCAGGAAAGAGTCCATGAACGCTCAGCCCGACCGCGGCTCCAGCCGCGAACCCGATGAGGATCTTCCGATGCAGCGGCACGACGCTATCCTACCAAAGAGGCGCGCCCAATGAACGACCCTTATTGAAATCTAGTCTCAACAAGGGCTATACTATCTTATGACCCTCGACAAGGTCGCGCTCGACGTGCCGGTGCGCGTCCTAGGCTTTAAGGGGATCGACGAGTTCGACAAGATCCGCCTGGCGGGACTGGGCCTGCGCCCGGGCGTCTCGGTGACGAAAATCCTGCGCGCCCCTTTGCGCGACCCCATCGAGTGCCTCGTCGGCACTCAATTGCTGGCCATCGAAGCGCGCCTGCTGGGGCAGATCCGAGTGGAAGTCGAATGAAGCGCTTCGTCGCTTTGACCGGGCGCCCCAACACCGGCAAGACGACGCTGTTCAACGCCCTGACCGGACTGCGCCAGCGCACGGCCAACTTCGCCGGCTGCACCGTGGAAAAGGCCACCGGGACGGCGCTGGCCGAGGGCGCGGAGGTCGAGGTGGTGGATCTTCCCGGCACCTTCAGCTTGCTCGCGCAAACCGAGGACGAGAAGGTCGCCTTCCGATTCCTCAGCGAATGCGCCGAGACGAACGCGGATCTTCTCGTGCTGTGCGTGGCCGAGGCCAGCAACCTCGCAAACGACCTCGTCCTGCCGGCCGGCCTCAAGGCCGCAGGCTATCCCGTCGCCCTGGTCGTGAACATGATCGACGAGGCCCGACTCAACGGCATCGTCATCGACGCCGCCGAACTGTCGGGAGGGCTGGGCATGCCGGTGGCGCTGATCTCGGCCCGCACCGGCGAGGGTTTGGACAAAGCGGCAGCACAGCTGGCCCGCCGCCCGCTGCGCGCCGACGTGTCCGAAGCGCTCGATTTCCGACGCGCGCCTAAAAAGCGGTTGCACGAGCTGCAGGACGACGCCGTCGCCGCGGCCCAACGCATCAGCGCGACCTCCGTCACCTGGCCGCGCGCCGCGGTCTTGCCGACCGTATCGCGCTCCATCCGCATCGACCGCGTCCTCATGCATCCCCTCGCGGGACCGCTTATATTGGCCGCGACCATGTTCCTGCTGTTCCAGGCCCTGTTCGTCGGGGCGAGGCCGATCATGGATTTTCTCTCGGGCCTGCTCGCCGCCGGCTCGGAGCTTCTGCGCGCGCGCTTGCCCGACGGGTTCCTGGCCAGTTTGCTGTGCGACGGGGCCATCCCCGGCGTTTCCGCCGTCATAGTGTTCGTGCCGCAGATAGCGATCTTATTTACGATGATCGGCTTCCTGGAGCAAAGCGGGTATCTGCCGCGCGCGGGTGCTATGGTCGACCGCGCCCTGCGTCCCGTCGGTCTAGACGGACGGGTGTTCATCCCCTTTTTGTCGAGCTTCGCCTGCGCGATCCCCGGCGTCATGGCCGCGCGCACCATCCCCAGCGAGAAGCGCCGGCTCGTCACCATCCTGCTGGCGCCTCTGATGACCTGCTCGGCGCGCGTGCCGGTGTACACCTTGCTCATCACCGCCTTCGTGCCGGCCGCTTTTTCCCCTTTCGGCTTCAACGGGCAGGGCGTGGTCATGGCCGCGATGTACGCGCTAGGCGTCGTCATGGCGCTCTTGCTGGCCCTGGCGCTGAAGTACACCTCGCTGCATGAAGCGCACCCCGCGCCCGCCGTGGTCCTTCCGCCCTACCGGGTGCCCAGCGCTCGCGAGCTCTCCCGCTACGTTTGGGCGCGATGCTGGCACTTCCTCTCGCGCGCCGGACAGGTGATCTTCACCTTGAGCCTCGTCCTCTGGGCGCTGGCCGCCTTCCCCCGCGACGCCGCGCGCATGGCGCCGATCGAGGCCGAACTCGCCGCGGTCTCGGCCAAGCCCGTTGCGGACGCCGCGCAAGAAAGAGCTCTTCGCGCGCGCTTGGCCGCCGCCCGGATCGAGGGCAGCATTTTAGGACGGACGGGCTCGTTCATCGAGCCCGTGTTCCGTCCCTTGGGCTGGGATTGGCGCGTGTCGGTGGCCTCGCTGTCGGCCCTGGCCGCGCGCGAGGTGTTCGTGGGCACGCTGGGCACGATCTATGCCTTGAGCGGGGAGTCCCACGCCTCGGAGGGCCTCGTGGCGGCCTTGCGCGCCGCGCGCAAAGCCGACGGCACTCCGCGCTACACGCTCGCGACGGCGGTCAGCCTGTTGATTTTCTTTGCGATCGCGCTGCAGTGCGTCTCGACGATCGCCACCGTCAGGCGGGAGACGGGAAGCTGGAAATGGCCCGCGATCCAGTTTACGTTTCTCTTCGGCCTCGCGTACGTCCTCTCTTTTGCCGCCTATAGAATGACGATCGCCTTCAGCGGTTAGGCGAGCGTCTAGCCGCGGCGTTTGGCGAAGGCGTCTAGGAAGGACGCCAACGTCTTCACATCCGCAAGCGAGATCGCATTGTAGAGCGAGACCCGGATGCCGCCGACGTTGCGGTGGCCTTTCATGCCGATGATCCCCTCTTTGGCCGCCTCCGCGCAGAAGGCGTCGTCGAGCTCGGGCGTGGGCAGATGGAAGACCACGTTCATCAGCGAACGCGAGTCTTTCTTCACCGGGGCGCGATAAAATCCATTGAGACGGTCGAGCGTCTGGTACAAAAGCTCGCCTTTGGCCTTGTTGCGCTTCTCCATGCCCGCCGCGCCGCCGTTCTCCTTGATCCACTTCAGCTGTAGGCCGACGAGATAGACCGCGAACGTCGGAGGGGTATGGTAGATGGATTTGGCCTTCAAATGGATCGCGTAGCTCAGTATGTCGGGAAGATCGGCCCGCGCCTCTTTAAGCCAATCACGATCGAGCGCGATCATGGCCAAACCCGCCGGGCCCAGGTTCTTCTGCGCTCCGGCGTAGATCAAAGCGAAGCGCCCCGCGTCCACCGGCCGCGACAGGATGTCCGAGCTCATGTCGGCGACCAGAGGCACGCCCTTGCTGTCCGGCCACTCTTTCCACTGGGTGCCGTACAGCGTGTTGTTGCTCGTCAGATGAACATAAGCGGCCTTCGCGTCGAGGGTGATGTCCTTAGCGCTCGGGATGCGCGTGTGCGGACCGCCGGCTACCGCGGTGTCGCAGGCCGCGCGCGCCTTCCCCACGCGCCGCGCCTCCTCGAACGCGAGCTGAGCCCAGTAGCCCGTCACCAAGTAGTCGGCGCCGCGCCCGGGCTTAAGGAAGTTCATCGGCAGCATGGCGAATTGAAGGCTGGCCCCGCCTTGGACGAAAAGGGCGGAGTGGCTCTTGGGCAAAGCCATCAGCTCCGTGAAAAGGGACAAGACTTCCTCGTGGACGCGGTCGTAGTCCTTGCCGCGGTGGCTGTGCTCGAGGATCGAAACGCCGGTGCCCTCGAAATCGAGCAGCTCTTTCTGCGCGCGCTCCAAAACGGGCAGGGGTAAGGCGGCGGGTCCGGCGTTGAAGTTGAGTTTTCTCATGGGCGCGGCTCCTTGAGCAGGCGCGCGGCGGCGGCGGTTAATATACTCGTCGCCGACGGCCCAATTGAGTTGGTCTCTTCATAATGGCCAGGCAGGCGCGGCAGCATGCTCTTGGTCGGCCTGACTTTGAAGTCGTACTCGGGAACGAGATAGCCCAACTCGTCGTTGACCAGGCCGCCGAGCATAGGCACGGGCGCCTTAATCAGATCGCGAAGATAGGGGCCCTGGGGCGCGCGGCTGAGATCGGGCGGCTCGCCCAAAGCCAAGGGCTTCCAGCCGAAGGCGAAGCGCCCGTCGTAGCCGCCGATCGCCAACTCCGGAAAAATCTCCGAGGGCATGCCCAGCACGCGCGCCGGGCCTATGTCGACGAGGGAGACAACACTCCTCACCCAAGGCTGATTCGTCTCGTTGAGGCCGAAGAAAAAGTGTCCAAGCGCCATCCGCCACGCCCCCGCCCAGGAGACCTCGCTTCCATCGATCAAGAATATCCGGTGCCCGAACATCAAAGCCGGCAGGAACAGGCGATAGCGCGAATTCTCCACGGGAATCCGCACGGGTTCCGACAGAAAGCCCAGCCCCCCTCCCCCCGCCGAAGTTTTCAACGCGAGCGCCGCGTCGGCCACCGCCCGACCGATCCGGTCCATCTCCTCGAAGCTCTCGGACTTGCCGTCGGGGGTCATCAGGCCGCCGATCGCGCCATTGAGGAATAGGCAGGCGCCGCCGGTCTTCTTTTCCACGCGCTCGCACAACGGCCCGGGGAAATCGGCCGTCAGCAGCATGTTGTCGCGACCCAGCACTTCCGGATGGCACGACCAGTTGACGATGGTGGCCACCGTTTTGCGATCAGGAGAGGCCAGGCGCAAAACCGCGAGATTGGGGTCGATGACTTGGGGATCGCGCGAGTCGCGGCACAGGCCGCGAGGGTCCAGCACGCCGCGCCCGCCGGACGCCGTCACAGGCCGAAGCTCCTTCTCCAACTTTTGCAGCGACTCCGCGATCTGTTTTTTAATCCGCGCTTGGTAGCGGGGATTGACGCCGGAAACGCCGATCATCGGCCCCCATAGCCCCAGCGTATCCGGACCGGAATGCGTGTGCGTCGCGTTCAAGAACAGATGCTTGCTTTGGTCGCCGCCGCGCCACAGGTTCTCAAGATCTTGGGTCTCGTTCAGATAAAAACCGAGCAGGTCGAGACCGACTAGGGCCACCGTCGTCTTATTCTCGCGCAAAACGACAAGGCGGGCATACAACGGATCGTGAACACCCTTAGGACGGCGGCCGGTGGAGCCGAAGCCCGCCATATAGGTCCTTTCGTTGGCGAGATCCGGAGTGATGTCGATCTTGGCGGACGCCGCCTCGAGAGCCCTCGCGGACGGAACTGACGCCGCAAATAGGAGCAGCGCGGTGAACAGCGCCATCGGCATCACGGCGCGCCGAGGACCTTCTCGATCTTCTTGAACAGGCGCTGGGAGTCGAAGGGCTTGATCAGATAGTCGTCGGCGCCGGCGCGGAAGGCCTCCTCAACGTCGTTCATGCGGTCTAGGCCCGTGACCATGATGATCTTCATCTCCCGCGTCTTCGCGTCGGCGCGCAGGAGCTTGCACACGTCTAAGCCCGACATGCGCGGAAGCATCACGTCAAGAAGGATGAGGTTAAACGCGGTCTTTCGCGCAAGCTCGATGCCGCGGGCGCCGTCGGCCGCGGTGTCCACGCGATGGCCCTTGGCCGACAACAGCGCGGCCAGGTTCTCGGCGATCGCAGGCTCGTCCTCGATGACGAGTATTCGTGACGGCGTCATTGATCTTCTCCCATCGGCAAGGACAGCGTCAGCGCCGAGCGTCCATCCGCCTCGACGCGAAAGCGCAGATCCCCGCCGATCAGCTGCGCCACCGCGCGCAGCAGACCCAGCCCCAGGCCGGTGGCCGCCAGAACCTGGTCGCGGCGGCGCGTCGCCGGGTAATACAGCTCGAGGCAGGCCGCGGCCTCGGCGGGCGGCATCGCCTGACCGTCGTAGGTCACGATAAAATCGACGCTCGCGGATTGGGCGCGGGCCGTCAACGCGATCGCTCCGCCGACGTGGAATTTGCGCGCGTGGAACAGCATGCTCGACAGACAGCGCGCCGCGCGCGCGGCGTCCGTGCGCAAGGAAGGCAGATCCGCCGGCACGGACACCTTCAAGTCCAAGCCGGCCTGTTCCATCGCCCGCCGTATGGAGCCCAAGGCGTTCTCCACGATCTCCAGCGACGAGACGGTCTGCGTGGCCACGCGCAGATCCTTGTGCAGGTCCATATGCACGAAATCGCGGACCTCCCCGACCAGGCCGTTGAGGCGGCCGACCTGCTCGCGGTTCATCTCGATCCAAGGCTTGAGCGCGGCCGGCAGCGGGCCGAATATCTCGGAGAGCAAGTTGAGCACGGTCATGTTCAGGGCGGTGACCGGGGTGTTGAGCTCATGCAGGGCGAAGGAGAAGAGCCGCGCGAATTTCTCGGTCCGGCGGGAGGCGAGAGTCCACGCGGCTCCTCCGGCCGCCGCGGCGCCGGCGGCCGCGCCGGCGCAGAAAATCGCGGCGTCGCTCATTTTATCGCGCCGAAAACGACGCGGGAGGTCGAGCGGTGAGAACGGGCCAGGGCGACGTAGGAGCGCTCGCTGTCGGCCAGCATGCGCAGCTCGTCGGGACGCAGCTTGCGCACGACTTTGGCCGGCGTGCCGAGCACGAGCACTCCCGCAGGGATGATCGCGCCGGCCGGGACGACGGCGCCGGCGCCGATCAAGGCCCGAGCGCCGATGGTCGCCTCCATCACGATGGCGCCCATGCCGATCAAGGCCCGGTCGCCGATGCGGCAGCCATGAAGGATCGCGCGGTGGCCGACGGTCACGCCCCGGCCGACGATGGTGGGAGAGCCTTTGCGGGTGTGGATCACCGTCAGGTCTTGGATATTGGTCCGCGCGCCGATCTTTATCTCATCGATGTCCCCGCGCAGCACGCAGCCGGGAAATACCGAGGCGTCCGCGGCCAAGGTCACCTTGCCGATGAGCTCGGCGGAATCGTGGACGAAGGCGGTCGGATGAATGCGGGGACGACGTCCGGCGAAAGATCGCACCATGTGTTAGAATCTAGCACTCCCGAGCCCCCCTTACAATATGCCACGAAGTTCCCGCCGCGATTGCGACTATCTTGTTCTAGGCAGCGGCATCGCAGGGCTGCTCGCCGCCCGCAAGCTGGCTCGCCTGGGCCGGGTGACCTTGGTGACCAAGAAAGAGGCCGCCGAGTCCAACACCAATTACGCCCAGGGCGGAATCGCCGCGGTCATGAGCGAGATGGACAGCTTCGAGTCTCACGTGCGCGACACCCTCGTGGCCGGCGCGGGGCTATGCGACGAGGAGGTGGTGCGCACAACCGTAGCCGAGGCGCCCGAACGCGTGCGCGAGCTCCAAGAAATGGGCGTGCGCTTCTCCGAGCGCGAGACGGTCATCGACCTCGGGCTCGAGGCGGGCCACAGCCACCGGCGCATCCTGCACGCCGGAGACATCACCGGCCGCGAGATCGAGCGCGCGCTGGTGGCCGGAGTGGGGCGAGACAAGGCCGTGACTTTGTTGGAGAACTCCCTGGCCGTCGACCTCCTGCTCGACAAAAGCGGCGTCTGCCGCGGGGCTTACGTGATGGACCGCGCCAGCGGCCGCATCGCCCCCCTGACGTCGCAGGCGACGGTGCTCGCCACGGGCGGCGCCGGCAAAGTCTATCTCTATACCACCAACCCAGACATCGCCACAGGTGATGGTATGGCCATGGCCTGGCGGGCCGGCGCCATCATGGCGAACATGGAATTCGTCCAGTTTCACCCCACATGTTTATACCACCCTCAGGCCAAGAACTTCTTGTTATCGGAGGCCCTCAGGGGAGAGGGCGGGAAACTCCTGCTTAGGAACGGCAACAAATTTATGCATCGCTACGACCGCCGCAAGGAGCTTGCTCCCCGCGACATCGTCGCCCGCGCCATAGATGCCGAGCTCAAGCGCACCGGTGATGAATGCGTGTATCTGGACATGACTCATCACCCACGCTCTTTTCTCAAGGCGCGGTTCCCGAATATATACGCCAAAATACGATCTTTCGGAATCGACATGGCGACGATGCCCATCCCCGTCGTTCCCGCCGCCCACTTCTTCTGCGGCGGAGTGCATACCGACGCCTGGGGCCGCACTTCCGTGCCGAGGCTGTACGCAATCGGCGAAACCGCGCACACGGGGCTGCACGGCGCCAACCGCCTGGCGTCGAACTCTCTGCTCGAGGGCTGCGTGTTCGCCCATCGCCTGGCCGCGCATCTGTCCTCGCCTGCGGCCCTTCCCCCCGCCGCTGCCTTCTCGGCGCGGCCTTGGAATCCGGGCCGGGCGGTGACCTCGGACGAGGCCGTCGTCATCTCGCAGAATTGGGACGAGATCCGGCGGCTGATGTGGAACTACGTGGGCATCGTGCGGACCGACAAGCGCCTGGAGCGCGCTTTAGCCCGACTGCGGCTGCTCAACCGCGAGATCGCGGACTATTACTGGGACTTCCTGCCCACGCCCGACATAATCGAACTGCGCAATATCGCCGACGTGGCGACGATGGTCATCCTCTCAGCCATCAAGCGCAAGGAATCGCGCGGCCTGCATTATACCCTTGACCATCCTCGGAAGCGTCCTTTCGGACGGCGCGACACGCGGATCACGCGGCGGGCGGACCGGCGCTAAATCCGGCGGCGATCGCCGACTGCTGGTTGTGCACGCGGCACAGCAGGCGCACGTTGCGCGCGTCCTCCGACTTTCCCCCCTTCGCGTACGGCCGAATATGGTCGTACTCAAGCCACTCCTTTGAGCCGCATACCCTGCCGTCGGGCTCGCGCCACGCGCAGCGGCCGTCGTCGCGCTGCCACACCGCGCTTTTGACCCGCGCGGGGATGTAGCGGCCGGCGGCCCAGGTGCGCAGAAAACTTATCGGCAGACGCTCATGCGTCGCCGCGTTCCCCTCGGCCACCGCCTCCGCTTTGGCTGCCTTCATATCCAAGCGGCGCTGCGGGTCTTTTCGGTCTAGATACGCTTCCAGCGCTTCACGGATCAAGTCTTCCAGTCGTCCTTCCGGGTATTTATGTCTGAGGATTTGCCGAGCTCTTTCGATAAGACTTCCCACAACGGCGGCGGCGTCAAAACCGATACGCACGCGGTCTGCGGATATCGGCGCTAATTGCTGCCAGCCCCATGCTAATCTCTCAGCCGCAGATCCCAATGTCGGCCATTCAATGATGTTCTTCGCTTCACCTGTGACGGCAGTGCCTGGGGGCGCTTCGGGAACTTGAACGGATGGAGCCCCCAAAGTTGACTGCTCCACTTCAAGCGCATGCGCAGGCACACTGGACACAATCAGAGGCCGCTCGGGCAGATGCCTGATCACATCCGGCATCGGCGCCTGCGGATAGCGGGCCGCTACGAGAGCTTCAAGCTCGCGACGCGTCTTGCCTTCGGCTGTTTTCAGCCAGGGCCCCACATTGTCGCGTTCCAGCCATGGCGACAGGACGACCAATGCTGAAATGGTCACGCGTCTTTTCTCCAGCGCCTTCATCGCTTGAGGATAGGCGCGAACGACCCGTGCTGCTCGAATTCGGCGGTAAGACTCGCCTTCATCAAAACCCAAAGTTCCAGTGCAGTATTCGTACAGAGAGCGAAAGCCTTCTTCCACGCACAATCGGCGCGAATCGAACACCGACATATGAGCTATCAAGCGAACCTCGTTATGGCGCGCGCGATCGGCCAGGAATTTCAATTCCCGAACAAGTTCTTCATCGCTTAATTTCTCGCACTCAGCCATGATATCCGCGCTCTCTTCATCCATGTTTCCCCCATGCACGCTCGCTATCTCAACTATTGATAATGACTGTTTCTGGAAACAGTCATTATCAACAGTAACCGCCTCACATCCCGCCTTCCCTTCCCCCTCTATACGATTTACCCCCTCATTTTGTTCCCGAGATACAACGGAGAAGAGGATTGAAATGATAAAATGCCCTCGATGGATGTAATCCGCATCGTCGGCGCCAGACAACATAACCTCCGGAACGTCAGCCTCGACATCCCCCGCGGCAAGATCGTGGTGGTGACAGGACTGTCGGGCTCGGGGAAATCGTCGCTGGCCTTCGATACGCTGTACGCCGAAGGCCAGCGGCGCTACGTCGAGTCGCTCTCCGCCTACGCCCGCCAATTCCTCGAGCTGATGGACAAGCCCGACGTCGATCTCATCGAGGGTCTGTCTCCCGCGATCGCCATCGAGCAGCGCAATCCTTCGCACAACCCGCGCTCTACGGTGGCCACCGTCACCGAGATCTACGACTATCTGCGCCTGCTCTACGCGCGCGTCGGCCGGCCCCATTGCCCGAATTGCGGTTCTCTCATTAAAAAACAGTCGGCGCAAGCCATCGTCAATGAGATACTGCGCTCGCGTTCCGGCCAGTCGATCACCATCCACGCGCCCTTGGTGCAAAGCCGGCCGGGCACCTACGAAGACTTGTACAAACGTCTGCAAAGATCAGGTTTTGTCTCGGCGCGAACCAACGGGACTTCCCACGATCTAGCGTCCCCGCCCAAGCTCGACCGATACAAGAAGCACACCATCGAACTGTTCATCGATAAGCTGAAAGTCTCGGCGGAAGAGAAGCAGCGGCTCAACGACTCCATTGAGATCGCCCTCAAAGAATCTCGCGGGCTCGTGCGCGTGGAGCCCTCCAACGATCCGGCGGCCGGAAGCCTTCATTCCGAACACCATGCCTGCCCGAAGTGCGGCCTAAGCCTGCCCGAGATCGAGCCGCGCCTGTTTTCTTTTAATTCTCCCTACGGCGCCTGTGCGGCGTGCGACGGCCTTGGCGTCAAGACGAACGTCGATGAAGATCGCATTATCCCCGACCCGACGAAATCCATCGAGGAAGGCGCTATCGTCGCTTGGTCGGACCCGGTCACCACGCGGACCAATCGCTGGAAGAAGTCCTGGTCGGGTTACTATACAGAGATTCTTGAGCAGATCTGCGAGCAGTTCTCTATACCCTTAGATAAACCCTGGAACAAGCTCACAGATAAACAGCGAGAGATCATTTTGCATGGCGGCGGCACCTACACACCGTCCTGGGCCAAAAATCCTCAAGATTTCGAAGGCGTCATAAAAAATCTTGAACGTCGCATAAAGGAATCTGAGTCTGACTTCGTCAAAGGCGCCATCGCCGAACGCTTCATGGGCCGCGCCCTGTGCCCGTCCTGCAAAGGGGCGCGCCTTAAACCCGAGGCGCTGGCCGTAAAGATCGGAGAACTGGGCATCGATGAGATCGTGAGGATGTCCGTTGAAGCCGCTCGTCTTTTCTTCAAAGATCTTAGATTGAGTGATACTGAGCGGACGATTGCTCGTCAAGTTATGAAAGAAATCGTCTCGCGCATCGAGTTTCTCTCCGCGGTGGGCTTAGATTACCTCACCCTCGACCGCGCCTCGGAGACGCTGGCCGGCGGCGAAGCCCAGCGCATCCACCTCGCCACGCAGATCGGCTCCGGCCTGACGGGCGTGATGTACGTTCTCGATGAGCCCTCCATCGGCCTCCACCCGCGCGACAACACCCGCCTACTCACCACCCTGCGGCGCCTGCGCGATCTGGGCAACACGCTGATCGTCGTCGAGCATGACGAAGAGACCATTCGCTGCGCGGATTGGATCGTCGACTTAGGCCCCGGCGCCGGCGTGCACGGCGGCAAGGTTGTGGCGCAAGGCAAAATCGGCGACATACTTAAAGCCAAGGAGTCGGTGACCGGCGCTTATTTGCGCGGAGAAGGACAACGGCCGCCAGCGTCGAAAAATCGCCCCCCTAAAGACTGGCTCAAGGTGCGCGGCGCCAAGCAATTTAATTTAAAAAATCTCGACGTCGACGTCCCGCTGGGGACGATGGTCTGCGTCACCGGCGTCTCAGGCTCGGGGAAGTCCACCCTCGTTCACGAGATTATCTATAAAGCCTTGGCGCGAGAACTCAACGGCGCCAAAGACGAGCCCGGCGCATACAAAACCCTCCACGGATCCGAGCTTCTCGACAAAATCATACTTGTCGACCAAACACCCATCGGCCGCACCCCGCGCTCCAACCCGGCCACCTACACCGGCCTGTGGGGCCCGGTCCGCGACCTCTTCGCCATGCTGCCCGCCTCCAAGGCGCGCGGCTACAAGCCCGGCCGCTTCTCTTTCAACGTCAAAGGCGGCCGCTGCGAGAACTGCCAAGGCGACGGCATGCTGCAGATATCGATGCAGTTTCTTCCCGATGTGTACGTCCAATGCGACGAATGCAAAGGCCAGCGTTTTAATGATGAAACGCTTGCCGTTCGATATAAAGGGAAGAGCATCGCCGAAGTCCTGGCCATGACCGTCTCCGAAGCGCGCGTCTTTCTTTCTGCATACAACAAAATGACACGTGTGCTCAAAACGTTGGAAGACGTGGGCCTTGGTTATGTCGCCTTGGGCCAAAGCGCTACCACACTCTCCGGCGGCGAGGCTCAGCGCGTTAAGCTTGCCACCGAGCTCTCGCGCCGTGGCACGGGCAAAACCTTATACGTCCTAGATGAGCCCACCACCGGCCTGCACTTCGCCGACGTCGCCAAGCTGTTGGAAGTCCTCCACCGCCTGACCGACGCCGGCAACACCGTGCTCGTCATCGAGCACAACACCGACGTGATGCGCTCCTCCGATTGGATTCTGGACTTGGGCCCCGAGGGCGGCGACAAGGGCGGGACCTTGGTCGCAGCCGGACGACCGCGGGATATCGTCAAGGTCAAGGCCTCCTACACCGGGCGCTATATCGACCTCGACGCGCCCGTTAAAGCCGCCGTCTAACTCAGGCCGAAGGCCCTAAACAAGAACGCCCACATCGCGGCGATCGCTTCCCGCTTCGCGCTCTGAGACCCGTTGCCGCTGTGGCCCTCGCCGGGTGCAACGCGCAGCAGGATCGGAGCGGCCGCCGCTTGGGCGGCCTGCAGGGCCGCGGCAAACTTATAGCTGTGGGACGGGACGACGCGGTCGTCATGGTCGCCGGTCATCAGCAAGGTGGCCGGATAGCGCTTTGCGGATTTCACGTTGTGCAGCGGAGAATACTTGAATAGCGTTTTAAAGTAGGCCTTCAGCTTGGGGTTTCCATAATTGTATATCCACCCGCCCCCGACGGTAAAATGCGGGAAGCGCAGCATGTCGAGAACGCCCACCTGCGGGATGGCCGCCGCGAAAAGATTCGGCCTCTGGAGCAGTGCTACGGCCGCCAACAGCCCGCCGTTGGAGGCTCCGCCGGCAGCGAGGAAATCGGGCGAAGTGTAGCCGTGCGCGATCAGCCACTTCGCCGCCGCGTAGAAATCGTCGAAAACGTTTTGCTTGTTGTGGAGACGTCCCGCGTCATGCCACTCGTTGCCGTATTCGCCGCCGCCGCGCAGGTTGGCCACGACATAGACCCCGCCCATCTCGACCCAACTCGCGATCGTATTGCTGAACTCCGGCGTCAACGAGTTGTTGAAGCCGCCATAGCCGTACAGATAGGTCGGATTCTTGCCGTCGAGCTTTAACCCCTTTTTATGAATGATGGTCATCGGAACCCGCGTGCCGTCCTTGGAGCGATAGAAGACTTGCACGACCTCCATGTCCTTGGTCACTTCCGGGAACACGGCCTTATGATAAGGACGCAGCCTGCCCGAGACGAAATCGATTCGGAAATCGGTCTTAGGGTGCATATAGGAACTAAACGTCAGAACACCTTTTTCCTTGCCCAAGAAGCGCAGGCCATCGACGGTGCCCTTGCCTGGCAGCGGGATCTGGCGCAGCCGCTGGCCTGTAGGACCATGGATCCACAATTCGTCGCGCGCATCCACCATCCAAATCGCCGCGAAGCCTTCATCCAGACGAACGACCTTCTTTAGAACGGCTTTGGTCTTCGATTGCGCGATTAACTCCGTCCAATTTCCTGTTTGCAGATCGACGGCCACGAAGCGCCCGCGCGGAGCGTCCTTGTCCGTCCGCGCGTAAACAACGCCGTCGCGGATGCTGAGGACGTCGAATTCCTCTTCTCCCCGTCCTTCAAAGATCATCCGCCCTGGAGCAGGCGCGCCGGTCAAATCTTGGATGGTGATGACGACGCGATCGTGCGTCTTGGACGTCTGCGTGACCAAGGCATAATGACCGTTGTCTATCACCTCGATATTCGCCGTCCAGCCCGGCTGGGGCTTTGCCTCGACTAGCTTATCTTCGCTCTGCGCAGTGCCAAGGGCGTGGAAATACAGTTTGCTTTTCCCGGTTTTAGCGACATATTCCAACCCGGGCGGCGGGCGTTCGTATCGGCTGTAATAGAAGCCGGAGCCGTCTTTACGCCATACGGCGGACGTGAACTTCGTCCATTCCAGCACCTCGGGCAAATCCGCTCCCGTCTCGACGTCGCGGATGCGCCAAGACGTCCAATCCGATCCCTTGGAGGACAGAGAGTAGGCCATGTACTTCCCATTTTGGGAGAACGACGTGTCCTTCAAGGCCGTCGTCCCATCACCGGCGAATTCGTTCGGATCGAGCAGCACGCTGGGCGGCCCGTGCCGGCCCGGAGATTTACGCGGGAATTTGTAGAGGACCTGCTGTTCTTTGCCTTCGACCCTGCGCTTGAAGACGTAGTAGTCCCCTTGCTTGACGGGCAACGGACGATAAATCGTCTTGTCGAGCTCCTTTAAAAGGGACAGAGCGCGCTCGCGCGCCGGGATGCCGTTAAGGAACTCGCCACTGGCGCGATTCTGATCCTCGACCCAGGCCTTGGTTTTCTTCGTGCGCGGGTTTTCAAGCCAGCGATAGGGATCGGGAACCTTGGCGCCGAAATAGTCGTCGACGACATGGCCTTTCGAGGTGGGTTTGGGACGCCGATAGGCACCGTCGAACTCGACGGCGGCAAGCTGCTCAGGGACCACATCCTTTTTAGGAACGGCCTCGACACGGGCAGGCTGAAGACCGAGAAAGGGCAGCGCGGGCGCAAGAACAGGCTGGGGCGTCGCGGTCAGCGTCGGCGCTTGGGCCGAGACGGAGAGGACTCCCCGATCGAGAAGGGGCAGGACGGAGATAGGCTGCGGCGCAAGCGTCTGCAGGGGTGCGGCCATGCGCCCGCTTTGCACCATGGTTTGCCCAATTCCGGGCACGGGGCAGGCGACGGCCAGGACTAGGAGCGCGGAAACAAATCGATGCGCAAGGCTTTTCATGCTTTAGACAGTATACGCACGCATGAAAAGCTTGTGGGGACTAGTAGTCCCCTCTCAGCGACAGAATAAGACCCACACAAAACAGGTCGAAGGGCCTATGGTCTGCACGCCATAATCGCCTTATTGGGACGGGAGATTATTATGCGCGAGATATATCACGTTACTCGTTTCCGACGCGCCCCTGCTGCTGAAACTGCGTTTTAAACCCGGTCGCGAAACTTTTAAACGAGGATTGCTTCAAGCCGGCCTTTCCCGTTACCCCTTCGTCCATACCCTTGCGCGCGCCCGCCGCCAAGGCCGCCACGCGCCGCTTGTGGACCGGGTCCGCCAGCCATCTCCGCCATTTCACATCGAAATCGTCGACCGAACGGTAGCGGTAGGCCAGCCACAAGGCCTCGGCCGTGGATTTGCCTTCGCGCAGATAGCCGCAAAAGCTCTTAAACTGCAGCCGCGAGTGCTTGCGCAGGAGAAAATGCGTCACCGAGTAGGCCTGCACATACCATTCCCCCACCGCGGATTGGTCGTTGTGCAGGTCCACAGTCGGCGTCACCGCGAAAAACGCCGCCAAGGTCGGGAATCGCTTGGCGTTGATCAGCGTCATCTGCTGATACCAGACGCCGGTCTCGGGCTTATCCGGCGACTCGGCCTCCTGCAGCATGGCCAACCCCTCGTTGATCCAGGCCGGAGCCTGGCGGTTGCCTTCGCGCCAGTAGCTCTCGAAGAGAAGGTGCGTGGTCTCATGAGCCATGACCGACAGCAGCTTGCGCGGGTCTCTCATGGAAGGAAGGGCGACCGCCTTGCGCTCGTAAACGGCCAATCCGTTCGACCAGGCCGGCGGGCGGAATTCTCCGGCCAGGTAGGACTCATGGTCGGAATAGATGAATAGATTGATCTTTTCCTTGGCCATCCAAGGGGAGAACACCCCCATGTCCATATGCAGCCGGAAATAGACCCGTTCAGCCCCCATCGTGAAGCCGGACGGAAGCCATGTCGACTGATGCTTGATCGCGAAATGAGGCGTGAGGGTTTCGCGCCAGCTCCAGGCCTGTCCCTCGGCCGCGGCCGAGCCGGCCAACGACAAACAAACGATAAACGCTCCCAACATGACGCCAGTCTAACACATGACGCCATTGTTCGCCAGACGGGATTTTGGTAAAATGTACTGTCGCAATATCGACCTACGGAGAGCCGATGTCCACTATGCGCACCCTGTTCCTAAACCCCCCCTCTTTTGAAGGTTTCGACGGGGGCGCGGGGGCCCGCTACCAGGCGCGCCGCGAGATCCGCTCTTTTTGGTACCCGACCTGGCTGGCCCAGCCGGCCGCCCTTATCCCCAATTCCAAGCTCATCGACGCCCCCGCCGACGATCTGACCTTAGACCAAGTCCTGCAGCGCGCCCGCGGCTTCGAGCTGTGCGTCATCCACACCTCCACCCCCTCTTTCGACAACGACGCCAAGGTCGCCAACGCCCTCAAGGCCCAGAATCCGGACATGCGCATCGGTTTCGTCGGCGCCCACGTGGCCGTCCTGCCCGAGCAATCCTTGGCCGCCGCCCCGGTCCTCGACTTCGTGGGCCGCGAAGAGTTCGACTACACCTTGAAGGAAGTCGCCGAAGGCCGGCCCTACGACCAGATCGCCGGCCTCTCCTACCGCAAGGACGGCCAGATCGTCCACAACCCCGACCGCACCCTCATCGAGGACATGGACAACCTGCCCTCGGTGCTCGACGTTTATAAGCGGGATCTCACGGTCCCCAATTACTACATCGGCTATCTTAAGCACCCCTACCTGTCCCTATACACCGGTCGCGGCTGCCCCGCCCGCTGCTCCTTCTGCCTATGGCCCCAAACCGTCGGCGGCCACGTCTACCGCACCAAGTCCGCCAAGGCCGTCATCGCCGAGATGGCGCGCGCCAAGGAGATGTTTCCTGAGGTCCAAGAATTTTTCTTTGACGATGACACGTTCACGGCCGACCTGACCAGGGCCGCCGAGATCGCAAAAGGTCTGGGCAAGCTCGGGATCATGTGGTCCTGTAATTCTCGCGCCAACGTTCCGTATGAGTACCTAAAAATCTTCAAGGACAACGGGTTACGGCTGCTGCTTGTCGGGTATGAATCCGGAAATCAGACCATTCTCAACAACATCAAAAAGGGCGTGCGTGTCGACATAGCCCAAGAGTTCACCAAGAACTGCAAAAAATTAGGAATCGTTATTCATGGCACTTTTATCTTGGGCCTGCCCGGTGAGACCAAAGAAACGATCGAAGAGTCCATCAAATACGCCTGTGGATTAAATGTGGACACCATCCAGGTCTCCCTGGCCGCGGCTTACCCCGGCACCGAGCTGTACCGCCAGGCCATGAGCAACAAGTGGTACGACGAGAAGACCTTGGTGCGCAACGACGGCACCCAGGCCTCCGCCATCGAGTACCCGCACCTTCCTTCCGCGGCCATCGAGGCCGGCGTCAAGCGCTTCTACTCGAAGTTCTACGCGCGTCCCACGCCGATTATGCGCATGCTCGTGAGCATGGCCAAGGACCCCCTGGAGCGCCGGCGCCGCCTGCGCGAGGGCAAGGAGTTCCTCGACTATCTGCGCGGACGCCAAAAGCCGGCCGAAAGCCGCCTGGCTCCCGCCGCGTCCAAGCACCGGGAGCCGGTCTCGGCCTGATGCTCGACGCCGTCGCCGCCGCCCGCGCCGCACTGTCGAGCTTCGCTCTCGCCTCGGGAGCCTTCACCTTCCTGTTCGCGTCGGCCACGGCGGTCCTGGCGCGCAGGTTCCTGGACTCGCGCAAGCGCCCGGCACCCGTCTCCCTGCCTCCGATTACGGTCATCAAGCCCCTCAAGGGCGATGAGGCCGCGCTCTACGAGAACCTCGCCAGCTTTTGCCGCCAGGACTATCCTCGCTTCCAGATTTTATTTTGCCTCTCCTGCGCCGATGACCCGGCTTTGACGACGGTGTCCAGGCTCAAACGAGACTTTCCGGATGTGGACCTCGAGGTCGTCGTCTCCACCGGCCGCATCGGCTGCAATCCGAAGGTCAACAACATGGCCAACGCCTATCCCTTCGCCAAGTACGATCTGCTGCTGATGTCCGATTCCGATATCCGCGCAGAACCGGGGTTTCTGCGGCGCATGGTGGCCCCTTTCGAGGACCCGACCGTGGGCCTGACCACGTCACTGTACCAAGCTTCGGGCGCGCGCGGGGTCTGGGGGCTCATGGAATCCCTTTCTATCAACGCGAACTTCCTGCCCCAAGCCTCCAGCGCCGCTGTTTTCGGGATGCGTTTCTCCATGGGAGCCGCGATGATGGTGCGGCGGCGAACCTTCGAACTCACGGGCGGATTCCGCAATCTAGCCGACCACCTGGCCGACGACTTTTGGCTGGGAGAATCAGTGCGCGCAGCGGGCTGGCGCATCGAGATCGCCGAGGACTGCGTGGACTCCATCCCCGGCATCGACAACGGCCTGGAGCATCTAAATCACCTCATCCGATGGGCGCGCACGATCCGCCTGTGCCAGCCTGCCGGCTTCTATGCCAGCCTCATCGCGCACGGCTTCTCGCTGCTGACCCTGCGACTGGCCGCTGTCGGCCCGGACGCGATCGGCCTCTGGCTGCTGGCCGGGATTTGGGCGGCCAAGGCCTCCGCCAGCCGCGTCATCGACGCCCGCCTCGGCCGCCGCCAACCGCGCCGCGCGCTGTGGCTGATGCCCCTGGCGGAGTGGTTTTCCTTCCTCGCCTGGTTTGGCGGCATCGTCTCGAATACCGTCCTCTGGCGCGGAGAGCTGTTCATCGTCGCCCCCCGCGGCCGCCTGCGGCCGATGCCGCCTCTTCTGACACGAGTCCTCTCGGTCGAGCCCTAAACCCCATGGACAGCGCCCGGCGCTGGTTTACAGCGGTCGTCCTGGCCCTAGGCGCGGCGACGTTCCTGTATCTGTTGTATGCCATCGGCCCGGTGCTGGTCTGGGGTCAATTGCGCCAGTTCGGCTGGGGTTTCGCCTTGGTCCTGCCTTTTCAACTCTTCGACCACCTAATCAACGCCCTCGGCTGGCTTTTCGCCTTCCCGCGCGCGGCCACGGCGCGCGTGCCTTTCTGGCGCTTGGTGAAGGTACGGATCGCCGGCGACGGCGTCAACTATCTCACGCCCAGCGGCAATATCGCCGGCGAATTCGTGCGTCCGGCCATGATGGGAGACTGCGCGCCCGCGGACACTCTGACGACCAGCGTGATCGTGGCCAAGGCCGCACAGGCCTGGGGACAGGCGCTGTTCGTTCTGCTGGGCTTGATGTGGCTCCTGCACGGACGCCTATACGCCTTTGAAGGCCGCCAGGTGTATTGGGCGACGCTGAGCATGGTCGTCATCCTCGGCGGAGTGGCCCTCGTGGTGGCCGCGCTCATCGCCGACCCCCCCGGCTGGGTCAAACAGCGCTTCCCCTCCGCCATCGAGTCCACCGCGGGCCTGCGCCTGCGCCTGCGCGAGTACGTGCTCCTCCATCCCGGCCGCCTGATCGTCTCCACGGGCTGCTTCATGCTGGGCTACACCTGGGGCGCGGCCGAGATATGGCTGATCTCCTATCTGATGGGCTTGACCTTGACTCTGGAACAGGCTCTCGCCATCGAGTTCCTCTCCAACCTAGTGGACGCCATGATGTTCATGGTCCCGGCCAAGATCGGGACCCAGGAAGCGGGCAAAACCGCGATCTTCACGGGCCTCGGTCTGCCGCCGGCCGCCGGATTTACGGTCGGCCTCATCCGGCACGCCCGTGAGCTCCTATGGGCCGGCGCCGGCTTCGCCGTCTTCGCCGCGCATCAGCGCGAGCTCAAGCGCTGACCCGCCCTCACGGAGGATCGGAGGAGATCAGATCGACTCGGCACTCCCCGCCCACGACCCTAGCCCAAACACGGGGAACGCCGGCGGCGGGACAGGAGCAGTTGCATACGCCCGGCGCGGGCGATGGAGCGGGAGCGCACGCGCCTATCCCGGGAATATTGGCGCAAACCGTGCCGGTCGCACTCCAATAGGACGTCGCCCGGCTAAGCAGGGCGTCGGCTTCCTTTCTATTTTGGCCTCCCTTGACGGCGCGCTGGGTGGCCGTGTAGTTCATCAGCAGCATGCGCGCCAAGCCCGCGGTGACGGAGGCGACGATCAAGGCCAGGACGATGACGTGCAGCAAGACGAAACCTTTTTTATTCATTCTAGTCGGTGTTGTTGAGAAGGGCCTTCTGAAGGACGAAAGTCGCGTCAAAGGGCCGGGAGATGGGGTTCTGCCGATTGACCGTCGCCTGCTGCTCGCCGACCGCGAAGCGGATCGTGAGCTCGCCGATGGCGCTGCGGGTAAAAAGAGGCAGGTTCGCGGGCTCCAGGGGCTCCACGTTGATGGCCACCTGCAATTTTTGCGGAAACGCCGGCGACCCGTCGCAGGCCACGGCCGGAACCGCCGCCGGGCAGGTCAGCGCGAGGCCGCTGTTGTAGTACCGCCAGATGACTTTCTCGGCGGGATTGTAGCAGTAATAGATGACTTCAACGGGAGCCGTCGCCGCGCAGTTCAGGCGCAAATCTCCGCCTCCGCATATGGGGCTAGCAGCGAGAAGCCGCGACCAATTATTGCAGAGCACGAGGAGATTGCTGCTGCCCGCCGCGGCCGGCGAGACAAGGACGTTGGCGTTCTCGATCTCGCGGCTCATCTGGGTGAAGCTGACCAATGACCAGCCCGTGACCGTGCCTTTGCGGATCGCGTCCATGTGCTCGCGAATAATCGAAGTCGACACGCTCACCACCGCGATCAAGACCATGGACGACAGCGAAACGGCGACGACCACCTCTATGAGCGTAAAGCCGGCTTGAGAGGACTTCATGGGTCTACCCACTCCGCTGTGATCGTCACCGCCGGAAGCATGCATCCCGGGCAACCGGCGGTGAGACCGGCATCGGCCCTGTCTTCGACATGGTACCAGACGCGAGCGTTGTACGGGGGATTCTCGAACTCCCCGAGCACTCCCGTCAGGCAATGATCGCCCGGGGTCAAGGCATAGTCGTTGCGCGCCCCGAGGCACGGATAAGTCCCGAAATGGTCGACGATCCCCTTGGAAGGGATGGTCATCGACCAGTCTCCGCCGTCGCCGGGGCCCATGGGGACGTCCCTGACTCCGGCGACATAATTGCGCAGCATGGAGGCGACCTGACGGGTGCCCACGGCTCCCATCAGCTTTCGCTCTGCCTTGACGTCTCCGGTCTTGGAGCTCAAGGATACGCTGAACACCGCGGTGACGATGACCGCCGTCAGGAGGATGGCAATGACCACCTCAACAAGAGTGTACCCCGCCTGCGCGTTCGGGCGCACAAGCTTAAAGACCGCGCAACCGCGCGGCTCAATATGTCGGAGTCGGCGGCGATGTGCCATAAGCGGTGATGCGGCCGTTGACGTCCATGGTCAACGCCCAGGTATCATAAGGCGCCGCCGAGGGGTTTTCGCGTCGGGCGCCGGCGACGAAAGCGCCCGCTTGGCCGGCGCAAGCTCCCACGCCTCTGCAGGCGCTGAACCTGTACAGCTTGATGCCGAAATCCTGGTCGGCTAGATACTTGCAAAAAACGAGATCGCAGGCCGAGTAAGGGCCCGACGCCGGGCAGGCCCCAGCACCGCAGCCGCCGGACCCGTTCCAAGGAAAATCCCCGGACGCAAACGTGTTGTTGTGGTCCATGGCGAACATGCGGTTGGTCGTGCCGATCATGTTCACCAGAGCCACGGCGTCGTCGGCCCTGCTGATTTCCACGCTCCGCAGGTATTGAGGAACGCCGTACGCCGCCAAGATGCCCACGATCAAGACGACGACGACGAGCTCGATAAGCGTGTAGCCCCCGCATCGCGGAAAGCGCTTCATCAATGGCCTCCGAGGCTCGAAAGCTTGAAGATAGGCATGAACACCGCCAAAACGATGATGCCGACCATCGCACCGATGAGCACGACCATGACCGGCTCGATGATCGCATTGAACCGCCGCGTGAACTGGTCGATCTGCTCCTTGTAGAACGAAGACAGCGTCACCAGCATGTCGGGGAGCTTGCCCGATTCCTCGCCCATGAACATCATCTCGATGACCAAGGGCGGCAGCGCACCGGTCTTCTTGAACGCCTGGGAGATGGACTTGCCGCCGGCGACATCGCTTTTGACCGCGCTGAGCACGCGTTTGAAGATGATGTTGTTGGCGAACACTCCCTCGAGCACGGCGATCGCGTTGAGGATGCTGACGCCGGACTCGATGAGGGTCGACAGCGTCGTGAGCATACGCTCGATCATCATGTTCTTCAGGAAGTCGCCGAACAGCGGCAGGGCGAAGAGCATCTCCCATTTGGTTTGCTGCCCGGCCTCCGTGGAGGTATAGGCGTTCCAGACGAACCATAACGCCACGAGCGCGATGATCAAGACCGGCAAATGGTGGACCAGGATGTTGGAGATGACGATGATGAACGCCGTCAAGGGCGGCAGCTTGATGTGGAAGCTGGCGAAGATCTCCCCGAAGACGGGCACGATCTTGATGATGAAAAAGCCCAGGACGCCGATTGAGACAGTCATCAGCACGCCGGGATAGGCCATGGCGGTGATGAGCTTGCCTTGGATCTCGGCCTGCGAGTGGATATAGGCGCCGATCTGCTTGAGCACCTTCGGGAGCTGTCCGCCCATCTCTCCGGCCTGGACCAGCGAAACCCACAGCGTGTTGAAAGTCTTGGGATGCTTCTCGAGGGCTTTATAGAGGGCCATGCCACTGGCCACGTCCTTGGTGACCTGGGCCAGCGCATACTGCAGGGCCTTGGAACTCGAGTTTTCCCCCAGCAGCGACAGCGCCCTCACCAAGGGCACTCCTCCGTTGAGCAAAGTGGCCAGCTGCTCGGCGAAGAACACCAAGTCGCGCAGAGACGGCACGCCCCCGCCGCCCCGGCTGCCGGCGGCCGAGCCCGAAGCCTTCTCCGTGGAGATGGACAGGATGAAGCAGCCTTTGGCCTGCAAGGCGTTGATCGCCTCGTTCTCATTGGTGGCCTCAAGCGCCCCCGAGAGGGTCTCGCCCTTGCTGTCTTGAACGGTATAGGAGTATCGTGCCATATCAATCCAATACGGTCACCGACATGACCTCATCGATCGTCGTCAGCCCGTTGATCACCTTGCGAAAGCCGCTGGCGCGCATGGTCCACATGCCCGCCTCCTCGGCCGCTCTCTTGAGCTTGCCCACGTCCGCGCCGTAGCGGTAGATGATCTCGCGCATCGCCGCGTTGAGCCTGTAGACCTCGTAGATCGCCTTGCGGCCCGAGTAGCCGGTGCGCGAGCACCTGTCGCAACCCCGCGCCTCGAAAAACGTGATCGAGGCGGGATCGGGCGAAGCCTCAAGCAAGGCCTCGCGCACGACCTGCGCGGCCAAATCCGCCGGCACCTTGGCCGGCTTTTTGCAGAACGTGCAGAGAAGGCGCACGAGTCGCTGGGCGGCAGCCAGCTGCAGGGAGTTGGCCAGCATGAACGGCTCGATGCCCATGTCGATGAGGCGCGCCACGCACGACAAAGCGTCGTTAGTGTGCAGAGTCGAGATCACGAGATGGCCGGTGAGCGCGGCTCGCAGGCAGGTCTGAGCCGTCTCCTGGTCGCGGACCTCCCCGACTAGGATGACGTCGGGGTCCTGGCGCAGGAATGAGCGCAAGGCCGAGGCGAAGGTCAGACCGATGTTGGCCCGCACTTGGACTTGGTTGATGCCCTCGATCTTCAACTCGACGGGATCCTCGATGGTCATGATGTTGATATCGGGACTTTTGATCGTGTTGAGGATCGCGCCCAAAGTGGTGGTCTTTCCCGAGCCGGTCGGACCGGTCATGAAAAAGAGGCCGTGAGGCTTGTTGGCCGCCTCGAGAATGTCGTCGCGCTGCTTCGGGTCGAGGCCTACCTTGTTGATGTCCAAGTCGACCGCACCCTTGTCGAGCAGGCGCATGACGACCTTCTCGCCGAAGACGCAGGGACAGATGGAGACGCGAAGGTCGATGATCCGGTTCTGGACCTTGATCGAAAACTGCCCGTCCTGGGGCAGGCGGCGCTCGGCGATGTCCAGTTTCGAGAGAATCTTCACGCGCGAGACAATCGCATTGAACAGGGGCTTCGGCGGGGGGCTGCGCTCGTACAGGACTCCGTCAATGCGAAACCTCAGGGCGATGCGCTCGTCATACTTCTCGATGTGGATGTCCGAGGCGCGCTCCTGGATCGACTGCTTGAGGATGGCGTTGATCAAGGACACGACCTGCGTGCTGCTGGCGTCGGTCGCGGCGACTTGGTCGAGGTTGAGGCGCTCGTCGCCGATCTCGACGGCTTCCTCTTCCTCGTCCTCGGCGCCTTTGGCGTTAAGCGTCTTGTCGATAGCACTGCTGCCCAGATAGAACTCGTCTATAGCGCGGAGGATCTGAGTCTTGGTGGCGATGAAGGGCTGGATCTCATGACCCGTCAAGAGCTTGAGGTTGTCGCGCAGAAGGACATTGTCGGGGTCGGAGATGGCGACGGCGAGCACGTTGTCCTCGACGAACAGAGGAAGGACGAAGTTCTCCCGCGCGTAATTCTCAGGGACGACCTTCTCGAGATTCTGCCCCTTTTCAGAGCGGAGGATCTTATTCTCCCGCGAAGCATAGGGGATGCTGTGCTGCTTGGACAGCGCGACTGCGATATCATCCTCGCGCGTAAAGCCGAGCTTGACCACCGCTTCGCTGAAGTGGCACTTTGACTGATTCGCCGTCTTCTGCGCCTTGTCGCGCTGCTCTGCGGTCAACACGCCGCTTTCGACGAGGATTTCAGCTAAACTTGACATGTGGGGACTGGATTCTCCTTATATAGCGCCAGTATAGCCCCGGAACCATTATTCTTCAAGGCCCTCTAGATGCTCAACCTGAGCTAGTCTCCCACGATCGTGGGCGTAATGAAGATAACGAGGTCGGAGTTCACCCGCCGTGCCGAGGTGCTGGTAAACAGCCAGCCCACGATCGGTATGTAGCCCAGGAGCGGAACCTTGCGGACGACCTTCGTCTCCGTGGAGCGCAACAACCCGCCCAACACCAAGGTCTGTCCGTTTTTGACGCGCACCAGGGTGGAGATGGAACGCACGACCGGGTTGAAGACGCGATCGACCACCGTCGAGATCGACGCCTCCTGCACGTCCGTAAACGACGGCTGGACCAGCATCGTGATGTAGCCTTCCTTATTGATCTGCGGCGTCACGCGCAGTCTCAAGCCCGTATCTATGCGCGTCACGGCCTTGACCTGGATTCCGGCGACCGCTCCTCCCGCCTGTTGAATCTCAAAGGAGACGCCCTCCTTGGCCGTGACCTCGATAATCGAGCTCTTATTGTTGAGCGCCAATATCTTGGGCTTGCCCAAAAACCGAGCTTCCGATCGCGAGATCAGAGCGCGCAAGGAGATCTTCAAGGAGGTCAAATCGAGCACGCTCGTTCTGAGGAATAAGCCCTGCAAAACCTGGTCCTGGGTGGCGGGCGCCGGACCGATCGAGCTGATGATTCCAGCGCTTTGATTCAGTGGATCGAAGAATCGGGCGCTGCTCAGCTTATTGGGCATGTTGAGGGGGAAGCTCGTGTCGCGCTGGCCCCCCTTAAAAGAGCCCAGTTCGCCGTTTGGTCCTCCCCATTCAAAGCCCAGCTCCCTCGTGCGGTTCGAGTCGATCTCCACGATCTGAGCCTCAATCATGACTTGCGGCGCTTTCTTATCCAGCTCGGAGAGTATCTGCTCGACTTGGGGAAAAACCTCGGGAACGTCGGTGACGATCAAGGAATTGGTGCGCGGCTCGATGACGACGTGGCCGGTCTTGGTCAGGACCGTCTTCACCACGTTGAGGATGGCGACATCCGAACCAGCGTCTCCCGCGCCGCCTGCTTTCCCAGCGGCCGGCGCCTGCGCGGCGGCGGCCGCCGCCAGGGCGCCCGCGGTGCCGCCCACGGTGCCGCCGATGGGCGAAGCATCCGCGCTGGTGTCTCCGGCGATCGGGATCAAGGGGATATAATTGAGGGTGTAGATGCGGGTGATCTTGTTTTCGATCTGTTTGGAACGCGGGGTCACCACGTAGGTGTTGCTCTTGCCGATCTGCTGATACGTCAAGCCCTTGATCTCCAGAAGGACCTGCAAGGCCTCACGCACGGTCACGTTCTGCAGAAACGCGGTCACGCGCTTGGCCTCGAGACCCTCGGTGATGATGAAGTTCACCTTGGCCTGGGCCGAGATGGTGTCGAGAAAGGTCGCCAGCGCCGCGCCCTTGACGCGCACGGTCACGCGCGCGTCGAGCGGCGCTTGAGAGGAAGCGGCGCCTCCACGAGCGGCCGCGGCCCCGATCTGCACGCCTTGGACTTTGCGAGGCGAGATGATGGTCTCCTCTTCGGAGGGGCTTGGAGAGCCGGCCTCTTCGGCCTGCGGCTCGGCTTCCCCGAGAGGGCCGCCTCCGGGCGCCTGCTGGAGCTGAGGCGTGGCCTCGGGCTCGGCGCGGCGGCGCTGTGCGAACGACTCCGCGGGCCCCGCGGCGGCCAGCCCCAGCGAGGCCAAAAGCGCGATCGCGGTGCGAGTGATTTTAGTCCAGCGTTTTTGCGAGCCAATCATGGTGCCTCCCAGCCCTCTCAACGACCCACCGACTTAGTGAATTTCTTGCCTTTGTACTCGAACGTCACGCTTGAATCCGTAATCCGCAGAACGCGAGCGCCGTTGATCTTCTGTCCCACGCCGATGATCTCGTTATTGACGATGGCCTTCGGAGCGCCGCTGGGACCGCTGATGATGCCCAGCAATTCGATCGAGGACTCGATGGAACGGTCGCCGCGGGGCTTGTATCTATTGAGCTGCCGTTCGCTGGCGCGCTTTCGGTCTTCTATCTCCTTGAGGCGCAAGGCGTCGAACGGCGAGATCATCGGGTCGCGCTTAAGACTCGGCGGCGGAGGAGCGGCCGCCGCGAGCTTCGCCGGCTCGGGGGGCGCGCCGCCTCCGGCCTGCATCGAATCGGCCGGCGGCGGGATCACGGCTGCTTGAGCCGCGCCGGCCACCGACTCCGTTTCGGCGACGGCTACCGTCGCCGAGGAAGAGATGGGATTAACGAGTCTAGAGGGATTCGGAGCGGCCTCGAACAGGCCGCCTTCCGGCACGCGGCCGCGCGACGTGGCGAAGACGTTCTGCCCGCGCGCCGCTTTCATGTGCGACCACCAGTTATAAAACAGGAGTCCAGGCACGGCCAGGGCCGCGGCTAAGATCATCCAGCCAAGCNNGGAAGGCACGGCCAGGGCCGCGGCTAAGATCATCCAGCCAAGCCCCGCCTTTCTGGCGGGGCCCGCTCTGGGGGCGGCCGGAGCCGGGTCAGCCATCAGTTCAACCTCTTCTTCGGGATCACCGTGGTCACGGAGATGCCGGCCATATTCTTGCCGAGCGGCTCCGCCTTCTTCTGGACGTCCAAGGACAGCACGTGCATCAGCGGCCTGTTCGACTCGATCGCGGCCAGCAAGAGGTAGAGTTCCTCGAAACGCATCGTCAGCTCGACTGTCGACGTCTGAAAGATCAGCCCGTTGTTTTCAGTTTCCCCCACCGGCTTGACGCTGTCGGGGGTCAGGCCCTTGCTGCGCAGGGAATCCATCAACGCGTTGGACAGCCATTGATCGCGATCGTCTATTTGAGGCAAGGCGGCGTAAGCCGCCTCCAATTGATCGCGGATTTCCTTGTACTGCGCGCCGGCCTCGGACATGGCTTTGAGCTTGTCCAACTCCAGAGTCAACAGCATCATCTTCTTCTGCGGATGCTTATAAAGCCCGAAATAAGCGAGGGCTGCGCATAGGCCCGCCAGGCCGAAGGCCTTGCCGAAGCGCTTGGGGCCTTTCTCCCGAACGACGCCGGCGACGAGATCGAACTCCAACCGGGCGGTTTTCATCAACAGCTGCCAATCGATTTTCGTGATCATTGGTGCCTGGCCCTGAGTTCGATGCTAAATTGCGTACGTTCCTCGAGCTTCCTCGCCATGGCCTCCGAATCCATGGCGACGTCGCCCAGCAGCGCTGCGCCGGCCTGCTGCGACTGCAAGGACAGCTGGATGTCGTAAGCCTTGCCGATTTTCTCGCTGCGCACCAACGCGTCTTTAAACTGCTTCGCCAAATCCTGCTCCACGGCCGCCGACATGCCGCGCGCCCGGCCGCTCAAATTGATCGTCAACGTTTCCTTATCAAAGAGCAGGGGATTGTGCACGGCGACCCGGGTCAGCCAAACGTTTTCGGGAAGAACCTCGACGATATTGCGCAGCTCCGACGCGATCTTAGGCCGCTGCAAGCTCGTCACCGATTGAATCTCGTTGAACTGCTCGTGCATCTCCTTAAGCTTGTTCTCGATCTGCATCGGAGGCAGGCCGACCAAGGCGGCCATGACGTCGGGTTCGACTTGATAAGCCGTCATCTCGCGAGCCCGGAAACGGTAGGAGATGTTTTTGATGATTCCGGACAGTCCGATAAGCCCGGTCAAGACCAGGCCGGCGATGATGATGTATCTCGCCGTTCTGCGCTCGTCCTCGCTGACGCGCCCGATGGACGCCAGATCGAGGACCACGGCCGACGGCGCCTGATGGCGGAGAGAGGCGCCGATGGCGGCGTAGCCGCCCCAATCGCTGCCCTTGATCGTCAGAAGCTTGGCCGTGTCCTGTATCTCGGTCGGCAGTCCTGTTTCCTGTGCCAAAGCCTCGCGCCAGGGGCCCAGAACCGCGGCCGAGCCGCTGAGCTGTATCTTCGAGATGCCCGTCAGCGCCAATTGCTTCTGCGCGAAAGCCAAGCATCCCGACAGATCGACCTTGCGCTGGTCGTTGAGCGTCGCCTCGCCCCCGAGAAAGACCTCTCGAAAGAAAACGGGAAGGCCCCGGTCGCAGATGAGGATGCGCACGCTGCCTCCGTCGAAATGAGCCTGAACGAAGGGATGCGGCCCTTTCCTGAGCTCGACGGCCTGCCACAGGCGCAGGACCGAGCACGGAGCGACCTCGATGCCGATCAACTCCAAGCCGAGAGCCTGCAGCAGACCCAAGATATGGGCCAGATTCTTTTTCTGGCTGACCGCGATCAGCACGCCTTGACGGGACTTGCCGGAGGCGTCGGCCGGCATCGGCCCGGCCTGGTAATCGTAGGCCAGCGTGTCAAAGGGGATCGGGATATACTTCTTGGCCTCCAAAGGCACCGCGGTGTTGAGGTAGCGACGATCGATGGCCGGCATGGGGAAGTAGCGGAGCAGCCCCAAGTGATGGGAGAGCGTCACGACCACCTTTTTGGAATTCCACTTGATCTGGGATATGGACTGGCGGATCAAATCCGCGACTTTAGTCGGATCGCCCAGGAAATCGGTGCTCATCGTCATAGTCCCCGACGGAGTCTCCTTGCCGTCCTGGGGGACCGAGATGCGCACGAGATGGTTGACGATCAGCTTGCCGTCCTTACCGAGTTCGGTCTGAGATATATAGATCGTCTCGGGACTCAGGTAAAGGCCGAGGCAGGGACCCAGGTTGGCCTTGTCCTGGCCGAAAGCGACGGCGTCGACGAATTGATCGAAACGTTGATCGAAGCCGCCCATCACCGACCTCTCCCGAACTCAAGCTCGACCTTTGATCCCCCGCCGGCCGCGGCGGGTTCGACGGCGACGCGCTTGGAGTCCACCTGATAGCGGTTGACCAGGATGCCGGCGACCATCTTCGCGCGCTGTCCGGACAAGGCCTCGCCCTCGTTTTCTTGATCGTCCGAATGCCCGATCACGCGCAAAGTCTCCTCGGAACGCCGAGCAACGGCGGCCGCGGCTTTGGCCAAGATCTCCTCCGCGGCGGAAGTCAGTTGATAGCTCCCTGGATCGAACTCCAACTCCCATCGCGAGATCTCGGCCGCCGGCTTGACGCCGCGCACCGGCCGCTTCACCGTGGGGCGCTTGGCCCCGGCGCGCTTAACGGGCGCGGCCTCGGCGGCATGTCCGGCCTTGACACCGGAGACAAGAGGTTTGTCGTCCTCCTCGAGGTCGGCGCTGGGGGCCCGAACGGTCACCGCGCTGACAGTCGAAGACGCGCCTTTAGCCGTGTCCTTCTTCTCCTGGACGCCGCCGTCTAGGATCTGAATCCATTTGCGCAGCGAGCGCTGTCGGTTCTTCCCGTCGACCGCAGTCAAGATGCATTCGTAGCGACCGGGAGCAAGGTCTTCGCCGAAATAATTCTGCTTGCCGTTCCAGAAGACCTGGTGGAAGACCGGCCCTCCTCCGACCACGTCCTGCAGCGGCGCCAATTCCGTCCCGTCGCGGGCGGGCTGCAGGAGCTGGAATTTCCAGGACACCAGTCCCGAGGGCGGGTCGGACACGGAAAACTCGATGATCACGCCCTGCCCCCGGCTCGGACGGAACGCCGCCGGGAATATGCCCAAAGACATCGGCGGCCCCAGCTCGTCGCCCAGCGAGCTCTCAGCGACGAGCCGCAGCGGCTGGTTATAGAGGAAAACGACCACCACGCCCTTGAAGTCGAGCAGCGCCTTAGGGACGTCGACTTGCGTGTTGAGCAGATTGACGCGCACGCGAGGCGGCGCAACCCCGGCGTTGAACAGGTGCGAGGATATTCCCATCGTGCGGCGCATGTCCATGACTTTGGCGTCGCCGGCCACGGTGCCTTCGGGCAGGATCACGACCTGCGCGCTGCCCAACGCGAAGACCAGCTTCGTCAAGGGATCGAGGACCTTGGACGCGTCGCGCTGGAAAGCGATGCCCGATTGGAACAGCAAGCCCGCCGGAATGCCGATCGCGTCGGGATCGCCGTTGACGCGCATGACGGCACGCACGCCCTCGATAGACTTCAGATCGGCGAGACTTTTCTCCACCGCGCCGTGCAGGCGCGCGCGGATCTCCCGGCGCATCAAGGCCTTGTTGGCCGCGGGCGTCTCATCGCCGCGCGCCCCCGAGGTCTCGGACGCCGGCGCCTGAGTCGAACGGACGGAGTCGTCTTCGATCGGCTTAGACCGCGCGGAACGAGCGGGAGCCGCGACAGCGGGCTCCGCATCGGAGCTCTCGAGCGGTTCAGTGGGCCGCGCCGCGGACTTCGGCGAAGGGGTGTGGGTGGCCGCCGGCGACGCGCCCATGTTCATGCGCCGAGTGATCAGATTGATGTATTCGTTGGCCATCGAACGCTCGGAGGGATCGCCCTTGGTCAGGATGTCCATGAACTGATCCATGGCCTCCATGTCGTCGCCGCGCTCGTAATAACGGACGGCCTTGCGCATCGGCCGGCTCATGCCGGCGAGGCTCTCGGCGTCGACTTGGGCGAAGACAGAACCAGCTCCGGCGCCCAGGAGCACGACGAGGAACATCGATAATTTTATCGCTGTCATTACATTGAACGCATGAGCTCCAAGACTTGCATGATAAGTGAACTCAGTTACTGAATTATTACGCGATTTGCATGAGATCAAGGCACCCGCCCCATGGCCTTCAAGCGCTCCCGCGCGCTCGCGTTTCCGGGCTCCGCGGCCAAGGCTGCGCGAAATTGAGCCTCGGCGTCGGCGGTCCGACCAAGAGACAGATAGGCGTTGCCCAGGTTCACCCGCGCGGCGACGCGCTGGCCTTCCACGGCGACGACGCGCTCGAGCTCGGTGGCGGCCTCCGCGGCACGCTTGTTGGCCAGAAGCAGGCTGCCGTAGATGAAGCGGGCCTTAAGGAAGCCGGGCCGCTTTTCCAGCAGGCGCCCGCTGCGCGCCAAGACTCCGGGGGACCAATCGCCTTTATTGACGGCGGCCTCGACGGCGCGCATCTCCGCGATGTCGGCGAGAATGGCCGGCTGCTTGAGGCCCGGCTGAGAGGACACCGAGATCAGGTTGATCTCCAGCTGCGAGGAATCGGGAGCCAACTCCAGCGCCCGCCCGTAAGCGCTTTGGGCCTGCGCCCAGCGCCGATCCATCGTCATCACGTAGCCGTAGTTATTCCAGTAATTCGGGTTCTCGGGGAAGATCCGCGTGGCCTCCGCCAGCAAGTCCGCCGCCGCGGCCTTGTAGCGGGCGGGCTCGCGAAGGTAAAGGGCGCTGAGGCCGTTGATCACCTCGTTAGAGAGAGGGTTGATCGCCCAAGCGGTCTCATAATAGGACCGGCCCTTGTCGATCTGTCCCATCTGCGAGGCGAAGACCGTGCCGAGATTGAAATAGATCTCGTCATAGCCCGCGTTGGCGCGCAGCGCGCCCGCATAAGCCTCCGCCGCCTCCTGAGAGCGGCCGGACCGAGCGTAGACGTTGCCGAGCTCGTAGATAGCGTTGACCTCGCGCGGCCCCCAGGCGCGCGAACGCTCGAGGGCATGGGCGGCGGCCGGAAGATTGCCCTGGCGGATCAGCTTAAATCCCACGAAGTACCAGGCTTCGCGCTGCCAAAAGCGGACACTCCACCACGCGGCGCACAGTGCGGCGCCCACCATAACCGTCGCCGCCGCGCGGCGCAGGCCCGCCGCCGGGTTCCAGAGCCGCGCGGCGCCGTCTCGCGCGCCGCGGCCCATCGCCGTACCCGCCAACCACCAGAACAGGAATGCGGGCACCGCAAAATGCAGGGACACGTTGAGCAGGTTGTCGACGAGAACGGCGGCGACCGCGGCCACTGCACCGATCCAGATCGGATCTTCTCCTGGCTTGGATTTCGCCCAGCGCCAAGCGGCCGCAAAGAACGCCGTCCACAACCAGAGGTACGCGCCCAATCCGATCAATCCCGTTTGAGAGAATATCTCGAGGACCTCGTTGTGCGAATTATTGGCGTGCGTGCGCATCGGATAATAGAAACGGTTCTCATGGAGGATGTGCCCTTGGTAGAACGGATAAAAGAGCTCGAAAAGTCCTCCCCCCTTGCCTAGCAGCGGCGCCTCCGAACCCATCAACCACGCGCATGTCCAGATCAGCATGCGTTGATGCCAAGGGCTGTAGAACCCGCCTTCGGCGATGATGGATTTGAACTCGATGAGCCGGCCGATGAAACTCGGCGCATAGCCCGCGGAGATCGTGCTCGACGGCCAGGCCAAGGCCAGAGCCAACCCCAACCCCAAGATCAGCCCGATCACGCGCGCCTCGTCCTTGACACACGCGCGCAGACGCGGAGAGAGAGCCAGAACCGCCATACCCACCGCCGCTCCGCCCCACGAGGAGCGGGTCAACGTCGCCAACAGCGCGGCCTCCAGCGTCAGAAAAAGAACGCCGTAGGCCCATCGGCGCGGACCGGGTTTTTCAACGAGGAAGAACGCGAACGCCGAGGGCATGAGGGCGGCATTGTACGTCGACAGGAAGTTGGGATTTCCGAACGTGGACACGGCCCGGCCGCCGTAAGGGTTCAAGACGTTGGGCCAGACGAACTCATAGTTGAAATACTGCCCGACGCCGTAGACCGAGGCCAGGAAGCCCGCAGCGAAGATCAGATGCAGAAAATCGACGATGCGCCCGCGCCGGCAAAGCCACGCCGCTGCGGTCAATCCTCCCGCCCACAGGAAGCCGCCATAAGGATCCCAGGCCTGCATGAACACGTCCTCGATGCGCGCGCCGGGCCGAGAGCGCATCTGCGGGAAAAGAGTCCACAGCAAGCCCCAAACAAGGACGAAGGCTATCCACGGCCCCAACGCCACGTCCGTAGAATCGTCCCCCTCAGCGGAGAGCGTCGCCCCGAGCCAAAACGCGACCAGGGCGTTGACGAGCAGGAATACGCCCGTGCGGACGCCTTCGGCGGCCATCGCCGGCCGGAAGAATTCCACGTGTCCGTAGTACGCCCGCAACCAGCTGGCGCCCCAAACCACGACGAACACGCCCAGCGGCCACTCGATGGGCAGGCGTGGCAGGCGCATGCCGCCTTCGCGGGCACCCTCCCGCCACGCCCAGGCTGCAAACGCCAGGGCGATGGCGATGTTCAGGAGTGCTATCTGCGTGACGTAGGGATTGCGCGTCAGGTTGGTAAAAAACAGCAGCGGGCACAAGAAGTGCGCCGTCACCAGCGTCCAACGCCGCGCCGTGTTCATTGTGGAAAAGACTAGCAAATACGACCGAAAAGGAAAGGGAGGGAAAGGAAGCCGGGGATGGGATTCGAACCCACGACCTGCTGTTTACGAAACAGCTGCTCTACCGCTGAGCTACCCCGGCGTTTCGGGAAGGGATTGTATTCTACTACATGTCGCGCGGATCATCATCCGGATACTTTGGCGCCCGCTGACAATCCTGACGATTGCAAGGCTGCAAATCAGGAATTCTGTGGCATACTATTATTATGAAGCCGCGCATCGGCGTTATGATCATCCTTGCTTTCGCCGCTTCCTCCCGAGGGGTGGCGGCCGGGCCCTCGCCGTTGATGGAACGCCCGCAGAATCGGCCTCCCGCCCAATTCACAGTCACTTTGATCGACGAACGTCGGGCCAACATCGCCGTTGATTTTAAGGCCGCCGACAATGCTGTCAAAGCACTGCTCATGTCCGCTGTTAATCTTGAAGGTTTCGACATTTGGCATCGCGCCCAAATGCAAAAGCCGGGACGGCCCGGGGAGGACTTCGACAACGATCTGAAGCGCTTTTCCTACTACTTCAGGGATTTCGCGCAAAAATGCCAGGAGGCCGACGTTCGGCTCCACAAACTCGCGGACGCCGCGTCGAGCAATCCTTCCCTCGTGCCCTTGGCCGAGAGCCTGGCGCGTCACACCGCCGATCTGCGCGAGCGGGCGATTTGGCTCGAGGCTCAGTCGCGGGACGGTGCCCCGGATTTGCGCTTGGCTGGCTTCCTCAATGATGCCGCCGACTTTCAACGAACGGGATTGAGGGCCGCCGAGCTCGCCCGAGATATCGACGCCCAAGCCGCGGCGCTCCTGCAGAAAGTCCGCTCGATGCTCTGAGGGCCCCACGGGCCCGGCCTAATCTCGGGCGGGAAGGAAAGCAACGGCCATGATCGCCGCTTGGCTGGCCACGAACGCCATCGGCCACACGAACGCCTTGTCCATGAGCGTTTGCCCCACTTCGATGGGCATCTGGCTTTCCCGGGCGAAAGTCTGGGCGACCTTTCCCCCGTTTGAGGGCCGTTGTTAAGTTGAGTTCTTAACGAATCTGCGTTCCGTGA
>CXWL01047338.1_pt1 | contig 50946 bp, 45 predicted proteins | sample 590931 | NCBI WGS metagenome assembly CXWL01 (sample SAMEA3498368, study PRJEB10139) | groundwater metagenome | biome: water well; material: biofilm material | place: Germany | collected 2015-04-27 | reverse complement strand
CTGCTGATCGTGCTGGCGGTGCTGATGCCGATCATTGAAATCAACCAGCTGGTGCGGTAACTGAAGGAAGTCGATGAAGCGTTTGCCTATTTTGTTGAGCCTGTTTGCCCTGGTCGCGCTGTCGGCCTCGATCGCCTACTGGGTGCTGCAGTTGTACCAGCCTGAGCAGCGGCCGCTGGCGGCGGCGCCCGCGGCGGCCGTGGCGCCTCCCGGCATCGACGCCGCCGCCACGCTGTTCGGCGGCCAGGCCTCGGCGGCGGTGGCCAGCAACTACCAGCTGACCGGGGTGGTGGCGGCGGGGCGCGAGAGCGTCGCCATCATCGTCGCCGACGGCGGCGCGCCCAAGGCCCTCAAGCTGGGCAAGGAAATCGCCTCCGGCGTCACGGTCCGGGAAGTCCATCCGCGCTACGTGATGCTGTCGGACGGCGGGGTGCTCAAGCGCATCGAGCTGGCGGTCGACAGCAAGGCTGCCGGCGGCGCTCCCGCGTCGCCGCTGCCGGGCCAGCCGCAGTACCAGCGGCAACCGCAGCAGTTCCAGCCGCAAGAGCCGGCGCAGCCGCCAGTCCAGATGGGCCCGGTGCCGACGCAGGCGCCCACCGCCGTGCCGCCGCCGCCGGCGCCGATGCAGATGGCGCCGCCGACCCGCGCCGTCAATCCCAACGGCGGCCCGGCCCAGCTCCAGTAAGCCGCGCGCGGCTTCGCCCATATCGGCGTGCTGCGCCAGTTGCGGGTGCCGGTCGACGTGGTGCCGACCGCCCGGCGCGCGACCAGCCGGCGTTCCGCCGCCGCGAGGAAGACGTGCTGCTGCCGTCCCGGATCGAATTCGGGGTGCACCGCGACGGCGATCTGGTAGCACGCGATCCTTGTGGAGTGCGGGTGTGCGTGCACCGATTTTGGAGTACATTATTTAGAACCCTGGGTTCTTCAGTGACTCCTGGCGGTCCAAACCAATCATTTCATTCACAGCGAAAATGAACGACCCGGCTTCAAGCCCGTCAAACACGGAGCAATTTCGCGAGCAGGCATTCAGTGCAAGGCTCGAGGCCATGGAGGCGCGAATGGATGGCAGAATCGCGTCCCTCCAGGCAACCATCAATGGCTTAGCGAAACGAATCGAGGAGCGATTCGCTCAAATTGACGCGCGATTCACTCAAATCGATGCGCGATTCACCCAAATCGATGCACGATTCGCCCAAATCGACGCGCGATTCGCCCAAATTGACGCGCGGATGTTCAATATTGAAGCGACAGTTGCCGCAATCCGAAATTCGATTGGCGGACTCAAGACGACGATGATCGTTACTGCAATTGGAGTGGTGATTGGCGTCGCGACATTCAACGCGACAGTGCTGTCCAACATGCTGGCGTCATTCGAATCCGGGAGGAAGCAAAGCGAGGCGCAAGCGAAGATCTTCCGGCAATCGGAGGAAACCGCAGCCCTGCTCAGGCAAATTCAGCGAGCGCTAGTTGTCCCGGAAAAAAATAGGGTTGGTTCGATCGACGGGCCTAAGCCTGGCGCCGCATCTCGGTGAAGGCGGCGAACTCCCACGAACGGAAACCGAGCAGCAAGGTAAACCCGTCGCGCTCGTCCGCCGGCAGGCGCCGGTCGTTCTGGTGAAGGCGCGCCAGTTCGGCGGCCAGCTGCTGGATCTTTTGCAGCAGCTCGCGCGCGCTCGGCAGCGACAGCCGTGCCGGCAGGCACATCAGGGTTTCGCCCGGACCGTCGAAGCGCCCGCTGAAATAGTCGCCCACCACATGCTCGCGCACGTACTGCTGCACCGGGCCGTCGGCCAGCCAGTGGAACGCGTTCGATACCCGCAGGCTGTAGCGGTTCAGCGGCTTCAGCTCGATCACGCCGAGCCGGTCCAGTTCGGCCAGGAAGCCGATGCATTCCGGCTCGCTGAGATTGTAGGTTTCGACCACCTGTTCCAGGGTCCAGTGCCCCAGGCAGCAGATCGCCACCAGCAGCAGGCGCGGCTTGGCGATCAGCGCCTTTTCCTGCACCGCGGTGAGGGTGTCGGCGTGCGGCTGGACGTCGGCCGCGCGGCGCAGCACGTCTTCCAGCGCGATCCCGCTGGCGGTGCAGATCTGCGCCAGGCGCGACAGCGCCATGTCCTTCTGGCCGAACATGCGCTTGACGCTCGATTCGCTCATGCCGATGCGTTCGGCCAGCGCCTTGTAGGTGATCGAGGCGGCGCGCAGTTCGGCGCGCAGCACCTGCAGTACCAGCTCGGGTGAACTCATGGATGTCCTTGAAATAATCGAAATGTATCGGAATACGGTACCGAATGTACAGGCTAACGGTGCTTTGCACAAGGTAATGGCGCGTACAGCCTTAACCGGCGACACTTCAGACATGGCCTGATCGCGGGTGCCCCTCATGGGCGCCCGCTGGCGGCCCCACGATTCCCCCCACTTTTGGATCCCGCGCCGATGCTGCGCCGCAGCCTGCCGCTGACAATGGCAGTGCACTGAGGAACACTCAGTCTTCCGATACCAGCTTGGCCTTGGCCAGCGCGCGCTTTGCGGCCTGGCGTTGCGCCGTGGCGCCCTTGGCGTGCGGCCCGGCCGCGCGCAGCTTGGCCGCCACCGCCACCGGGTTGCGCGGCTTGCCGAACCGCTGCGACGGTTCGATCTTGACCTGCATTTTCTGGCGTGTCGCCAGCGTCTTGTTGGCCATCTGCCTTCCCCTTACAGCACGTACCTGGACAGGTCTTCGTTCTCGGCCAGCTTGTCGAGCCGGTCGTTGACGTAGGCGGCGTCGATCGCCACCACCTGGCCGCCCGATTCGCTGGCGGCAAACGACACTTCCTCGAGCAGCTTTTCCATCACCGTGTAGAGCCGGCGCGCGCCGATGTTCTCGGTGCGCTCGTTGACCGAGAAGGCGATTTCGGCCAGCCGCGTGATGCCTTCCGGCGCGAACTCGATCTTCACGTTTTCGGTCGCCAGCAGCGCCTCGTACTGCGCCGTCAGGCAGGCGTCGGTGGAGGTCAGGATGCATTCGAAGTCGGCGATCGAGAGCGACTCGAGCTCGACCCGGATCGGGAAGCGCCCCTGCAGCTCGGGAATCAGGTCGGACGGCTTGGCCAGGTGGAAGGCGCCGGACGCGATGAACAGGATATGGTCGGTGCGGATCATGCCGTACTTGGTGTTGACGGTGGTGCCCTCGACCAGCGGCAGCAGGTCGCGCTGCACCCCGGCGCGCGAAACGTCGGCGCCGCCGTGCTCGGAGCGCGAGGCGATCTTGTCGATCTCGTCGAGGAACACGATGCCGTTCTGCTCGACATTGGCGATCGCCTTCTGCTTCAGCTCGTCTTCGTTGATCAGCTTGCCCGCTTCCTCGTCGACCAGCAGCTTCATCGCGTCCTTGATCTTCATCTTGCGCGGCTTCTTGCGGGCCGCGCCGATGCCGGAGAACATCGACTTGATCTGCTCGGTCATCTCCTCCATGCCGGGCGGCGCCATGATCTCCATCTGCGGGCCGGCCTCGGCCACCTCGATCTCGACTTCGCGATCGTCCAGCGCGCCTTCGCGCAGCCGCTTGCGGAAGGTCTGGCGGGTGGTGTCGCCTTCCTTCGGGTCGGCCGCGGCCTGGCTCACGTTGAAGCCGAAGTCGCGCGACGGCGGCACCAGGATGTCGATGATGCGGTCCTCGGCGGCGTCCTCGGCGCGCTGGCGCACCTTCCCGGCCTCGCTGGCGCGGGTCTGCTTGATGCCGATGTCGATCAGGTCGCGGATGATGGTGTCGACGNNGTCGCGCCCGACGTAGCCGACCTCGGTGAACTTGGTCGCCTCGATCTTGATGAACGGCGCGTCCGCCAGCCGCGCCAGGCGGCGCGCGATTTCGGTCTTGCCGACCCCGGTGGGACCGATCATCAGGATGTTCTTCGGCGTGATCTCGTGGCGCAACGGTTCGGCGACCTGCTGGCGGCGCCAGCGGTTGCGCAGCGCGATGGCGACCGCGCGCTTGGCCTTGGCCTGGCCGACCACGTGCTTATCCAGTTCGGAAACAATTTCCAGGGGTGTCATATTCATGGTGTGGGTCCGCCGCGGGCTTAGTCGAGCGTTTCGATGATGTGGGACAAGTTGGTGTAGATGCACAGCTGGCCGGCGATGGTCAGCGATTTCTTGACGATCTCGGCCGGCGACAGTTCGGTGTTTTCGTGCAGCGCCTTGGCGGCCGACTGCGCGTAGATGCCGCCCGAGCCGATCGCGCCGATGCCGTCTTCCGGCTCGAGCACGTCGCCGTTGCCGGTAATTACCAGGGTCGACTCGTGGTCGGCCACCAGCAGCATCGCCTCGAGCCGGCGCAGCACGCGGTCGGTGCGCCAGTCCTTGGCCAGTTCGACCGAGGCGCGCAGCAGGTTGCCCTGGTGCTTCTCGAGCTTGCCTTCGAAGCGGTCGAGCAGGGTGAAGGCGTCGGCGGTGCCGCCGGCGAAGCCGCACAGCACCTTGCCCTGGTACAGCTTGCGTACCTTGCGCGCGGTGCCCTTCATGACGATGTTGCCGAGCGTTACCTGGCCGTCGCCGCCGAGCGCGACTTCCTTGCCGCGCCGCACGCACAAGATGGTGGTGCCGTGAAATTGTTCCATTATCTGCCTCGTAGTGTCCTCGCTACCAAACAATGGGGATGCTGCGCCAGATTGCAAGAACGGACGCGGCCAGGCCGCGGCGGAAATCAGTATTTGTGGGGAAACAGGCGCGCCACTTCCGCATAGCCCATCAGTTTGAACAGGGCGAACACCAGGTGGTTCATGTCGCGCAGTTCGATCGTCTTGCCGGCCGCCGCCAGCACGCGCAGGCGCTTTTGCAGCGCGCCGGCGGCGTTGTAGTCGACCCGCGCCAGGCGCGAGCAGTCCAGCACCACCGGCTGGTTGTGGCCGGCGTAGGCGTCGATGGCGTCGAACAGGGGCCCGGCGCCGCCGTCGATCAGGGCCGGCAGCAGGAAGCGGTCGGAGCGCGACGGCGCCTGCGCGCCGGCCGCGGTGGCCACGTTGGCCTGCGCCTCGAACGAAGGCGGCGACAGTTCGTAGGTGACGCAGTAATCCATCGCCGTTTCCTCGAAATCTTTCTCGCGATTCAATAGTTGCAGCAATTCGAGCAACAGCAGCCAAGGCGCCTCGCTGGCGTCGCGCTGGCCGATCGAGATCGTCGCGCGCACCACCTCGGCCAGTTCGGCGGCGCCGGCCACGATCAGCTCGCGCCCGCCGCCGCGCAGCACCCGCAGCGCCGCCAGCAGGCGTGCGCAGCCTTCCGGGGTGACCGCCTGGACCCGGCCGAGCTCGAGCCGGGTGGCCGGGCTGGCCGGAGCCAGTTCCAGCAGCCGCTGCAATTGCGGCGCGATGGCGTCGTCGAGCAGCGGGCCGAACGACTCGGTCGGCGCCACCCCGGCCACCGGCTGCTCGGCGCCGGCCTGCGGCAGCGGGTTCCAGCCCGGCGGGGAGGTCTCGAAACGGCTGGCATAGTCGATCGCAATGTTGTCGAAGGCGTCTTGGCGGCCGCTGCCCTGGTACAGGTCGAACAGCATCCACCACACCGCCTGCTCGGACTGGCCGACGTCGGCCAGGCTGTCGACCAGCATCTGCTCGGCGATTGCGGCCTGGTCGTTGGCGAACATGATGGCGATTTCTTCGATGACCGGGGCGGTCTGGGGCTGGGCCGCGGCGTCCGGCGGGGCTTCGTCGGCCAGCAGTTCGGTGGTGGCCAGCTCGAGCACGGGCAGGGTGTCCGGGCCGCGCGCGTCGGCGGCGATCTGCGCATTGGTGCGGGCCGGGCGCCGCGCCGCGCTGCCCCAGGCCGGCTCGGGCTCGTTGAAGATGTCGAACGCCATGGCCGATTCGATCGCGTCGATCTTGGCGGCGGTGGCGCGCGCGATCTCGCGCTGGCGCGCCCGTTCGGCGTCGGCGTCCAGGCCCAGGCGCGACGGCTCGCCGCTGCGCAGCCGGGTCGCCGGGCCCGCGGCCGCGCCCGGCGCTCCACTTTTCTTCTTGAAGAAGTCGAAAATACCCAAGTCAGTTCCTGTATCCGATTGCGCTGCGATGCATGACGGTAGCACGCCGGCGGCGGGCCGGCAGCGCGCACGCGTGCGCGGCGTCAAACTGTCTGCGGTGCGCGCATAGTGTATCCCATGGGAAATTTTTACGCTCGCACCGCAACCCTGAAAACAAAAAAAGCATGCGCAGAGGCGCATGCTTTTCCGGTTCGGCCAGGCGGGCGCGCTTTCAGTCGCCGTACAGCTTCTGCTTGAGCTCGCGCCGCTGCTGCGCTTCCAGCGACAGCGTGGCGGTCGGGCGGGCGATCAGGCGCGGGATGCCAATCGGCTCGCCCGTTTCTTCGCACCAGCCATAGTCGCCGCCGTCGATCGCCGCGATCGACTGCTGCACCTTCTTGAGCAGCTTGCGCTCGCGGTCGCGCGTGCGCAGTTCGAGCGCATGCTCTTCCTCGATGGTGGCGCGGTCGGCCGGATCGGGCACCAGCACGGTTTCGCGCAGGTGCTCGGTGGTCTCGCCGGCGTTCTTGAGGAGGTCTTTTTCAAGCTGCTGCAAGCGCGCCTTGAAAAACGCCAGCTGCGCCGGGTTCATGTAGTCCTTCTCGCTCATCGCCCGGATTTCATCTTCGGACAGGGGACGGATTTCTGTGGTCGCGGCGGGGGTGGATTTGGTTGTTTTAGTCATGACTTCACTTACCTTCGATGCGACAGAGGTTTTCATTTTATCAGCTAACGCGGCCACGTCACCCGGTGTTGCAAAGGTGCCCGCGGGCGGGTTCACTACCTTGACGGCCTGCTTGGCTACCGCCTTCTTGCTGGCCGGTTTGGTCACGCTTTCCTTCATCTTGCCATCCCGATCTCTTCCCCTCGCCACTAAGGCGTGTTGGCAATTCAGTCGTCGAACAAGGGCGATGCACGGAACTCAGGCGTGCGTCACAAAACCGGGATAGTTTATACCAAACACTGCTCCAAACCGCGGATAAAGACATCTTTTGGTAAATTCTTGCCAATAAAAACCATTTTGCTGCCACGTTCCTCGGTTTCGCCCCATTTCGCTCCCAGGTCGCTGCCCATGATCTGGTGCACCCCCTGGAACACCACCTTGCGCTCGGCCCCTTCCATCAGCAGCACGCCCTTGTAACGCAGCATGCGCGGACCGAACACGTCGACCAGGCCGCCGAGGAATTGGTCCAGCCGCGCCGCGTCGAACGGGCGTTCGCTCTTGAACACGAAGGCGGCGATGTCGTCGCTGTGGTGGCTGTGGTGATGGTCGTTGCTGTGGTCGCACGTTTCGGTATGCACGTGCTCGTGCTCGCCGTCATCGTCGTGCGCGTGGTGGTGCGCGTGGTCGTGCGCCTCGTCGGCGGTCAGGAACGCCGGGTCGATGTCGAGCTTGTCGTTGAGGTTGAAGCCGCGCAGGTCGAGCACCTCGGCCAGCGGCGCGCGCCCGAAATCGGAGTGGCTGATCGGCGCGCGCGGGTTGATCCGCTTCAGGCGCGCCTTCAGTTCGGCCAGCTGAGAGGCGTCGACCAGGTCGGCCTTCGAGATCAGGATCTTGTCGGCGAACCCGACCTGGCGCTGGGCTTCCTCGTGCTCGTCGAGCTGCGCCATCGCGTGGCGCGCGTCGACCACCGTCACCACCGCGTCGAGCAGGTAGTGGGCGCCGACTTCCTCGTCGACGAAAAAGGTTTGCGCCACCGGGCCGGGGTTGGCCAGGCCGGTGGTCTCGATCACCACCCGGTCGAACGCGATCTCGCCGGCGTCGCGCTTTTGCGCCAGGCTGGCCAGCGCCACGATCAGGTCGCCGCGCACGGTGCAGCAGATGCAGCCGTTGTTCATCTCGACGATCTGCTCGTCGCTGTGCTGGACCAGGATCTCGTTGTCGATGTTTTCCTGGCCGAACTCGTTTTCGATGACGGCGATGCGCAGCCCGTGGTCCTCCTGCAGGATGCGGTTGAGCAGGGTGGTTTTGCCGGCGCCGAGAAAGCCGGTCAGGATAGTGCTTGGAATCAATGCCATGTCGGACCCGTGGAGGTGCGCCGCAGTGCGGCGAAAAATAATCGAGCGATTATGCCGGATTTTCCAATTTGCTTCCAACTGGCGTACGCCGTCTCGACGCCTCGGCTTGATACGGATCATGTTGCCGGGATTGCGTCACTTGGCTTTCGCGCGCGGATGGGCCTGGTCGTAGACGGCCGCCAGGTGCTGGAAGTCGAGTGCAGTGTACACCTGGGTCGAGGCGATGCTGGCGTGGCCCAGCATTTCCTGCACCGCGCGCAAGTCGCCCGACGATTGCAGCACATGCGAGGCGAACGAATGGCGCAGCACGTGCGGATGCACCTTGACGGTGGCGCCGACCTGGGCCGCGTGGCGCGCCAGGCGCTGCTGGATCACGCGCGGCGACACCCGGCTGGCGCGGGTCGACAGGAACAGCGCATTGCCGCCGTCGCGCGCGGGCGGGCGCAGCGCCAGCCAGGCCTGGACCGCGGCCGCCGCGTGGCTGCCCACCGGCACCCGCCGGATCTTGTTGCCCTTGCCGGTGACCAGCACTTCGCCGGCTTCCAGGTCGAGCCAGCCGAGCGGCGCCGCGGCGCCCGCTTCCGGTTTCGCGTACGCGACGTCGAGGCCGGCCAGTTCGGACACCCGCAGCCCGCTCGAATACATCAGTTCGAACATCGCGCGGTTGCACAGTTCAAACGGTTCGGGGGTGGCGTGCAGGCGCGCGTTGCTTCCCACCAGGTGCACCGCGTCGTCCACCGACAGCGCCTTCGGCAAGCCCTTGGCGCGGCGCGGCGCGCGCACCCCGGCGACCGGGTTGGCGGCCAGCGGCAGCTGCTGCGCCAGCCAGTCGTAGAAGCCGCGCCAGCTCGACAGCTTGCGCGCGATCGAGCGCGGACTTTGCGCGCGCGCGTGCAGCATCGAGGCGAAGCGGCGGATGTCGGCGTGGACGATCGCCTCCCAGTTGGGGGCGCCGGCCATGGCGGCCAGTTCGAGCAGGTCGCGCCGGTAGGCTTCGACCGTCAGGGGCGACAGCTGGCGCTGGGTGGCCAGCTGGCCCAGGTAGCGCGCCAGCCACGCTTGCTGCGCGGCGCGCCCGTCCATCGCTAGGCGCGCAGCGCGGCCAGCGCGGCGCTGGCGGTCTCGCCGATATGGATCAGGAAGTCGGTCGCCATCTCGGCGCCGAAGCGCTGCGGGTCGGGCGAACCGAGGATCAGCAGGCCGAACGCGCTGCCGCCGCTGCGCAGCGGCAGGATCACGGTCGACTGCACCGCGGCGGCGTCGTCGAGCCAGCGCACCGCCTCGAAGTCGTGGTTGCTGCCGCAATACGGCGCCAGCAGGCTGTTGGCGAAGATGCGCGCGTCGTCCGACACATCCTGGGCGAACCACAGGCCGGCGTGCTCGGGCGCCAGGTCCCACAGGCGCAAGGTGGCCTGCGGCACGGCGAATTGGGCGCGCAGGCCGTCCACCAGTGCGCGCGGCAGCTCGGCTTTGTCGCGCGCCTGCAGCAGCGCCTGGGTCCAGGCGTGGAACTTGTTGGCGATCGCGGCATTGTCCTGGGCCAGGCGGATCAGCTCGGCCATCTGCATCTCCAGCGCCTTGTACTTGTCGCGCATGACTTCCATCTGGCGTTCCTGCAGCGAAACGGCCTTGCCGGTCAGCGGGCTCGACAGCTTGACCTTGCCCAGCAGGCCGGCGTGCTGTTCGAAAAACTGCGGATTGTCGACCAGGAATTGGGCGACGGCGGCGGGGTCCATGATGTCGGTCATTGATCTCTTTGCGTGGAAATGGTTTGACTGCAATTCTAACCGACGGGCGCAGCATTCCCGGAATAAAAAAAGACGCCCGAAGGCGTCTTTTTTGCAGGGCGAAGGCCGATCAGAAACGATGGCGAATGCCGACCTGGACCGCGCGGCCATGGTCGCCGGGCGTCTTCAGGAAACCGCCCGGGGAACCGGCCGCACCAGGGACGTACTGGCCGTCGTTGCGGTTGTTGATCTGCGCCACCACCGTGTAGAGGTCGGTGCGCTTCGACAGGTTGTAGTCGTAGCCGATGGCGAACAGGTTGGCGTCGCTGTCGGACGCGGTGCGGTCGTTCTGGTGCGCCACCGAGGCCATGATGCGGCCGGCGCCGATGCGGTAGTGCAAGCCGAGCTGGTAGCTGGCCGCATCGACCTGGGTGTTCCTGGTGATGTTGGTGACGAACACATTGCGCAGCGCGCCAGCGGTGGCCGCGCCCAGCGGTGCCAGCTGCGGTGCGATCAGCGCGTCGTAGCCGCCGATGTACTCGCGCAGCAGCGCCGAGTGGCGGTTGCGCTGGTCATGGTAGCCGGCGAAGAACTTGAACTGGCCAGTGGTGAAGGAACCGCCGATGGTGCTGGTGACCAGGCTGGAATCGTCGTTCTGGTCGTAGCCGCGGTTGTGGCCGATGCCGACGTCCAGGCCGTTCGCCTTGTAGGTCACGGCAACGCCCATGAACTTGTTGTAGCGGCCCAGGTAGCCCGAATTCTTGCCGCCGTACATCAGCGAGCCGCCCACGCCTTGTGGCGTGGCAATGCGGTACTGGACCGATTTCTGCGAGCGGATGTCCGCGCCCAGTGCGGTGAAGCCGGCGGTGCCGCCGGTAATCCCGCCCCAGGTGCCGGCGGTGCCGGTCTCGAACGTGTCGGAGGCGGCGAACACTTCATAGCCAGGGGTGTACATCCGGCCCAGCATGACCGCGCCGACCGGGGTGATCAGGCCGACGAAGGCCTGGCGGTCGAACAGGGCGCCTTCCGGATTGACGGCCGCCGAACCCTTGACCTGGAACGCGCCGCGGATGCCGGCCAGCACTGGGGCAGGCAGCGCGCCCATGCCCTTGGTCAGGTACAGGCCCTGCTCGTCGGACAGCAGGGTCGGCTTCTGGCCGCCGGTGTCGAGCTCGACGCGCGATTCCAGCGTGAAGATCGCCTTGTAGCCGCCGCCGATGTCTTCGGTACCCTTGAAGCCGAGGCGCGAGCCGTCGGCAATGCCGCTGACCACGCGCAGCGTCTGGCCGCTTTGCTTCATCAGGCCGGCGTCGGCGATACCGTAGATGGTGACGCTCGACTGGGCCAGGACGGGGGCGGCGAAACAGGTAGCGATAACAGCGGCGAGGAATTTTGTTTTCATTGCATCTCCAAGGATATAATTTTTGTAAAAACGAACGTGCGTACTAATTCGTTCGGACCAATATGCCATCGTTCTCGAGGCTTGTACAGGAAGGCCGAGCGGTTCCGGCGTGCAGGGTTGCGTAAAAGACACAATCCGACGCAACAGGGGCGAAGATGGTTTCCCGTCTTCGCCCCCGTAGTCGTCACATCGTGTGCAGGCCTGCGGCCTGCGCCCGATTAGAACGCGTGGTTCACGCCCACATCGAAGTGGTTGATCTTGGTGGTCACGCTAGGCGTGGCAGCAACGGTGTTGGCTTGCTTGCGCGACGCGTCGAGGTACAGATAGGTACGCTTCGACAGGCTGTACTCGTAACCGAGCGAGAACTGCTTGGTCTTGGCGACGCCGTCGGCGTTCTTCTGGCCGTAACCGGCCATGAACTTGCCTGGGCCCATCGTGTAGTTCGCGCCCAGGACCCATGCCTTGGTCTTCGTGTTCGACAGCACGGTGTGGCCGCGGTCCTGGCGGGTGTACGAACCCATCAGTTTCAGTGCAGGTGCCACCACGACCGAACCGGCGATCGACAGCAGTTTCGTTTCGACCGCGTTGCGCTCGTATGCCAGCATGGCGGCAGCCGGGCCGTTCTTGTAGGTCGTCGAGACCGAGAACGGGTTGACCGAAGCTTCCGCATTGACTGGGTACTGCGGTGCTGCGGCGGTGCCGCGGCCGACGATGGCTGCACTCTGGTTAGCTTCTTTGGTGCCGATCGTGGTGTTGACCTGGAAACCGGCGAATTCTGGCGAGTTGTAGAACACGGCGTTCGAGAAGCGGTTGGTCGAATTGCCGACCATGCCCAGTGGGTCCGAAGTGTAACCGGCGACCGTCAGGTCGGTCTGGAAGCCGGCTGGCGATGGCACGCCGTGGAACGGCTCGAAAGCGGCGCTGGATTCCTGGAATGCGGTCAGGCCGCGGCCCAGGCGGACCATACCGAAATCACCTTGCAGGCCGACGCGGCTCTGGCCCTGGAACAGTGGGCGCTGAACGCCGCCGGCACCTTGCTCGATCGTGCCGGTGTCCGGCTCGTAGCGAACTTCCAGTTGGAACAGGGCTTTCAGGCCATTGCCCAGTTCTTCAGTACCCTTGAAACCGAGGGTGTTGTTGGCGCGCTTGCCGATGGCCAGGGTCGAGTCGGTACGCTTGATGAAGCCAGCGTCGACGGTACCGTAAATCTGAACTGCTGTTTGTGCTTGTGCAACGCCGGCGAATGCGCCCAGAAGTGCCAGTGCCAAAAGTGATTTTTTCATGTATCGATCCTTTAAAAGTAAATCAGTAGAATCCGTATTGAGCATTGAATTGGTATTTTGCTGAACACTCGGATGTGGTAAATCTTAAATGCTTGCTGCCTCAAGAATGCCGGATTGGTCAATTATGAGGGCACCCTTTGGTCGAAAGCCAATAAATCGAATGTAGCTGTTGTATTTTTGAAACGCGGCAACATGAGCTAACCAGCAATTGCGTGCTCAATATGACCACGTCCCGGGTGCCGCCGAGTCCCCGGTGCGTTGGCGGCTGCCAACCGGGGGGCTACAGCGTCACTTCGCCTTCGAACACCGTCACCGCGGGCCCGCTCAGGTAGACCGGGGCTNNCCGCGCCGGATCCCGGCCACCACCGCGGCGCAGGCGCCGCTGCCGCATGCCAGCGTTTCGCCGGCGCCGCGCTCGTACACCCGCAGCCTGATGTGGTTGCGGTCCAGCACCTGCATGAAGCCGGCGTTGACCCGTTTCGGGAAGCGTGGATGATGCTCGATCAGCGGCCCGGTTTCCGCTACCGGAGCGCTGTCGACGTCGTCGACCACCTGCACCGCGTGCGGATTGCCCATCGAGACGACCGAGAAGAACAGCGTCTTGGCGCCGCCCGGCTGCTTGATCGACAAGGGCCACAAGGTGTCGCCGCCCTCGGCCCAGCCGGCCAGGCCGGCGCCGTCGAACGGCACCGCCGCCGGTTCCAGCACCGGCGCGCCCATGTCCACGGTGATGCTGCCGTCCTCTTCGAGGCGCGGCGCAATGATGCCGTTCATGGTCTGCACGCGGATCGCGCGCTGGGCGGTCAGGCCTTTTTCGGTGACGAACTTGACGAAGGCGCGCGCGCCGTTGCCGCACTGTTCCACTTCGCTGCCGTCGTTGTTGAAGATCCGGTAGCGGAAGTCGCAGCCCTCGGCATCGGCTTTTTGCACCACCAGTATCTGGTCGGCGCCGATGCCGAAGCGGCGGTCGGCCAGCCGCGCCCATTGCTGCGCCGTCAGTTCGACCTGCTGGCTGATCGCGTCGACCACGATGAAGTCGTTGCCGGCGCCGTGCATTTTGGTGAATTTGAGTTTCATGAAAACAAGTATAGCGGCTTTCAAGCGTACGGCGAAACCTGGCCGGGGGGCCGGGTCTTGAAGCGCTTGTGGGTCCAGAAGTATTCGGCCGGCGCCTCGCGCACGCGCTCCTCGATGAACTGGTTCATGCGGCGCGCGGCCTCGACCATGTCGTCGCCCGGGTAGTTGTCCCAGGCCGGATAGAACTTCACCTTCCAGCCGCGGTAGCCGGGCAGATAGGTCGCCACCACCGGGATCACCGCCGCGCCGGCCGACGCGGCAATGCGTCCGGGCGCGGTCAGGGTGGCGGCCGGAATCCCGAAGAACGGCACGAACGGCGCGTCCTTGTCGCCGAAGTCCATGTCCGGCAGCATGAAATAGGGCAGGCCTTCGCGCAGCGCGCGCATGATCGGCTTGACCCCTTCCTGGCGCGAGAACAGGCGCACCGGGCGAAAACGCGAGCGGCCGCGCCGCAGCACTTCATCGAAGGCGCGGTTTTTCTGCTGTACATAAATGGAGCACAGGCTCGATTCGAGCATCACCGCGACCCCGGCCACGTCGAGGCTGACGAAGTGCGGGCACAGCAAAATCACCGGGCCGGCTTCGATCGCCGCCAGCGGCACTCCCGGCTCGACCCGGATCAGGCGGCGCAGGCGCCTTGGGCTCGCCCACCACAGGATCGCGCGTTCCCACACGCTGCGCGAATAGGCCTGGAAGTGGCGCCGCGCCAGGTCCACCCGCTCGGCTTCGGACAGTTCGGGCATGCACAGGCGCAGGTTGGTCAGGGCGATATGGCGGCGCGTCTTGAGCAGCACGAACAGCGCGCTGCCGACCGCTTCGCCGAAGCGCCCCAGCAGCGGCAGCGGCAACCAGTGCAGCAGCCACATCAAGCCAAGCAGGAATCTCATGCCGCCGCCTGGGCGTCGGGTGCGGCGACGCCGTCCGGCTGCTTGTAGCGGTTATAGCTCCAGAAATACTGCGACGGGCAGCGCGCGATCAGCTGTTCCATCGCGCGGTTGATGGCGCTCGCCTGCTCGGTCGCGCTGCCGGACAGTTCGCCCTCGAACGGCACGAAGCGGACGATGAAGCCCTGGCCGGCGCGGCGCCGTTCGGCGTACACCAGGATCACGGCGGCGTCGCCCATCCGGGCCAGCTTGGCCGGCAAGGTCATGGTATAGGCGCTGCGCCCGAAAAACGGCGCCCATACGCCTTCGCCCTCTTGCGGCACCTGGTCCGGCAGCAGGCCGATCGGCTGGCCCTTCTTGAGCGTCTTGGCCAGGATCCGCACGCCCGACAGGTTGGCCGGCGCCAGGTGCAGGTTGTGGCGCGCGCGCGCCCCTTCGATCAGCGGCTTGAGCGCGGCCTTCTTGGGCGGGCGGTACATCACGGTGAGCGGGGTGCGCAGCGCGATCTGCTGCGCGGTGATCTCGAAACAGCCCAGGTGTGGCGTCAAAAAGACAATCCCGCGGCCGGCGTCGAGCACCGACTGCACGCATTCCCAGTTCTCGTCGGTGGCGTGGGCCGCCACCCGTTCCGGCCTGGCGCACCAGACGAACGGCAGCTCGACGATCGCCTTGCCCGACTCGGCCACCGCGCGCGCCAGCTCGCGCCCGAAGCCGGCGCCCTCGAGATTGGCGCGCAGGCGCCGCCGGTAGGAGGGCGAGGCCAGGTACACCAGCCAGCCGAGGGCCGACCCCAGCAGGTGCAGCAGCGGCAGGGGGAAGGTCGACAGGAATCGGAATAAAAGTACAAGCATAAACGTGAGCGGCGTTAAGGAAATGGCGGGTTGCCCAGCCAAAAAATCGTAAGGAGCGTAAAATACCACGTTGCAGGATCCGCCGAGTTAATAGACAACTTGCGAAGCGGAATATAAATGTCGCTAAAGCGTCGCAGGCAAGAGCCCTTACTGCGACAACAATTTGTTAACCAGTAACGGGAGCCGCAATGTCCAACGAATACCTCTTTACCTCCGAATCCGTGTCGGAAGGCCATCCAGACAAGGTGGCCGACCAGATCTCCGACGCCATCCTCGACGCCATCCTCGAGCAGGACCCGAACGCGCGCGTCGCCGCCGAGACCCTGTGCAACACCGGGCTGGTGGTGCTGGCCGGTGAAATCACCACCCACGCCAACGTCGATTATATTCAGGTGGCGCGCGAGACCATCAAGCGCATCGGCTACGACAACACCGAATATGGCATCGACTACAAGGGCTGCGCCGTGATGGTGTGCTACGACAAGCAGTCGCCCGACATCGCCCAGGGCGTCGACGAAGGCGCCGGGATCGATCTCGACCAGGGCGCCGGCGACCAGGGCCTGATGTTCGGCTACGCCTGCGACGAGACGGCCGAGCTGATGCCGGCCGCGATCCACTACGCGCACCGCCTGGTCGAGCGCCAGTCGCAGCTGCGCAAGGATGGCCGCCTGCCGTGGCTGCGCCCGGACGCCAAGTCGCAGGTCACCCTGCGCTACGTCAACGGCCGCCCGGTCGCGGTCGACACCGTGGTGCTGTCGACCCAGCACGCGCCGGAAGTGACCCACAGCCAGATCGAAGAGGCGGTGATCGAAGAGATCATCAAGCAGGTGTTGCCGCGCGAGTGGCTGGTCGGCACCCGCTACCTGGTCAACCCGACCGGCCGCTTCGTCATCGGCGGCCCGCAGGGCGATTGCGGCCTGACCGGGCGCAAGATCATCGTCGACACCTACGGCGGCGCGGCGCCGCACGGCGGCGGCGCGTTCTCCGGCAAGGATCCGTCCAAGGTCGACCGTTCGGCGGCGTACGCGGCGCGCTATGTCGCCAAGAACGTGGTCGCGGCCGGGCTGGCGCGCCAGTGCCAGGTCCAGGTCAGCTACGCCATCGGCGTGGCCAAGCCGATCAACATCACGGTGTACACCGAAGGCACCGGCGTCATTTCCGACCAACGGATCGCCGCGCTGGTGATGGAGCATTTCGACCTGCGCCCGAAAGGCATCGTCCAGATGCTCGACCTGCTGCGCCCGATCTACCAGAAGAGCGCCGCCTACGGCCACTTCGGCCGCGAAGAGCCGGAGTTCACCTGGGAGCGCACCGACAAGGTGGCGCTGCTGCGCGCCGAGGCCGGCCTGTCCTAAGCGGGTCTGACCCGTTTTGTGGGTCAGATCCCCGGCCGTACCCCAGGGTCTGCCCCAAAGGACGGGGCAGACCCTCGGTCCATTGCCTGTTCTGTGATAAACTCTCGCGTTCCGAGGAGCGTTGCGACGAATTCATTTTCGCCAGGCTCGGACTACACTGCGCTCACGTTACTTTTTTCTAACTGAAAGGAGGGCGTGATGAACGCCGTACTCAAAAACCTCAACGACTACCACATCGCCGACATCAGCCTGGCCGCATGGGGTAACAAAGAAATCAAGATCGCCGAAACCGAAATGCCGGGCCTGATGGCGATTCGCGAAGAATTCGCCGCCAGCCGGCCGCTCAAGGGCGCGCGCATCACCGGTTCGCTGCACATGACCATCCAGACCGCCGTGCTGATCCAGACGCTCGAAGCGCTGGGCGCGCAAGTGCGCTGGGCGTCGTGCAACATCTACTCGACCCAGGACCACGCCGCCGCCGCGATCGCCGCCGCCGGCACCCCGGTGTTCGCCGTCAAGGGCGAGACCCTGGACGAATACTGGGACTACACCCACCGCATCTTCGAATGGCCAGGCGACGGCGTCTACTCGAACATGATCCTCGACGACGGCGGCGACGCCACCTTGCTGCTGCACCTGGGCACGCGCGCGGAATCCGACCTCTCGGTGCTGGCCAAGCCCGGCTCGGAAGAAGAGATCTGCCTGTTCAACTCGATCAAGGCGCACCTGGCGAAAGACCCCACCTGGTACTCCCGGCGCCTGCCGGCCATCCTCGGCGTGACCGAAGAGACCACCACCGGCGTGCACCGCCTGTACCAGATGCACAAGGAAGGCAAGCTGGCGTTCCCGGCAATTAACGTCAACGACTCGGTCACCAAGTCCAAGTTCGACAACCTGTACGGCTGCCGCGAATCGCTGGTCGACGGCATCAAGCGCGCCACCGACGTGATGATCGCCGGCAAAGTTGCCGTCATCGCCGGTTATGGCGACGTCGGCAAGGGCTCGGCCCAGGCCATGCGCGCGCTGTCGGCCCAGGTCTGGGTCACCGAAATCGACCCGATCTGCGCACTGCAGGCGGCGATGGAAGGCTACCGCGTCGTGACCATGGATTACGCGGCCGAACACGGCGACATCTTCGTCACCTGCACCGGCAACTACCATATCCTGACCGAGCAGCACATGCTGGCCATGAAGGACCAGGCCATCGTCTGCAACATCGGCCACTTCGACAACGAAATCGACGTCGCCGCGCTCAAGAAATACCAGTGGGACAACATCAAGCCGCAGGTCGACCACGTGATCTTCCCGTCGGGCAAGCGCATCATCCTGCTGGCCGAAGGCCGCCTGGTCAACCTCGGCTGCGGCACCGGCCATCCGTCCTACGTGATGAGCTCATCGTTCGCCAACCAGACCATCGCCCAGATCGAACTGTTCGCCAACCGGGACAAGTATCCGGTCGGCGTGTACGTGCTGCCGAAGCACCTCGACGAAAAAGTGGCGCGCCTGCAACTGAAAAAGCTCAACGCCCAGCTGACCGTCCTGACCGACGAGCAGGCCGCCTACATCACGGTGAGCAAGGAAGGTCCGTACAAGCCGGATCACTACCGCTATTAATTAGCACGCCGCAGTTCCCCGGGCGCGGCGATCCCGTGCCCGGTTTTTCCCCGAACACAACACAAAGGGTTCCCATGCGCCTGCTACTGACCTGGATTATCAACGCCGCCGCCCTGATGGCGCTGCCTTACCTGATGCATTCCGTAACCGTCACCAACCTCGGCACCGCGCTCATCGCCGCGCTCGTGCTGGGATTGGTGAACACCTTGATCCGGCCCGTGCTGGTGCTGTTGACCCTGCCGGTGACCTTCCTGTCGCTCGGCCTGTTCATCCTGGTGATCAACGGATTCCTGTTCTGGATCGTGGCGCAAGTGGTAGGCGGTTTCCATGTCGAAGGATTCTTGTCGGCGATGCTCGCCGCCATCCTGTACAGCGTGATCTCATGGGCCTTGGCCACCTTACTGCTACGAAAAGATGGAAACTAATAATTTCAGTATCGAGTTCTACCCGCCCAAGACGGCGGAGGGCGCCGCGAAGCTGCGCGTTGCGCGCGGCAAGCTCGCCGCGCTCAATCCGAAGTATTTTTCGGTGACCTTCGGCGCCGGCGGCAGCACCCAGCAAGGCACGCTCGACACCGTGCTCGAGATCATCAGCGAAGGACAGGTCGCCGCGCCCCACCTGTCGTGCGTGGGCGGATCGCGCGAGTCGATCCGCGCGATCCTGGAACAGTTCCGCTCGCACGGCATCCGGCGCCTGGTGGCGCTGCGCGGCGACCTGCCCAGCGGCTACGGCGGCGGCGGCGAGCTGCGCTACGCCAGCGACCTGGTCGAATTCATCCGCGCCGAGACCGGCGACTGGTTCCACATCGAAGTGGCGGCCTATCCGGAAATGCATCCGCAGGCGCGCTCGCCGCAGGACGACCTGCAGAATTTCGCGCGCAAGGTCAAGGCCGGCGCGAATGCCGCGATCACCCAGTACTTCTACAACCCGGACGCCTATTTCCAGTTCGTCGACCAGGCCCGCAAGCTGGGCGTCGAGGTGCCGATCGTGGCCGGCATCATGCCGATCACGAACTACACCCAGCTGATGCGCTTTTCCGACATGTGCGGCGCCGAGATTCCGCGCTGGGTGCGCCTGAAACTGGCCAGCTTCGGCGACGACAGCGCCTCGATCAAGGCGTTCGGCCTCGACGTGGTGACCCAGTTGTGCCAGCGCCTGCTCGAAGGCGGCGCGCCGGGCCTGCATTTCTACAGCATGAACCAGGCCGGCCCGACCACCGAGCTGTGGCAGCGCCTGGCGCAGCGAACCCGGGACATTACGCCAGTTCGGTAATGATCCGGTCCAGCGCGACGTCGTGCGGCGCGCTGGCAAACTGCGCCGCCAGGCAGGCGTAGGCAATCCCCAGCGTGAACGGGCGCGGCGCCTGCGCCAGGGTGCGGTCGTAGTAGCCGCCGCCGTAGCCGAGCCGGTAGCCGGCGCGGTTGAAGCCGAGGCAGGGCACCAGCAGCGCCGGCGGGCGCGCCACCATCCGCAGCTCGGCCGGCACCGCCACTCCCATCCCATCCTTGACCATCGCTTCGCCCGGCTGCCAGTCGGCGAAGCCGAGCGGCGCGTCGCGCGCCAGCACCACCGGCAAGGCCAGCCGTACGCCCGATCGCGCCAGTTCGGCGTACGCTAAGGACAAGTCCGCTTCGCCGCGCAGCGGCCAGTACACCCCGAGCGCCGCCACCGGCTGGCCGCGCCACCAGGCGAGCAGCCGCGCGCCGATGGCGGCATCCCATTCGGCCTTGCGGTCCGGGTCGAGCTGGGCGCGCAGCGCGGCCAGCGAGCGGCGCAATGCGGCCTTGGCCGATTGCGCCTCGCTTGCGGCCGATGCTGGCAGGGCAGGGGGGGCGCATGGTATTCTAGGTTTGCCGGTCATGGGCTCGGATGCAGGTAAAAAAGAGAGTTGAGATTGATGTTTCCGTCGAAAATATTCGCTGTGGCCGTCCTCGCCGGATCATGCCTGGCGTCGTACGCGGCGCCGCAGGCCGCCGCCATCGGAGCGGCCGCCCCGGCCGCGCTGCCCGACACGCGCGCCGACGACGACCTGTTCCTGCTGCTGCGCGAAGCGGCGCGCCAGGACGACGCGGCGGGCGCCGCCAGCTACGCCGCGCGCCTGCCCAACTACGCGATTGCGTCGTATGTCGACTATTATCGGCTGAAACCGCGCCTGCGCGATGCCTCGGCCGATGAAATTCGCGATTTCCTCGCGCGCCACCACGGCAGCGCGATTGCCGACCGCATGCGCAACGACTGGCTGCTCGAACTCGGGCGTAACCGCGACTGGATCAATTTCGACCAGCAGCTGCCGCTGTTCGTGCTGAACGACGACACCCAGGTCAAGTGCTACGACCTGATGTCGCGCGCGGTCAAGGGCGAGAAAGTGGCGGCCGACGCGCGCGCGCTGCTGGTCAACCCGCCCGGCTACGGCGAGGCCTGCGCCTCGCTGATGGCCACCCTGGCCCAGTCCGGCCAGTTCGACAGCGCCGACCTGCTGGCCCAGCTGCGCCTGGCCGGCGAGCAGCATGCCACCGGCCCCGCGCGCCGCACCGCGGCGCTGCTCGGCGCCTCCGACACGCGCGCCGCGCAGGCGGTCGATTTTCCCGCGCTGGCGATGGCGCGCGGGGTCGGCGCCACCAGCGTCGAGCATGAAATCTACCTGGTCGCCATCGGCCGCATGGCGCGCACCAGCGTGAACCTGGCCGCCGTCGCGCTGCAGAAGAACGCCGCCAGGCTGAGCGCGCAGGAGCAGGCAACCGGCTGGGCCGGCATCGCGCTGGCCGCCTCGATGACGCTCTCGCCGGACGCCTGGGGCTACTGGCAGAAGGCCGCCGGCGCGGCGCTCTCGCAAGACCAGCTGCAATGGAAGACCCGCATCGCGCTGCGCCGCGGCGACTGGAATACCGTCAAGGCCACCATCGGCGCGATGCCGCCGCAGCTGCGCAGCGATCCGGCCTGGACCTATTGGCTGGCGCGCGCCATGGCCGCCGAATCGGGCGCCGGCCACGAACAGGCGAAGCCGCTGTTCGCGCGCATCGCCGACCAGAACAGCTTCTACGGCCAGCTGGCGATGGAAGAAATGGGCCAGCAGGTGTCGATCCCGCTGGCGGGCCGCGCGCTGGCGCCGGCCGAGATCGCGCCGATCGCCGCCAACAGCGGCTTGCGCCGCGCGCTCAAGTTCTTCGGCATGCGCCTGCGCTTCGAGGGCACCCGCGAGTGGAACTGGGAACTGCGAAAATTCAGCGAGCGCGAGCTGCTGGCCGCCGCCGAATTCGCGCGCCAGAACGAAATCCTCGACCGCATGGTCAATACTTCCGAGCGCACCCGCACCGAGTTCGATTACACCCAGCGCTTCCCGGCGCCGCACAACGAGATCCTGCAGCCGACCACCCAGAACCTGGGCCTCGACCGGGCCTGGGTGTATGGCCTGATCCGCCAGGAGTCGCGCTTCATCACCGACGCCCGCTCCGGGGTCGGCGCCGCCGGACTGATGCAGGTGATGCCGTCGACCGGGCAGTACGTGGCGAAAAAAATCGGCCTGACCGATTTCGTGCAAACCATGCTCACCGACCTGCGCACCAACATCCTGCTCGGCGCGAGCTACATGAACATGGTGCTGGCCAATGCCGACGGTTCGCAGCCGCTCGCCAGCGCCGCCTACAACGCCGGCCCGGGCCGCGCGCGCAGCTGGCGCGCCACGCTCAGCGCGCCGATGGAGGGGGCGATCTTCGCCGAGTCGATCCCGTATGCCGAGACGCGCTCCTACGTCAAGAACGTGCTGGCCAATGCCACCAATTATGCGGCGCTGTTCGAGAACAAGCCGCAGTCGCTGAAGGCGCGCCTCGGCACGGTGACGCCGTCCGGCTCGCGCACCAACCAGCTTCCCTGAACCACCGACTTGACGAGGGCGAACAAATGAGAGAGATGACGGTGGTGGTGTTCGGCGGCTCCGGTTTCATCGGCAGCCACCTGGTGGCGCAGCTGTCGGCGGAGGGTACGCGCGTGATCGTGCCGACCCGGCGCCTGGCCAGCGCCAGGCACCTGACCTTCCTGCCCTGGGTGGAAGTGGCGCAGGCCGACATCGCCAACGCCGACGTCGCCGCGCTGCGCCAGCTGGTGACCGGCGCCGACGCCGTCATCAACCTGGTCGGCGTGCTGCACTCGAAGCGCGGCGACCCGTACGGCCCCGAATTCAAGCGCGCCCATGTCGAGCTGCCGCGCCGGATCGTGGCCGCCTGCGCCGCCGCCGGCGTGCCGCGCTACCTGCACATGAGCGCGCTCGGCGCCGACCGCGACGGCCCCTCGATGTACCAGCGCTCGAAGGCCGACGGCGAGCTGTCCGCGCGCGCCGAGGAGTCGGTCGCCGCCACCATCTTCCGCCCGTCGGTGGTGTTCGGGCCGGAAGACCATTTCCTCAACCTGTTCGCGCGCATGCAGCGCTGGCTGCCGGTGGTGCCGCTGGCCTGCGCCGGCGCCGAATTCCAGCCGGTGTACGTGGGCGACGTGGCGCAGGCCTACATCCACGCGCTGCGCGACCCCAAGACCCGGCACCAGGTGTATGCGCTGGGCGGCCCGGCCATCTACACGCTGGCCGAACTGGTGCGCCTGGCCGGGCGCTGGTCGCATCACGCGCGCCCGATCATCGAGCTGCCGCCCGCGCTGGGCCGGCTGCAGGCAATGCTGTTCGAACTGCTGCCCGGCACCCCGCTGATGAGCCGCGACAATTTCGACTCGATGAAGTCGGACAACGTGATCGATCCGGCGATCCAGGCCTTGACAGCGGCCACCCTGGGAATCAAGCTGACCGCGCTCGAAGCGGTGGCGCCGAACTACCTGTCGCCGCACGAGCGCTTCGACGACTTCCGCGCCCGCGCCGGGCGCTAACCACCTCACCACGATCGACCCGACATGCAGACCACTGAACTCGACCCGACCCTGTCGCAAACGCTCGACGACGCCAGGAAGCCAGGCCTGACCCTGGTCATCGGCAACAAGAACTATTCGTCGTGGTCGATGCGGCCGTGGGTCGCGCTGACCGCGTTCGGCATCCCGTTCCAGGAAGTGCGGGTGCTGCTCGACCAGCCCGACACCTCCGCCCGCATCGCCGACTATTCCGGCGCCGGCCGGGTGCCGGTGCTGGTCGCCGGCGAGATCACGATCTGGGACAGCCTGGCGATCTGCGAATACCTGGCCGAGCAGTTCCCCGACCTGCACCTGTGGCCGCGCGACGTCGCCGCGCGCGCGATGGCGCGCTCGGTCAGCGCCGAGATGCACTCCGGCTTCGGCGGCCTGCGCAGCGCGATGTCGATGAACATCCGCGCCAGCCTGCCGGGGCGCGGGCGCACCGCCGAAGCGCAGGGCGACATCGGGCGCGTCTGCGAGATCTGGGAAGAGTGCCTGTCGCGTTTCGGCCATCATCAGTTCCTGTTCGGCGATTTCTCGATTGCCGACGCCTTCTTCGCGCCGGTGGTGATGCGCTTTCGCACCTACGGCGTGTCGCTGGCGCCGGCGCTGCAGGCGTACTGCGAGCGGGTCGAGGCCCATCCCGCGGTGGCGCGCTGGGTGCGCGAGGCGCTGGCCGAAACCGAATCCGCGCCGAAGCACGACGACGAACTGCCGAAGTAGGGCGGCCGGATGAAGACCTACGTAGTGGGCGGCGCGGTGCGCGACGAGCTGCTTGGCCTGGCGGTCAAGGACCACGACTGGGTGGTGGTCGGCGCCACGCCGGAAGAAATGGTCAAGCGCGGCTTCCGCCCGGTCGGCCGCGACTTCCCGGTATTCCTGCACCCCGACACGCATGAGGAATACGCGCTGGCGCGCACCGAGCGCAAGACCGCGCCCGGCTACCACGGCTTCGTATTTCACACCGCGCCCGACGTCACGCTGGAGCAGGACCTGGTGCGGCGCGACCTCACCATCAACGCCATCGCGCGCGCCGACGATGGCGCGCTGACCGATCCGTTCGGCGGCCAGTCCGACATCCGCGAGCGGGTGTTCCGCCATGTGTCCGACGCGTTCGGCGAAGACCCGGTGCGCATCCTGCGGCTGGCGCGCTTCGCCGCGCGCTTCGCCGATTTCACGGTGGCGCCCGAAACGCTGGCGCTGATGCGGCGCATGGTCGAGCACGGCGAAGTCGATGCGCTGGTGCCCGAGCGGGTGTGGCAGGAAATCGCGCGCGGCCTGATGGAAGCGACCCCGTCGCGCATGCTGGCGGTGCTGCGCGAGTGCGGCGCGCTGGCCCGCATCATGCCCGAACTCGACAAGCTGTGGGGCGTGCCGCAGCCGGCCCTGCACCATCCCGAAGTCGACACCGGCGTGCACATGATGCTGGTGATCGATTACGCGGCGCAGCGCGGGTTCGACCTGGCGGTGCGCTTCGCCGCGCTGATGCACGACCTCGGCAAGGGCGCCACCCCGTCCGAGGACTGGCCCAGCCACCACGGCCACGAAGGCCTCGGGGCGCGCCTGATCGACACCCTGTGCAGGCGCCTGAAAGTGCCGAACGAATGCCGCGAACTGGCGCTGATGGCGGCGCGCGAGCACGGCAACGTCGGCCGCGCCGAAATCCTGCGCCCGAACACCATCGTCAGCCTGTTCGAACGCTGCGACGCGTTCCGCAAGCCGGCCCGTTTCCAGCAGATGCTGCTGGCGTCCGAATGCGATTTCCGCGGCCGCGGCGGCGACGCCGACGATTTCCGCACCAGGCCGTATCCGCCAGGGCCGCACCTGATGGCGGCGCTGGCGGCGGCGCGCGCGGTCAATGCGGGCGAGGTGGCGCAGCGCCATGCCGAACAGCCGGAGCGCATCAAGGATGCGGTGCATGCGGCGCGCGTGCGCGCGGTCAAGGCCATCCTGGGCGATTAGCTGCGCCTGCAGATCCACCGCCGGCCCGTCGAGCCCGCGCCGCGAGCCGAACCACCCCCGTCCTGCCATTGCTGCTATTGTATCGATTCGATTTTTCGCCTGCGGCAAATCCGAACATGATCTTAAATCACTATTTAGCAGGGACCGGATGGAGCCGATGAACGCCAAGCGCCGTAGCGCGCTGATCGTGCTGCTGATCGTGCTGGCGCTGTTGCTCGGTTTCCTGTTCAACCGCACCACGGCAGTCGACCTCGATGCCCAGAACCGCGTCATGCTCAACCTGCGCGAGCTTGAAAAGCTCGATGCCGAATGGAACGCCAACATCCTGCGTTCGCGGATCGGCCTGAACGCCGGCTACCAGGCGCTGGATGCGCCGCTGCCGCGCATCCACAAGCTGCGCGACCAGTTGCACGCCGCGCTCGGGCTGACCCGCGGGCCGGCGCCGCCGCAGGCCTTCGAGCAGCTCAGCGCCGCGCTGCAGGAAAAGGAACGGCTGGTCGAGCAATTCAAGACCGGCAACGCGGTGCTGCGCGAAGCGCTGCTCTACCTGCCGCCCGCGGTCACCGACCTCAAGACCGAACTGAACGGTATCGAAGGCGCGCTGGTGCCGGCGCGNNGCGCGCGCGGTGCTGCAGTACCGGCCGCTGGAGAACGCGATCGAGGTGGCGATCGGCAAGACCGGCACCCGCGAGGCGCTCGACCGGCTCGGCCGGCTGTACGACAAGGCGTTCGACGACGTGCTGACCCAGAAACAGCGCTACCGGACCTGGCTGTTCGTGTATTCCGGCCTGCTGCTGCTGCTGCTGGTGTATGCGGCGCGCCGGCTGGTGCGCACTTACCGGCTGCTCGGCGTGGTCAACAAGCGCTTGCAGGCGGCCAACGAAACGCTGGAGATCCGGGTGGCCGAGCGCACCGCCGAACTCGAGGCGCAGTCGGCCAAGCTGGAACAGCTGGCCCATCACGACGGCTTGACCGGCCTGGTCAATTACGGTTCCCTGACCCGCCTGCTCGAACATGCGCTGGTGCGGGCCGGCCGGCGCGGCTCGACGGTGGTGGTGATGTTTTTCGACCTGGACGGCTTCAAGGCGGTCAACGACACTTTCGGCCACGGCACCGGCGACCTGGTGCTCAAGGCGGTGGCGCAGCGGGTGCAGGACAAGCTGCGCAAGGAAGACTCGCTGGCGCGGCTGGGCGGCGACGAATTCGTGATCCTGCTCGAAGAAGTGGTCGCGCGCGAGGGCGCGACGCGGGTGGCCCAGTTGACGCTCGACCAGATCCGCGGCATTACCGAGGCCGGCGGCCATCCGATCTTCATTTCAGCCTCGATCGGCATCAGCAGCGCGCACGGGCGCGCCGGCGCCGAACGCGGCGCGGCGGCCCTGCTGGCCGAGGCCGACCAGGCCATGTACCGGGCCAAACAGGCCGGCAAGAACAGCTTCAGCTTCAGTCCGCAAGCCCAGTGGCCGGACGGCGCGCCGGCCGCCGCACTGCAGGAGCCGGCCGCTGAACGCAACGGGTGAATACGCTACAATGCCTGTATTGGTGCAGTGCACAAAATAGCAGGAGGGCCCGATGGGCATGTTTCATAATCCGCTGCGCGGATGGCTGGCAGGACGCAAGGGCAAGCCGTCCCACCCGGCCGTCATGGTCAAGCAGCTCGAGGAGCGCGACCGCCGCCGCATGCTGAAGCATTTCATGGCGCTCGACGATAGTGACCGCTTACTGCGCTTCGGCACCGTGCTGCCCGACGAGCAGCTGACCGCCTACGTCAACAAGATCGATTTCGCGCGCGACACCGTGTACGGGGTCTACAACCGGGTGTTCAAGCTGGTCGCGGTCGGCCACCTGGCGTTCGCCCCGAAGCAGCAGATGACGGCGGCGAGCGCGGTGACGGACAAGGAAAAAGTGGCCGAATTCGGGGTGTCGGTGTCGGCCTCGGCGCGCGGCCACGGCATCGGCTCCAAGCTGTTCGAGCGCGCCGCCATCCACTGCCGCAACTCGGACGTCGACACGCTGTACATGCATTGCCTGTCGTCCAACCAGACCATGATGCATATCGCCAGGAAAGCCGGCATGGAGATCCAGCGCGAGTATGGCGAGGCCGACGCCCACCTGCGCCTGCTGCCGCCCAATCCCGGCACCGTGCTGCAGGAAGCGATCGAAGAGCAGTTCGCCACCATCGACTACACCCTGAAGGCCAACACGCGCGCCGCGGTGAAGTGGTTCGAGCGCTAGGGGGTCAGACCTAGGTCTGACCCCGGTGTAAGCAGCCGCCGCGTCACACCAGCGGCAGCGCGGTGGTCTCCTTGATCCGCTGCAGCGCGAAGCTCGACTTCACGTCGGCCACCGACGGGTGGATCAGCAAGGTCTTCATCATGAAGCGCGAGAAATGCTCCATGTCCTCGACGTGGACCCGCAGCAGGTAATCCATCTCCCCCGTCATCGCATAACAGGCCACCACCTCCGGCCAGTCCTCGACCGACAGCGCAAAATCGGCGTGCGGCGAGCTCGAGGTGCGCTTGGCCCCGGCCGCATTGGCCCCCTCGCTGTGCTTTTCCAGCCGCACGTTCACATAGGCCAGCAGTCCCAGCCCGATCTGGGCCGGGTCGAGCAGCGCCACGTACTGCCGGATCACGCCCGCTTCCTCCAGCCGCTTGATGCGCCGCAGGCACGGCGATGGCGACAGGCTGACCTGGTCGGCGACGTCCTGGTTGGACGCCCGCCCGTCCGCCTGCAAGATCGAAAGAATCTTGCGATCTGTTTTATCCAGCTCAATTTTTGACATATTTCCTCCGAATCACGCCATTTTACGCAATTTTATTGCGCATGAAGCCGGTTTTGGGACAGTGTTTGAAATTTAATGCTGGGGCCTACGGACTATACTGTGCGCTAGAAAAATCGAGGAGACAGACATGCAATTCCAGCCTTGGGACAACCCGATGGGGACCGACGGGTTCGAGTTCGTCGAGTACGCGGCGCCGGATCCGAAAGCGATGGGCGCGCTGTTCGAACAGATGGGCTTCACCGCCATCGCCCGCCACCGCCACAAGGACGTCACCCTGTACCGCCAGGGCGAGATCAACTTCCTCATCAACGCCGAGCCGGATTCGTTCGCGCAGCGCTTCGCGCGCCAGCACGGCCCGTCGGTCTGCGCCATCGCGATCCGCGTCGACGACGCCGCCATGGCCTACCGCCGCGCGCTCGAACTGGGCGCCTGGGGCTTCGACAACAAGAACGGCCCGATGGAACTGAACATCCCGGCCATCAAGGGCGTCGGCGACTCGCTGCTGTACTTCGTCGACCGCTGGCGCGGCAAGAACGCGGCCAAGGGCGCACCCGCCGGCTCGATCGGCGACATCAGCATCTACGACGTCGACTTCGTGGCCATCCCGGGAGCCCAGGCCAGCCCGGTCGGTCTCGGCCTGACCTACATCGACCACCTGACCCACAACGTGCACCGCGGCCGCATGAAGGAATGGGCCGAGTTCTACGAGAACCTGTTCAACTTCCGCGAAGTGCGCTACTTCGACATCGAAGGCAAGCTGACCGGCCTGAAGTCGAAGGCGATGACGTCGCCGTGCGGGAAGATCCGGATTCCGATCAACGAGTCGTCCGACGACAAGTCGCAGATCGCCGAATACCTCGACCAGTACCATGGCGAGGGGATCCAGCACATCGCGCTCGGCACCGACGACATCTATGCCTCGATCCAGCGCATGCGCGACACCGGCATCGCCTTCCAGGACACCATCGAGACCTACTATGAACTGGTCGACCGGCGCCTGCCGAGCCATGGCGAGAACCTCGGCGAACTGCGCCGCCTGCGCATCCTGATCGATGGCCACAGCAACGACACCGAACGCGAACTGCTGCTGCAGATCTTCACCCAGAACGTGATCGGGCCGATCTTCTTCGAGATCATCCAGCGCAAGGGCGACCAGGGTTTCGGCGAAGGCAATTTCCGCGCGCTGTTCGAGTCGATCGAACTCGACCAGATCAAGCGCGGCGTCCTGCAGGACAAGCCGGCAGCGGCATAAGCGAAGTACAGTACAGAGAACACGGAGACACCTGATGAATGCACCACTAGACCGATCGCAGCTCGAACCGCAACCGTCGCACGAGATTTCGCTCGACGACAAATGGACGCTCGAGCGCGGCCGCGCCTTCATGACCGGCACCCAGGCCCTGATCCGCCTGCCGATGATGCAGCGCGAGCGCGACCTCGCGGCCGGACTGAATACCGCCGGCTATATCACCGGCTACCGCGGTTCGCCGGTCACCTCGGTCGACATGACCGCGGTGAAGGCCAGGAAGCACCTCGACGCGCACCACGTCAAGTTCCATCCCGGGATGAACGAGGACCTGGCCGCGACGGCCGTGTGGGGCACCCAGCAGACCAACCTGTTCAAGGACGCCAAGTACGACGGCGTGTTCTCGATGTGGTACGGCAAAGGCCCAGGCGTGGACCGTTGCGGCGACGTCTTCAAGCACGCCAACAATGCCGGCAGCGCCAGGCACGGCGGCGTGCTGGTGCTGGCCGGCGACGACCACGCGGCCAAGTCGTCGTCCACCGCCCACCAGTCCGACCACATCCTCAACGCCTGCGGCATCCCGGTGCTGTATCCGGCCTCGGTGCAGGAGTACATCGACTACGGCCTGCACGCATGGGCAATGAGCCGCTACACCGGCCTGTGGGTATCGATGAAGTGCGTCACCGACATCATCGAATCGGGCGCCGTGGTCGACTTCGATCCGGACCGCGTGCAGATCGTCACGCCGACCGACTTCGTGATGCCCGAGAGCGGCCTGAACATCCGCTGGCCGGACACCATCCTGGACCAGGAAGTCCGGATGAACAGCTTCAAGTGGTACGCCGCGCTGGCGTATGCACGCGCGAATAAACTGAACAAGATCATCTGGGACAGCCCGAAGCCGAAGATCGGCATCATCACCGCCGGCAAGTCGTACCTGGACACGCGCCAGGCGCTGGCCGACCTCGGCATCGACGAGCAGGCAGCGGCCGACATCGGCATCCGCCTGTACAAGATCGGCATGACCTGGCCGCTCGAGTCGGAAGGCGTGCACGAATTCGCCAAGGGCCTCGACGAGATCCTGGTGGTGGAAGAGAAGCGCCAGATCCTCGAGTACGCGCTCAAGGAAGAGCTGTACAACCTGCCGGACGGCGAGCGTCCGCGCGTGGTCGGCAAGTTCGACGACACCGGCGAGTGGGCCAACAAGAACGGCGCGGGCCACGGCGACTGGCTGCTGCCGGCCACCTATGAGCTGAACCCGGCGCTGATCGCGCGCGCCATCGCCAGCCGCATCTCGCACTACTGCGCCGGCCATCCGGTCGAGCAGCGCGTCAAGGAACGGATCGCCTTCCTCGAAGCGAAAGAACTGGTGCTCAAGAACGTCAGCGCCAAGCCGAACGCCGACACCGACCGCACCCCGTACTTCTGCTCGGGCTGCCCGCACAATTCGTCGACCAAGGTGCCGGAAGGCTCGCGCGCGCTGGCCGGCATCGGCTGCCACTACATGGTGCTGTGGATGGACCGCGAAACCTCGACCTTCACCCACATGGGCGCCGAAGGCGTGACCTGGGTCGGCCAGGCCCCGTTCACCAACGAGAAGCACGTGTTCACCAACCTCGGCGACGGCACCTACTTCCACTCCGGGATCCTGGCGATCCGCGCGGCGGTGGCGGCCAAGGTCAACATCACCTACAAGATCCTGTTCAACGACGCCGTCGCGATGACCGGCGGCCAGGAATTCGACGGCCCGCTGGACCCCGGCATTATCAGCCGCCAGATTGCCGCCGAAGGCGTGGGCCCGATCATCGTGGTCACCGACGAACCTGAAAAATACCCGTCCGACTACAAGTGGGCCGAGGGCGTCACCGTGCGCCACCGCAGCGAATTGATGGACGTGCAGCGCGAGCTGCGCGACTGCCCGGGCGTGTCGGCAATGATCTACGACCAGACCTGCGCGTCCGAAAAGCGTCGCCGCCGGAAGCGCAACGAGTACCCGGATCCGGCCAAGCGCGCCGTGATCAACGAAGCCGTGTGCGAAGGCTGCGGCGACTGCTCGGTGCAGTCGAACTGCCTGTCGGTCGAGCCGCTCGAGACCGAACTCGGTCGCAAGCGCCAGATCAACCAGTCGTCCTGCAACAAGGACTTCTCCTGCGTCACCGGTTTCTGCCCGAGCTTCGTGACGGTCGAAGGCGGCGCGCTGAAGAAGCCGAAGAAGGCCGCGACCGGCGAAGCCGCGCCGCCTGTGTTGCCGGCCCCCGTGCTGCCTGGCACCGCGCAACCGTACGGCATCCTGATCACCGGTATCGGCGGCACCGGCGTGGTCACCGTCGGCCAGATCCTGGCGATGGCGGCCCACGTCGAAGGCAAGGGCGCGATCGTGCTCGACATGAGCGGGCTGGCCCAGAAGGGCGGCCCGGTGATGTCGCACGTGCGGCTGGCCGATAACCAGGCCGACCTGCACTCGACCCGCGTCGGCACCGGCAGCGCCGACCTGGTGATCGGCTGCGACCTGATCGTCACCGCCAGCCGCGACGCCTTGTCGCGCATGGGTGAGGGACGCACTTTCGCGGCGATCAATTCGACCGGCTCGTCGACCGCCGCATTCGTGAAAAATCCTGACTGGCAGTTCCCGGGCGCGTCGTCGCAAGCGGAAATCGTCAAGGCCTGCGGCGCCGGGCGCGTCGAGTTCGTCGACGCCGGCAAGATCGCCACCGCGCTGATGGGCGACTCGATCGCCACCAACATGTTCATGCTCGGCTACGCGTGGCAAAAAGGCCGCGTGCCGCTGGCCGAAGCGTCGATCGTCAAGGCGATCGAACTCAATGGCGTGGCGGTCGGCTTCAACAAGGCGGCATTCACCTGGGGCCGCACGGCCGCGCACGACCTGCCGTCGCTGGTGAAGATGACCACGCCGGCCAAGGTCATCGAGTTCAAGCGCACCCAAACGCTGGACGACCTGGTCAAGCGCCGTGTCGAACTGCTGAGCGCCTACCAGGACGTCGCTTACGCCGAGCAGTACAAGGCGTTCGTCGACCAGGTGCGCGCCGAAGAAGCGAAGCTGGGCAAGGGCACCCGCCTGGCCGAAGCGGTCGCGCGCTACTTCTACAAGCTGATGGCGTACAAGGACGAGTATGAAGTCGCGCGCCTGTACACCGACGGCGCGTTCAAGGAGAAAATCGCCGGCATGTTCGAAGGCGACATCACGCTCAAGTTCCACCTCGCGCCGCCGCTGTTCGCCAGGCACGACAAAGAGGGCCACCTGGTCAAGCAGGAATTCGGTCCGTGGATGATGACGGCGTTCGGCCTGATGGCCAAGCTGAAAGGCCTGCGCGGCGGTCCGCTCGACGTGTTCGGCTACACCGCCGAGCGCCGCATGGAACGCGCGCTGATCGGCGAATACCGCCAGACCGTGGGCGCCCTGCTGTCGAAGCTGAATGCGGACAATCTCGCGCAAGCGGTGGCGATCGCCAGCATCCCGGAAGACATCCGCGGCTACGGCCACGTCAAGGAGCGCCATCTGCGCGCGGCCAAGGCGAAGGAAGCGACGCTGATCGCGGCCTTCGATGCGCCGGCCGGCAGCACCAGCCACGCGGCCTGATTCGCCGAACGGCAAACCGGACTGGATGGCCTCCGCAAGGACGCCATCCAGTTTTTTTTCGGCCGATCAGTGCCGCATCGACGTGTCTGGTGAGAGCCCGCTTGCCTGGGCGGGCCTGTAGGCCGCCTCCGCCGCGGCGGTATTGCTGTGTTGCTCGAAACGGGCGATCTTGCCGTCGCGGATGGTGAAAATGTGAACCCACGGGCTGTCGTAGGTCTGNNGCGTCCTGCGACTGGTCGAGCTTGCTGAAAAAGCCCGCCACCTGATCCTTGCCGTGATGACCGCCGGCGAAGGGAATGTAGTCGGACTCCGGGGCGATGAATTCGACATCGTCGGAAGTGAGCGAGAGTATTCCCTTGATGTTCTTGTCCTGGTACATCTGGTACGCCTGCATGACCAGCTGCTTGGTTTGTTTGGTGTCCATCGCTATCTCCTTGTCAGAACGCAACGAGCTGCTTCGGAGAATGAATGCGGCGAAGGACAGCGCGCTGCCATCCTTCATACTAGGTCGGCGCAAGCGCTTTGCAATGGCGTAGCGGAACTCCCTCAAGCGCCGAGGATCGCGCGGTGCCCAGTGCGATTTGCACCNNTTGGAGCCAGGACGGCAAATCGGCTGGTGAAAGCCGGTTCGATAGCTCGCCACAGCGAAAACCCGACTATAATTTCCGGCTGCCCGGGCCGATCAGGCCAAGGCGCTTTCTCAATCCTGCCGGAGCCCTATCGATGATCCGTTCTGCGTTGCTGCTTGCCCTGTTCGGCGCTGTACCCCTGTCCCATGCCGCGTCCGACCTCACCACCGTGTCCGAGCGCTCGGGCTTCCTCAATACCGGCCGCTACGACGAAGTCGTCACGCTGTGCGCGGCGTTCCAGCAGGCGTACCCGAAGCAGGTCAAGTGCCTCGATTTCGGCACCACCCCGGAGGGCCGGCCGATGAAGGCGCTGGTGGTCACCCGCAGCGGCGCGATGACGGCGCAGGCGGCCAGGCAGCGCGGCCTGCCGGTGGTGCTGATCCAGGGCGGCATCCACGCCGGCGAGATCGACGGCAAGGATGCCGGCTTCCTGGCGCTGCGCGAAGTGCTGGAAAACCGCGCCGCCCCCGGTTCGCTGGACAATCAGGTGCTGCTGTTCGTCCCGGTGTTCAACGTCGACGGCCACGAGCGCTTCGCGCCCAACAACCGACCGAACCAGCGCGGTCCGGTCGAAATGGGCTGGCGCACCACGGCGCAGAACTTCAACCTCAACCGCGACTACGTCAAGGCCGATGCGCCCGAGATGCAGGCCATGCTGGCGCTGGTGAACGCGTGGGATCCGCTGGTCTACGTCGACCTGCACGTGACCAACGGCGCCAAGTTCGAGCACGACATCTCGATCCAGGTCGAGCCGGTGTATTCGGGAGACGCGCAGTTCCGCAAGGCCGGCCTGGCGCTGCGCGGCAACGTCATCGCCGACATCACGGCGCAGGGTTCGATGCCGCAGTCGTACTACATGTCGTTCGCCGAGACCGACAATCCGCAGTCGGGCTTTGTCGACAGCGTGTCGGATCCGCGCTTCTCGACCGGCTACTTCCAGCTGCGCAACCGGATGGCGATGCTGGTCGAGACCCATGCGTGGAAGGACTACCCGACCCGCGTGCGGATCACCCGCAACACCGTGGTGTCGGTGCTGGCGNNTGGCGCAGGTCGGCAAGCATGGCGCCGAGTGGCAGAAGGCCGCGGCCGATGCCGACGCGCGCGCATTGAAACTGGCCGGCACCGCGGTGCCGCTGACCTGGAAGACGACCGACAAGTCGCGCATGGTCGACTTCAAGGGCTATGCGTACACCCGCACGCCGTCCGACGTGTCGGGCATCATGATGACGCGTTACGACGAGACCAGGCCGCAGATGTGGAGCGTGCCGCTGCGCGACGAAGTGGTGGCCGACCTGAGCGTGAACGCGCCGGGCGCCGGCTACATCGTGCCGGCGGCGCACGCGAAGATGGTGGCGCACAAGCTGGCGCAGCATGGCATCGGCTTCCGCGCGCTGGACAATGGCCATTCGGAGGCCGAGGTCGAGACCTTCCGCGCCGACCAGACGACGTTCACGCCAGGTTCATTCGAGTCGCACCAGCGCCTCGCGGTGCAGGGCGCGTGGAAGCCTGAATCGCGCGCGCTGGGCAAGGGCGCCTTGTTCGTGCCGGTGGCGCAGCCGAAAGCGCGGCTGGTGATGGCGCTGCTGGAGCCGCAGGCGCCCGATTCGATGCTGGCCTGGGGCGCGTTCAACAACGCCTTCGAGCGCAAGGAATACATGGAGGAGTACGTGGCCGAGGACGTGGCGCGCGAGCAGATGGCGGCCGATCCGGCGCTGGCGGTGGAGTTCAAGAAGATGGTTGACGCCGATCCCGCGTTCGCCAGGAACGCCCGCGCGCGGCTGGAGTTCTTCGCGCGCCGCCATGCGTCGTGGGATGAGCGCTTCAACCTGTACCCGGTGATGCGCACCAACCTCATCCCGAAATAATCGCCGCCCCGTCGTCCTCGCGGAGGCGGGGACCCAATTACGCGGCGCCCTACGGCGCCGCGCCCGTCACCGGCAGTGAGGTCAGCAACACCGTCGTGACGGCGCCATCGGCGCCGTAAATCAACTGGTACAAGCGGTCGTATTCATTGTCCGCGATGGCGGGGCCGGGCGCGCCGCCGAACAGGCGTACCAGTTCCGGCAGCGTGTTCGAATGCCCCACCACCAGCACCGGCCCGGTCAGCGCTTTCACTTTCTGCACCAACGCCGCAGGCGCTGCCGGATCGTACGCCTGCACCTGCAGGCTGCTGCGCTGTGCCAGCGCTTCCGCGGTTTGCCGGGTCCGCATGTAAGGGGAGCTGAAAATGTTCCTGATCCCGGCTCTGTGCAAAGTCGCGGCGATATTTCGCGCCCGCGCCTGGCCGTGCTCCGTCAACTCGGGATCGTTCCCGCTGGCCTCTTTCTCGCCGTGGCGCACCAGGTAGACGATCGCGGGATCGGCCAGCGCCGGCGCCAGCATGGCCAGCGTCAGCGACAGGGCGCACAGCAGTCGCGTGGTCAGCTTCATGCCTTGATCACTCCGCTGGCCGGATCGCGAACACCCCGGGCGCCGGCGTCGAACACGGCTCGTCGTCGAACGCGATGTCGCCCAGCGGACTGGCCACGCCGTCCGCCTTCAGGTCCTTGAAGCCGAACATGTCCGGATCCATCAGATGCGACGGCACCACCGTCGACAGCGACGAGAAGATGCTCTCGACCCGGCCCGGATACTTCTTCTCCCACTCGCGCATCAGGCCCTTGATCTGCTTGCGCTGCAAATTCTCCTGCGAACCGCACAGGTCGCACGGGATGATCGGGAACTGCTTCACTTCGGCGTAGCGGGTCGAATCGGCTTCCTTTACATACGCCATCGGGCGGATCACGATGTGCTTGCCGTCGTCCGACTGCAGCTTGGCCGGCATTGCCTTCAGCTTCCCGCCGAAGAACATATTCAGGAAAAACGTCTCGAGGATGTCGTCGCGGTGGTGGCCCAGCGCGATCTTGTTGCAGCCCAGTTCATCGGCCACGCGGTACAAGATGCCGCGGCGCAGGCGCGAGCACAGCGAGCAGGTGGTCTTCCCTTCCGGGATCAGGCGCTTGACGATGCTGTAAGTGTCCTGGTTCTCGATATGGAACGGCACGCCCAGTCGGGTCAGATAGGCCGGCAGGATATCGGCCGGGAAGTTCGGCTGCTTCTGGTCCAGGTTCACCGCGACGATCTCGAAATTGATCGGCGCGCGCTCGCGCAGCGTCATCAGGATATCCAGCAGCGCGTAGCTGTCCTTGCCGCCCGACAGGCACACCATCACCTTGTCGCCGTCTTCGATCATGTTGAAGTCGCCGATCGCCTGGCCCACCAGACGGCACAGGCGCTTGTGCAGCTTGTTGTTCTCGTGCGCGGTCTTCTCCATGTCACGCGTGCTTGCCTCCACCGGCGCCGTCATTGCCGCCGCGCTGCTCATGCTTCATCCTTGATCTGGAAAACTTCAACGCCGACGCCTTCGCAGTCGGGATACACGTCCGGCTTCATGGTCGACACCCGTACCGCACGCACCCGCGGGTGCGCCAGCATCGAGCGCGCGACGTCGTCGCACAGCGTCTCCTGCAAGTGCACGTGGCCGAGCGCCATGCGCTTCGACACCGTCTCGCGCATGAAGTCGTAGTCGACCACTTCCTCGAGCTGGTCGTCCTTCGGCGTCGACTGCGCCAGCGGAATGTACAGGTCGACGTTGATCAGGACGCGCTGCTCGCCGCGTTTTTCGAAGTCGTGCACCCCGATGTTGATCATCACTTCGTAATTGCGAAGGAACAGCCGGCGGCAGTCGGCGAGCTTGGGGTGGGTGAGTGCGGACAACATGGGTAAGCCTTATTTGGTGAGGAACATCACGTCGCGCAGCAGCGGCAACAGGTGCTGGCCGCCGTCGACGAGTAGGGTGGTGCCGGTGATCGCGCGCGCCGAGGCCAGGTAGCAGACCGCGTCGGCCACGTCTTGCGGCGTGCTGGAACGGCCCAGCGGCGTGGCCTGGTGCGCGCTGGTGAAGCCGGATTGGCTCTGGTCGCCGGACAGCATGGTCAGGCCGGGCGCGACGCCGACCACGCGCACCGTCGGCGCCAGCGCCTGCGCCAACATCGTGGTGGCGCCGTGCAGCGCCGCCTTCGACAGCGTGTACGACAAATAATCGGGATTCAGGTTGGCCAGCTTCTGGTCCAGCAGGTTGACCACCACCGCCTGGCCGCCGGCCGGGGTGGCGGCGTGCAGCGCCTGGGCCAGCAGGATCGGCGCGCTGACGTTGGCCGTCATGTGGGCCGCCAGCAGCGCCGGCGAGAAATCGGCCGCGTTGTCGTATTCGAACAGCGAGGCGTTGTTCACCACGCAGCCGATCGGGCCGAGCGCCTCGATGGCGCGCGCCAGCAGGCCGCGCACTTCGGTTTCATCGGCCAGGTCGCATTCGAGCAGCGCGGCGCGCCGGCCCAGCGCGCGGATCGCGTCGGCGGTTTCCTGCGCCTCGTCGCGCGAGTTGCGGAAGTGGACCGCGACGTCCCAGCCGGCCTGCGCCAGCGCGATCGCGATCGCGCGCCCGATGCGCTTTCCGGCGCCCGTCACGAGCGCCGCTTGCTGCTGTCCGCCTGTCGTTGAATTCATCATGTCGCTTCGATTATGCAGAAAACCGCATAAATTGTTAGTCTCTGCCGTTGTCGCTACAATGCCGGAATGTCCCTACCTGAACCCGATAGCGACGCGCTGGCCGCGTCCCACGCCCTGCAGCGGTTGATCGCCGACGAAATCGCGCAGCACTCCGGCGCCATTTCGTTCGCCCGATTCATGGAGCTGGCGCTGTACGCGCCGCGCCTTGGCTACTACAGCGGCGGCGCCGCGAAGCTGGGCCGGGACGGCGATTTTACAACGGCGCCCGAGATCAGCGCGCTGTTCGGCGCCACCGTGGCCCGTGCGGCAGCCGCTATTATCGCCCAAAGCGCGCCCAACATCCTCGAATTCGGCGCCGGCACCGGCAAACTGGCGCGCGACGTGCTCACCGCGCTGGCCGCCGACGGGGTCGCGCTCGACAGCTACGCCATCGTCGAACTGTCGGGCGAGCTGCGCGCGCGCCAGCAGGAAGCGCTCAAGGATTTCCCCCAGGTGCGCTGGCTGGACGGCTTCCCCGACAGCTTCAGCGGCGTGGTGCTGGCCAACGAGGTGCTCGATGCGATGCCGGTCGAACTGGTGACCAAAGGGCCGGCCGGCTGGCGCCAGGTGATGGTGACCGTCGACGACGGCCGCTTCGCCTTCGCCGAGCGCGCCCCCGACGCCGCGCTGGAACAGCATATCGAGCGCCAGGTAACCGATGCCGCCGGCCTGCCGGTCGGCTACCTGACCGAGGTGCACCCGGTCGCCGCCGGTTTCATGGCCACCCTGGCGCGCATGCTGGAGCGCGGCAAGGGCGCCGCGATCCTGTTCGACTACGGCTTCCCGGCGCACGAGTACTACGTCGACGACCGCAGCGGCGGCACCCTGATGTGCCACTACCGCCACCACGCCCATCCTGATCCGTTCTACCTGCCCGGCCTGCAGGACATCACGGCCCACGTCGACTTCACCGCGATGGCGCTGGCCGCCCAGGATGCGGGGCTGGACGTGCTGGCCTACATGAGCCAGGCCGCGTTCCTGCTCGGCGCCGGGATCGGCGAACTGCTGCTGCGCACCGACCCGCTTGACGCGATGCGCTACCTGCCGCAGGCGAACGCCGTGCAGAAGCTGGTGTCGCCGGCCGAAATGGGCGAATTGTTCAAGGTGCTGGTGGTCGGCAAGGGCGTCGAACTGCCCGCGCCGGTCGCGCAAGCCGACCGCAGCCACCGTTTGTAGTCTTTCAGACATCTTGCGTCATGGACACAAAGGCGGCTATGCTGTCCGGGCTGGCCGCAACGCCCGTATCGACCTAACATGAAGACACCCGCGGCGAAGCGCACCACACACCATGGCCAAGACCCACACCCATTATGACAACCTGAAAGTGGCGCGCCTGGCGCCGCCGGAAGTCATTCGCGCGGCCTACAAGGCGCTGACCCAGAAATACCATCCCGACAAGAACCCGGGCGACGAGAAGGCGGCCCGCATCATGGCCATCCTGAACACCGCTTACGGCGTCCTGGCCGACCCGGTGCGCCGCAAGGAACACGATGAATGGATCGTGGCCGAGGAATGGGAAATCGAGTGGCTCGAGAGCACCCGCGGCGACGACGGCCACAAGCCGCGCGACGCGGCGGCGGCCCATGCCTGGGAGCTGCGTCCGGTGGGCGTCCCGGCGCCGTACCGCGCCTCGCGCGACCCGAAATGGTGGTTTGGCCTGGCCGCCTGCTTTGTCGCCGGCGGCGCGGCCGCCTTCCTGGTCATCGGGCAGCCGAAGGTGCTGCCGGTCGCGCTGGCCTCGGTGCTGGGCGCGCCGGCGCAACCGAAAACCGCGCCGCAATCCGAACCTGCGGCCGACAGCTGGGCGGTGGCCAAGGCCTACCTGCCCGAAGGCCCGTCGCATGCGCCGCCTGGCATCAAGACGCTGGCAGCGACCCAGCTGGTGGTGCCGGCCTACGCGCCCGACTGCGACGCGGCGCGGCAAGCGCTGGTGGCGCCGAACGGCGAAAGCTGGCCGCTGGAATCGGGCTATGTGGAGGGCTACCCGGTCGGCAATCCGGGCGAAGAGATGAAGCTCACGGTCGACAATTCGGGCAACGGCTCGGCGCTGTTCGTCAAGCTGTACGACCTCGATCGGCGCGCCAATGTGCGCCACGCCTATGTGCTGGCGCATTCCACGCTGGCGATCGACAAGCTGGCGGCCGGCAAATACGAAGTGCGTTACCAGAACGTCGACCCGGGCGGCGCCAGGGCCGACTGCGCGGCGCGCGGCAAGGCGCCGCAGAAGCAGGCCGGCGTCGCCCCCTAGAACTCTTCCCAGTCCGACTCGGCGCCGGCGCGGGCCCTGGGCCGCGCCGGCCTGGCGACGCGCGCTGGCGCAAGCTTAGGGGCAAGCTTGGGCGCTGCCGGCGCCGCACGCCGTGGCTGCGCGGCCGGCGCGCCGTCCAGCGTGAACGCGCCGATCGCCCGGCCCAGCAGCTGCGCCTCGTCCTGCATGCTCTGCGCCGCCGCCGCGGCCTGCTCCACCAGCGCCGCATTTTGCACCGTCATCGCATCCATCTGGCCGATCGCCTCGCTGACCTGCCCGATCCCCACGCTCTGTTCCTGGCTGGCGGCGGTGATCTCGCTCATGAAGTCGGCCACCTGCTTGACCGAGGTGACGATCAGGTGCATGGTCTGGCCGGCTTCGTCGACCAGCTTGCCGCCGCCGTCCACCTGGTCGACCGAGTCGCCGATCAGGGTCTTGATCTCGCGCGCCGCGCCGGCGCTGCGCTGCGCCAGGTTGCGCACTTCGCCGGCGACGACCGCGAAACCGCGGCCCTGCTCGCCGGCGCGCGCCGCTTCCACCGCGGCGTTCAGCGCGAGGATGTTGGTCTGGAACGCGATCGAGTCGATCACCCCGATGATGTCGACGATCTTGCGCGAGCTCGCCTTGATCGAGGCCATCGTCTCGACCACCTGCGACACCACCTGGCCGCCGCGCACCGCCACCGCCGACGCGGAAATGACCAGCTGGTTGGCCTGGCGCGCGTTGTCGGCGTTCTGCTTGACGGTCGAGGTCAGTTCCTCCATCGAGCTGGCGGTTTCCTCCAGCGAGCTGGCCTGCGCTTCGGTGCGGCTCGACAGGTCGGCGTTGCCGCTGGCGATCTGGCCGGAGGCGGTCGCGATGGTGTCGGCCGAGCTGCGCAAGGCGCCGATGGTGCGCGCCAGCGCCGCGTTCATCTCGGCCAGCGCCTGCAGCAGCTGGCCGGTTTCGTCGCGCCCATGCACGCCGGCGGCGCCGGTCAGGTCGCCCGCCGCCACCTTGCGCACGATTGCCGCGGCCTGTTCGAGCGGCCGGGTGATCGACCTGCCGATCCAGGCCGCCAGTACGATCGCGGCCAGGATCGAGCCGGCGCCCAGCGCGATCATGGTGCTGCGCGCGCCGGCCAGGCCGGCCATCATCATCGCCAGCATAATCAGCGTCAGCAGGCCGAATCCGGCGCCCAGCCGGGCCGTGATTGTGAGTTTTGCGGGAGCCATTGTCATGTTCCGGTCAGGTTGTTCGAAGTTTGTCGATCAGGCCCATCTCGCCCGCCGACATCAGCTTGTCGATGTCGACCAGGATCAGCATGCGCTCGTCGATGGTGCCAAGCCCGATCATGTAGCCGGAGTTGAAGACGGCGCCCATTTCCGGCGCCGGCTTGACCTGCTCGGGCAACAGCGTGGTCACGTCCGATACGCTGTCGACCACCATGCCCATGATGCGCCCGCCGATATTGAGGATGATGACGACCGTGAACTGGTCGTACACCGGCGTGCCCAGCTTGAACTTGATCCGCATGTCCACCACCGGGATGATGATCCCGCGCAGGTTGATCACGCCTTTGATGAACTCGGGGGCATTGGCGATCCGCGTGACCGCCTCGTAGCCGCGGATCTCCTGCACTTTCAGGATGTCGATCCCGTATTCTTCCGAGCCGAGCGTGAAGGCGAGGAACTCCTGGCCGGCGATTTCCTTGCCCGCGCTGGCCGCGCCGGAAGGAGAGGGAGAGAGTGCTTGCATGGTGGGCGTCCTTGTCGAGAAAATCGGCCGGCCGGTGGAGGCGCCACCGCCGGCGGCGGTGCCGTCAAAGAGTAGCAGAGTATTAACCCGATGACGAGGGCGGCATGCAGGTTATGCATCCGGCAATGGTGAAAGACTGGACTTGGCGCGCCCATTGGTTATAATTTGAGCACCGGGCGCCGCCTGATCCGATTCGAATTTGCGCATCGCGCTCCCCTGATGGAGTCTGCATGGACGACCTGGACGATGACGACTGGCTGATCGACGACGACGACGCGCCGGTGGCGAACCACGCCGCGCCCTTGCAGCGTCCATGGCGGGTGCTGGTGGTCGACGACGACGCCGATGTGCATGCGGTCACCCGGCTGGCGCTGCGCAACGTCAGCTTCAAGGGCCGCGAGCTCGAACTGTTCTCGGCCTACAGCGGCGCCGAAGGTTTCCGCCTGCTGCGCGACACCGCCGATATCGCGCTGGTGCTGCTCGACGTGGTGATGGAGACCGAGGACGCCGGCCTGATCCTGGCGCGCCGCATCCGCGAGGAGCTGGGCAACCATACCGTGCGGGTAGTGCTGCGCACCGGCCAGCCGGGCCAGGCGCCCGAGCAGCGCGTGATCATCGACTACGACATCAACGACTACAAGGCCAAGACCGACCTGACCACCCAGCGCCTGTTCACCGCCGTGATTTCGGCGCTGCGCGCCTATGAAACGCTGACCATGCTCGAACGCAGCCGCGCCGGCCTGGCCAAGATCCTGGCCGGCGCCACCAACCTGTACCAGGCCGGTTCGCTGCGCGAGTTCGCCTCGGGCGTGCTGGGCCAGGTCAGCGCGGTGCTCGACGTCGGCGCCGACGGCATGCTGTGCGTGATGGCCGGCGAAGGCGCCGAACCGGGCGTGCTGGCCGCCACCGGCGTCTACGCCGAGCTGGCCGGCCAGGCGCAGCTGCCGCCCGGCCATGCGCTGCTGCCGGCCTTCGAGCGCGCCCTGCGCGAGCAGGGCAGCCAGTACGAGCAGGCCGCCACCGTACTGCTGATCCTTACCCAGCAGCAGCAGCGCCTGTGCATCGCGGTCAGCCCGCCGCTGCCGGTGGCGCCGATCCAGCGCGACCTGCTCGAGCTGTACTGCCAGCGCATCGCCTCCGCCTTCGACAACCAGTACCTGTTCGACCAGCTGCGCAAAACCCAGGAGGCCACCGTCGAGGTGCTGGCCGAAGTGGCCGAATTCCGCAACCAGGGCGCGCTCGCACACGCGTGCCGGGTGCGCGACCTGTCGACCCGCGTCGCCCTGCGCATGAAGGAGCGTGCGGCAGGCGATCCTGCGGCAGGCGACCCGGAACTGACCGCCCAACTGATCGCGCTGATCGGCCTGGCCAGCATGTTGCACGACGTCGGCATGGTGTCGGCCTTCGATCCGCTCGAGCAGCCGGCCGACCTGTCGCCGGATCAGCGCAGCGCGATGCAGCGCCACGCCGGCATCGGCCGCTCGGTGCTGGAACGCGCCGCCGGCACCGTCGGCGCGGTCAGCTACCTGACCTTCGGGGCCCAGGTCGCCGGCGGCCACCACGAACGCTTCGACGGCAGCGGCTATCCGAACGGCCTGGCGGGCCGCGCGATTCCGCTGTGCGCCCGGATCGTCGGGGCGGCCGACGTGTTCGACGCGCTGGTCAGCGAACGCCACTACAAGCCGGCCTGCACCGAGGCCGAGGCGCTCGCCTTTCTGCGCGAGCAGAGCGGCAGGCAGTTCGATCCCGGCGTGGTCGCGGCCCTGCTGGACGTGATCGAGGCCGGCTCGAAGCGCTGAGCCGCCGGTGCCGGCCCCCCGATCTGTCGCGCAGGTCCGTCAAAATTGCGCCGTGCCCGGGCTCGAGGCCCGGATTTAACTTTTTTCCCGGTTTGCCGTTATATACTCCTAGCATAGGGTGCGCCCATGTAGCGCCGCCCGCGGCGCCGCGGGCGCCGGACCGCATGACAGGAAAAACAACAGATGAATGAACTAGACGGACTCTCCGCGCTGATTATCGAGCCGCACGCCGGCATGCGCGCCAGCATCCACAACATGCTCAACCTGTGCGGCCTGACCAAGATCGACCACGCCGCCAGTTCGAACAACGCGATCAAGCACCTCGGCCTGAAAAGCTTCGACCTGATCCTGTGCGAGTACGACCTCGATGGCGGCCAGGACGGCCAGCAGCTGCTCGAAGACCTGCGCCACCACAAGCTGATTTCCCTGTCGACCATGTTCTTCATGGTGACCGCCGAGGGCAACTACGGCAAGGTGGTCAGCGCGGCCGAACTGGCGCCGACCGACTACATCCTCAAGCCGTTCACCGCCGACCGCCTGCTGGAACGGATCGGGCGCGCGCTGGAGCGGCGCAATGTGTTCATGCCGGTCTACCAGTTCATGGAAGTGGGTAACCAGCGCGAGGCGATCGGCGCCTGCATCGAGGGCTTCAAGACCCATCCGCGTTACGCCATCGATTTCCTGCGCCTGCGCGCCGAGCTGCACATGTTCCTCGGCGAGCCGGCCGAAGCCGAACCGATCTACCAGCAGCTGTTCGAATCGAAGGCGATCGCCTGGGCCAGGCTGGGACTGGCCAAGACGCTGTTCATGCGCGAACGCTATGCCGAGGCGCAGGAGATGCTCGAGTCGCTGGTGGACAGCAACAAGAAATTCGTCGACGCCTACGACTGGCTGGCCAAGACCCACGCCGCGGTCGGCGCGCTGGAAAAGTCGCAGGCCGTGCTGGCCGAGGCGGTGGCGGTGTCGCCGCATGCGGTGCGGCGCCTGCGCAAGCTGGGCGAGGTGGCGCTCGAGACGGGCGACACCGACACCGCCGAAAAGGTGCTCAAGCAAGTCGTCAGCAAGGCCAAGTACTCGGAATTCCGCGACCCGGAAGACCATGTGAAGCTGGTCCAGACGCTGGTCAAGAAGGGCGACCCGGTGCAGGCCGCCGCGGTCATCCGCGACCTCGACAAGTCGATGGGCGGGCAAAAGAACACCGCCGCGTGCAGCGCGATTTCGTCGGCCATGGTGCACGAATACACCGGTAACGAAGTGCGCCTGAGCGAGTCGCTGGCGGCGGCGCTGGCCGCCTGCAAGGACGCCAATGGGCTGTCCGCCGAGGCCAAGATGGAACTGGCCCGCAACTGCCTTCAGAACAACATGGAGGAGGGCGCCGCCGAGGTGATGCGCGACGTGATGCGCAACGCGTCCAACAACGCGGCGATGGCGAAGGCGATGGCGGTGTTCGAAAAGGCCGGGCGCAACGACCTGGCCGCCAGCACTGCGCAGGAAAGCCGTCAGCAAGTGGTCGACCTGGTCGCCGCCGGCGCCAACAAGGCCAAGGAGGGCGACTTCAAGGGCGCCGTGGTGCTGATGGTCGAAGCGGTCAACAAGCTGCCGGACAATCCGCAAGTGGTGTTCAACGCCGCCGTCGCGGTGCTCAAGTGCCTGGAAAACACCGGCTGGGACGAGCGCCTGGCGCAGTACGCCATGTCGCTGATCGACAGCGTGCGCCGGCTCGACCCGGTCAATCCGAAGCTGCCGGCGCTGGCCGGCCTGCACCAGCAGATCCTGAAAAAATACGACAAGGGCACGCGCGCCAAAAAGGCTTGAAGCGGCCCGCTTGAGAGAATACGGAAACAGTTATGGCAGCAGTTCCCACCCCGCAGGGCCAGGACAGCGAAACGCGCCGCGTGCGCGCTTCGCTGATGAGCAAGGTCTGCGGCGACGAAGACATGTTCGCCCTCGGCACCTCGGTGGCGCGGGTGGTGCAGATGGCGTCCTCGGACGACCAGGGCACGCACGACCTGGCGTACTACGTGCTGTCGGACGTCGCGCTGACCCAGCGCATCCTGCGCCTGTCGAACACCACCACCTACCGCACCGCCTCCGGCACCTCGGTGACGACCATCTCGCGCGCGATTTCGCTGCTCGGCTTCGACAACGTGAAGACCACCGCGCTGGCGATGCTGCTGGTCGATGCGCTGTCGAACAGCGCGCATGCGCAAAGCGTGCGGGGCGAGCTCGAAAACGCGCTGTGCGCCAGCCTGGTCGGGCGCGAAATGGCGCGCATCAGCTCCTACCAGGGCGCCGAGGAAGTCTCGATCGCCGCCTTGTTCAAGAATCTCGGCCCGCTGCTGGTGGCCTCCCACGAGCATGATCGCTACCGCGAAATCGCGGCGCTGACGGCGGGCGGCAAGCACACCCAGGGCCAGGCCTCGCAGATGATCCTCGGCTGCAGCTACGACGCGCTGTCGGAAGCGGTGCTGGCCGAGTGGAAGATCCCGGAACTGATCGTGCGCTCGCTGGCGCCGCTGCCGTCCGGGGTCCAGAAGACGGCCGCCAGCCGTGGCGAATGGATGCGCCAGGTGGCCTCGTTCAGCATCGAAGTGTCGAAGCTGCTGGCGCGCTCGGTGAATCCGGCCGCGAGCCCGGATGCGCGCGCGCTGCTGACCCGCTACGGCGCCGCGCTGAACGTCGACGCGGACCGCATGGAGGACCTGTTCGCCAGCGTGCAGGCGCACATGACCGGCCTGCTGCAGAGCATGAACCTGCAGCCGCGGCCGCGCGTCGAGGAGCCGCTCGAGGAGGGCGCCGGCCTGCCCAGCGTGCTGCTGCTGGCGACCATGGATTCCGGCGAAGCGGCCGAGGACACCTTCCACCCGAGCGGCAAGCCGCACAACGCGCGCGAGCTGCTGCTGGCCGGGGTGCAGGACGTGACGCAGATGCGCGCCTCCGGCGAGGCCAAGTTCAACGACGTGATCCTGGCGGTGCTCGAAACGCTGTATCGCAGCATGGGATTCCGCTTCGCCACGGTGTGCCTGAAAGATCCCCGCAGCGGCCAGTTCCGGGCCCGCGTGGCGTTCGGCGAAGACCACCAGCGGCGCCAGGCCGGCTTCGTGTTTCCGATGGCCGCCTCGCGCGACCTGTTCCACCTGGCGATGGAAAACGACGCCGACCTGATGATCGCCGACGCCTGCAGCGCCAAGATCCGCGCCCTGCTGCCGGAGTGGCACCGCGCCCTGCTGCCGGACGCCCGCAGTTTCATCGTGCTGCCGCTGGTGGTGGGCAAGGTGCAGCTCGGCCTGTTCTACGCCGACCGCGTGCATCCGGCGCCGGAAGGCGTGCCGCCCGACGAGACCTCGCTGATCAAGGCTCTGAAGGGGCAAGTGCTCGTCGCGTTGACTCCGTAGCGAAAAACTGCTTGAACTGCGCGGCCGGCATCGGGCGCGCGAACAGGAAGCCCTGCGCCTCGTCGCACTCGTGCAGGCGCAGGAAGTTGCGCTGGGCCGCCGTCTCCACGCCTTCGGCCACCACCGTCAGTCCCAGCGCGTGCGCCAGCCCGATGGTGGCGGTGACGATCGCCGCGTCGTTCGGATCGGTCTCGATGTCGGTGACGAAGCCGCGGTCGATCTTGATGCGGTCGATCGCGAACAGCTTCAGGTAGCTGAGCGACGAATAGCCGGTGCCGAAATCGTCGATCGCCACGTTGATGCCGCGTTCGCGCAGCTGGCGCAGCAGGTGGCGCGTGTGTTCCGGGTCGTGCATCGCGGCCGATTCGGTGATCTCCAGTTCCAGCAGCGCCGGGTCGACCCCGGCTTCGGCCAGCAGCACGTCCAGGCGCGGCAGCAGCTCGCGCCCGTGGCACTGGCGCGCCGACAGGTTCACCGCCAGCCGCAAGCCGGCCAGGCCGTCGCGCTTCCATTCGGCCAGCAGCTCGACCGCGCGCACCAGCACCCAGTCGCCCAGCGCCACGATCAGGCCCGATTCCTCGGCGATCGGGATCACCCGGTCCGGCTCGATCATGCCCAGTTCGGGATGGCTCCAGCGCAGCAGCGCTTCGGCCCCGACCACCCGCCCGCTGTCGAGCGCGACCTGGGGCTGCAGGTACAGTTCGAACTGCTGCTGGCCGAGCGCCAGCCAGATCCGGTTCTCCATCATCAGGCGCTCGTGGGTGGCGGCGTTCATGGCCGGCGAGTAGAACTGGAAATTGCCGCGGCCCTGGCTCTTGGCCACGTACATCGCGGTGTCGGCGTGGCGCAACAGGGTGCCGGCGTTGGCCGCGTCGCTGGGGAACATCGCGATGCCCACCGAGGAGCCGCAGTACATGGTCTGGCCCTCGAGCTGGTAGGGCGCGGCCAGCGACTGCACGATCCGCACCGCCACCGCGCTGACCAGGTCGGGCGTGAGCGCGCCGGCCATCACCACGATGAACTCGTCGCCGCCCAGGCGCGCGATGATGTCGACGTCGCGCAGCAGTTCGCGCAGGCGCTGCGCCACCTCGACCAGCAGCAGGTCGCCGGTCTGGTGGCCGTGCGAATCGTTGACCTTCTTGAAGTGGTCGAGGTCGAGGAACAGCAGCGCCACCACCTGGCCGGCGCGGCGCGCCTGCGTCAGCAACTGCTCCAGGTGCAGGTTCAGCGAGAAGCGGTTCTCCAGCCCGGTCAGCGGGTCGTGGTGGGCCAGCTGGTAGATGTGCTCCTGGGCGCGCCGCTGCTCGGTCAGGTCGTGGATCATGCAGACAAAAATGCTCTCCTGGCGCAGCTTGACCTGGCTGGCCGAGATCGACAGTGGAAAGCGCGCGCCGGCGCTGGTGATGCCGACCAGTTCGCGCGCTGCCGCGCCGTCTTGCGCCAGGCGCGGCAGCGCTTCGGCGCCGTCGCCATCGGGCAGCTCGAGCAGGCGCTCGACCCGCAGTCCCGGCAGTTGCTCGGGCGCGTGGACGAACAGCGCGCAAGCGGCCGTGTTGGCCGACAGCACCGTGCCGCCCTGGTCGACCGTGATGATCGCGTCGGCCGCATTGTCGAGGATCGCCTGCAGGCGCGCCTCGCGCTCGCGCAGGCGGGAGGTAGCGTCGTCGACCTGGGCCTGGATCTGGGTCCGTTCGCCGCTGATGACCAGCATCAGCGCCCCCATCAGCGCGGTCAGCAGCAGGCCGCCGGTCAGCACGCTCCAGCTTTGCCAGCTGTTGTGCGCGCGCAGGTAGGCGCTGTCGGGCGCCAGCCGCAGTTCGTAGCGGCGCCCGCCGAACCCGAGCTCCTTGCGGTACTCGGGCAGGTGCGCGGCGCGCTCGATCGCGTCCTGCAGCTGGATCGGCGCGGCGCGCGCGGTGGTGTCGGCGAAGGCGACCAGGAAGTGCTCGAAGCCGGACTGCGCGATGCTGCGCCCGAGGTAGGCGTCGATCCGCAGCGCCAGGTCGAGCAGGCCGGCCGGCGGGCCGTCCTTGCGGGTGCCGGCGACCCGCTGCAGCAGGTGGATCCCGAGCGTGCCGGTCTGGCGCAGGCGCACCGGCACGCTGGCGGTCGGGCGNNTCGTGCCCCAGCAGCAGTTCGCCGCTGGCCGGCTCGATCAGCAGGATCGGGTAGTAGTCGGGGCGCCGTTCGGCGCGCCGCTTGGCGCCGCCTTCGGTGATGTCGAGCAGCTCGAAGTGGCGCCCGTGATAGGCGCTGCCCCAGGCCTCCAGCTGCGGCCGTTGGGCGTCGGTGACGCGCGGCAGCCACGCCATCGCCATCAGCTCGGGACGCTGGTGCAGGTAGGCGCGCGCGATGTCGACGAAGTTGTCGGGCGTGATGGCGTGCGCCGGGCCGCTGCGCAGGCGCGCCACGCCCGGATCGTCGATCGCCCGCGCCACTCCGGCGATGAAGCGTTCGTGCTCGCTCAGGGCGGCCTGCATCATCTGGCCCACCTCCTGCGCCTTCAGGCGGAAGGTATGCAGCTGCTGTTCATGTTCCCATGCCAGCGCCTGCTTGTAGATGGCGGCGAACGCGCCGGCCGCGACGATCAGCGGCAAGGCCACCAGCAGGCGGCGCGGCCGCCACAGCGCGCGCGGGCGGCCGACCGCGGCCCAGCACAGCGGCGCGCCCAGCAGGATGCCGATGGCGTCGCCGATCCACCAGTTGAGCCAGAGCACCGCCAGGTCGTCGGGCGCGCCGCCGAGCGCGGCCAGCAGGCCGGCCGACAGGCTGGCGCGGATGCTGCAGATCAGCGGCGTCAGCAGCAGGAAACCCAGTACCGCGCGGCCGGAGGCGATGGCCGGGTCGACCCAGCGCCGGAACAGCGCCGCGCCGACCGCCGCCTGGGCCAGCGAGGCGCCCGCCAGCAGCAGGCCGGGCAGGGGACCGTGCGTGGCGCCGGGAAACCCCGGCAGCAGCACCGGCAGGATGGTGCCCACGACCAGTCCCGGCAGCAGGCGCCAGCCGCCGCTGTAGAGCGCGGCGATGCCGATCCCGGCCGCCAGCGAGAGCGGCGGCGGCGCGCCCGGGCGCGAGGCCAGCAATTGCCCGATCCACGCGGCCGCCAGGCACGCCGCGGCCAGCCACAGGTTTGCAACCAGGCGCTTGCGCCGTTGTGCCTTCGCGGAATGCAATGTTAAACCCTCGAATGTGCCGGTGTAGCTGCGCAGCCACACAACCGCGCTGTCGCGGGCGGCCGGCCGCTCAAGCTAATTCTAGTCGAATTCACGCCCGATTCGAGGACCCTTGCACTCTTGCCGTCGGTGCGGTTACAATCACGCCCCGAAGCAAGTTCGTTGTCGATTCAGCGGGGAAGATCCCACAAAAATAGTTGACAGTGTTTGGTGCTTGCTTCATACTCTGCGGTTCCTCGCGGAGGGGTGGCCGAGTGGTTAAAGGCGACAGACTGTAAATCTGTTCTCTATGAGTACGCTGGTTCGAATCCAGCCCCCTCCACCAAGATGTTGCAAGGAAGTTGTAGCGGTTTGTGAAGAAGAGTGCAGTACCTCGCGGGTGTAGCTCAATGGTAGAGCAGAAGCCTTCCAAGCTTACGACGAGGGTTCGATTCCCTTCACCCGCTCCAGTTATTCTTGCAATGCATGATGTGCATCGCAATAAATTAGCCCTTTTAGCTCAGTGGTAGAGCACTCCCTTGGTAAGGGAGAGGCCACGTGTTCAATCCACGTAAAGGGCACCAGAATAGAGCAGTACGCAAGTCGCAGTAAATTCAACAGTCAAGTCAGGCTGGGCGTCACACGACGTGCCTGGGAATCTTTCAAAATCGTTAGGAGTCTAAAATGGCAAAAGGTAAATTCGAACGGACCAAGCCGCACGTC
>CXWL01008668.1_pt1 | contig 50961 bp, 44 predicted proteins | sample 590931 | NCBI WGS metagenome assembly CXWL01 (sample SAMEA3498368, study PRJEB10139) | groundwater metagenome | biome: water well; material: biofilm material | place: Germany | collected 2015-04-27 | reverse complement strand
GTATAGACGTCGGCGCCGAGGAGGACGAGGTCAGCGGGCGGAGCCTGGGCGCTGGCTGCGACCGAAGCCAGCAGGAGCGCGGCGCAAGGGAGGCGTCTTCCGAGGCGCACTGGCTACACCCAACGGAAGCGCTTGACGGCGAGGGCGAACGACGCCACCGCCCATACCGCGATGATCGCCAGGCCGGCGCCGTGACCCGTGAGGTCGGCGCCATCGTTGAACACTCCGCGCATGACCTTGAGATAGGGCGACAGCGGCAGGGCGAGGACGGCGGTCTGCAGCCACTGCGGGGCGGCGTCGAGCTTGAAGTAGACGCCGGAGAGCAGCATCATCGGGAAGAACGCCAGGTTCGAGATCGCGCCGTAGGTCTCGACCGTCGAGGCGAAGCTGGCGAGAGCGAAGCCCATGGCGATGAAGGTGGCGGTGCCGAAGATCACCAGGCCGCCAAACAGCAGGTACGAGCCCTGGTTCGCGATGCCGAAGGCGAGGCGCGCTGCCAGCAGCATGATCGTCGTCTGGACGATGACGACGGTCACCCGCTGGAAGATCTGCCCCAGCAGGAAGACCCACTTCGGGAGCGGGGTGACTGCGAGGCGGCGAAACTTGCCCTTCTCGCGGTAGGCGACGGTCACCATGCCGACCGAGAAGAGGCCCATCGTCAGCAGGTTGAGGCCGATCAGCCCGGGCACCAGGAAGGCGGCGTAGTTGGTGTTGTGGGCATGGCCCGGGCTCTCGACGACGAACGGGATGCGCTCGGGCTCGGGGGAGCCGGCCAGTCGGGCCTGGGCGATGAGGAAGGCCTGGCTCGCGGCCTGCGCGGCGACCTGACCCTGGGCGATCAGGTAGCTGTTGAGGCGCAGCCGGTAGCCGTCGCCGACGCTCTCGAGCTGGGCGGTGGTGTCGCCCTCTTCCCAGCGCGCTTCGGCGTCGGCGGCCGACAGCGTGAGGACCTCGAGCTTGGCCTCCGCGAGCGCCTTCAGAAAGGCCTCGTCCCGCGCCGACTCCTGCGCCGGCGCGACCCGCACCAGCGTCAGGGCCGGCGGGCCCCCGGAGCGGAAGATGACGCCAAAGCCGAACAGCATGAGCAGCGGGAAGAAGAAGGTCCAGAACATGGCACCGCGGTCGCGGGCGTAGAGGCGCCACTCGATGCGGAACTGCTGCCAGAGGAGCCCGACGGGGCTGGGCGACGTCGATTGGGCGGTCATCACGGGTTCCCGGCTCAGTCGCGCAGGCTGCGACCGGTGAGTTGCAGGAAGACGTCTTCGAGCGTCGCCCGCCGGACGTGCACCTGGCTGTAGTCGAGCGCTGCCTCCTCCAGGGTCGTCAGCAGGCGGGGCAGGAGAGCCTTGGGGTCGCGGGTCGGAATCTCCCAGCGGTCGGCGCGCGCCTCGATGGCGCTGCCGAGGCGCTCGGCGAAGCTCGCGGCGTCCGGTGCCGGGCCGTCGAAGGTCAGCTCGACGACGCTCGGGATACCCAGACTGGCGATCAGCTCCGACGGCGTGCCGAGGTGCAGCACCTTGCCGTGGTCGAGGATCGCCAGGCGGTCGCACAGGGACTCCGCCTCGTCCATGTAGTGCGTGGTCAACATGACAGTGCGTCCCTCGCTCTTCATGGTGCGCACGACGTCCCACAGGGAACGGCGCCCCTGCGGGTCGAGGCCGGCGGTCGGCTCGTCGAGGAACACCACCTCGGGGTCGTTGACCAGGGCGAGCGCGAGCGCCAGCCGCTGCGCCTGGCCGCCCGATAAGGTGACGTGGTAGGCGTCGGCCTTGTCGGTGAGCTGCACCAGCTCGAGGAGCTCCTGGGTGCCTCGCCGCCGCGGGTAGTAGCTGCCGAAGAGGTCGAGCGCCTCGCGCGGGGTGATCTTGTTGTAGAGGCTCGTCGCCTGGAGCTGAACGCCGATGCGGGCGCGGATCTGCGACGCGTGGTGGCGCCAGTCGAGGCCACAGATGCTGATCTCACCGGCGTCTGGCGGTGTCAGCCCCTCGATCATCTCGAGCGTCGTGGTTTTGCCGGCGCCGTTTGGGCCGAGCAGCCCGAAGACCTCGCCGGCGCCGACCGTGAGGTCGACGCCGGCGACGGCCAGCACCTTGGGGAACTGCTTGCGCAGGCCGCGAACGACGATCTGGTCGGTCATCGGGCGCCAGCCTACCGTTTCGCGCGGTGACTGCGCGAGCTCAGTGGTTCAGAACGTACAGCCGTAGGCGGTCATCGCCTGCGCCGCGGCGGCCTGCGCCTGGCTGCAGGCGGTGGCAAGGCCGGCCCGACCCTCCGGGGTCGCGGCGACCTGTTTCCAGGCGGCGATGGCCTGGTCGAAGGCCGCCTTGTACTGGGTGCGCGCCGCCTCCGGGACCTTGTCGCCGATGCAGGCCATGTACTTCGTCACATAGGTGTCGCACTCGGGAACGCCGATGCTGTCGGCCGCGGGCGCCGCCGCGGGGGCTTCCGGAGCCGCTGCGGCGGCGGGTGCGGGCGCAGCCTTGTCGCCGCCACAGGCGACCAGCAGACACGGCAGCGCGGCGAGGACGAGCGACGACAGGTTCTTGCGCATGGACTCTCCTTGGTTGGTGGGCTTGGGGGGCGGAGGATATCTGCTCCCGGTGGCGACTTCGCGAGCACCTCTCCTGATCCAGATACGCGGTGACGGCGAAAGACGGGCCACTTGGCGCGGTGGGGCCAGGCCGGCACGGCTGACTTAGGTCAGCCGCCCTTACACACTTTAGGCAGGTGTGCCGCCCGCTGGCGCGGGCTAGGTTTCGCCTCGTCAACCCAGGCCGCACGCGGCGGCACATTTTCGAGGAGGTACGTCCATGCCGAAACGTCTTGCCCCTGCTCCGGCGCTGTTGGCTGCGGCCCTGGTGCTGCTGCCAGCCGTCGCCAGTGCCAAGCCGACCCGTTCGAGCAGCATCGCGCTGCACCCGAACGGTTCGCTGCTCGTCAACGTCAATTTCGAGGCCAACAGCGTCACCGTCTTCGGCGTCAACGGCAGCGGCAATCTGGTGCGCCGGGCCGAGGTCGCCGTCGGCCGCGAGCCGCATTGCGTCGCGATCAGCGCGACCCTCAACGAGGCCTACGTCACCAACTCCGACAGCGGCACGGTGTCGGTCATCGCCCTGGCCGGCGCCAACATCGACCACGTCGTGGCGACCATCAACAACGTCGGCTTCGAGCCCCGCGCCTGCGCGGTGACGCCGGACGGCGGCCGCCTGCTGGTCGCCAAGTACGCCGAGGGCAAGGTGGCGATCATCGACCCCGCCGCGCGCACCATCCTCAGCAACGTCACCGTCGGTGGCAACCCGGCGGCGATCGCCATCAGCGACAGCAACCGGGTGTTCGTCACCCAGTTCTTTGCCCGTCTGATCGCCGGCGGCCCGGGCGAGGGCTTCGACGACGGCAAAGAAGGCATCGTCCAGTCCTTCCTGCTCAGCAACCCGGCCTCGATCGCGACCACCAAGCTGTCGCCGATCGAGTCCGGCTTCACGGCCAACCGCGCCGCTCACTGCAACCTGACGGTCGAGCCCGATCCGGCCAAGCAGACCTTCTGCCCCAACACCTCGATCGCCGACCCCAACAACGCGACCATCGCCAAGGACCCGCAGAAGGTTTACCCGAACCAGCTCAAGTCGGCGCTGATTTGCGGCGACAAGCTCTACCTGCCGAACATCGGCGCCTCGCCCGAGCCGCCGGTTTTCTTCAACACCAACGTCCAGGCCTTGGTTAGCGTGGTCAACGCCAACGCGGTGCCGCCGGTGCAGTTGGCGGCCCTGCACGTCAACCTCAACAACCAGATCAAGACCGAAGCACAGCCGGATGAGCCGATCGACAACCTCGGACGCCTGTTCGGCAACGACCTCGTAGCGATCGACAGCAACGCCAGTTGCACCGCGTTCTACGTCGTCAGCCGCGGTGGCAACTACGTGATCAAGGCGACGCCGACCGGCCCTGGCGGCGCGCTCTCGATCAACGCGCCCAACAACGTGGTGCGCTTCCAGACCGGCAATATCCCGACCGGCATCGTCCTGAACAGCGCCGGCACCAAGGCCTACGTCAACAACGAGGTCAACATGTCGGTGTCGGTGATCGACCTCGCCTCGGGCTCGGTGACCCGGGACGTGGCGTCGAGCACGCCGCCGTCGCCGGGCAACGCCACGCACTCGCGCTTGGTCGGCAAGTTGGTCTTCTACACCGCGCTCGGCGTCGCCGATAGCGGTCTCACCGACACCGCGATCCGCAACATCGAGCCGCTCCAGTTCCGCGGCAAGCAGTCGGACAACGCCTGGAGCACCTGCGCCTCCTGCCACGACGGCGGCCTCGCCGACGGCGTGACCTGGATCTTCGCCGACGGCCCGCGGCAGACCATCCCGCTCGACGGCACCTACTCGAAGATCAGCGGCGGCCACGACGCCCGCATCCTCAACTGGAGCGCGGTGCGCGACAGCGTCACCGACTTCAACAACAACTCGCGTGGCGTCCAGTGCGGCGCCGGCTTTGCGGGTGGTGACCCGCCGGTCAACTGCAATCCGGAGTCGCCGGGCGGCCTGCCCAACCCCTCGATCTTCGACCACGGTCTGCTCCAGGGCGCCAGCGAAGCCCTCGACATGGAGACCCTGTGGGTGCAGTCGGTGCGGCCGCTCAACGTGCCGAAGGCGCCGCTCAACACCCTGATTCAGGGCTCGATCGTGTTCGAGAACGTCTGCGCCTCCTGTCACGGCGGCGCCAAGTGGACCAAGAGCCAAATCATCTACGGCCACAACCCGGCACTCAACAAGGCCTTCGCCGCTGGCGGTGTGGCGCGTGACTCCGGCCTGGTGATCAACGGCAACCAGATCCAGCAGTACAGCGACTCGGTGCTCGACTCGGGCGTGCTCAAGATCCTCGACGACGTTGGCACGTTCAACGCCGCGAACAAGATCGAGATTCGCCAGAACGGCACCGCCGCCGCCGGCGGCCTCGGCTTCAACTCGCCGTCCCTGCTCGGCGTGCGTAACAACGCGCCGTACTTCCACGACGGCTCGGCGCAGACCCTGGCGGCGGTCTTCACCAAGCACCGTCTGGAGAGCGGTTTCGTGATTCAGAACGTGTTGAACGCCACCCAGCGCACCAACCTGCTGGCCTTCCTCAACTCGCTCGACGGCCGCAACGTGATCTTCCCGAACGACACCGACCGGTTCAAGGATCCGAACCAATAGTCGACAAGTTCCTGCAGGTACCTGACGGCCGGTTCGCTCACGCGGGCCGGCCGTTTTGCGTACTCCTCCGAGTTGCAGCCCCGATCAACGCATCGCTCTCGAAGTGCGTAGACCCTGTCGGAAGGAGATCCACCGCGCCGAGCGCGCCGACGGCGACGCGGGCGCGCGTCGTCACCTTGCGGCCCCGGGTCGAGGCGGTGGGCGAGCTCGATCCGGCTGCCGCCGAAGCGGAGTGGAGTGGCACCTACGACGTCCCGCGCCCAGATCTGGCGCGCGCTGTCCTCGCTGGAACCTAGCGAACCTCCAGGGTGGCGAACGCAGCCGCCAGTCGGCGGGTGGCCGCCGCGAGCTCCGCAGGGGGGAGATGCCGTTCGGGACCAGCCAGAAAGCAGCGCGGGCCGCGCAGGTCGGCGGGCGTGTCGGCGTAGCGCGGGATGACGTGCAGGTGAAGGTGGGGCACGACCTCGGCAAAGATTGCCAGGTACACCTTCTCGGCCCCGAGGGTCGTGCGTAAGCCGCGGTCGACGAGCGCGGCGAGCTCGAATAGGCGACGCTGCTCCTCGGGATCGAGGTCGATCAGGCGTTCGACGTGGCGCCGGGGCGCGACCACCATCCAGCCGCGGAGTGGTGAACCGCCGAGCACGCTGTGGACGACGAAGGTGGCGTCAGAGAACAGCCGGCCGCCGGCCGGCTGGTGGCCGGAATCAGGGGCGGTGACGGCGCACTCGAGACAGCTGGAGATGCGGGGCGCGTTGGTGCGGGCTCCCGTTTCGGGGGTGGTCATGGGACCCCGGAGCCTACGAGAAGCCGCACGTCAGGGCGAGGTGGCGCTCCAGGCACTCGTGTCCGCCGTTTCGTAGTCCTCGGCGAAGAGCGCCTGGCGTTGGTAGCGCTGGCCGGCAACCCCGCTATTGTCGCCATCCTGGGCCGTCCAGACGACCACGAAGACGCTGTTGCCAGCGGCAATCTGGCCGTCGCTCTGGCTGCCGGCCGTGGTCGGGTTGGCGATGAAGGAGGGGCCGAGCGGGCTGCCGGTGCGGAACACCTCGCGAGCCCGGACGTCGACACTGCCACCGCTGATCGGAGTCTGGGTCCACGCCACGACGAAAGCGCCCCGTCCCGACGCGTCCAGGTCAACGCCGCCGGCGTGACCGTCGGCGGGATTCGAGAGCACGATCTCGCTGCCGATCGGCGCCCCGGTGGCTCCGAACCGACGTGCTTCGACCGTGTCGGCGCCGTCGTCCTTCCACGCAACCAGGTATTCGCCCGTCGCGGTGGCTGCGATCTGTGCCGCCCCCTGATTGCCCACCGGATCGGAATTGGCCCGCAGCGGCCCGACCAACAGGGCGCCGGCAGCCGAGTAGCGGGCGACGAAGATGCCGTCTTGATCCTCATCTGGCGCCTGGTAGGCGATGACGAAGTCACTGCCGGGCAACGTAGCGACGGCCGGCAAGGCGCCGTCGCCGAGCGCCAATGCACCCAGGGTCACGGGGCTGCCCCCGGCGGTGAAACGACGGCCGAGGATGGGGGCGCTGCCGGTGCCGCCGTTCCACACCACGACGAAGGTGTCGTCGGCCGCCCGCGAGACAGCAGGCGAGGTCGAGTTCTCGGTGACCACCGGCGCGAGCGGCGCCTCGGCGAGCAGGACCGTACCGTTGGTCGTGGACGCTCGGCCCATGACGTCGAAGGGCGAGCTCGCGTCGAGCTGGTGGAAGCTCTGCCAGCCGGCGACCCAGTCGCCGCTGCCGTTCATGTCGAGATCCAGGCTGAGCTGGTTGCTGGTGGTGAAGGTGTTGAGGGGGAGCTCCGCGAACGGCGTGCCGTCGCTCTGGAAGCGGCGGGCGAAGAGCCCGTCTTGATCTCCATCCTGGCCCAGGCTGACCCAGGCGACCACGAAGCCACCACCGTCCGCCATCCCAACCTGGGGGTTGGACTGCGCCCCGGTCGTGTATGCGTTAACTAGGACCTCGGTGCCGACGGGCACCGGCTGCGACAGTCCGGGAGCAGCCACGAGTGCGGTGCTGGCGAGGGCGAGGAGGTCGAGGACGGGACGGCGGAGCGCGGAGAGTCGTGCCATGGCGCGATTCTCGCGGGCGGTCCCGGTGGCCGCCAGTGCCCTTGGTCAGGCGTCCCGGCTGACCAAAGGAACTGGCCAAAGGGTCGCCGGTATGGGCGATCCCGCTGGGTGAGGTCAGCCTCCTGGCGTACGCGAGGGGCGAGGCATCAGCAGCGCGTAGACCCCGAACGCGACGCCAAAGCCGACGAACCAGGCGTAGTCGTAGAGCAAGTGAAGAGCCTGCCCGAGCTCGGAAAGCGCTGCCAGGCCGGTAACCCGTCCCGCCCAAGGCAAGACGGCGCCGGCCCAGGCCAGCGCGCAGCCCGCCAGGGTGGCGACGACGGCCCTGCCGTTCCAGCCATTGCCGTACCGGTAGCTGCCTTCGGCCAAGTAGAGGTCTTCGAGGGCGAGCTCGCGACGGCGGATCAGCCAGTAGTCGGCGATCAGCACGCCGGCGATCGAGCCCAGGCCACCGGAGTAGCCGAGGAGCCAGGTGAAGATGTAGCCGCTGGGGTCGGCGAGGAGCTTCCACGGCATCATGACGATGCCGATGAGGCCGGTGATCAGGCCGCCGCGCTTGAAGTCGATGTAGCGGGGGAGGGCGTTGGCGAAGTCGTTGGCCGGGGATACGACGTTGGCCGCGATGTTGACGGCGAGCGTCGCGACGACGGCGGTAAACATCGAGATGGCGACCACCACCGGGCTCGAGAAGCGGCCAACCAACTTGACCGGATCCCAGATCGCCTCGCCGTAGATGACGACGGTGGCGCTGGTGATCAGCACACCCATCGCCGCGAACACCGTCATCGTCGTCGGCAGGGCGACGACCTGGCCAAAGGCCTGCTCGCGCTGGCTGCGACCGAAACGGGTGAAGTCGGGCATGTTGAGCGAGAGCGTCGCCCAGAAGCCGATCATCGCCGTCAGCGCTGGTGCGAACACCGGCAGGAATTCGCCGAGCGTGGCGAAACGGCCGGGCTGGTGGAGCAGGGGGCCGAGACCGTTGGCGGCGTCGACGGCCCACCAGAGGAGCACGGCGGTCATCACTAGGACGAACGGTGCCGCCCAGTTCTCGACCTTCCGCAGGAGATCCATGCCGCGGTAGATGATGGCGACGTTCAGTCCCCAGAACAGCATGAACGACAGCCATTCGGTGGTCGAGTGACCACCGAAGCCGGCGCCGAGCAGCGTCGGCCAGCCTGGTAGCAGGCTCGAGAACAGCACGTGCAGCGCCTCGCCGCCGATCCAGGCCTGGATGCCGAACCAGCCGCAGGCGACGAGTGCGCGCATGATCGCCGGCAGGTTCGAGCCGAGGGTGCCGTAGGCGGCGCGAGCGAGCACCGGGAACGGGATGCCGTACTTGGTGCCGGGATGCGAGTTGAGGAGGATCGGCACCAGCACGATGACGTTGCCGAGGAGGATGGTGAACAGCGCCTGTCGCCAGCTCATCCCCGACGCCATCAGCCCCGACGCCAGCATGTAGGTGGGGATGCAGTGCGCCATGCTGATCCACAGCGCGGCGTAGTTGTAGGTCGTCCAGGTGCGCGCCGCTATGGGCACCGGGGCGAGGTCCGCGTTGTAGAGCGGGCTCGCCTCGATGCGGCGGGTATCGGCAAGCTCGACGCGGCCGTCGGCGTGGCGGATCTCGCCGGCGGTCACCGGAAATTCTCCAACAGTGGACCGCCTGCACGGTCGACGCGTTTCCGCATAGTGGCCTCCGAGGTCAGCGATTGCGTGTGACGACGATAGCAGCCTCGGCGCGGCGCGCGTAGGCGGCCGGCGTGGTGCCGACCACCCGCTTGAAGTCGCGGATGAAGTGCGCCTGGTCGAAGTAGCCGAGCTCGCCGGCGAGCCGCGGCCAGTCGGCGACGGCGCCGCTCGCCAGTTGGGCGGCCGCCTCGTGCAGCCGGTAGCGCTGGATCACCCACTTCGGCGAGACCCCGACCTCGCGCTGGAAGGTCCGTTCGAGAGTGCGTACCGAGACGCCGGCGCGGCGCGCCAGGTCGTCGACGCGGACGAGCTCGCGATCGTCGACGGCGCGTTCGACGAGCGCGGTGACCCAGCTCGGCCCGGTGGTGGTCGTCGGGCGGTGGGCGAGGAGGAAGGCCTCGGCGAGAGCGATGCGTGCCGTGACGTCGGGTGCCGTGTGGAGGTCCGTGGCGAGCGTGTCCCCCGCCTTGCCGAAGAGCTCGCCGATCGGCAGCTCGCGGCCGGTGAGGCGCGCCACGGAGAGGGCGACGAAAGGGCGGAAGCCGCCCGGCCGGAACTTGACGCCGAACACCTCGCCCTGCCCCGCGAGTCGACGCAGGAAGCGGCCGCGCACGACGCCGACGACGCGTCCGTGGCCGCCTTCGAACACCAGATGAACGCTGGGGTGCGGGAGCGTCTCGCGGAGGATCGGCGACTCGCCGCGTAGGTCCCAGGCGACGGCCCAGTAGTGGGCGACGAAGGGTGCCAGAGCAGCGCTCGGCAGTCGTCGGTGGTGGTCTCCCGCCGCGGCTCGCAGCGGTAGCAGGAGCCCACGCGGCGGGCCAGCCGGCGGATGCGCGGCGGTCGCAGAGCTCCTGTCGCGTTCGTCCAATCGGCGCTCCCGGGAATGGTGGTCTAGTGCCGACATCGGCGGCGCCGGAGATTGTACGAAGCCACCGGAGGAGAGTGACACCATGCTTCGGATCGTTCACGCCCTGCTGCTTTGCATGGCCTTACCCTTGGCTCCTGCCGCCGCGACTGCCCAGCCCGACTTCATCCCAGCCCCATCAGGAGACGACTCCATGCACCACGCCCATGGCACCTTCGACGTCAAGGTCCGCCCGCTTGCCGAGGACAAGGCGGACGCCGGCACCCTGTCCCGCTACGCGCTCGAGAAGCAGTACCACGGCCCGCTGACGGCAGCCGGCGACGGCGAGATGTTGGCCGCCGGCACGGCGGTCGAAGGGGCCGCTGGCTACGTCGCGGTGGAGCGCGTGGTCGGCACGCTCGACGGCCGCGCCGGCAGCTTCATCCTCCTGCATCGCGGCACGATGGACACCCATGGCCAGCGCTTGGAGATCGAAGTCCTGCCGCAGTCGGGCACCGGCGCGCTGGTCGGCATCGCCGGCACGCTCACGATCGAGGTGGTGGACCGCGTCCACCATTACGATCTCGCCTATGAGCTGCCGGTCGCTCCCTGACGAGCACCGCGTCGGGACGCCCGAACGTCGAGGGTGAGGCGGCGCGCGGTGAGGCGACAGCCGAGGCTGCCGACCCAGACTCCTGACAGGCAGATGGCCATGAACACCGCGGCTTCGAGCGCGAGACCGGGGAACGTGTCGGCCGCCCAGATGCCGGCGCCCTTGGCGATCAGCGCGGCGTAGCTCATGTGGATCAGGAGCATCGCGAGCCCGAAGCACACCGCCGCCCACGGCAGGCGCGACACCGCGCCACAGCGGGGGCAGGCGAAGCTCTGGCGGCGACTCGGAAAGAGATCGGCCCGGCCGAGGGTGATGGCTTCGCGGCAGGCCGGGCAGGGGAGGGTGACGGCAGGAGTTGGTTGGCTCACGGCAGAGAAGCGTCCCACAGGGGCGCGCGAGGCCAGTCGGTGTCGGCTAGGATCGCCGGCATTCCGCTCCCAGGAGACCTTCGATGCGACTCGCCCCGTTGCCGCTACTCGCCTGCCTCGTCCTGCCTGCCCCTGGTCGTGCCGCCGAGCCGCGGACGTTGGTTCCCGCCGACGTGGCGGCGATCGCCCGCGTCGACGACCCGCAGGTGAGCCCGGACGGCAGGTGGGTCGCCTACACGGTGTCGAGCCTCGACCTCGAGAAGGACAAGAGCGACACCGACGTCTGGATGACGCCGCTCCAGCCGACAGCCGGCAACGAACCGCTGCGCCTGACCACCGGCAAGAAGTCGGAGACGACGCCGCGGTGGAGCCCCGACGGTCGCTATCTGGCGTTCCTCTCGGCCCGTGCCGGCGACGAGACCCAGGTCTACCTGCTCGATCGCCGCGGCGGCGAGGCCTGGCAGCTGACCGACTACAAGGCAAGCGTCAGCGACCTCGCTTGGTCGCCGGACGGCAAGCGGCTGGCGCTGATCGTCGCCGACGTCGACCCGGAGAAGGTCGATGCCGAGGCCGCGAAGAAGGATGACGAGAAGACCCCGAAGCCGATCGTCATCGACCGTCGCCAGTTCAAGCGCGATGGCGAGGGCTACCTGCGGGAGATTCGCGAGCACGTCTACCTGTTCGACGTGGCGACCAAGACGAGCGTCCAGCTGACTTCCGGGCCCTATGACGACAGCGCGCCGGCGTTCTCGCCCGACGGCACTGCGATCGCGTTCGTGAGCAACCGCACGGCCGACCCCGACGCCAACCAGAACAGCGACGTCTTCGTCGTCGAGGCGAAGGAGGGTGGGGCGGTGCGCCAGGTGACGACCTCGCCCGGCACCGACGGAGCTCCCGCGTGGTCGCCGGACGGCAAGGAGATCGTCTACGTCGCCGGCGGACCGGTGGCGGACATGTGGTACGGCGTGAGCTCGGCGGCGGTAGTGTCGGCGGCCGGGGCGGCCGGGGCGGCCGGCGGTGCGGCGCGCGACCTCACCCGCGCCGTCGACCGCAACATCAGTGCGCCGCGTTTCTCCGCCGACGGCGAGTGGGTCTACTTCCTGCTCGAGGACGGCGGCAATCAGCATCTGGCCCGCGTGCCGGCCCGCGGCGGCGGCCTCGAGCGGGTGGTCGCTGGCGACCGCGAGGTGGCGGGCTACGACCTCGGCCCGAAAGGCGAGCTGGCCGTCGCCGAGTCGCAGTGGGATCACCCCGCGGAGATTTCGGCGGCGGTGACGGCCGCCGGCAAGCCGACTCAGCTCGTGCGCCTGTCGCACGCCAACGACGCCTTCCTCGGCGGCATCGCGCTGGCGAAGACCGTACGCCTGCCGGCGACGAGCGCTGATGGCACCAAGGTCGATGCCTTTCTGACGGTGCCGGCGGTCACCACCTCGGCCCGGCTGCCGACCATCCTGCGCATCCACGGCGGCCCGACCGCGCAGTACACCACCGGCTTCAACCTCGAATGGCAGATGCTCGCCGCCGGCGGCTACGCGGTGGTGGCAGCCAACCCGCGCGGGTCGACCGGCTATGGCCGCGATTTCTCCTACGCCCTGTGGGCTGACTGGGGCCACAAGGATTTCGAGGACGTCAACGCGGCGGTCGACGCGGCGGTCGCCGCCGGCATCGCCGACCCCGAGCGGCTCGGCGTCGGCGGCTGGAGCTACGGCGGCATCCTCACCGACTACGTGATCACCAAAAGCACCCGCTTCAAGGCCGCGATCTCGGGCGCCAGCGAGGCCAACTACTTCGCCAACTACGGCACCGACCACTACCAGTACGAGTGGGAGACCGAGCTCGGGCTGCCGTGGAGGAACGTCGAGCTGTGGACGAAGCTCTCACCCTGGTTCCAGGTCGACAAGGTGAAGACGCCGACCCTGTTTCTGTGCGGGGAGGACGACGTCAACGTGCCGCTGCTCAACTCCGAGCAGCTCTACCAGGCGCTCAAGCGCCTGGGCATCGACACCCAGCTCGTCATCTACCCGGGCCAGAATCATGGCATCCGCACGCCGAGCTACCAGAAGGATCGTTTCGAGCGTTACCTGGCTTGGTACGGCAAGTACCTGCTGCCGGCGAAGTAGCGGCTGACTGGCGACCACCATGGCCGAGCCGAAGCTCATCGAGAACGCGGGCGACGTCGGTGCCTTCCTCGCCGCCATCGCCGACCCGGGCCGGCGTGCCGACTGCGAGGCCCTGGCCGCCATGATGGCCCGCCTCACCGGCCAGCCGCCGCGGATGTGGGGCGCCTCGATCGTCGGCTTCGGTCGGCATCGCTACCAGTACGACAGTGGCCGGGCGGGCGAGTGGTTCGCGAGCGGCTTTGCACCGCGCAAGGGCGATCTGACGATCTACCTGGTCGCCCATGCCGAACGCTTTCCCGAGATCCTCGGGCGCCTCGGCAAGCACAAGATCGGCAAGGCCTGCCTCTACGTCAAGCGTCTCGCCGACATCGACGGCGCGGTGCTCGAGGAGCTGCTGACGCGGACGATCGCCTGGGTGCGAGCGACGTATCCGACCGCCACCTGACGCCGGCATCCGCCCGGCCGGGCGGATCCCGAGAGCACGGTCCGTGGTCGCTCCCGCTCCGTAGGAAGTACGAGGCAGCGCGCGTACGATGCGGGAGGCGGAAGGGGCAAAACATGGCAGCCGAGCTCGACACCGACGAAGCGGCCCGAGCGTGGGCGAGCAGGTTCACCACGTGTCCCTTCTGCGAGGCGATGTGTGGGCTCGAGGTCCGCGTGCGTGACGGCGAGGTGGTCGCGATCCGGGGTGACGAGGCGGATCCGTTCAGCCGCGGCCACGTCTGCCCGAAGGCGGTGGCGCTCCAGGACGTGCACGCCGATCCCGACCGGCTGCGCCAGCCGGTGCGGCGTACTGCTGACGGCTGGCAGACGATCGGCTGGGACGAGGCGCTCGACGAAGCGGCACGTCGGCTACGGGAGGTGCAGAGCGCCCACGGGCGCGACGCGGTCGCTCTCTACCTCGGCAACCCGACGGTGCACAGCTACGGCGCGTCGCTCGGGTCGCTGCGCCTGGCGCGTGTTCTGCGCACGCGGCACCGCTACTCGGCGACCTCGGTCGACCAGTTGCCCCACCATCTGGTGGCGGCGGCGATGTATGGGCATCAGCTGCTGATTCCGGTGCCCGACATCGACCGCACCCAGTTCTTTCTGGTGCTGGGCGCCAACCCCTTGGCGTCGCACGGCAGCCTGATGACGGCGCCCGGCGTCGGTCGGCGTTTGAAGGCGCTGCGGGCGCGCGGCGGTCGCCTGGTGGTCATCGACCCGCGGCGCACCGAGACGGCGGCGGTGGCGGATCAGCACCTCGCCATCCGCCCGGGGGCTGACGCGCTGTTGCTGCTCGCCCTGCTGCACGTCATCTGTGCCGAGTCGTTGGCCAAGCCCGGTCGACTGCGCGCCTTCGCCGATGGTTGGGAGGAGATCGAGCGGCTGGTCGCTGCCTTTCCGCCCGAGCGCGTCGCCGTCGCCACCGGCCTCGACGCGGACACGATCCGGCAGCTGGCCCGCGACTTCGCGACGGCGGAATCGGCGGTCTGTTACGGTCGCTTCGGGGTTTCGACTCAGGAATTTGGCGCCCTCGGGCAGTGGCTGATCCAGCTCATGAACGCGGTGACCGGCAACCTCGACCGCGTCGGCGGTGCGATGTGGACGAAGCCGGCGGTCGACATCGTCGCCCTCACCGCGCGCCTCGGGCAGTTCGGCCATCCGGGCAAGCGCAAGACCCGCGTCCGTGGCCTGCCGAGCTTCGGCGGTGAGCTGCCGGTCGCCACCCTGGCGGAAGAGATGGCGACTCCCGGGCCGGGCCAGATCCGGGCGTTGATCACGGCGGCGGGCAACCCGGTGCTGTCGACGCCGAACGGCGGCCAGCTCGAGCGGGCGCTGCCCGCCCTCGACTTCATGCTCGCCGTCGATTTCTACGTCAACGAAACGACCCGCCACGCCCACCTCATCCTGCCGCCGACCTTCGCGCTCGAGCGCGACCACTACGACCTGGTGTTCCACAGCCTGGCTGTGCGCAACACCGCCAAGTACGCGCCGGCGGTGTTTCCGAAGGCAGACGACCAGCGCCACGACTTCGAGATCTTCAGCGGTCTCGCGTCCCGCATGGCGACGCCGGACCCCGGGGTCACGGATCGCGCGGCGCGCTGGCTGGCCGAGCGACTGACGCCACGACGGCTGCTCGCCCTCGCGCTGCGCTTCGGCCCCTGGGGCGCGGGCGTCAACCCGCTGTCCGCCGGGCTCACCCTCGCCAGTCTCGAGACGTCGCCCCACGGCGTCGATCTCGGGCCGCTCGAACCGTGTCTGCCGGCGCGGCTGTCGACCAAGGACCGGCGCATTGCGCTGACGCCACCCAGCCTGGTGGCCGACCTGGCCCGCTTGGAGGCGCGGTTCTGGCCGCGGGGCGGGCGGCAGGCGGCCGAGCCTGACGCAAGCCCGGCGGAAGCGGGCGGCCTCGCGCTCATCGGTCGACGCCACGTGCGCAGCTGCAATTCATGGCTGCACAACAGCTCGCGTTTGGTAAAGGGGCCCGAGCGTTGCACCCTGATGCTCCACCCCGACGACGCCGCGGCGCGTGGGGTCGCCGACGGCGAGCGGGTCAGCGTGCGCTCACGGGTGGGTCGGGTGGAGGCGGTGGCCGAAGTCACCCCCGACATCCGCCCCGGGGTGGTCAGCCTGCCCCACGGCTGGGGCCACGACCGCCCCGGGATCCGCCTGCCCGTGGCCGCAGCCCACGCCGGCGCCAGCATCAACGACCTCACCGACGAGCTGCTGGTCGACGAGCTCTCTGGCAACGCGGCGTTCAGCGGCGTGGCGGTCTGGGTCGAGTCGCTGGCCACCTGAGCGTCGCGTACCCAGGCCGCAGGCGCCCTGGGGCTGGCCTTGCCCACCCCGATGGATCGTGCATTCCGCCACCAGTAGGAGACGATTGCGGTCCTGGAGAGGGCGCGGTCGTTTCGACGGCAGACCGGCGCTTCAGGAGTAGACTCCGACCCGGACCGAGGAGGTAACCGGCAATGAAGAAGACGATGGGGTTGTGGGGCGTTGGGCTGTTGACCGCGACGATGCTGCTCGCCGCCAGTGCCAAGGCGCCGCCAGAGAACATCAAGATCGACGAGTGCATGGCCAAGAAGACGGCGGTGGAGTTCCCGCACAAGGCCCACTTCAGCGTCGGCGAGTGCAAGACCTGCCATCACACGCAGGCCGATCTGAAGCTCGGCGCCAACGTCGAAGTGCCGAAGTGCTCGACCTGCCATCTCAAGCCCGAAAAGGCCGAGACGCCGTCGTGCACCGAGATGAGCATGGCCAAGAACCCATACCACCAGGTCTGTCTGACCTGCCACAAGGACACGGTCAAGGCCGACGCCACCAAGAAGGTGCCGACCAAGTGCGAGGAGTGCCATCCGAAGGCCTAGCGCCTGACGTCGCGCTTCGGAGCAACGTGTTTCCCGGGCTCGGCCCGCGGCCGCGAGGTCGTCGTGCCGGGCCCTTTTGTCTCCCGGCGTCGCCGTTCCCTGCAGATTCCGACCGTTGGCTGCCCACGGCGACCGGCGCGCGCCGACCGCAACCGCGAGGCGAACGGTTGGCGCAAGGCGGCTGAGCGCTCGGCGGAGCCTCGCTAGTCGCCGCCGTCGTGGTGCTCGCCGTAGACCGCCCGTAGCGTGTCGGCGATCTCGCCGAGGGTGACCTCGGCGCGCACGCAGTCGAGGATCGCCGGCATCAGGTTGCGGTCCTCGCGGGCGTCGCGGTCGAGCGCGGCGCGGGTGGCGGCGGCGCGGGCGGCGTTGCGCGCCGCGCGCAGGGCGTGCACCCGCGCCACCTGTTCGCCCTCGAGCGCCGCGTCGATCCTGAGGACGTCCTGCGGCGGGTCCTCGTCCATGACGTTGACGTTGACACCGATGACCTTGGCGCGGCCGGCCTCGAGATCGCGCTGGTAGGCGAAGGCCGCGTCGGCGATCTCGCGCTGCTGAAAGCCCCGACGGATGGCCTCGACGGCGCCGCCCAGCTCTTCGATGCGCTGGATGTAGGCCCTTGCCTCGCGGACGATGCGTTCGGTGAGCGCCTCGATGGCGTAGCTGCCGCCGAGCGGGTCGGCGATCTCGGCGACGCCGGACTCCTCGGCGATCACCTGCTGGGTGCGCAGGGCCAGGCGCGCGGCGTCGGCGGTGGGCAGGCCGAGGGCTTCGTCGCGCGAGTTGGTGTGCAGCGACTGGGTGCCGCCGCAGACGGCGGCCAGGGCCTGGATCGCCACCCGGACCACGTTGACCTCGGGCTGCTGGGCAGTGAGGGTGGAGCCCGCCGTCTGGGTGTGGAAGCGCAGCCAGACCGAGCGCTCGTCGCGCGGCGCCCAGCGCTCGCGCACCAGCTCGGCCCACAGGCGGCGGGCGGCGCGGAACTTCGCCACCTCTTCCAGAAAGTCGTTGTGGGCGTTGAAGAAGAACGAGAGGCGAGGTGCGAACTCGTCGATCGCAAGGCCGCGGGCGAGCGCGGCGTCGACGTAGCAGAGCGCGTTGGCAAGGGTGAAGGCCACTTCCTGGACGGCGGTCGAGCCGGCCTCGCGGATGTGGTACCCCGAGATCGAGATGGTGTTCCACTTCGGCACCTTGTCGGCGCAGAAGGCGATGACGTCGGTGACCAGCTTGAGCGACGGCGCCGGCGGGTAGATGTAGGTGCCGCGCGCGGCGTACTCCTTGAGGATGTCGTTCTGCACCGTGCCGCCGACCTTCTCCCACGACACGCCCTGCTCTTCGGCCACCACCAGGTAGGACGCCAGCAGCGTGGCCGCCGTAGCGTTGATGGTCATCGACGTCGTCACTCGGTCGAGTGGGATCTGGTCGAAGAGCCGCCGCATGTCGGCAAGCGAGTCGATGGCGACGCCGACGCGGCCGACCTCGCCGCGGGCGAGCGCGTGGTCGGAGTCGTAGCCGATCTGGGTCGGCAGGTCGAAGGCCACCGAGAGGCCGGTGGTACCGTTCGCCAACAGGTAGCGATACCGGCGATTGGACTCCTCGGCGCTGGCAAAGCCGGCGTACTGCCGCATCGTCCAGCGACGCTGCCGGTACATCTCGGGATAGAGGCCGCGGGTGTAGGGGAAGACACCCGGATCGGGAACGCTCGCGGGGGCGTCGTCGGCGCGAAAGAAGGGCGGTGGCGCGGGGCGCTCGGTGGCCATGCGCGGAGTCTACGCCAGGCTCTGCGCGCCCTTCTCGAGCGCTCCGGCGAGCTGAGCGGTCGCCGCCGCCGCCAGAGCGCGTACTGGGTCAAAGTCCAACCCATGGTGCCGGAGGCGACGAGGACCACAATATCTGGTAGTCTTCCCTTGACACCGGCGAGCGGCGCCCGTAACCTATGCACACTTTTATGTTCAACGATCCGTCCTTGACCTGAGGATCGAAGAGCAAGTCGCCCGCCTTCCGCGGAGCCGTCCAAGTAGGCGGCGGCCGCGTCGATCGAACCGTTCTCACACCTCGTTTCCGCTTCACCCCGCAGAGCCATCCGTTCCTCAGAGGAGAGCCCCTCGCCATGCAGTCGCCGCACCTGCCCGAGCCCGTCAACGGCACCCACACCCCGCTTCCGCCCGCCGCTGATCTTCCCGGTGAGGCTGTCGGCCCGCCCGCCGTCGAGGGGCTTGGCGCATTGTCGGGGCTGGCGGTCGTGCGGCGCTACACGACGGTGGGCGTCGACCCCTACGCCAGCGTCGAGTGGGAGCGTCGGGACGCGGTGATCAGCAACGAGCGCGGCGAGAAGGTGTTCGAGCAGCGCGGTGTCGAGATCCCGAGGTTCTGGTCACAGACGGCGACCAACGTGGTGGTCAGCAAGTACTTCCGCGGCCAGCTCGACACCCCGGGACGCGAGACTTCGGTGCGCCAGATGATCGGTCGCGTGGTCGACACCATCACCCGCTGGGGCGTCGAGGGCGCCTATTTCGCGAGCGACGCTGACGCCCAGGCGTTCCACGACGAGCTCGCCCACATCCTGCTCAACCAGATGGCGTGCTTCAACTCGCCGGTGTGGTTCAACGTCGGCATCGAGGAGCACCCGCAGTGCTCGGCCTGCTTCATCAACTCGGTGCAGGACACCATGCAGTCGATCCTCGGCCTGGCGAAGACCGAGGGCATGCTCTTCAAGTACGGGTCGGGCACCGGCAGCAACCTGTCGACGCTGCGCAGCTCGCGCGAGCCTTTGGCGGGGGGCGGCACCGCCTCGGGTCCGGTCTCGTTCATGAAGGGCTTCGACGCTTTCGCCGGCGTCATCAAGAGCGGCGGCAAGACCCGCCGGGCGGCGAAGATGGTGATCTTGAACATCGACCACCCCGATGTCGTCGACTTCATTCGCTGCAAGGAGCTCGAGGAGAAGAAGGCCTGGGCACTGATCGAGGCCGGCTACGAGGGCGGCTTCAACGTGCCCGGTGGCGCCTACGACTCGGTCGCCTACCAGAATGCCAACCACTCGGTGCGGGTGACCGACGACTTCATGCAGGCCGTGGTCGACGACACGTCGTGGAGCACCCGGGCGGTCACCGACGGTCGGCCGATGGAGAGCTTCAAGGCGCGCGACCTGATGCGGATGATTGCCGAGGCGACCTGGATCTGCGGCGATCCTGGCATGCAGTACGACACCACGATCAACGACTGGCACACCTGCTCGGGCACCGCGCGGATCAACTCGAGCAACCCGTGCAGCGAGTACATGTTCCTCGACGACACGGCGTGCAACCTGGCGTCGCTCAACCTGCTGCGTTTCTATGACGCCGACCGCGGCTTCGACGCCGCGAGCTTCCGCCATGCCTGCGAGATCGTCATCACCGCCCAGGAGATTCTGGTCGACAACGCCAGCTACCCGACGCCGGCGATCGGCCGCAACTCCGCCGAGTACCGGCCGCTCGGCATCGGCTACGCCAACCTCGGCGCTCTGCTGATGGCTCGCGGCGTGCCCTACGACAGCAGCGCCGGGCGCGACTACGCGGCGGCCGTGACCGCCCTCATGTCGGGCGCGTCCTACGCGCAGTCGGCGCGCATTTCGGCGGTCAAGGGGCCGTTCGCCGGCTACGCCAAGAACGAGGAGCCGATGCTGCGCGTGATGCGCAAGCACCGCGACGCGGTCAAGCGCGTCGAGCCGGCGCACGTGCCGCTCGACCTTCTACAGGCTGCCCGCGAGAGCTGGGACGACACCATCGAGCTCGGCCAGGAGAACGGCATCCGCAACAGCCAGATCTCGGTCCTGGCGCCGACCGGCACCATCGCCTTCATGATGGACTGCGACACCACCGGCGTCGAGCCCGACATCGCGCTCGTCAAGTACAAGAAGCTGGTCGGTGGCGGGCTGATCAAGATCGTCAACCAGACGGTGCCGGTGGCGCTCAAGCGGTTGGGCTACGAGAAGGATCAGATCCGCGCCATCGTCGAGTTCATCGACGAGCACGACACCATCGAGGGCGCGCCGCACCTGAAGGACGAGCACCTGCCGGTGTTCGACTGTGCCTTCAAGGCCAACCGCGGCACGCGCTCCATTCACTACCTCGGCCACCTGCGAATGCTGGCGGCGACCCAGCCGTTCATCTCGGGGGCGATCAGCAAGACGATCAACCTGCCCGAGGACTCGACGGTGGAGGACATCGTCGCCGCCTACCTCGAGGGCTGGAAACTGGGCCTGAAGGCGGTCGCCATCTACCGCGACAACTGCAAGCGCAGCCAGCCGCTGTCGACCAAGCGCGACAGTACCGAAGCGACTGTGGCCGCCGTGCCGGTTCAGGTGGTCGAGCGCCCGCGGCGCCGCAAGCTGTCGGACGAGCGGCGGGCGATCACCCACAAGTTCTCGATCGACTCGCACGAGGGCTACCTCACGGTCGGCCTCTACGAGGACGGTCAGCCGGGCGAGATCTTCTTGGTGATGGCGAAGGAAGGGTCGACCATCTCCGGCCTGATGGACGCCTTCGCCACGGCGGTGTCGATCGCGCTCCAGTACGGCGTGCCGCTCGACACGCTGGTCCACAAGTTCAGCCACATGCGCTTCGAGCCCTCGGGCTTCACCAAGAACCCCGAGATCCCGATCGCCAAGTCGATCACCGACTACATCTTCCGCTGGCTGGCGTCGAAGTTCCTGTCACGCGACGAGAAGGCAGCGGCGGGGGTGGTCCTGCGCGACGAGCCGCCGGTCACCACCACCTCGTCGGCTCCGCTCGTGGCCGCCAACGACACCACCGCGCCGCTCAAGCTGGCCACGCTCTACCAGTCGGACGCGCCGACCTGTTCGGATTGTGGCTCGATCATGGTCAGGAACGGCACCTGCTACAAGTGCACCAACTGCGGGACGACGAGCGGCTGCAGCTAGGGCGAGGAGTCGGGTGAACAGCGGGCGGGTCTGAGACCCGCCCCTACGAAGGGTACCGCCGTGTGCAGTGTGGGTGTAGGGGCGGGTCTCAGACCCGCCCTTGTTTCCAAAACGCGTTGGCGTTGCCGGGAGCGGCGGAGTAGGCTCGTGGCTATGAACCGAGCCCTTCGCCTCGTTCCACTCGCCCTCGCTCTCGTAGCGCTGACCGCCGCCCCGCCGTCGCGCGCCGCCGACCCCACCTACCAGGAAAGCCTCGACGTCCGCGAGCTCGAGGTCACGGTTGGCCTGCCGGACCTTGCCAAGTCGCGGCTCGGAAAGCTCGACAGCAAGGCCTTTCAGGTCCTCGACGACGGCATCGCCTGTGCGGTGACCAGGGCGGTACCTGTCGGGCCATCCGGTGGCCAGGGGCCGGGGCCGTGGAGCGTCATCGTCTACGTCGACCGCGCCCTGGCGCGCCGTGACACCGTCGCTCGCTCCCTCGGCGCTCTCGCCGGGCGGGCGCAGGATCTCGTGCGCCTCGGTCGAGTCGAGATCGTGGTCGCCGACCCGATCCCGATCGTCGCGTTGACCGCCAGCGGTGACCCCGAGGCGATCGCCACGACCCTCGCCGAGGTCGCCCGCCGGGCGGCGCCGACGGCGGCCGGGGAGGGCGATCCCGCCGAGGCGCCGACGCTCGATCGCGTGCGCAACCAGACCGCCCGCTTGCTCACGGCCCTTGCTGGGCGTGACCCCGCCGGGCCGCGCGTGTTGCTGGTGGTGGCCGACGCCAGCGAGGCGCAGCTCACGGAGTCGGGCCGGGGCCAGCTGCCAGCCAACCTGCTGCAACAGTTCCCCGAGGCCGGTCAGGCGCTGGCGAGCTTCGGCTGGTCGGTGGTGACGGTGGCAATTGCGCCGGAGCCCCCGCTACCCACCGCCCCCGGGAAGCCGGCGCCCGTCGACGACTTCGACCGCTTTCGCGAAACCGCGCAGGGCAACCAGCGCGAAGTGACCTTCGCCATCGGCAAGGGCGACGCCGGCAAGGCCGACTTCGACCTCGATCGCGCGGTGGCCAATGCCTTCGAGCCGCGCGGCGCCCTGGTGCGCGCGCTGGCTCGCGAGTCGGGCGGCGGGGTGGTGCAGAGCGTGGTGGCGCTCGAGCGGACGTTGGCCGAGCTGGGCCAGCGCTGGCAGCTCGTGTACCGCGCTCCCGGCAAACCTGACGGCCGACTGCGGCCGGTCGAGGTCCGCCTGCTGCCCGAGGACACCAGGCTCACCTCCCCGCGCTGGCGGCGCTCGGGGACCCCCGAGCAGGTCGGTCGGGCGCGCGGCATCGACCTCCTGGCCGGCGGTGGGGCGGCGATGGCCAACTTGCCGGCGAAGATCGACCTCGTCAGCGGCCTCACCGGCCGGCCGGTCATCCGTGTCCAGCTGGCCGCGCCGACGACCGGGCAGCCGTCGTTGGTTGGCCCGCTGCGCGTGACCCTGGTCTTCGACGCCGGGGGCGGTGAGCCGGTGGCCCAGGTCGAGATGCCCTACGAGGGCCAACTGGTCGCGGGTGGGGAGCCGTACGAGCTGCCGCTGGTGATCGACGCCACCGTCCAGCGGGTCGCCGCCGTGGTCGAGGACCTTGCCACCGGTGCCTGGTCGGGTCAGGCCTTCGCCCTGGTGAAAGATCCACGGTGAGCGCTCGGCCCGTCCCCGCCTGGCAGTGGGCCGCAGTGGGCCTGTTCGCGACGGCGGTCGCGTGGGGTACGTTCGAGCTCCTCGAGCACGCCCGCTATCGTCCCGCCAGCCCGCCCGCACCCGCCCTGCCGGGCCCCACACCCGTCGGCGAGGGTTCGAGCGCGCTCGCGACGCCAAGGCCCGAGCAGCTCGACTTTCGCCTGCCGGCGCTCGTCGGCGGCGGTCTGCCGGCACCCGCCAAGGCGGCTGCCGACGGCTCGGTCGGCCTCGCCGATCTCGGCGCGACCGTGCGCATCGTCGACTTCTGGGCGACCTGGTGCCTGCCCTGTCACCTGCAGACGGACGTGCTGGTGAAGGCCTACCCCGAGCTGCGGGCGCGGGGGGTCGAGGTGCTGGCGGTGGGCGTCGGTGAAGACGAGACGACCGTTCGCGCCTACCTCGAGAAACACCCGGTGCCGTACCCCAACCTGCTCGACGCGGACGACACCGTGCTCGGCGGGCGCCTGGGAGTGCCGCTGCTGCCGGTCATCCTGGTTCTCGACCGCGCCGGCCAGGTCGCCTTCTTCGACGCCGGCATTCTCGACCGGCCGAGCCTCGAGAAGGTTCTGGCCAAGGCTGGCGCGCCGCCCGCTCCGGCGGCGGGCTGAAATGCCACGGGGGCGACCTGCCGGTCGCCCCCGTGGAGTCTGCGCACCAACCAGCGGCTGAAGAACGGCCCGCTGCTGGCTCCGCGGCCGGAGGGTCGCCTACTGGAGGACGACCAGCACCACGCGGCGGTTGGTCGAACGACCTTCGCGGCTGCCGTTGTCGGCGATCGGCGACGACTCGCCGTACGAGATCACCGACATCTTGTGCAGCGGCAGCCCGTGCTTCTGGTTGAGGTAGCGACGAACCGCCTCGGCGCGCTGCTGGCCGAGGTCGAGGTTGTAGTCCTCACCGCCGACGTTGTCGGTGTGGCCCTGGATCTCGAGGTAGATGTTCTTGTTCTCGCTCTTCAGCCGCTCGGCGAACTCGTCGAGAGCGGTCTTGCCGGCATCGGAGAGCTCGGCCTTGTCGAAGCTGAAGCGGACCTTGTCGTCGGTCAGCACCGACTCGAACAGCAGCTTGCCCTCGGCGAGCTTGCCGGCGGCGACGGCGCGGTCGAGCGCCTCCTGAGCGGTCTTCGACGCGCCGTTGGCGGTGTCCTGGGCGGTGCTGATGCGCTTGTCGTGCTCGCTCAGGCGCTGCTGAGCCTGCTCGACCTCACCCTCGACGCTGTCGACGCGGGTGTGGACGGCGCCCACCTCGCCCTTGACGTACTTCTTGGTGGCGCAGCCGGTGGCGATGAGTGCCACCGCGGGGAGCACGACGAGCAAACGGGACAGGTTCTTCATGGGAGTGCCTCCTTGCTTGGGATCCGACCAACAGATGCATGCCGAGCAGCGGGCAGAATACCCGGGCTCAGTAGGGAGAAGGCGTGACCAGGCCGGGCGGACGCCCGCGGTAGCCGCGCCGGAAGAACAGCCGCGCGTTCTTGACGTCGACCTGCACCTTGAGCTCGTGGTACCGCTCATCGCCGGTCGCCGCCGTCGGGAAGCTCAAAACGTACTGGGTGCGCAGATCCTGGGCAATCGCTGTACAGGCCTCTTTCAGCTCATTCGGGCCTGTGACGCCATAGTAGTGGCCGCCCGTCATCACGGCAAGGAGGTTGAGCACGTCGGCGTAGCGAAACACCTTGGCCCCCTTGGGATCGACGGCGTACGGATTGCCGGTGCGCAGGCCGATGACGTAGACCGGGATCTGGGCCTGCCGGACGATGTCGCGGGCGGCGGCGGGGTCGAGCTTGCTGGCGTTGTCCATGCCATCGGTGATCAGGATCGCCGCCCGTTTGGCGTTGCGCCCGTCGAGGGTGAGCTCGGGTAGCCAAGCGACGGCATCGTGGAGGGCCGTCGTGCCCCAGCCGCGCCAGCCGGCGATCGACTCGCGCAGGGGGTCGAGGTCCTCGGTGAAGGGCACCTCGACCTGGGTGAGGCCGCCGGCGAAGGTCGCCAGAGCGTACTCGTCTCCCGGGCGCGCGGCGTCGAGGAAGGTGCGCGCTGCCTCCTGGCTCGAGCGCAGCTTGGCGCCCACGCCCATGCTCCCGGAAAGATCCTGGAGGAAGAGCAGGGACAGCGGCGCCTCGGCCCGGCGCTCGAACTCGGCGACCGGCGTCGGACGTCCGTCGACGAGGAGCTCGAAGTCCTTGGCGGCGAGGCGTCCGTCGCCACCGCCGGCGCGCACCACGACCGGCACCAACACCCAGGACACACCGACCTCACCGCTGAAGCCATAGTCGGTGGGTGCCTGCTTGCCGGGCGGACGGCCGCCCGGCTCGGCGGCCGATGGTGTCGGCATAGCGGGCGGCATGGCTGGCGTGGCCGGCGGCGACGGTTGGCGCGGGGCCTTTGCTTGCCCGCGCGCCCCGCCGACGGCTACCGTAGCAAGCCACACCACCGCCGCCCACCGGCAGAGTCCGCGGCGGCACCGTGACGAACCTGGAGTCATCGACCTATGAGCACAATCAACATTCGCAGTATTTCGATCAAGTGCGGAAACTGTAACACCTACCAGACCCTGACCGCCTTTGCGCGTAGCGGGGAGATGAATGTCTACACCTACGAATGCGAGAACCAGATCTGCGACCCTACGGTCACCCGCACCCTGGTGGAGGTTCCGCGCGAGCTCGACGCCTTCGCGCGCCGCGACGTCAACTGGCGGGGAGGTGGGCGCCATGGGGCGGAGGGGGACGGCACGCCGGAGGCCTGAGGTGCGGTGCGGTGGTGTGGTAGCGTCTCGTCATCCTGTTGCGTCACGTCCGCCGCACACGCCACGGCGACTTAGCAGAGACCGGCCGCAGGCCCGCGACAGCGCGCGCGAGGCAGTCCATAACCAGCGCGGAAGACCTGGGCACCGCCGACGGTCCGCCGCGTGATCCCACAGCGAGGGTGTCATGAAACGGATCGTCCACATCGTTGGGACCGGCACGATCGGCGAGCCCCTGATCGGCCTCTTTGCCGACCTCGGCGACAAGCTCGGCATCGACGAGGTCACCTTCCACAAGCGCACGCCGTTGGCGGCCGACAAGGCGAAGCTGAACCACCTCATCGCCCGCGGCGCCAAGCTCGCCGTCGACCCCGACCAGAAGGACGCCTTCGAGCGCATGGGGCACCAGGTGAGCTACCTGGCCGACGAGGCACTTGGCCGCGCCACCGTGGTCATGGATTGCACGCCGGCGGGCAACGAGAACAAGGAGAAGTACTACGACAACCTGTCGGGGCCGATGGGCTTCATCGCCCAGGGCAGCGAGGAGGGCTTCGGCAAGCCCTACGCGCGAGGTGTCAACGACGAGGCCCTGGTGCCCGGCGAGGATCGCTTCATCCAGGTCGTCTCCTGCAACACCCACAACATCACCACCCTGATCCGCACCCTCTGCGACGAAGGTAACGCCGACTACAACTTCGAGCGCGGGACCTTCGTGTGCATGCGGCGGGCCAACGACATCAGCCAGGCGAGCGACTTCATCCCAGCGCCGTCGGTCGGCAAGCACGACGACGAGGAGTTCGGCACCCATCACGCCCACGATGCCAACCGGGTGTTCAAGACCCTGGGCAAGGACTTCGACGTCTTCTCGAGCGCCGTCAAGCTCAACACCCAGTACATGCACTCGATCTGGTTTCAGATCGCCTTCAAGCGCGACACGACGCTGGCGGAGGTCAAGGAGCGGCTGCGTGCCAACCCGCGCGTGGCGGTGACCGACAAGCGCCAGGCCAACCTGATCTTCAGCTTCGGCCGCGACCACGGCTACTACGGCCGCATTCTGTCGCAGACGGTGGTGGCGATGCCGACGCTCGCGATGCGCCGCAACCGTGAGCTCTACGGCTTCTGCTTCACCCCGCAGGACGGCAACTCGCTGTTGTCCTCGATTGCCGCCACGCTGTGGCACATGGATCCCGACCAAAGCACCATGAGCCAGCGCCTCGAGCCGCTCCGCCGCTGGCTGTACCGGGAGATCTGAGGCCGAGTCGGAACCGCAGGGCTTGCCCGCGGTTCCGGGCTCGACATCAGATATCCCGAGTGAAGCGAGGGGTCTCGGCTTCGCTCTCGAGTGAAGCGAGGGACGCCGGTCTGCCGTGAGGCGGGCCGGCACCATAGACAGTGCCCCGAGTCCAAAACCACCGTGCCCAAATCCGTCACTCTGCAGCTCGGCGAGATCTCGCTCGAGGGGATCTCGACGGCCGGGGTCAATACCTGGTTTCGAGTGCAGCCGCCGGGGTTGGCGTTCGACCTCGGGCGGGGAGCGGTCGAACAGAGCGGTGCGCGCGATCTGTTCATCACTCACGGTCACCTCGACCACGCGCTCGGCGTGCCGTTCGTCCTGTCCCAGCGCTCGTTGCACCACGCGCAGGCCTCTCGGGTGTTCTGTCCGGCCCCGATGGCCGACGCGCTGCGCGACTTCGTCGACGCCGCGGCGCGCATGGAGGGCGTGAGCTACCGCTACGAGCTGCGCGGGCTCGCCGTCGGCGAGCGCGTCGAGGTGGGCCGCGATCTGACGGTCGAGGCCTTTGCCACCGACCACGTCGTTCCCAGCCTGGGGTACCACCTCCTAAGGCGTCGTCAGCGGCTGGCCGCCGCCTACGCCGGCCGCTCCGGGCATGAGATCATGGCCCTGCGCGCGGCCGGCGCCGAGGTCCACGAGAGCGTCGAGGAGCGCTGGCTCTCGTATTGCGGTGACACCGGCCCCGGCGTCTTCGCGCGCGCGCCCGAGATCTTCGCCAGCCGCATCCTGATGCTCGAGTGCACCTTCCTGGCCGACAGCCATCGGCAGCGTGGGGCGCTCTACGGCCATCTCCACATCGCCGACCTGGCGGCGGTGGCCGACCGGTTCGCGAACGAGCACCTGGTGCTTCATCACCTGTCGCGGCGCCATCGGAAAGAAGAGCTGCTCGCTGCCGTCGGCCGAGAGATGCCGGCGTTGCGCCCGCAGGTGCACGTGTTGGTCGACGGACCCGGCTGAGGCTGGTCTCAGTCCTTTTCGTGACGGAGCAGGGATGACCGAGGCTTCTGCAGCGCTGGTGCGGTTGGGTGAGCTCGACGAGCTCGAGCTGTCGATCGAGAAGCTGGTCGCCGGCGGCGACGGGCTGGGGCGATTCGAGGGGATTCCCGTCTTCGTGCCGCGGTCAGCGCCCGGCGATCGCCTGCGGGTGAGACTGGTCGAGCGCCGTCCCGACTACGCGCGGGCGGAGATCGTCGCCGTTCTCGCCGCCGGACCGGGCCGCCGGCTCGCGCCCTGTCCACATTTCGCCCGCTGCGGCGGCTGCGATCTCCAGCACCTCGAGGACGGGCTGCAGACCTCCCTCAAGGTCGCTGCCTTGCTGGAGAGCTTGGTTCGTCTCGGTGGGGTCGAGCTGCCGGCGGGAACGCCCGAGGTCATCGCCGGGGCGCCGTTCGGCTACCGCCTGCGGACGCAGATCCAAGTCGGCGCCACGGCGACCGGGATCGCCGTCGGCTACCACGCCCGCGGCAGCCAAGAGCTGGTGGCGGTCGACCGTTGCCCGATCCTGGTGCCGGCGCTCGACGCCCTCCTGCCGACGCTGCCGCGCCTGCTGCCGCCCGATGGGCCGCGCCGCCTCGACCTCGCCGCTGGCGATGACGGCAGCGTCGCGGTGGCGCCGGTGGTGGAGGGGTTCGGCCACGGTGACCTGACGATTGCCGTCGGCGACTTCACCTATGGCTTCGACGCCCGCTGCTTCTTTCAAGGTCACCGCGGGCTGCTGCCGGCGCTGGTCGCTCAGGCGGTGGGCGACTGGCAGGGTGAGCGGGCGGTCGACCTCTACTGCGGCGTCGGTCTCTTCACGCTGCCCCTGGCTCGTCTCTACAAGCAGGTGACTGCGGTCGAGGGGGATCGCGTGGCGGCGCGCCACGCGCGCACCAATGCCCGCCATGCCGGCCTGCAGACCGGTGTCGAGGTGATCGCGCAGGCGGTCGAGAGCTTCGCAGTCGACCTGCCGCCCGACCTCGACCGCGTCGTCGTCGACCCGCCGCGCAGCGGCCTGCACCCGACGGTCACCGCCGCCCTGGTGGCGCGTCCGCCGCGGCGGCTCACCTATGTCTCGTGCCACGCGGCGACGCTGGCCCGCGATCTGCGGCGCCTGGCGCCGGCCTTCGCCGTCGAGCGCCTGGTGATGATCGACCTCTTCCCCCAGACCGGGCACCTCGAGGCGATCGTGCAACTCGCCCGCCGCGAGGGCTACGCGCCGCCGTCACCGCCGGCCGTCGTGCCCCCCGCGCGACCGGCAGGTGGGGATCGACGCCCGCCGCCTTACGCGCGGCGCGAGGGCGGCGCGCGCCCGCCCGGTCGGCCAGGGGAGTCTCGCGATCGGCGTCCTTCAGATCGCCCGCCCGGCCCGCGTCCCGGCGGCCCGCGTCCCGGCGGCCCGCGTCCGGGCGGCCCGCGTCCGGGCGGGCGTCCCGGGGGTGGACCACCGCGTCGCGACGGCGGCGGCCGACCGGGCGGCGGCCGACCGGGCGGCGAGAGCCGCTAGCCGGTCAGACGCTGGCGCACGATCGCCTCCACCTCGTCGGGGGCGGGAAAACGGCCGCGCTGGTATTTCGAGAAGATCAGGTCCCCGTCGAGCTCGACGTCGAAGGCGCCGCTCGCGCCCTTGACGAGCTGGGCCTCGAGGCCGAAGGACTGTCGCAGCGAGTCCGCCAAACTGGCGGCGCGCGGACGGTACCCTCAGGCCGTGCAGTAGTGGATGACGACGTTGGGCATGGGATGCTCCTGGAGCAGGGCGTCAGAATCTGAACACGATGCCGGCGTTGACCGTGACGCCCGACAGGTCGGTGGTGATCGTGCCGGTTTCGATGTCATCCGGCCCGTCGACCTGGTGGGGGTCGAACTCGGCTTCGAGGTGACGGTACACGGCCTCGGCACAGAAGGCGATGCCCTTGCCGGGGCCGAAGTCGAGCCCGACGACGCTGTACCAGCCGGCCTGGTCCTTGACGTCGGCGGCGTCGGTCTCGAGCATGACGTAGGAGAAGCCGGCGCCCACGTAGGGGCTGACGACCTGTTCCTCGAGAAACGGGATCGTGATGCCGGCCTCGAGTGGCGTCGCCTGCACTTTGAAGGGCAGGCCGTCGTCCTTGCCGAACTCCGGGTAGTAGCTCGCGCGCAGGTCGAGCCAGGTGAAGCGGAAGTGCGCCGCCGCTCCGGTGGCGGTGCCGACGTCCTTGGGATCCCAGTAGGAGCCCATGAGCGCCAGGTCGATGGCGCGCGCGGGAGCAGTCATCAGGCCGGTGAGAGCGGTGGCGGCGAGCAGTGCGGCGAGAAGCGGGCGTTGCAAGGTGATCTCCCTGGGAGAAGGGCGGGCCTAGTCGGTGAGCGGGCGACGGGCGCACATGGCGCCGACGGCGAATCGCGGGAAGATCTCACGGATGCGCGGCAGATCGGGGTGGATCTGGATGTCGTCGAAGCCGGCGTCGGCGAGCGCCACGCTCCACTGTTCGGGGGTGAGGAAACCCGCCGTGGGTCGGAGCTCGGGGTCGATGTCGACCGAGGTGAAGCCGGAAAAGAGCCGGAACACCAGCTCGGCGAAGGTGGGTTGGCCGGGGAAGGGTCGCAGGCACTCGCCGGCCACCAGCCAGCCGCCAGGGACCAGGGCGCGGCGGGCCTCGCCGAGGGTGCGCCGTAGGTTGCGCGCGACGTGGACGACGTTGACCCCGTAGAGCAGGTCGACGCTGCCCGGGGCCACGCCCTGCGATTCCCAGGGCTGGTCGATGTCGAGGCCGCCGAAGGTCAGGGGCGCGGTGGGGTGCGTGGCGCGCAGGCTGCGCTCGGCCCGCCGGCGAAAGAAGTGACCGGGCTCGGTGACGCGGTAGCTGCCGAGGTCGTCCAGCCGCTCCTGACGCTCGAGCTCCTCGAGCAGGGCGAGCGTCGCGCTGCCGCTGCCGGCACCGATCTCGAGCACCTGTTGCGGTCGCGGCGCCGGATGCGGGAGGTGGCGGGTGACGACCAGGGCAGACAGGCGGTTGGCGATCGCGTAGACGGTGTTGGCGTTGTCGAAGTAGCGCAGCCAGAGGCCGATGTGCGCCGGCCCGAGGAGCGCCTCTTCGCCGGTCGCGGTGCCGGCAGCGACCACCGGATAGACCTCGGCGCCGGCGTCGAGCAGGTCGAAGGTGGCGATGTTGCCGGCGTCGATGGCGACGCCGCGGTCGCGGAGGCCCTGGCGGTCGAACGGCGGTAGCCCTTTGGCGCCGAGGCGATAGCGGCGCTCGCCGCGGTCCGTGGTCTCGACGCTCAGGTAGTCGTCGAATGCCAGACGGTCGAGCAGCCAGGCGAGCGCCGGGGCGAAGGTCGGCACCAGGTTGCGCTCGGTCAGCAGGGCCGTTGCGGTGCTGCCCGCCGCGAGCTGGGGGACGAGGTCGAACCGCTTGACCAGCTCGCCGGCCCAGCCGAGGACGTAACTCTCGATCAGCTCGCTGCTCTGGTAGAGCCGGTCGTCGAACAGCGTCGGCGGGTAGTCGGCCAACAGCAGCGCCAGGCGCGGATCGGGGGTGGCCAGGTCGAGGGCGGCGCTCATGGGCGAATTCTAGCGGCTTCCTCGCTCTGCTCGGAGCCGCAGCGGTCACTTGGCCGCGCAAACTCGACCTGGCGGTCGAGACGCGCGCCCAAGAGGGCTAGCGGCTTCCTCGCTCTGCTCGGAGCCGCAGCGGTCACTTGGCCGCGCAAACTCGACCCGGCGGTCGAGACGCGCATGTCGGGACTGCCGATCCCTCGCGGCCTGGTCGCCGATTGGCCATGGGATAGGATCCGCTGCCGCCGATGCCCAAGTCGCGACCGCAACCGGAAGTGCCAGCCGCGCCCGCCGCCACCAAGGTCGAGCGCATTGCGCGCCACGTGCGGGCGATGCTCGAGGAGCTCGAGCTCGACCTCACCGACCCCAACCTGCTGGAGACCGACCAGCGGGTGGCCAAGATGTACCTCGAGCTGTTCTCGGGTTTGCTCGAGAGCAACCGCCCGAAAGTGACCACCTTTCCCAACGACGAAGGCTACAGCGCGATGGTCATGGAGAAGCAGATTCCCTTCTACTCCATGTGCTCGCACCACTTGGTCCCGTTCTACGGCCACGCGCATATCGCTTACATTCCGGGGGCGAAGATCGTCGGCCTGTCGAAGTTGCCGCGGATTCTCGAGTACTACGCGCATCGACCACAGTTGCAGGAACGCCTCACCGAGCAGGTGATCGGCTTCCTCGAAGAGGAGCTGCGGCCGCAGGGGTCGATGGTGGTCATCGAGGCCCGGCACCTCTGCGTCGAGATGCGCGGAGTCAAGAAGCCGGGGGCGGTGACCGTCACCTCGGCGATCCGCGGGATTTTCCACGAACGCCCTGTCCGTCAGGAGTTCCTCGATCTTCTTCAGCGTCCGTAGGCTCTCTGTCCTCGTCCTCGTGACGCTGGCCGTCGGCTGCAGCTCGACCGGTGGCGGCGAGAGGCCACGCCGGCTGGGTCTCGCCGACCTGACCAACACCTACCTCGGCTTCGAGTATTCGCAGTGGTTGGTGGGCCCAGTCTCCCGTCTGGCGACGGTCGCCGAGATCGAACAGTACCTGGCGCTCCACGACGACGCCGCGGCGTCGGCGTTCATCGAGAGCTTCTGGGCACGACGCAACCCGTTCCCCGACGAGCCCGGCAACCAGACGCGCGAGCGGTTCGAGCAGCGGGCGGCGCTCGCCGACCAGCGCTACAGCGAGGCCGGGTACGCTGGTCGCCGCACGGCGCGGGGAACGATCTTCGTGCTCTTCGGTGAGGCCAAGGTCGAGTACGAGATCGAGCGCACGGCGGCGGCCCGCCCGATCGAGGTCTGGACTTACGGCGAGAACGCCCCTCCCGGGCTGGCCGGGCTGCGGCCGGCGGCGCAATATCGCTTCATCAAGAGCGGCGACCTCACGGTGTTCCTGCGCGACGCGCCGCGGGTCGTCACGTCGCCCGCCAACGAGCCGTTCTAGCCCGAACGCGAGGATCGAAGCCATGGACCAGCCGCGCGCGATCCTCCTCGGCACGGGAATCGCGGTTCCCCCGCACGAGATCACCAACGACATGTTGGGGCGGGTGCTCGAGACGACGGACGCGTGGGTGCGCGAACGCAGCGGCATCGTCACCCGCTACTACGTCGACCCGGGGGTCACCGCCTCGGATCTCGGGGCGGAGGCCGGACGCAACGCGCTGGCCGACGCCGGTGTCGACGTCGGCGAGGTCGACTATCTGGTCTGCGCCTGCATGACTCCGGACCACTATTTCCCCGGCGTCGGCACCCTCATCCAACACAAGATCGGCCTGCGGACGATCCCCAGCCTCGACATTCGCCAGCAGTGCGCCGGCTTCGCCTATGGGATGCAGGTGGTCGACGCCCTGATCCGGAGCGGCCTGGCGCGGACGGTGCTCCTCGTCGGCAGTGACGTCCACACCTGCCTGCTGCCGTTCGCGCTGCCCACCTGGGACGTCCTCTACGGGCGCTCGGACGAGCCGCTGTCGGCCGCCGATTTCGCCTGGAACTCCCGCTTCCGCCATCTCATCGTGCTGTTCGGCGACGCCGCGGGGGCGATGGTCTTTCGCGCCGGCGACGCCGCCAGCGGGCGCGGGATCCTGGGTGCCGAGATGCACGGCGACGGCAGTCACAAGGACATTCTGTTCGTCCCCGCCGTGGGCTCGGCGCGGCGACCGTTCATCGACGCCAACATGCTGGCAGCTGGCGAGGGCGTGCCGGTGATGGACGGGCGCAGCGTGTTCAAGCTGGCAGTGACCCAGATGCCGCGGGTCACCCGCGACCTTCTCGGCCGCCACGGATACACCCTCGATGACCTGGATCTGCTGGTCATGCACCAGGCCAACCTGCGGATCAACGAGGCGGCGCAGAAGGCCCTGGGGCTGCCCGACGAGAAGGTCTACAACAACATCCAGAAGTACGGCAATACGACCTCGGCGACCCTGCCCTTGGCTTTTCACGAGGCGCGGGCCCAGGGGCGCACGCCGCCGGGCTCGCTCGTCGCGCTGACGGCGCTCGGCGCCGGGCTGCACTGGGGCTCGGTCCTGCTCCGCGTGTAGTCTCCGAAGGTGACATTCGGAGCCTCGCGGCGGCCGCAGGCCGCGCGAGAAGCGCGCGATTGAATCAGCCCGGATTGCTGCGGGTGCGCAGGGCGAGCGCGGCCCCGATCTGGAACAGCAGCTTGTCGGCGCGCGCCTGGAAGACCTCGGGCTTCATCGCCGTCGGCGGCGCCGAGAGCTCGATGCGCCCCTTGCCGTCGCCGCCGTTGCTCATCTTGATGCGGATCGTTCCCCAGACCAGGGCCCACTCCGCGGTGATCTCGACGTTGGGATCGAACGGTTCGTTCGCCAGCTGCAGCACGTCGAGCACCGCTGCCAGCAACGGCCCGCCGTTGGGCTGGTAGGGCGTGTCGTAGGTACGGGCTGCGGCGTAGGAACCCGGCGCCGGCACGAAACTGTCGCGCGACAGCAACTGGACCAGCTGCGGGACGTCGCGCAGGGGCTCGAAGTTGGCATCAATGCGCACGCGTACGCGCGTGCGCTCGTCGAGCTCGATGGCGCGCTGGAGGTGCTGGATGGCGAGGCCGGTGTAGCCGGCCAAGGCATAGTTGCTGGCCACCAGGAACGAGGCCTCGGCAGAGCTCTGGTTGTTGCCGAGGTAGGCGGCGAAGGACTTACTGGCCTCGGGCAGCTGGCCGGCGAGGAGTTGGACTGCTCCGATGTTGAGGTCGTTCTCCGGCGCCGTTGGGTCGAGGGACCTGGCAGTCTGCATCGCCTCGAGGGCTGCCGGGTAGTTCTTCTCGGAGACCAGCACGGCGGCGAGGTCGAGCCAGCCCTGGCGCAGGGTCTGGTCGAGGGCGAGTGCCTGCGCCAGGTCGGCCTTGCCGCGCACCAGGTCGCCGGACATGAACAAGGCCTCGCTACGCAGGAGCAGGGCCGCAGCGTTCTTGGGGTTCTTGCGCAGCTCGGGCTCGAGCAAGGCGAGAGCAGCCTCGCTGTCTTCGATCTCGAGCTTCTCGCGAGCCCGTGCCAGGACGTCGGCGCTGCTCGGCGCCGTGGTGGCTGCGGGCGGGCTCTTGGCGGCGAGCACCGGGACGGCGACCAAGGCCCCCAGCAGGGCCGTGACGGCGAGACTCGACAGCGCGCGGCGGCGGGAGGAGATGAGCGGCACCATGGCCGAGACTGTACCTGATGACCTGACGCCGCCGACGCGGCCCGGGGGCGCGCGGCCCGGGTTCGTCCCCCGGAGCTCGGCCCCCAAGGCTTGACCTGTGGGTGGGGTGGGACCGAGACTTCGCCCAAGCCCTGACGTCTGGAGGACCAGCGGTTGTTCATCATTCCCTTGACCCACGAAAGCGGGTCGGTCGAGAAGCTGCCGTGGATGAGCTTCGGGATCGTCGCCCTCTGCCTGCTCAGCTTNNCATCCCTGGCTCGCGCCCGACGTCAAGCTGATTCCCCGCGAGAGCCAGGCCTTGATCGCTGAGATTCTCGCCGAGCGAGGGGTCAAGGGGTCGCCGGTGGAGGACCCGTTGGCGCAGCGCGAGCTCGACCGCCGAACCGCCAGCTGGGTCGACGCCACGGTCGTCGACCCCAGCTGGACGCAGGCCCTGATTCCGTCGGCGGTTCGTGGCACGTCGCTGTTCACCCACCAGTTCCTGCATGCGGGCTGGGCCCACCTGCTCGGCAACATGTTCTTCCTCTTCCTGACCGCGCCGTTCGTCGAGGATCGCTGGGGTCGCGTCATCTTCGTCGCCTTCTACCTGACGGCCGGCGTCGTCTCGGGCTTCGGCTTCGCGCTCCATTTCCAGGATCTCTACCGCCCTTTGGTGGGCGCCTCGGGAGCCATCGCCGCGGTGATGGGCGCTTTTCTGGTGCTGTTCGGCGCCACCCGCATGCGCTTCTTCTACTGGTTCGGCGCCTTCGTCGGCACCTTCTCGGCGCCCGCCGCCGTCATGCTCGGGCTGTGGGGGTTGGGCGAGCTGATCTCCGCGCGGGTCAACGACGCCGCGAATCCCGGCGGCATGCTCGGCGGTACAGCTTACTGGGCGCATGTCTGGGGCTTCGCCTTCGGCCTGGTGGTGGCCCTGGTGCTGCGCACGCCACGGCTGGCCAGGGCGATCGACAAGTGGCGCTACACCGGCGAGCGTCTCGAGGCGGCGCCGGACGGTCGGCTGGCCTACTCGGGTGACGACGCCATCCTGCGCGAGGCGCGCCGGCTGCTGTCGTCGGGGCGCAAGCTCGAGGCCTGGGAGGAGCTGGTGCTGGCGATCCAGGACGCGCGCTCCGGCGAGCCGGTGGCGCGCGCGCTGCAGATTCTGGCGAGCGACCTGTCGAGCCTCGACGACGCGGTGCCGCACCTGCTGGACCGCGTGCGCCGCGACCTGACGCCGGCCGCTGGCATGGCGGTCGACGAGCAACGCCGTCGCCAGCGGTCGGCGGCTGTTCGCTGGCGCGAGCTCAGAGCCCTGGTTCCCGACCTCGCCGACCGGGCGGGCCAGCGGGGCATGCTCGACACCGCGAATCGGCTGCGGCTGAGCGAGGAGCTCTGCGCGTTGGGCGCGTCGGAGCAGGTGCGCGAGGTTCTCGCGCCGGTGATCGAGGGGATGACGCCGACGACGCCGATGGGCACGGTGCTCAAGACCGTGCGTCTGGCTGCTGTCGTCGACCCGGCGCTCTATCGCGACGCCGCGATCCGCGCCCTGGCCCACCCGGGCCTGCCCCCCGAGAGCCGTGACGAGATCGAGCCGACGGTGTTGACGTTGTAGGGCACGTTCGGCCACCTTCCGAGGTGGGCGGATGCGGGGTATCCTTGCCACCCCTGACGAGCCTGCTATGCACCTCAACCTCCCCAACTTCCTGACCATCTCGCGCATCCTGTTGGTGCCGGTGTTGGTGACGATCCTGCTCACCAGGTTCGAGGGCAAGGAGTTCTGGGGGCTGGCGGTCTTCCTGTTGGCGGCGGTCACCGATTTTTTCGATGGCTACCTGGCCCGGCGGCGCAAAGAGGTCACGCGACTCGGCCGCCTTCTGGACCCGGCGGCGGACAAGATCCTGACTTCGGCGGCCTTCATTTCGCTGGTCCAGCTCGAGGTGGCGCCGGCCTGGATGGTGGCGACCATCGTCGCGCGCGAGTTCGCGGTTTCGGCGCTGCGCAGCTTCGGCGCGCTCGAGGGCGTAGAAGTGCGCGCCGGGTTCTCGGGCAAGCTCAAGACCACGGTCCAGATCATCTCGATCGCGCTGCTGATCGTCTACAGCAAGCTCGGCGAGCTCAGTCACCTGGCGCCGATCTCGCTGTGGGTAGCGGTGGCGGTGACCATCTACTCGGGCGCCGAGTACTTCTGGCGCCACTGGCGTCTGGTCGTCGCCCCCCGCCCGTCGACTTCGGAGTGAGCCGCCGCACGATGAGTCGCCGCGGCGCGAGGGCGAGCCTCGGCATGCCCTGCCGTCGCGGGACCGGCCGATGAGCGTCGAAGACCGCTGGGTCCGCCTGCTCGAACGGCTGGCCGACGTCGCGCACCGCCGCTACCGGCTGATGTTCGTGCTCGCGGCGGTGGTGGTGGCGGGGTCCCTCGCCGCCGCCAGTCGGCTCGAGGTCGACACCGACGTGCTGAGCCTGTTGCCGCCGAGCGACCCGGTGGTCAAGACCTTCCGCGAGACGCTCAGCAACTTCGGCAGCGTCGACACCCTGCTGGTGGCGGTGCGGATTCCCGAGGGCGTGCCGATCGACCCGTACCTGTCGTACGTCGACGCCCTGGGGCCAGCCCTGGGCGAGCTGCCGGAGATCGAGTACGTCGACTACCGCATTGGTGAGATCGACGAGCTCTTGGCGTCGTTCCTGCCCAAGTCGATGCTCTTCCTCGACCAGGCAGCACGCGACGAGATCGCCCGTCGGGTGAGCGACGAGGGGCTGCACGAGCGGGCGGCCGAGCTGCGCCGGCAGATCAGCTCGCCGGCGGCGATCGCAGTGAAACAGTTGATCCGGCTCGATCCGCTGGGCATGTCCGAGGTGCTGCTCGGGCAGATGAAGGGCACCCGCGGCGCGGTCGAGCTCGACTGGCAGAGCGGCTACTACCTGTCGCCCGACCGCCGGTTGCTGCTGATCCTGGCCAAGCCGGTGTCGCCTGCCCAGGACATCGAGTTCGACGCCAAGCTGGTTGCCGCGGTCGACGCCACGGTGGCGAAGGTGGCGGCGCAGTGGCCGGAGCTTGCCGGCGAAGGTGCCGGCCCGGTGCCCGAGGTCGTCCTCGGCGGCGGCTACCTGATCGCGCTCGACGACGGCTCGCTGATTCGCCGCGACCTCGTGCTCAACGTCTCGACCTCGCTCGGGACGGTGCTGCCGCTGTTCTGGTACGCCTTCAGCAGCGTCGGCACCCTGGTCTATGCGCTGGTGCCGATTGCGGTCGGCATTGCCGCCACCGCGGGCTTGTCGGGCCTGACCCTGACGACGGTGAGCGCGGCGACCACCGGCGTTGCCGCGCTGCTCGTCGGCATGGCGATCGACTTCATCTTCGTTGCCTACGGCCGCTACGTCGAGGAGCGCCGGCGGGGCGCCTCGCTGGCTGAGGCGATGCGGATCATGGGTGGCACCGCCGGCCGCGGCATCGTCACCGGCGCGGTGACCACCACCGCGACCTTCTACGCCTTCTTCGTCACCGACTTTCGCGGCCTGCGCGAAATGGGCTACCTGACCGGCACTGGCATTCTCTTCTGTGTGGCGGCGGTGCTCGTCCTATTGCCAGCGCTGCTCGGTTGGCGCGAGGCGCGGCATGAGCGGCGGGCGCGTCGTCGCGGCGAAGACCCGACGCCGCCGCTGCCTGCGAAGGTCCGCGGGATGGGCATCGAGAAGGTGCTGGCCTGGAGTCTGCGCTGGCCGCGGGCGGTGCTCGTCGCGAGCCTGGTGCTGACGGTCGTGCTGGGCGTTTACGCCCTCGGCGCCCGCTTCGAGGACAACATTCAGAACATGCGCCCCAAGGGGAACCGCGGCGTGCTCGTGCAGGACGAGATCCTCGGCCACTTCGGCGCCGGTTTCGAGCAGATGATGCTGGTGATCTCGGGGAGCTCGGCCGACGAGGTGCTCAATCTCTCGGAGAAGGCGGCGGCGGGCGCCGATCAACTGGTCCGCCAGGGCGTGCTGGTGGGCTCGTCCTCGATCGCCGCCCTGATGCCGGCGCCCGCCCGTCAGCGGGACGCTCTGGCCTGGTTGGCGAGCGAGCGCGACGGCCTGCTGTCGAGCGAGCGGATTCGCAGCCGCTTCGGCGCCGAGCTCACCGACCAGGGCTTGCGCCCGGCCGCTTTCGAGCACGGGCTCGAGCTCTTCGCCAAGGCGGTCGATGCCGCCCGCCCGATCACCCTCGCCGATTTCGACAGCAGCCCACAGACCCAGCGTCTGGTGAGTCGCTACGTGCGTCACACCGCCGACGGTTGGCGGGCAGTGGTCTACCTCTATCCGCCGCCCAAGGTCTGGAAGCGCCAGGCGCCGCCGGAGGTGACAGCCCTGGCGGACAGCCTCGGCCCGCAGGTTCAGCTGACGGGAGTCAACGTGGTCAGCGAGCGTCTTCGACACCGCGTCTGGCGGGATGCGGCCATCGCGACGGTCCTCGGCACCCTGCTGATCATTTTCCTCCTGGCGCTCGACTTCCGCCGGCTGAGCGAGGCGGTTCTGGCGTCGGTGCCACTCGTGCTGGGGCTGATCTGGATGGTCGGTACGATGGTCCTGATCGACATCCAGGTCAACATCATGAACATCTTCGTGGTGACGATGATCATCGGCATCGGCATCGACTACGGCATCCACATCGTCCACCGCTACCGCGACGAAGAGGCGAGGGCGGATCAGGGCGGCAACTTGGTTGCTGGCCTCGGCGAGACTGCCAAGGCGGTGCTGTTGGCGTCGCTCGGCACCGTCTTCGGCTTCGGCTCGATGATCACCTCGCACTACCCCGGGTTGCAGAGCATCGGCTACGTGGCGATCCTCGGCACGTCGGCGTCGGCGATCCTGGCGGTCACCACCCTGCCGGCCGCCCTGCACCTCCTCGCCCGCCGGCGCGCTGGCCGTCGCGAGTCGGCTCTCGAGCGGTAGTCGAGCCCCCGGCGTGCCAGTCAGCTGCGGGCCACGGCCTGGATGGCGGCGACCAGGGCTTCCGGCGTCTCCTCCTGTAGAAAGTGGCCGGCGTCGGTACGAGTCAGCACCGCCCGCGACAGCACCCGCTGGTGGCGGCCGAGGGCGGCGGTGAGGAGGGGGTCGCGCATGCCCCAGACCAGCTGGACGGGCCCGTCGTACGCCGTGATCCAGGCCTCGCCGCGGCGCAGCTCGGGGATGCTCGGATGGCTGGGCCCATCGGGGACCATGCGGGTCAGGGCGAGGGGAGTCTCCCGTCGGGCCGGATCGCGCAGCGGCCAGCGGTAGGCCCGTGCGACGTCGCCGCGGATCGAGGTGCGGTCGCCCTGGAGCCACGTCATCAACCGCTGGGGCAGCCCGAGCGTGGTGAACAGGAATGGCGCCACGACGGGCAGGCGACCGAAGCGGTGGAAGGCGGTGCCCCGTGGATGACGCGGCAGGACCACCGCCGTGTTGCCGAGCACGACACCGACCACCGGCCCGGCGCCCGGAATTTCGCCGGTCGCGATGCGGGCGCCGAGGCCAGTGGCCATCGGCCCACCCCAGTCCTGGCCGACCAGCACCAGCGGCCCCGGGGCGAGCGCGGCCAGCCATTCCGCCAGCGCGTCGAGATGGCGGGCGACCCCGTGGTCGGCGAGGGCGAGCCCGTCGGAGAGCCCACAGCCGAGGAGGTCGGGAGCCAGCACTCGGAGCTCGGGCAGACCGGCGATGACCTTGCGCCACAGGAAGCTCCAGGTTGGGTTGCCGTGGAGCAGGACGACGGTGGCCGCGGTGGTGGGCGCGCCGGGGGTCGACGGCTGGTCGACGAAATGGAGGAGCCGGCCGGTGTCGACACCGTGCTCGAGCCGGAAGGCGGCGCGGGCGACCGGGAAGAGGTCGTGCAGCCAGTCGGGCAGGGGCGGCGCGGGAACGAAGGGCATGGCGGCGGATGCGGGCTCAGCGCTGGGGCGACGGCGCCCCGGGCACGAGGTCGATCATCGCCCAGGTCGGCGGATCGGCGAAGCGCACGGGCAGGAACGAGGTGCCGACCCCCGCGTTGACGTAGAGCCAGGTCGGGCCGTCGGGCCGGGCGCCGGCGAAGGCGAACAGGCCGCGGTCGTAGCGGCGACCGATGAACGTCCGGGTGATCAGGGCGCCGAAGTAGGGGATCCGCACCTGGCCGCCGTGGGTATGCCCGGCGAGCACGACGTCGACGCCGGCCGCGGCAGCTTCGAGCACCGCGTCGGGGCTGTGGGCGAGCACCACGCGCGGCAGGGCCGTCGCGTCGCGCGGGCTCTTGGCGAGGGCCAAGGCGAGTCGGGAGGCGCGCGGCCGATCGCGCCAGCCGGGTGGCGTGACCGCTTGGTCGAAGGGCTCGGCGAGCAGCAGGGAGCCGTCGCCCGCTCTCGCCTCGAGGTTGCGCCAGGCGGCCACCCCGTCGCCCCAGCCCCAGAGCGCGACCGTGCCGGCGGTCACCCGCGTCGGCGAGCTGTCCTCGGCCCAGGCCTGCCACACCGCAGGCTCCGGGGCCCCGGCCGACCAAGCGCGGGCCTCCACCCGCAGGCGGTCGGCAGCTTGGGTCAGGCGTACCCGCAGGTGTGTCCAGCGGCCGGGTTCCGGAGCCACCCCGGAGTCGACGGCGCCGGCGGCCCCGGCGGCCCCGGCGGTGGCTGCGCTGCCGGCGAAGACCAGGGCGAAAGTCCCGTCGTCGGTGGGGTGGGCGGCGGCGCGCGCGAAGCGGATTAGGCGGTCCTCGCCGAGCACGCTGCGGCTGGCGACGACGACGCCGACGGCGGTTGCCGGGGCGTCGATCCACACCTGGCAGCTGAGCTCGACCTCGCGCCAGGCGAGCGGGCCGCCGTCGTCCGCGAGGCCGGGCTGGCCGGGCCAGGGGTCCCAGGCGAGATAGTCGTTGCGACGCTTGCCCCCCGCCTCGCGTGCCATCGCCCAGCCGTCGGCCAGCCGGCGCGGCGCGAAACCGGGCTCGGCGACGGGCACCTGCTGGTCCCAGCCGAGCTGCTGCCCGAGGCCGAGGAGCAGGATCGACGCCCCGGGCACGGCGGTCGGATCGGCCGCCCGCGGTGCCAGGAGACGCGTCAGCAGACGCCCGTCGTCGTGGAGCCACTCGACGCCCCCGCCGGCCACCGTGGCCACGACCTGACCGAGGTAGTCGCTGTGGCCTTGCACTGCGTAGACCGGCGCCACCCGCCGCAGCTCGGCGAAGAGCCCGGCGGCGACCGTCGCGCGGCGGCGCGCCAGGTCCTCGTCCTTGGTGTCGGCGATGACGTCGCCGCTGACCAGGATGGCGTCGGGGGCCGCCGCCGTCACCTCGGCGACCAGTCGATGCAGTTGAGGCGTCATCGCGTCGACGTGGAGGTCGGCCAGGTGCGCGAGGCGCAGTCGGCTGGTGCCGACGGGCAGGGCGACGTCCTCGCGGGTGAGGAGCACCCGCGGCTCGAGCCACCAGGCGTCGATGGTGACGCCGGCGGCGACGGTCGCGGCGAGCAGCCACCGACGGCGTCGGGTCATCGGACGGCCTACCAGCTGGCCCGGGCGTGGCGTCGCGGTGAGCGGCGCCCGCCGAACAGGAGGAGGAGCAGCGGGCCGGCAATGAAGCCGCCGATGTGGGCGAACCAGGCGACCCCACCGCTCGCCGCGCCGTCGCCGAGCGACAGCAGGCCGGAGAACAGCTGCATCAGGAACCAGAGCGCGAGGTATACGTAGGCCGGCACCTCGACGATGCGCACGAAGAATCCGAGGATCAGGAGCGAGGAGATGCGGGCGGTGGGGAACAGCAGCAGGTAGGCGCCGAGAACGCCGGCGATGGCCCCGCTGGCGCCGATCGCGGGCACCGCGGAGGCCGGATTGGCAAGCGCGTGGGCGTAGGTGGCGGCGAGGCCACAGAGCAGGAAGAAGGCAAGAAATCTGAAGTGGCCGAAACGGTCTTCGATGTTGTCGCCGAAGATCCAGAGGAAGAGCATGTTGCCGGCGATGTGCAGAAAGCCGCCGTGGAGGAACATCGACAGCACGGCGCCGGTGAGCTGGAGGTCGCCGCCGTCGGGCCCCGGGGCGAAGATCCGGGCCGGGATGAAGGCGGCCGTGGCTAGGAACCCCCCGAGCCGGGCGCCGAGCGCCACCTCATAGCCGAACGCGAAGACGTTGATCGCGATGAGGACCACCGTGACCACCGGCGCCGTCCGGCTGGGATTGTGGTCGCGCAGCGGGATCATGGACCCGCCTCGCCAGGCTCGAAGCTCAGGCCTGCGCCGGCCGGACGGTCAGTCGCCGAAGCCATCCTCGTCGGTCAGTGGGCGGGGAGCGGTTGGCGTGGCAGGCGGTGCTGGGATGGCGGATTCGCTCGGCGGGCGGATGCGGTGCGCGCGCAGCAGGTTGGTGAGCGGGCGCTCGTCGATCGGGTCGCCCATCAGCACCAGGATCGCGTCGCCCGGTTTGGCCAACCCGGCGGACAGCAGCCGGCGCTCCACCACCCGGGTGACTTCGTCCGAGGTGCTGACGTGGGACTCGAGGAGCAGCGGCTGCACCCCCCAGATCAGCGATACGCGACGGGCGATCGCCTCGTCGTTGGTCACCGCCAGGATCGGGGCGCGCGGCCGATGGCGGGCGACCAGGCGGGCGGTGAAGCCGCCCTGGCTGTAGGCGACGATGGCGCTTGCCCCGATGCGTTCGGCGGCGTGGACGGCAGCCGCGGCGATCGCCTCGGGCAGGTCGACGCCGATGTCGGATCCCGGTTTCTGGTGCCCGGGGCGAACGATCGCCTGCTGGGCAAGGTCGGTCAGGGCGTCGACCGGCAGGTCGGCCCCGCGCTGACGTCGGTAGGCCTCGGCCTCGACGATGATCCGCGCCATGGTGCTCACGGTCTCGACGGCGTACTGGCCGACTGCCGTCTCGCCCGAGAGCATCAGGGCGTCGGCGCCGTCGAACACGGCGTTGGCGACGTCGGAGGACTCGGCGCGGGTCGGGCGGGGATGGTCGATCATCGACTCGAGCATCTGCGTGGCGACGATCACCGGGATGCCCATGCGGCGGCCGGCGGCGACGATCTCCTTCTGCAGTACCGGCACACGGAACAGCGGCACCTCCACCCCGAGGTCGCCGCGGGCGACCATCACGGCGTCGGCCTCGCCGACGATGTCCTCGAGATGCTCGACGGCGGTCAGCCGCTCGAGCTTGGCGATGATCGGGATCGCCGAGCCCAGCGAGCGGACCACCGCACGCACGGCAGCGACGTCGGCGCCGGAGCCGACGTAGCTCGCGGCGATCAAGTCGACCCCTTCGCGCACCGCGAAGTCGATGTCGCTGCGATCCTTGTCGCCGACGTCGAACGGTAGCGCGGTGTCGGGCAGGTTGATGCCCTTGCGGGTCGACACGGTGCCGCCGGTGACCACCCGGGCCGCCAGCTCGAGCGCCTGCTTGGCCGTCACCTGGAGCTCGATCAGGCCGTTGTCGATCAGGATGCGCTCGCCGACCTCGAGGTGGGCGAGGAACTCGGGATCCTCGATGGGCAGGTCGACGGTCGAGCTCGACGGCCCGAGGCGCACCGTCTCGTCGACGGCGAGGAGGCGCGGGCTCGCGAGAACCCCCAGCCGGTAGCGCGGTCCCATCAGGTCGGCGATCACCGGGATGTGGCGGCCGACCGCCGCCGCCCGTTGCCGGACCAGCGCGAGGTTCTGGGCGTGGGTTTCCTGCGTGCCATGCGAGAGGTTCAGACGAACGACATCGAGCCCGGCGGCGAGCAGACGGTCGAAGACGTCCGCCTGCGCGCTCGCGGGTCCGAGGGTGGCGACGATCTTGGCGCGACGTTCCATAGGCGGCGCAGTTTACCTGGCGGGGTCCGAGCCTGCCTTGGCGGTGCCGTGACACCCGCCTGACGTTGGGGCGGTTCCTTGATGGGGTACCTTTTGGGATCGGGTACCATTGCCGCCATGTTTCAGGGCCTGCAGACCAAGCTCGACGACGTCTTTCGCCGCCTTCGCTCCGAGGGCAAGATCGGCAAGGAGCACCTCGAGAACGCGCTACGCGAGATTCGGCTGGCGCTGCTCGAGGCGGACGTCCACTTCCGGGTGGTGAAGTCTTTCATCGAGCGGGTGCGGGAGCAGGCTCTGGGCGCGGCGGTGCTCGACAGCCTGTCGCCGGGCCAGCAGGTGGTCAAGATCGTGCGCGACGAGCTGGTGCTGCTGCTCGGCGTCGAGGGCAAGGAGCTCGACGTCTCGGCGCGGCCGGCGATCATCATGCTGTGCGGGCTTCAGGGCTCGGGCAAGACGACCACCGCCGGCAAGTTGGCGCGGCGGATCGCCAAGCGCAATCGCTACCCCTTGCTGGTCGCCGCCGACCTCCAACGCGCGGCGGCCGTCGAACAGCTGGTGCAGGTGGGCAAGGGTGTCGGTATTCCGGTGGTCACGCCCAACGCCGGCGAGACGCCGCTTGCGGTCGCCCTGCGTTCTCTCACCGTGGCCCGCGACACTGGCCGCGACGTCGTTATCGTCGACACCGCCGGTCGCCTGCACGTCGACCTCGAGCTGATGGCGGAGATCAAGGAGATCGCCGGTCGTCTGCAGCCGGCCGAGATTCTGTTCGTCGCCGACGCCATGACCGGCCAGGACGCCGTCAAGAGCGCCGGCGAGTTCGCGGCCGCCCTGCCGCTCACCGGCGCCATCCTCACCAAGCTCGACGGCGACTCGCGCGGCGGCGCCGCACTGTCGATTCGCACCGTCACCGGGGTGCCGATTCGCTTCGTCGGCATCGGCGAGAAGGCCGAGGACCTCGAAACCTTCTATCCCGAGCGCATCGCCTCGCGGATCATTGGCATGGGCGACGTGCTCTCCCTGATCGAGAAGGCCGAGGCCTCGATCGACAAGGAGGAGACCGAGCGCCTCGCCGAGCGTCTGGGTCGCCAGGAGTTCTCGCTCGAGGACCTGCGCGACCAGCTGCGCCAGATCAGAAAGCTGGGCCCACTGCAGTCGATCATGGAGCTCTTGCCCAAGGTGGGCCCGCTCAAGGGGCTCTCCCCGGGGGCCGTCGACGACAAGCGGCTGGTGCGTATCGAGGCGATCATCAACTCGATGACGCCGCGCGAACGCCGCGAGCCCGGGCTGCTCAACGCCTCGCGCAAACGGCGCATCGCCCGCGGCTCGGGGACCCAGGTCCAGGACATCAACCAGCTGGTCAAGCAGTACCTCGAGATGCGCAAGATGATGAAGTCGATGGGCGGTGGCTTCATGAAGCGGGCCATGGGCGGCATGAAGGGGCTCAAAGGGATGAAGGGCTTCGGTGGCTTCCCGCGGTAGCGCGCGATCGGGTAAGAGTGCTACGATCCGCCGGCTCGGGGCGACCCTGCGGTTCGGCCACGGTTCTGACAGGCCCAGCCAGCCCCTTCGTCTCACCCATCCGGAGGCTCGAACGTCATGTTGAAGATTCGTCTCCGCCGTAGCGGCGGACGTAACAAGGTTGCCTATCGCGTCGTCGTCTCCGACTCCCGGCAGACGCCGACGGCAGCCGCTGTCGAGGAAATCGGTTTCTACGACCCCTCCCGTCAGGCCGCCGCCTTCAGCGTCGACAGCGCGCGTCTGAACCACTGGCTGGGTCAGGGCGCGCAGCTCTCGCCGACGGTCAAGCGTCTGGTCAAGAACGCCGGCTGATGTCGGTCATCGCCGAGCAGCTCGACGGTCTGGTGCGCCTGCTGGTCAGCCAGCCGGACGCCGTCGCCGTCGCCGAGCAAGAAGGGGCCGACGAGACTCGCTTCGAGCTTCGCGTGGCCGACGAGGACGTCGGCAAGGTCATTGGCCGACGCGGCCAGACGATTCGCGCCCTGCGCCTGCTTCTCGACCTCCGCGGCGAGGTCGAGGATCGCGACTTCGAGCTCGAGCTGATCGAAGACGGGGCTCCCGTAGCCCGCGCTACGGACTGAGCGGTCCGGTTGCGCATGCGGGTGGTCGATCGCGATCGCCCGGAGAGAGCCACGTGAGCAGGCAACAACCCACTACGGTCGAGGTCGCGCGGATCGTGCGTGCACACGGCGTCCGCGGCGAGGCCATCCTCGCCCCGGCCAGTGACGTGCCCGGGCGCTTCGCCGTCGGCAGCGAGCTGACGGTGGTGGTCGCGGGCGGCCGCCGCCTGCCGGTGCGTCTGACCAGCGTGGCGGAACAGAGCGGGATGCTGCGCGTGGCCTTCGACCCGCCGATGACCCGCGAGCAAGTCGTGGCTCTGCGCGGCGCGGTGCTCGAGGTGCCTCGCGAGAAGGTGCCACCCGCGCCGCCTGGCACCTACTACTTCTTCGAGCTGGTGGGTTGTTGCGTCGTCGATCGCCGCGAAGGGGAGCTCGGCGAAGTGGTCGACCTCCTCGACGACGGTGGCGGCATGCTGCTGTCGGTGGCCGGCGGCGGCCGCGAGATGCTGATCCCCTTCGTCGACCGCTTCCTGGTCGCGGTCGACACCGCCGTCGGCCGCATCGACGTCGACCTGCCAGACGGGTTCGTGGCCGAGTGCGCGTCAGCGTCCTGACCATCTTTCCCGAGCTCTTCGGGCCCTTCCTCGTCACCAGCCTGGTCGGTCGCGGCGTCGCCGCCGGCCTCCTGGCGGTCGACGTCCATGATCTGCGGGACTTTGCTGTCGATCGCCATCGCACCGTCGACGACCAGCCCTATGGCGGCGGCAGCGGCATGGTGATGACGGCGCCGCCCTGGCTGCGGGCGGTCGAGGCGCTGTCGGCCGAGGGCCGCCGGCCGTGGCGCATCCTGCTGTCGCCACAAGGCCGCCGACTGGACGACTCCGCGGTGCGCGAGCTCGCCGGGCGGGGCGACCTGCTCCTGCTCTGCGGGCGCTACGAGGGCATTGACGAGCGGGTGCGCGAGCTGGTGGTCGACGAGGAAGTGTCGATTGGCGACTACGTGCTCTCGGGCGGCGAGCTGCCAGCCATGGTGCTGATCGAGGCGCTGTCGCGCCAGGTGCCGGGGGTCGTCCAGCAGGCGGAGTCGGTGGAGGAGGACAGCTTCCGTCGTGGGCTGCTCGACTATCCCCACTACACGCGGCCGCCGGAGGTGGCCGGCCGCGCGGTGCCGCCTGTCTTGCTGTCGGGCAACCATGCCGAGATCCGCCGTTGGCGCGAACGGGCTGCGCTGGCTGCCACGTGGCGCAAGCGTCCAGACCTGCTGGCCCAGGTCGCGCTGTCGGCGGTACAGCGCCGCGAGCTCGCCATGCTCGGCGCCGACTCGGACGTCGCTTGCCAAGACGAGATCAAATCGAGATAATCCGCAGTTCCGGTCCGCGGCAGCTCTGCCCGGCAAGAATGCGATTGACGTCCGAGCCTGGCCTTCGGCCGCACCAAACACCAAACGCTTGCGCGGCCGCGGTCGCCTGGCACCTGAGCGCGGATGTCGCGCCGATTCAGAGGGTTACAACGATGCACACCATGGTCGATATCGAGAGCTCTTATCTCAAGGAGCGTCCGGAGTTTCGCCCGGGCGACACGGTCAAGGTCCACGTCCGCGTCGTCGAGGGTGACAAGGAGCGCATCCAGATGTTCCAGGGTGTGGTCATTGCCAGGAGCGGCGGTGGCATTCGCGAGAACTTCCGCGTGCGCAAGATCTCCGGCAGCGTTGGCGTCGAGCGCATCTTCCCGCTGCACGCGCCGGTGGTCGACAAGATCGAGGTCATCCGCCACGGCCGTGTGCGCCGCGCCAAGCTCTACTACCTGCGCGATCTGAAGGGCAAGGCGGCGCGCATCGAAGAGCGTCGCGACGATCGCCCGCGCACCTGAGCGCGGCGAGCCCCTGCAGTCGAGTCCTCGCGGCCCCGGTCACCCCCGGGGCCGCTTCGCGTTTGGGGTGACCCTGGACGATGACGGAGCCCGGTTCTGTAGGAGGATCGCCACCGGTGATCCCTTTCCCTCAGCTCGTGCTCGAGGCCTATCGCCTGCAGCTCCTGCGCGGCCTCGAGGCCATCGCCTGGAGCGCCGGCTTCGCGGCGGTGGCCGGCGTCGACGAGGCGGGTCGCGGCGCTCTGGCAGGGCCGGTGGTGGCCGGTGCAGTGATCCCCGGCTCGTCGTGTGTGCTGCCGGGGGTCGACGACAGCAAGGCGCTCGACGCGGCGACGCGGTCTCTCCTCGCCGGGCACATCCGACGGACCGTGGTGGCATGGGCGGTGGCCGCCGTCGAGCCGGCGACGATCGACCGGATCAACATTCTCGAAGCGTCCCGTCTCGCGATGCACCTGGCGCTCGCGCGGCTGACGCCGTCGCCGGACCTGGTGATCGCGGATGCCATGGCCCTCCCTGACGCCGGCTGCCGCTGCCTGTCGGTGATTCGGGGTGACCAAATCAGCTATGCTGTTTCCTGTGCCTCGATTCTCGCGAAAGTCGAGCGCGATCTGGTGATGGCTGAGCTCGACCGTGCCTACCCGGCGTATGGTTTTGCCGGGCACAAGGGCTACGCCGCACCCGAGCATCTGCGCGCCTTGGCGGAGTATGGTCCGAGCCCGGTTCACCGGCTGACCTTCCGCCGGGTTTTGCCACGCCGCGATGATGCGCCGGCGGCCGGTGCCGAGCCCGCGGGAGTCGTTGGATGACGCTCAACCGCGAGAAGGTCATCCAGTCGGCGGAAAAGTTCGTCTCCCGGGGCAAGATCGACGCGGCGATCAAGGAGTACCGCAAGCTTCTCGAGGAAAACCAGAACGACATCAGCACCCTGAACCGGGTGGGCGACCTCTATGCCCGCATCGACCGGAGTGACGAGGCGGCGCGCCTCTTCCTGCAGATCGCCCAGCACTACACGGCGGAAGGCTTCTTCGTCAAAGCCATCGCCATCTACAAGAAGATCATCAAGCTCGACCCGACGCGGCTCGAAATCTACGAGAAGCTGGCCGAGCTCTACGCCCGCCAGGGCCTGAGCAACGAGGCCAAGGCGCAGTTCCAGGTGCTGGCGGACTACTACGCCAAGCACCAGAACGCCGCCTCGGCAATCGCCGTCCACAACCGGATGGTGGACCTCGAGCCGGACAACCCGACCCACCACGTCAAGCTCGCCGAGCTCTACCAGTCGCAGGGGCTGCTCGAGAAGGCGATGGCCGAGTACCGGATCATCGCCGAGCTGATGATGAAGTTCGGGCGTCCGGAAGAGGCCAGCAAGGTCTACCACAAGGCGCTGGACCTCAATCCCAACGACCTTGCCTTCGTCACGGATGCCGTGCTCGGCCTGCGGCAGACGGGGGCCACCGGCTTGGCCGCCAAGCTCTTGGCGGCGGCGGTGGAGAAGAACCCGCAAGCGGAGCGCATCGCCAGCCTGGCCGGCATGCGCCGCGACACCGGCTCGATGCAGGTGATCTCGGCGGAGGTCACGGCGCCCCCGCCGCCCTCGCCGGCCCCGGTTCCGCCGGCAGCTGCGATCGCCGCGCCGCCGCCGGCCGCGCCGCCGCCGGCCGCGCCGCGTCCAGTGGCGCCGATGGCGCCGCCTTCGGCCTTCTCGACCGCGACTCTGCCGCCCGCCGCGGCCCTGCCGACCGCCCCTGCCGTAACGCCGTCGCGGCCGCCCGCTGCGCCCGTTCCGCCCCCCGTCGTCACGCCGCCGGCGCCGGCCGCCGCGGTACCGGCTCGCCCGCCGGCGGCGCCACCATGGGCGTCGCCAGCGCCGCCGCTCGACGAAGAGCCGAGCTTCGAGATCGATCTCGACCTCGACCAGGATCTCTCCTTCGACCTGACGGCTGACGATGCTCCGTCGACCTTGATCGCGCCGCCCGTTGACCTGGTGGCCCAACCGCGGCCCGGCGCGGCATTTGCTCCACCGCTGCGGCAGGCACCGGTCGAGCCCGACTTTGCTCCCGACGACGACGTCGCCTGGGAGATCGACCTCGATGCCGAGGCCAGCCCGGCTTCCGGCGGCTTTGGCGCGGCCTCGCCGCCGACCGTCGAGGAGGAGGTCGCCTTCGAGCTCGAGCCGGCGGCTGAGCTCCCGCCGCTCGAGCTCGAC